>WNGK01008174.1_pt1 | contig 13936 bp, 8 predicted proteins | sample 5400601 | NCBI WGS metagenome assembly WNGK01 (sample SAMN13153376, study PRJNA577476) | soil metagenome | isolation source: 60 cm soil or saprolite under Garry oak tree replicate 1 | place: USA:California | collected 2016-06-15 | reverse complement strand
TGTTGGCGTAGACCTCACCCTCTCCATGCTGAAGACTGCAAGGTCGAGACTAGAAGCAAGGAACGTCGGGGAAAGAGTTGACTGGGTCCTGGCCCGAGCTGAGAACCTCCCCTTTCGAGATGATTCCTTCGGTTCTGCTTCTATCAGTCTCGCGCTCAGAAATGTTTCCAGTGCCAAGTTGACTTTTCGCGAGATGTCTCGTACCACCGTCCCGGGCGGAGTTGTGATATCACTAGACTTTGCTCGCCCACGAAACCGTCTCTTCCAGCTGTTCTACTACGACTATCTACTCGGTCTCTTCCCCCTCTTCGGCCGAATGGTCTCAGAAGCCTGGGGCAGAACACTATCCTACCTAGGTCGATCTATCTTGAGAGCGAGAACAGGAGAACAGATTTCAACCCTGATGAGAGAGGAGGGCCTCGTTGACGCGGTGTCTGTTCCCTTAACCGCTGGAATCGTTTGTGCCGTCTACGGACGGAGACAATAGTACAAGACAGCATGTAAGGATGGCACGCAAACAGTCAGTCGATCTTTGAGAAGGTCAGCCGTCAGGTTGTGCCTGTCAGCGCAGAAAGAATTCCACTTGCGAAGAAGATGAGTCCGAAGGAAAGAAGAACGACTCCCGCTATCAGATCCAACAACCATCTAGGTACTCGCATCAGATAGTCATAAGAGACTGCCGAGACGACTATCAGAACAGCGAGGCTTACGACTGCACCAATCAGCGTCCACTGAATATTGAAAGCCCCCGCCGCAGCTAAGACGAGGCTCGCTTCGAAACCTTCAGTGAGTGTAATGGTAAGGACTGGCAACGAATTCGGAATGGAGAAGCGGATCGGTTGAGACGGGTCCGTTGCTCCCTCGCGCAGGAGGTCCTTGTCAATGACCTCTTGTCCCATTCGGGCCATTTTCTCTCTGAACGACTTGTGCCTGAACGCGTATTTGACGAAGCCGCGGAGGAACCGGCTTGAGAAGTAGAAGAGAACGATTGCGGTTGCAAAGTCAATAATGATTGCAGGGAGCAAGAGGAAAATCCGCCATACGACTAGGAACGTGATGATAGAGCCTAGTCCTCCTGCGATGACTCCGAAGAGGATGTTATTCCTGCCCAGTTGTTTTATCGTGGCAAGAGAGAGAATGGCGACTTCGCTTCCCTCAATTAGTATGGCCTTGAAAGCGAGGAGGAAAGATCCAATTATGATGACTGTATCAGTCATTCGTATATAGATCCGTGTGCCGTTTTGCCTGCGTTGCTGGCTCGCTTTGAAAGCGCATGTCTTTAGAGTTTCTTCGCCCTGATCCATGGCAGTTCTGCGCGTTTGTTTCTCTCAACGTTAAAGCCTCATTTCTGATCTAGATGGAAAGCAGTTGCCGAAAGTTCCTCCTGCGAAGCTGAAGATTGCTGTTGACTTGGACGGGGTCTTAGCTGAGTCGATGCTTGTCTGGTGTGCGCGAGTCAACAGAGAGTTCGGCAAACGTTTGAAGATGGAGGATCTTGACAGCTGGTCGTCGTGGAACAAGTTTTCAATCTCTAAGGATGATTTCTATCGAATACTAGACGAGTCATGGGACGAGTGGCAGGAGATTCCTCCGACAGAGCCGGAGATCGGCGAGAAGGTTGCGCGGATTGAGAAGTTCGGTGATCTTGACATTGTAACTGGCCGGAGCAAGAGAACGGTAGAGGCCGCTAGAAGCTGGGTCGACAGCCAGAAAATTCGATACCACCGTTTCGTCAGGGTCCTAGGCTGGAGAGACAAGATTCTCCTAGACTACAATGTCTACATTGATGATGCTCCCGACCTCATGCCCCAAATCTCACGCAGTCCAACTGCATGGGGTGTGCTATATGAGAGGCCGTGGAACCGGAGCGTGGGAGACATGCCGAAAGTTCTGAAGGCCAAGAGCTGGGGGCAAGTGCCCGCGCTTTTGAAGCGGGTTCAAGCGAGTAAGAGTTAGACTGGTAGATTCTGGAGAGACCAGACTATTATACGGGACGCTTCCTTTCCTAGAAATTCCGGGTAGAGACTTTGAAAGGCGACTTCCAGATTCCTGCAGAGCTCTACTACACTAAAGAGCACGAATGGGTCCACGTTGAAGGCGCTGATTGTCGAATAGGCGTCACGGATTATGCGCAAAATTCGCTTCACGAAATCGTATACGTCGACCTTCCGAAGGTGGGAGCAAAGGTGGCGCAGATGCAGAGTCTTGGAACTGTGGAATCTGTGAAGGCAGTCGCTGACGTGTATTCCCCCATTGCAGGTGTTGTGCTTCAAGTCAACAGCGAACTTTCTGATGCCCCTGAGCTCGTTAACAAGAGCCCGTACGATAAGGGATGGATTACGATGATCCGGCCAGACGATCTGAGGAAGGACCTTCCCTCACTGATGAAGCCCGAAGCTTACCGGGACTTTGTCAAAACGATAACAGAGAAGAAGTAGCTCCCTCGTGGAGCTTGTGACAATTGGTATGCCTCTAGCTTTTACCTCTCGTAGACTTTCCTCAATTTTGGACCCACTTTTTCCCACCTAGGAGATTTATCTCTCTGAAGCGTAGTGGGATAGTTCCTCTAATGTCGTGAATCGAGTAGTGCAAGAAGCATTCACCCTCCTCTCACCACCCTTGAAGGGTCTGTTGCAAGAGGCCGGAATCCGTGTCCCCACTCCGCCTCAAGCAGAAGCGATTCCCTTCATCATGCAGGGCGAGAATGTGTTGGTAATTGCCCCTACCGGATCCGGCAAGACAGAGGCCGCTCTTTTACCGCTCATCGACAAGATGGTCCAAGACGAGAATCGACAAGGAATCTCGCTGCTCTACATTACTCCTCTCAGAGCGCTAAACCGAGACCTACTCAAACGACTGCAGATCTGGTCAGTCAAACTGGGCTTCCAAGTCGAGGTCAGACATGGCGACACTCCTGTTGCTGACCGAAGGAGAATGGCAGGGCGACCCCCTGACCTCCTCATAACCACCCCAGAAACGCTGCAAGCGATCCTTCCTGGAAAGAGAATGAGACAACACCTTCGACACGTCAAGGCCGTGGTGGTCGATGAGGTTCACGAACTGGCCGGAAATCGTCGGGGCGTCCAGCTGACAGTTGGGCTGGAAAGGCTGAGGGAAGTTCGGCCCGACGGGTTCCAACGGATAGGACTCTCAGCGACCGTGGGGAATCCCGAGGAGATTTCTCGATTTCTCGGAGGCTCTGAACATGTCAGAATTGTCCAGATTCCATTAAGCAAGGATACTAGGTACAAGATTGAGTATCCTACTCCCGGCGAGGAGGATCAAGAACTCGCACGACGCCTGTATACTGCCCCCGAAGCGGCCGCACGGCTGGCACTCGTGTCTGATCTTGTTGATGCGCATGATTCGACTCTGATCTTTGTCAACAGTCGGGTCAATGCGGAGATGTTGGGTTCGAAGTTCAATTTGATGGGCCAGAACATAATGGTCCACCACGGGTCTCTTCCGAAAGAAGAACGGGTCCGAGCGGAGGAAGCATTCAAGGCCCGCCAGGTCAAGGGACTCGTTTGCACGAGCACATTGGAGTTGGGCATCGATATTGGATCTGTCGATCTTGTCGTTCAGTATATGTCTCCGCGTCAGGTCAACAGTCTTGTTCAGCGTGTAGGAAGGTCCGGGCATAGTCTGACTAGGACCTCTCATGGAGTTCTAGTATCTGTTTCAACAGAAGATCTCTTGGAGTCGATAGGAGTCATTGAACTGGCCAAGGAGGGACGGCTCGAACCAACGGTCATTCACCACAGAGCGCTCGATGTTCTTGCGCATCAGGTCGCCGGACTATTGATGGACTCTGAGGGTAGCGTCTCCCTCTTCGCCATCAAGGAAGTCGTGAGGCGAGCGTTTCCCTACTCTCAGCTTGAGGAGGCTGAGCTGGAGAAGGTTGTCGAGTTCATGCGGAAAATGGGGTATCTCAGACGAGACGATCAGACGCTGTTTCGGACATCGCGGACGAGGATGTACTACTACGAGAATTTGAGCATGATTCCGGACGAGCGGCGATATCAGGTGGTTGATCTGACCAACCAGCAGTCGGTTGGAATTCTCGGCGAAGAGTTCATGCTCACGATGGCTCATGTCGGCTTGAACTTTATCGTCAAGGGACGTGTCTGGCAGATGAAACAGATCACCGATGACGGGAAGGTGTACGTTCTCCCCATCAACGATCCCACCGCAGCCATTCCAGGATGGGACGGACAAATACTTCCAGTACCAGGTGAGCTCGCTGTCCGAGTGGGAGAATACCGGAAACAGATCAACAAATTGTTGGACGAGCACAAGACCCGCGCCCCCGTTGTCGAGAAGTTCTCACGAATATGGCCCGCGGACCCGTACGGAGTGCGAAGGGTCGTCGAGGAGATAGAGACTCACAGAGCTACGGGCGCACCCGTCCCGACCAATGAGAGGGTTCTGGTCGAAGGGTTCGATCGTTACGTCATAATTCACACTCACTTCGGAGACGTTCTCAATTTCACCTTGGGTGAGGTGATCGAGGAGCTCTTCCGACGCCAAGGACTCGTGCGAATGTGGTGGTGGGATTCCTATCGGATACTGTATGAGATGACGGCGGATACTGCCGACCTGGATCTCGAGGATCTCTTCCTCAAACAAGTCTTCGGGATCGACGAGCCGGTACTAGGAGGCGCTTGTCACGGTGTTTTGCACCGACACTTTCCCTGGGAGTTGCAGATGAAGCAGATCGCTGAGAGGTTTGGAGCTTTGAGCCGGGGACGGCTCATGTATAGCGGCGCAATGAAAGAGCTACAGGTCCGATTCCGGCTAACTCCAATCTACGACGAGACGATTCGCGAGGCTGAAGTCGAACGGGCCGACTTTGAAGGAGTCAAGAAAATCTTCAAGCAGATCAAAGAACGGAATATGGAAGTTAGATTCTTCCGATCCAAAGACAAACCCACACCGCTAGCCTACCACATTCTCTACCGGCATGTCGACATTCCGGAACTCATCGCTCCAGAGAATGTTGCAGCTGACAACATGGCCCGACTGCGCATCTCGATAGAAGGCCGAGCCATCGACCTACTCTGCTTCGACTGCGCAAACCTCACAACTGCAGCCACTATCGCCGGTCTTTCCCAACATCCTTCATGTCAGAATTGCGGGTCCCAGCTTCTGGCCCCTGTCTTCTGGTCAAGTGGCTACGTGACGAGCGTTCTTAAGAAGAAGCGGGCCAAGCAGGTTCTGGATGAGGTTGAGCAGAAGGCTCTGATACGTGCACGCCGTTCCGCGGATCTTGTTATCGCTTATGGGAGGAGGGCTGTTATTGCTCAGTCAGTCTATGGGATTGGGCCCCAGACGGCCAGCAGGGTCTTGTCAAAGATGCATGAGAATGATGATGAATTCTACAGAGACCTGATGGAGGCCAAACTACAGTTCATAACGACTCGCCCCTTCTGGAATAACTAAAGGATTTTGTCGCCGAGTCCAATAGTTATTTCGTGGAGACGGAGGCTTTGTTTTTTTTCGATTTTTTGGAAACTCAGAAGAGTGGCTCAAACGAACCCTCTCCCCACGGCAAATTATTGCTTGTATCTTTCTTCGACTTCTGGGGAGCTGAAAGAAGGCGGAAAGCCTGTTCATTGGAAACAGGCCCCCTGTCGCAGGTTGCCTCCGACAGGAAAAAGGCTGACGGAACATGGGGGTTCACCAGCAGGCTTGGTCATGGCAGGAGGACGAAGGCCCCAGTCCTTTTCGAACTGCTTGTGGCATTTAGAACGGGAAAGTAACCAGCGTATAATCCGAGGCCCCATCGAATCGAAGCGCCAAAAATAATCGCATTTCTGAGATAGGATCCCTCGAACGTGAAGGTCAACGTAACAGTCGCCGTCTGATTAGCCAGAATCACGATCCTGGCAGAGTCTGCCGTAAAAACTTGGTCAGTTTCAGTTATCCCTGTCACGTGAAGTTTCGCGTAAATCCATAGGCCCGGGTAGCTGGGATTGGGGTTGTGGATGCTTGCGGCCCACGTCTGGGCGCCTCCAGAGACAGTAATCGTGAGAGGGTGGATCCAGGAGAGGCTCGCAAGAACCGGCTGCTCCGCGACCCAAGTGTCGAATCCGGTATACTGACATTGGACACAGCCTACCAGATTCGTGTCCAAGTCCTTACTCATGCCGTATATTGTGACACGGAGATCGCCAGATGTATCCCGATAGGTCGAAATGCTGAGAGTGACGTTGACTGAAACCGGTCTCCCCGTCCCGCTCCCAATCAGCGTGATATTGCTGGCACTGAGCGAGAGAGACGGTGAAGTACCTGAGCCGCCGAAAACCTCCCTCACGGACAGACTCACAGTGCCGTTGAACCCCCTGAGGCTTGTCAACATCACGTTCTGACTGATGCTTTGCCCCGATACGAGAAAGCCGGAAGAGAGAAAGTCGGGCCCGTTACAGGCTGCCCAGTCTATTATCGTGGGTAAACAAGAGAGGACGAAATAGGGCTGTTCGACTCTAAAAAGCACGTACGCGGAGTGCGAGAGGGAACCGCTTCTTGCATTGACGAGAATCAAGTAATCGCCCTGATGGGTCAGCTTCGTAGTATCTACCCCTAACACCGTGTGTGACGATCCTCCTGCCGAAAGGGCAAGAATAGTTTCCGTGAAAGACAGTGTAATCGTGGATGCAGCAGTGGCGTTGAAAGAAAACTCCGGCCTAACAGCTACTGATACTGTCACTGTGCCACTGAATTGATAAAGACTCGACAGGGTGATATTGATCGCGAGGCCATTTCCAGCTAGAAGATCCGTGTTGCCCGTCGGGGTAGCCAGAATCTGGAAATTTGGGGGAGAGGCCGGAAGGACGGGAGCAAACACGCTCTCTGACGCAGTAGCACCATAGCTGTCCTCTACAGTGAGAGTGATGATGAGCGAAGATCCAGGATAGGTGGTAAAAGAAAATCTGTGATATGCAACCGGACTCTCCGAAATCGCCGGTAAAGACTCATCTCCCCAATTCCACTCATACCGGATAATTGCGGCTGCCTCGTTTGTGGTGTAGCTCAGCGAAGCGTTGAAGAGTTCAGGGATTCCTTGTAGGATAGGATTCTGGAACGTGAAGGATGCGAATGGGGAAGTGCAAGGGATACCGCTTCCTCTTGGGCAATCGACGTTGGTGAAGTATCCATCGGACGGGAGAGGCAAAAGCGGAACAGATTCGTTGTTCTGTAAAATCTCGCCGATTATGGCGGAGAGGATGTGAAGTTGCGAGAATCCCTGAGCTTCTACTCGGAACGTCATTTTGAACAGGGTTCCGCTCGTAGGCATCGGGTTCGGACACGAGCCCCCGAGGCAGACCAGCGTCAGCGTCGCCACGCCCCACGCATCATATTGCGAGCAACTTGTTCCTAGAATTGGCTGAAGATCTATGCACTCTGATACCACGACCACATTGCTCCCAATTACGCTGGCTGAATAGTCGATTGTAGCACCATGAAGAATCGTATAGTTGTATAACAGGGACACTTGGAAAGCGTTGTAGCTGCTAGTAGCGTTGACAGGTGCGTTGGTGATGTTGACCCCAATAGTGAAAGTATCGCCTATCATGGTTCCAACTGTCGCCGTTGGGCTGACAGCCACAGCTGTCTGGTTCACCGCATCAGCGTGGGCCCGCATGATCGTAAAGAATGTGCCATCTATGGCGCTAAGACTGAGGACGACGAGAACGCATGCAGTCACAGTCGTGAGAAGTCTTGACGCGCGAGCGCGCCGTGGCATCGCTAGTGTCAAACCTCGAAAACCACGTTCACGCATATTCTCTTCCGAGCTATAAAACATAGTGGAAATCGTTCAGCCGACTAATCGAACGTCCCTTCTCTCTCCACACTCCTGAGAAGGATCAAGCGCTCATCATGAAAGACGCATCGAGAAACCTTGGGCCTCGGTCTTCGACGCCTTGCTGTACGAATCTCTCCACCGACGTAACCGTCGCCATTCTACCTGAACACGGTTCATGTCCGAACTTTGGTTCCAAACTACTAGCTCCTCTCTTCTGGTTCAGCTGCTACGTTGCCAGCGTTCTGCACAAGAGCGAGACAAGCAGACGCTTTGCGAGAATGAGCAAAGGTTCTAACCCGGGCTCCCCGTTCCAGCGATCTCCTAATGGCATATGGGAAGGTCGTTATCGTTCAGTCTGTTTGCCGTTGGTCCGCAGACGGCCAGCAGGGTCGTGTCAAAGATGCGGGAAAGTGATGGCGAATTCTACAAGGATCTCTTAGATGCAAGGCTACAGTCCATTATGACGAGACCAAACTGGAATAATTGAACGGCTGTCGCATAGGTCAGCCACTATTTTGTTATAAGCCGAGATTGACTTATCTTTCTACGCTGAATAGATTTGTGAATCCTGTTCGTGTTTCGTCCGAACAGAAATTCGACTTTCGAGTCTGACGTATTGTTCACCGCCATCTTTTGCTTGATGATTCTCTCTAGTCTTGGGTTAATCTCGTAGCCCCAGCTATTACGCTCTAATTCTTGGGCAACCTTCATGGTGGTTCCAGATCCCAAAAACGGGTCCAGAATAGTTTCGCCATGAAAGCTGAAGAGTTTGATTAGACGTTTTGGAATTTCTTCGGGAAATGCTGCGATGCCCTTCTCCAGTCTTTGTCCCAGAGGCAGGACGTTGGTGATATTCCATACCGTCAAGTGCCACCCTTCACTGTTGTAGTCGTTTACGGGAATCCTGGATTTCTCGAGCCTCTCCGAAGAGAGTTCTCGGACGTATGAGTAGTCGAACTTGCCCTTCTGGAAGATGAGAATGCTCTCCTGAATATTGTCGGGGTAGTAGTACATCGGATAGGGATGCTGGATTACGACTCCACTGCGACGACTTATTCGGACGTAGCCTTTTGGTTTGACCCACACTATCCTGTCGCGATACCGAAAACCCGCGTCGAGCATTAGCCTCGTAACATCAGCGACTACAGGGTACTTCTGGCCCTTCACGAGTATGTCGTCCGCGACGAAGCAGGCTACTCGCCCAGGGGCCACCACGCGATAAAGGTCGTTGGAAAGATCCTGCACGAGTTGCAGGAACTCCGCGTAGTCCTTGAAGAGGTCGGGATAGTCGAAAGGTGCATTAAAGTATGGTGGGCTTGTAATCATGAGGTGGATCGATTCATCACTGACCTCCTTCATGGCCCTGCAGTCACCGAAGACAATGCGATGGAGAGTCTTCAACCGAAAACGGTTGGCGCTATGGGTCCCCGTTTAAAGATTGATTTGGTTCCCTTACAGAACATGCTTCCTTTGCAATGCGTTGTCCGCTTTGTAAGCTAGTGGATAAGGGCCCGTGTTTATGTCTCTCACGTAAGTCTGTTTAGATGTATGAATCTAATCCTAGCACAGTCAGTAATTGGCAAAAGCGTAATGCTGATCCGAAGTTAGTCGACGCGCCATGTCGAACGTTGCCCACTCAATAATACTCTTCGGAGCACTATCACCGGTTCGATTGTCTCATTCTGTAGAAACAAGGAGCCGGCGCGAGCTTGCCACAGATATTCTTGTCATGGCGAATCCACGACACAATAGCAAAGCGTTTTCTAAGCAAATAGTTCCTTGAAATACGCGCTCGTCGTTGCTTCTCTCACCAATAGTTCGAGCTCAAAGGGAAATTGCGAGGAGCGTACCGTGTTATAATCTCGACAATCTCGCACGAGCCCGACACCGCCGCTCTAGAAGCAGAAGCAATTCGCTTCCTTGCGATAGAAGCTCGGCAAGGAGGTCAAAGTACTGTCTCTGCGGTGTTATTCTTCTCGTGCTTTCGTTTTCTGTTTCTCATATGACTGTAGGTCTTGGATACAGACATCAGTCTGTTCAAGGTGGGCCTCTGGCAATCTCTGTGGGGAGCCCCTCTTTTATTTACGCGTCGCAGTGGGGCTCATATGGCGGCCCCATAATGCCGAACGGCGTCGCGGTGGACTCTTCGGGCAACGTGTACATCGCTGATGCGAAGAGCTACGGCATAGTCAAATTGGCAAGCAGCGGATCATTCATTGCCTCGTGGGGATCTTACGGAACAGGGCTCGGGCAATTCAGAAATCCTGAAGGGATCGGTTTGGACTCCATCGGGAACGTGTACGTCTCTGACTCGGTCAACAACAACATTCAGAGATTCTCGAACACCGGAATCTTCCTCACCTCTTGGAACACTTGGAACGGGACAAATCTACTCAAGAACCCCCTCGGGCTAAGCGTTAACGCGACCGGATTTGTATACGTTGTTGATCAGGGAAACCAACGGGTTGAGATCTTCAGGAATAATGGAACCTACGTAAGTTCATTCGGCGGTCCGGGCTCGACCCCAGGCAAATTCCTCACCCCTTCCGGAGTTGCAGTTGACTCGTCATTCGTTTATGTCAGCGACATTAGTCCACAGTCGGGAAATATCACGAAATTCACGAAGACGGGCGCTTTCGTCTCTGCATGGGGCGGTTTGAACTCCGGAGGAAGCTTGGCGCAGCCAGCGATGATAGCGGTCGACAGCGGGTCCAACATTTACGTTAGCGACGATTCTCCGAAGAATGACATTGAGAAGTTCAGTACAAGCGGGAGCCTCCTCTTGACTTGGGGGTCGACGGGCAGCTCTCCGGGACAGTTCAATGGTCCAATTGGCGTGGCCGTAGACAATCAATTGAACGTGTACGTGGGGGACTCCAATAACTACAGGGTGCAAAGATTTTCTAGCGGAGTTGACCACAGTGGGAACGTATATGTCACGGACTTTTCCAACAGCAGGGTCGAAAAGTTCCTTTCCGATGGGACTTTTGTCAGGGATTTGGGGAGTGCAAATCCACAGTTCCTCAATCCATACGGCGTCACGATAGACAGTTCGAACAATGTCTACGTTACGGACTACTCAAACAATACTATTCAGAAGTTCAACAGTTCGGGAAACTTGATCTTGAAATGGGGCTCTGGGACCGGCAGTTGCCAGTTCAGCAATCCGACAGGTATCGCCGTGGACGGTGCAGGCAACGTATTCGTCAGCGATTCATCTAACAACCGTATTGAGAAGTGTACAAGTTCGGGAGACTTCATAGTTGCCTGGGGAACATCTGGTTCCGGGAATGGGCAGTTCAATTTTCCCGTCCACCTGGCCTTGGATGCAGCAGGGAATCTCTACGTAGCCGATGCTTTCAACAGCCGGGTCCAAGAGTTCGCGGGCAATGGAACATTTCTGACATCGTTTGGCACGATGGGGTCTGGAAATGGTCAAATGGTCTATCCTCACGGCCTGGCTGTGGACAGTTCAGGTAGCATCTACGTAGCAGACACAGGCAGCTCTTCAGGAACCAGCAACAATCGCGTCGAAGTCTTTACCTCTGGAACCTTATCATTATCGGTCAATGGCGGAAGCGGGCGTGTTCCGTTGCATATGTGAGGCGGTACGAGATTTATCGTCCCGGCTTGCGGGCCTATGGGGGAGAACTTCCCTATATGCAACTAGAGGGCTGGATGGCTTCCATTCGAGGCAGAACCGCGGAGAGGTTCAGATCGTTCAGTTCACTTGAGATAGCACTTCCAATAAGCCTCCTATAACTGGTCTTAAGCGGTGCTATCATTGTTGATGATTGAATCGGTGAAAAAAAGGGGCTTTGGGAGGACACGCCTCCCAAGTTTGCTCTAGCCTATGCTGTTGCTAAGTCTACTATCAGCTGGTCGACGATGGGGGTGCCGATACCTGACGCGAGGTCGTAGCCTGTTCCTGCAGAGAAGCCAACAGACGAACCGACTAGCTGGTCGTTGCCGACAGTAATGTCGTGGAAGTCTGTAGCATAGCGCGCGCTGTGGTAGATACTGTAAAGGACCGGGTTCAGGTCGCCGATTGGACCCTTGCCTAGGCTAGCGCGAGCCTGGTTTGCTAAAGCTGCTATGCCAGCCCATTGTGGTGAGCCTGCGCTGGTTCCTCCGACTATGAACAGGACTGGGCTTCCGAAGCCGCCATAAACCACTAGGACTCCACCGTCGATGGCTGCGTTGTAGTCTACGTCCGGGCCCCTAGCCGATAAGCCGAGGCCGGTCTGGTATGATGGGACGCCGAAGATTATGCTGGGGGCTCCGCCTGTGGCAGCTCCGAAGCTGGGTTCGTTCCAGACTTTTTCGCCGCCATAGCCGTCAGGTACGCAGTTGGGCGGGACGGTGCGACCGAGCACGCAGGGTCCGTGATAGCTGGAGAGTCCTGATGTGCATGAGAAGGGAGTAGAGGTCGGGCATGGAGTGAGGGTTCCAGTTGCATTGTATGGAAATCCCTGTGTCCCTGTTACTGCCGTGTTGTGTAGGTCTGAAGCTGGGAAGTTGGACATGGCCGAACCAAAGCCGAAGTCTGCGCCGGTATCGCCCGCGGAAGCGAAGAACGTGTCACCCACGGCAATTCCGTTCGCATAATTAGCTTGGGCTTGCATTATCTGTCCATTGTTGGCTGTCAGAAATATCTCAGGGATGCCGAAGCTTTGTGAGAAGATGGCGCCAGGGAAGGCGGCGATGGCGGCAGCTTCTGCCTCGTTGATAGTGTTTCCTGATGAGGTCGCTGCTACGTCTAAGACGATGTTGGCTCCTGGGGCCATTGCATGTGCGTATTGTACATCGAGGCTTGTCTCGATTGTCCATGAGAACACTCCGTGCATCGGATTCGTATTGATGTTGACATGTGGACATGTACTAGCGTCAAAGGGTGTGGGAGAGTTGCCGCAGAATATTGTGAACGATGGCGGGGCGGGGATTCCGAAAGCAGAGTCAAACAATGCCAAGTCACTTGCAACGGTGGGGCTCCCGAAGGCGTCAACGATCACGATCGTCTGTCCCGTACCGTCAAGGGTGGCGGTTGAAGGGTACTCGTATGCTTTCTTGATGAAAGACGGCGTGTAACAAACAATGTTACCAAGGGAGGTACTCTTGCAGAGAGGAATTCCCTGTGGAAGGGTCGTTAATGGTCCGAGCTGAACGTAGCTCAGGTTCGGTGCATAGTTGAAGTTGAACAGGCTTGTGACGGGGCCGATGCCCGTCGGGGTTAGCATTAAGGCAGCAATTGCTAGAGTCGATAATGCGAGTATTTTCTTCATGATCAAAGTTTTAATCCACTATCAATATAAGTTCTTGGCTTCTCGAAGATAGACACGGATACCTACGAGCTGAAATCCCTAGCTCCAGCTATTCCAAATTGTCTGTTCTCGGAAGGAAAATGTTCGCTTTGCGAACTCGCAAAAACGGTTTCTAGCGTGTTCTGAGCCTCAAACTGGAAAACAAACCCGGTCTCAACTCATTCAAAGCTCTCCTTTATTGGTGGTCCATTGTGAAAGATGGTTGTAACTCTTATTGGACCGCGACCCGCTGCAGCTTTTTGGATCTTCTTGGCGAAGATACATACTATTGTGGTCGGCAACTTGCAGACGAACTGCTACATCCTTCAATCTCGAGCTGAAGCAATAATTATCGATCCAGGAGGCGAGCCCGAGAGAATCCTGAGGTTCATCAAAGATATCAACGCCACGCCAACTCGAATTGTCGCGACGCACACCCACTTTGATCACGTGCTCGGCGTTGGTGGAGTCCGAAAGGCAACGAAGACTTCATTCCTGATCCATTCGGATGACCTGCTAATGTTACAGTCGATGCAGTTACGTGTACGCGAGTTCATGGGCTTCGAGGTCCCGCCACCGCCTAAAGTTGATGGCTACGTCAAGGATGGTGATCTTCTAAAATTGGGAGACGAGACGATTAGAGTTCTTCATACTCCAGGTCATTCGCCGGGCAGTATCAGCCTGTCTGGCGATGGATACGTTTTGACCGGTGATGCACTCTTCAACCAGTCCATCGGCCGAACCGATCTTCCTGGGGGAGACCTTGAGACCCTTATTCGCTCGATCAGGGAGCGACTCTTCAAACTGGACGATGAGACAATTGTCTATC
>WNGK01005123.1_pt1 | contig 13939 bp, 14 predicted proteins | sample 5400601 | NCBI WGS metagenome assembly WNGK01 (sample SAMN13153376, study PRJNA577476) | soil metagenome | isolation source: 60 cm soil or saprolite under Garry oak tree replicate 1 | place: USA:California | collected 2016-06-15 | reverse complement strand
GCCGTTATTGCGGTCGACAACGGCACAAACCGTGGCGTTAACCGCGCCATCTACAAGGGCGCAACCCTCGGCGTTGCCAACGGTCACAATTTCCTGTTTGCGACAGATTTCCATACAGGCAAGGTTCATACGTTCGATGAAAATTTTAATCAGGTGAATCTCAACGGCTTCACCGATCCAAACCCTCCGGCTGGGTATGGACCATTCGGCATCCGGAATTTCAATGGCGAAATTTTTGTCACTTACGCGCTTCAGGATCACGCGAAAGAGGATGACGTTGCCTGTCCCGGCTGTGGCTTCATCAATGTGTTTGACACCAGCGGCAACTTCCTCAGGCGCCTAGTCTCAAACGGTGAGCTCAATGCCCCATGGGGACTTGCTCTCGTGGAGGACGGGCTGTGGGTCGGCAATTTCGGCGACGGTCGAATCAATAATTACGATCCGGTCAGCGGCAATTTCATCGAGACGCTGATGCGGGCGGATGGAACGCCGCTGCAGTTTGATGGATTGTGGGATCTTCTCCCGCAGGCGGGCGGAGTCTTTTTTACCGCCGGAATCGCCGACGAAGAGCACGGCCTCTTTGGCATTATCACCGAGGATTAAGTGCCGGGGGGTACGCGCGTATTGGAAACGCAGCACGCACGCTACGTGCTGCGTTTCGCATCCTCGCAAATACTGGCCTTCGCGGTAAGAGCTGCAAATGGAGGCCCGAGGTTGTGCACTAGTTGTTTGTTTACATCAAACAGGAGGTGTGAACGTGCCAGCCAGTCATTTGGCACGCAGCGCCCAGGCTGCTAGGCCATTCGGTCTTACGCGGCGGGCTTACTCACTTCGAGCTGTGCGCTCACTCTTTGCAGGCCTGCAGATCGAAATTTTCCCTAATGTTTTTGCTGATTTTACAAAACAATGTTGACGAATTCTTTCGAACTGGTAATGACGAGAGTTTTTGTCTGCGACTGCGCCGATTGAAGAAACAAAAGACATAAGCAAACCAATCCACATACATCTTAACCTGCAAAGTCAGCTCATCTCCATGCTTCAAATTATATGAAAAGAAACTGCTCCACTCGATCCGCATTCTTTGTCCCGCGCATTTTGATCGGTCTTTTGCTAACAACAGTTAGTGTGGTCCTCGCGGTGTTCGCGTTTGGGCTTACGCCGCTCGACGATAGCGAGTCCCAGACACACAATCCCGGCTGGTTTAACCGTTTGGCTTCAGCTTTCGGCGTGCATCTAGATTCCCAGCAGTTCGCTGCTCCTGAGGTCCGGAGGCGCGGCGGCGGCGCACCTACGTCCAAGCGATCAGGAGACCCGACCCAGGCAGCAGCGCAGAGCACCACTAGCCCAGCCTATACGGGTCCGAGGAACAATCTGCGTCCGGTAAGCAGCGTTCGTACGCTTCCCTTGAGGAACATGCCGGCAATCCCGCCGCTCCTAGCACCTGTTCGGATTGAGCGAGAGCCGATTCGTCCGCAACCTCCAACCGACCTAACGGGCGTTGATCGCGCGGCGCAAACTTTTCAAGGAGCTGTCATCTCGGCGCCAACCCCTGCAGGAGTGAGTTTTGAGGGTGTCGGAGTTGGGATCCCTGGTTTCGTTCCTACCAGCAACCCACCGGACACAAATGGCCGCGTCGGCGCGATACAGTACGTTCAGTGGAACAACACCAGCTTCGCCGTGTTCGATAAAAACGGCACGCGCCTTTATGGACCTGTCGCGGGCAACACGCTGTTTCAGCCGCTCGGCGGCGCGTGTGCTACGCATAACGACGGTGACCCGGTGGTCGCATACGACATCCTCAGCGGACGCTGGATTCTCTCTCAGTTTGTGGTTGGCGCGAGCCCCGACTTCTCGCATCAGTGTGTCGCTGTTTCCGCTACGGGTGACGCCTTGGGATCGTACTATTTGTACGACTTTGTCACTGACTCGACGAACTTTGTTGATTATCCGAAGATCGGCGTATGGCCAGACGGCTATTACATGACCGGCCACGTTTTCAACCCTGCCGGCACGAGTTATCTCGCTGGAAGAATTTTTGCCTTTGAACGCGATAAGATGCTGCAGGGGCTACCGGCGCGGCAGCTTCAAGCCGACCTGAGAAAGTATAACGGTCGAGCGCAGTACGGATTTCTCCCATCAGACCTTGATAGTCTTACGCCACCGCCCGCAGGTGAAGCGGCATTCGTGATCGGGCCTGATCCTGTCTCGAACCGGAACCTCGATTCTACCAGAGTCGCGGTAACGTGGGGAAACACACCCAGAATCACATTGACTGAGACTAGGATCGCCGCGACTTGGAGCGTTCCGCCTTGTGTCGGTAGCCCGTCCAATGCGGATTTCAATTGCGTTCCGGAACCTTCACCGGCTACCGCCGCTGACTACCTCGACAACCTTTCGTTCCATCTCATGTATCGTCTGCCGTATCGGAACTTCGGCGGCAGTCCTGTGCAGGAATCTCTCGTCGGCAACATTAGCGTGAAGGGCAGCGCCAGCCAGCCTGCACATGGCGCGATTCGCTGGTACGAATTCAGAAACGCCGGAAGCTCGATTACGACTCCTACGATTTTTCAGGTCGGCACGTTTGACCCAGATAACGCGTACCGATGGATGGGATCGATCGCTATGGATAAGGACCAGAACATTGCGCTCGGCTACAGCAAGTCCAGCGCTTCCATCATTCCCGGTATTTACGTCAACGGTCGACTGAGCACAGACCCACCAAACATGATGGGGGCGGAGACGACAATGGTAGCAGGCACTGGCGTGCAGATCGCAGGTGGAAATCGTTGGGGCGATTACAGCGCGATGACACTCGATCCGGTTGATCAGTGCACCTTCTTTTACACAAACGAATACCTTCCTACCAATGGCGAGTTTAATTGGGCAACACGCGTTGCCACTTACAAGTTCGGATCGTGCGTGCCGGCACCTGCGTGGGGGACCCTAACAGGCACGGTGATTTCGTTACCGAGCAGAGCGCCACTTTCCGGCGTCTTGGTTACTCTTAACAATGGATACGCCGGGGCGACTAACGCCAATGGCGTCTATTCGATTTTGGTGCCTCCTGGAGCTTACACTGCCACGGCCGCCGACCCCGATCGAAACTGCACAAGCGCGTCGCCACCTTCTCCGAACATTGTCGTAACGAGCGGCGGAACGTTGACTCAGGACTTCTCGATGACCGGCGGCTCAAACCTTGAGTCGAATGGCTTCACGATTGATGATTCGTCAGGCAACCACAACAGCGTCATCAACAGTAACGAGTGCGTTAATCTGAACGTGGCTCTTAAGAACAACGGATGTGCAGACGAGCGAAGGATCTCAGCAACGCTGACTACCACCACTCCCGGAGTGACGGTAACGCAGGGGAGCTCGAGTTATCCCAACCTAGACATTGACGAAAGTGACGTCAACAATGTGCCATTCCAGATCCAGACATCGGACTCGTTCGTTTGTGGCGCGAACATCGAGTTTAGTCTGAACCTCACTTATGCTAGTGGTAACAAGGTGGTCACGTTTAGCGTCCCAACCTGCACCGGCGGCGCTAGCCAGACGATTCCTTCTAGCATTCTTACGACGTCTGATTTGACGCAAAGCGACAGACTCGGCCGCGATGGTCAGCCGAGTGGATGCGCTGGCAAAGGCTGCCCAGGTGGTGGGTTTGCCGGAACGAAGTTTTACAAGACCTATAACTTTAGAAACGATGGCGGCGCGCCTGCGTGCTTCACTGTGACGATTAACGCTGCGCTTGGTGGCCCAGGCGACATCGAGAGCGCCGCATATCTAAATAGCTATAATCCAGCCAACCTATGCCAGAATTATCTTGGCGATAGCGGAGTAGTTGGTTTGGGCACTACGATTCCGAACGCAACGTACTCGTTTACCGTTCCTGCAAATTCGGATTTCGTTGTCGTTGTCAACACGACGGGTACGACTACCTCATCCGAATTCTCTGGTACCGTCTCGGGCTTCTTTGACTTCACTCCCGGACCTGGGCCCTGCCCGGCACGGTAGCGTTTACAAGCGAGGTTCACAGCCAGAATCGCAGACGAAGAACACGGCGCTGGTGATTGGATCATTGGTTTTGGGGTCAGTCCTCATTGGCCATCGGGGCGAGGACTGACCCAAATGAGACCATTCCGTAAAAGCTGCTACAATGTCAATAGTAAGCTCTGACCCCTTCTGACCCTGCTACCCGCCCATCTCGTCTGAGTGACGCTTGTGTTGTTTGTGATTCTTGTGTTGTTTGTGATTCTTGTGATTCTTGTGATTGTTTTGATGGTTTTTCGCCTGCTTACCGCAGTCTGATCGCGCGGCCTCCGATACGATCTGACCTATCTCTTGCTGGCTAATGCAGCCCTCGTTTGCCAAGCTTTGTGCCGCGTGCGCGACGGAGGACACATACTGGCCGTGATTTTTCCAAGTCCCACCCGAGAGTGGACCACTGCACGGAACGAGTTGATCGATGATGGCTACCGGATCCATCTCACCGGACAGCGAAAAACTTGCATTAAATGGCCCCTGATGGGTGATGTCGGTCCCAATACGCAGCCAATCGGGAGCGAGATTATCATTTCGTATCCAGCTTTGCAGGTCGCCTACGAATATCGGGGGATTAACAGGCTTGGGCGCAGAAAGCCACAGAAAATTGCCGCTACTTAACCCCACTTCGGGCCGAAAGAAATAGTGATCGGTCGGAAGCAAAATTGGTGGGTCGAAAGTGACGGTAATGGTCACCTCAGTGCCGGTAACGGGACCTTCGCCCCCGGTAAATGGATTCGGGCCGTTGATTCCGTTTACGACGGAATTCAGGACAGAAAAAGTGGGGTTTACCAGCGTCGCGTTAGCGGTCAGGCTGCCGTCGAGAGTATCCCGCGTGGCATCATCTATCTCCACGTCGCTTGGTGAATTTGTTCGCGTCGGCACGACGGGCGTGCGGCTTGTGTCGGAGTCAACGGGGAAAACGTGATAGACCTCGACTTCAACCCTGTTGATGCTTGTCAGCGGCGCTCCCAAGGGAAGCAACCCGGTGAAGGTCGCTTGATTAATGAGCACGCATTGGCTGAGAATGAAGTCATCGGCTGTCTCGGTCTCAACCAGGCCGGCGCTGGCAGGACGCGACAGCGTCCCGATTAACCCATCGGGAGATCCCGTGGAAAAGAAAAAGGAACTCGCCGACGCTCGAGGCGGCAGCAGGAGCAAGGCAAGCAAAGTTAAACCCAAGACAAGCTTGGCAGCTGTGGCCGCATTTGTTCTTCTTAAACTGGCCTTCGCAGAAGTTGAGGTTCGGAGGTCTGCCACGTTAGTCCGATAATAAATTTTCATACGACTGTTCGTCTTGTAGTTCATATTTATTTTCCTTTCTCTGGTAATCGCGTGAAGCGGCGGTCCTAACGCAGATTCAGCCCCACGAGCTTCTTCAGCTCGGCCAAAGATGCGTTGGGAAACGTCGGATGACGCACCTAGCACGAGTTTTACGAGAGCCGCGAAAATTTGTCAAGCTTCATTTTACGCGGGCGCCCGTGTCCGAATCGATGGCACACCCATGCTTCCGCTGCCCTCGCGCGTGCGCGTGGGGAGCATAGCGAAAGCGTTGCCGACCAAATCTAAATATTTAACATTGTGCCAAACAACTTTCTCGCAGCATCCGCATCGTGACTCGAGCGTATTCGGCGAATTCTCTGGGCCACCGCAGTGTAATCCAGTTAGCGCCGCTCCCCATTCAGGGCCCCAGCAAGCTCCAGCCGGCTGGAAGAGTTGGGCCGAACCTGCCGCCGGTGAAAACGTTGTTGTTGAGATACCATATCGCTGTCCGCCGACTAGCGGGATTGTAAAGCAGATAATCCGGGTGCCCGTCACCGTTAAAGTCTGCAACTGCCACTAAGGCCCAGCCACTGGGAATGGTCGGCCCATAAGCACCTCTAAGGAACTTTGGTCCTGACAAATACCAGATCGCGGTTTGGTGATTAGTGGAATTGAACAAGACATAATCTCTATGGCCGTCGCGATCAAAGTCGGCTACTCCCACCAAGCTCCAGTCGACCGGAAGAGTTCGGCTATAGGCGCCGCCGACATAAACATTGTTGATGAGATACCATATCGCTGTTCGGTGACTGGTGGCATTGAACAGCACATAATCCGGGTAGCTGTTGGCGTTAAAGTCCTCTGTCGCTAGCAATTCCCAGCCACTTGGAAGAGTTGGCCCAAAGGCGGTTGCGATGCGCGTTGGCCCTGACATATACCAAATCGTTGTTCGATCGGTAGTGCGATTCCAGAGTGCGTAATCTGGATGCAGGTCGCGATTGAAATCCGCCGCATCCTCCAGGACCCAGCCAGCTGCAATGGTTGGACCCAGAGCGCCACCCTGGTAAACGTTGTCGTTAAGATACCATATCGCTGTCTGCCGGGTACCGGGATTACGGAGAATCAAGTCCGGGTGACCGTCGCCGTTAAAATCAGCAACTGCCGCTCTAGGTATAGTCAGCACGTCGTTACCGACGTCGGGGTTGATCCCTTCCGGTGCTGTCGCCGTGACAATACTGCCTATAAAAACAATGGCACCTGCGATGACAATTAGCGGAGTTGCGTTTTTCAACTGAATGAAAAGATGCATCGTTTCTTGCTCTTTCTTTTCCGACCGTTTGATTCTGTGATTGAGGGTACCAGAGCAGACGATGAACCGCGCGTGGAGAGAAGTTCTTCGCCTGATTCGAGATCCGTTTATAAACAAATCGCGGAATCTCTCCATTTTGGTTGGAAAAAATGCCACTGATTTTTTTAGATACTCGTCATCTCAGAGTGAGTGCGGCCCGCGCACTTGCACCCGCCGGAGCCGTGACTGAGGTTGAGTCTCGTTACGAGCACATGGGAATATGAAAGTTGAAGGACTCAAAGGTTGTTTCGAGAAGACTCGCGGCGTTTTCTACTTTGCCAGGATGTGCTCCAAGATTCGCCTCCACGCGCAGGGCAGGCTTCCGAAGGATTACCAGGAGGCGTTGGGACAGGGATTCGATGGCCGAACACTAATCTACTAATCTCTAATCTACTAATCTAAGGGGTCAGAGCTTACTATCGACACTGCCGAGTAAATTAGAAACATAGCTGGCGCTGCCCATTCTTAGCCGATCAGCGATCCACTGGCGGCTCATCAGTGTTTGACTGCGCAGTTGCTGAGCAATCTTTACTTTCACATGGTGTCCCTTCGGCTGCGTTGCGAGGTCGATCTCGCGCCAGCGCGCCTTTGCCAGCGCCTCACGCACCATGCGCTCGGCTAAAGATGCGTCGGTTTCCCGCCGTTCCCTAGCTAGCTCCCCTTTGCGCCCTCGACGCGCCAGCTTGTCGGACAACCAATCGCCAAAATCTTCGGCTCCAATCCGCCACCCGCGTCGCATCAACTCCTGATCCCCGGGTTCCAATCGCGCTTGTTTCATCCGTCGCTCGAATTCTCGCCGACTCGCCGCGGTGTCTTTCTCCAAACCGTGTTCACCCAGCAAGCGACCTACTCGCAGCCATGGCGGTCGCAATTTCGGCCGCCGATAGGCCGGATAACTGCTCCAGCGAAACGAGTCCAGTTTCTTATTCCGCGAGATAATCCGGGCCCGCACCGGATTTAGATGGACGTAATCACAAGCGCACCGCAAATAGCCCGGCTTTCGACCGTCAATCAATTGCGCTCTGTAGCGGCCGCCGAAGAGATGTCCCCAGTGCCGATGCCGCCGGTTAAATCGCTGCGTGTACGTGCCCAGCAACCATTTCATCCCTGCGGCCAGATTCGGCTGCGGCGTCTCAAGGACCAGATGAAAATGATGCTCATTAGCACCCACGCATGCCCCCTCCAGCCGGTCCATTCACACACTACCCCACAGTGTTTGATAAAATAAGAGCCTATCGGCTTCGTCGCGGAAAGTACGCTCTCGTCGATTCCACGCGCTATCATGTGGTAAAACGTCCCTGCCATATTGGGTGCTATTCCGGGAGCAAATCACTCGGTTACTGTGTTCTTGCCGCTGAACTTTGAACCCCAACTGGCCGGATCCATATTTTCAAATCGGAGCGAATCGACTAGCTTTTGAATGGAGTCCAAAGGAGGGCGAAATGTTGCTTCGTTCTTTCCATCTAGAAATGTCTCCATTTGCCTCAAGTATTTCATGTACGCTTTTTCGCCGATAGGCTCACCAGTCTGGTCAGTTACTATGCCGTCTTTTTCGGTGGGCGGTAGGTCAGGATGACTAACATCGAAGTATGCAGAAACCGCAATTTTCCTATCGGCAGTTAATCCTTCGATTTGGTAATGAAGCCGTGACCCCACAGCGTACTCGCTCGCATCTTGCGAGTACTGTACGAGGAAAGCAATGCCAGAACCCCACGAAAAGTCCAGGTATCTCACATGACTTAAGAAATATTGCGAGGACATTTGGTTCTGAATCGTCGGAATCTCCTTTGGGTTGCCGGACGGATGGCGCTGTGGAGCTGCCGGTCGATCATGGAGCATATGCGTTAATGCAGCCGCCCTTTCAGCAAGCTCTGGATAAGCAGCATTAAGGTCTTCCACACTGCTATCTTCCAGCGGATATAATGTAATCAAGCCGGTGCAGTGCGAACCTACATAGAAAAGAAACACCAGAGTTGCCGGATGTACGTTAAACTGATCGCGAGGGTGAGGCAAAGCTTCCTTCCTCGACTCTTCAATCTGCAGCTTAGAGAACATCGCTGTGTCGTATGTTAACGATACACCGTCTTGACTGATAGTTTTCTGCTGTCCCCAGGTCGGAAGGACAACGCAGAAGGAAATCCCGATGCAAAGCAACTTGCTCCTAAAAGTTCTTTCCATAAAAGACTAGTTCCAACGATAGGACATCACTTCAGTCTCACTGTCGTTGTTCATGTGGTTTAGTGTGAATTACGTCACTTGCAGCGTCCTGTGCCTCTTGTGTGCCTTTCCTAATCTGCACGTTGAAATCGGATTCGGAAGGCTTGGGATCATAGCGCTTAGTCGCATTTACCACAGACCAGTCCCCCTGGCTAGGGTAGACCAAGCGTTTTTGAAGGGAACCGTTCTCGCCTTGCCATTGATCGAGAATGATGGCCTTGCCGATGTTATCATTCCACCCCATTTTGATTCCGGTATGATTCAGGATCTTGCTGCCGTTCTTTTCAGCTTGTTCGGGACTTTCATTAGGATAAACGCCGTTTTTCCATCCCCGCGCAACCATGGTGCCGTTTGGAGTTTCCTTGGTCAGCGGCGCACCCTGAGTCCAGCCATTGTGTCTCGCCGAAGGCGCATCATGCAATGTGCCGTCGGCTGTCCTCGTACCCGTGAGGAATTGCGCTGCTCCAGCACATTGGCGAGTAGTGCCATCCGTTTTGTTGACCACGTAGCTCCCAATGATATTGGGCACAACGACATCGCTTCGTATAACAAAGTGATAAGTTCCGTCTCCGTTCGATATTCCGTCTAGCCCCATTGGATCAGTTAGATCGAGTGGATCGTTGTGACAGTAGCGGAAGAGGTTGTAATCGCCGGCATCGAAGAGCTTGGGGTCTTCGCTCATGAACCGGCCAAGGCCGGGATGATAAGCGCGGGAGCGATATTCGTAGAAGGTAAAGGCCGGGATGTAGGTTCTCTGGTAAGTCGCAGCGTACTCGCGTCCCGTGAATAGGAAACGGTTGTTGTAGGCGGTGCCATTGGTTCGCACGTTGCCGTCACGATCGTACACCGTCACCGCGCCGAAGGCATCGTAGCGGTACCACTCGACCACGTTTCCGGCCTCGTTGATGAGATGGGTCACGCTGCCCTCGTGATCCTGCTGATAGTAAAAAGGCGCGCCAGCGGGGGAGTTGACCGTGGGATCGGCGCGCATCAGGATTTCGTCGATTCCCTTCCCATAGAGATTTCGCGCCGGGTGGCTCAGATCACTTGACTTGTATTCCAGCACCGGTTTTTCACCGTCGTAAATGTAATAGGTGGTAACCCCATTGAGTGTGCGCTTCACACATCGACCTAGCGCGTCGTAATACAGATTATAAGTGTTGCTCCCGGATGTGACCTGCTTCAAGTGCTCGTCGTTGATGTAAGTGTAATTGACGCCGTTGTAAGCGCTGATCTCGTGCTCGCTCCCGTTGCTGATGGTGCTGCCCGTCACGGCGGTGTACTGATTGAGAGTGTTGGGCGTATAGGTTGCGCTTGGGTAAACAGTATCACCCACATAAGTCCGGTTGCCTGCTTTGTCCAGATAATAGCCCACCCAGCGGTCCATCTGCGTGGTGTCCTGCGGCTGCAAGTTGGCCGGAGGAGGATCGCCGGGATCGTCCGGAGGTGGCGTGGGTTCGGCTTCCGCCGTCTCAGGTGGCTGATAATCGCCCCAGGGATCGACGCTGTCCGTGGTGTCCAAGTCCGGGTCTTGCCCTTCCTGCAAAGGCGAGCCGGTCTGCACCCTGGGTGAGAACAATAGGGGTCAGTCAACAAATCTTGACAGACTGGAGATACTCTTTTAAAGCCGCTGGTAACCTGGATCTCCGGGCACGGTACCGGCGGACTTGTTGGCTCACGTTTGCAGCGCTGCGCATCGCCAGTTTGTCGGCAATCCAGCTCTGCCTCGCTACCGTCCGCTCTAAGACCAAACTTGCCAAGGCGACCTTGCGCACGTCGGAACCGGACAAGGAATCGAGTTCGCTGGCCGACAACCCGGCCGCTGCCAGCCCGCCGTCTAGGAGCCGCCGTGCCTCCTTCTCGTCGTGAGCTCGGAAAAGCGCTGCGCTGCGATAGGTCCTATTTCTCCTCGTCTCAATCCCTTTCCCTGCCAACTGCAACATTCTTTCGGCGAAAGCCTGGCTACCCCAATACCACCCATGCCGCAGATGACTGTAACGTCGATCTTCTCCCGGCTCGATCACGCCGGCCCGAATTCCTTCCTCCCGCGCACGGTTATCCAGATGCTCCACGAAACGACGCCGACCCGCAGCCGTGTCCGCACATTGTGCCATGGCCAACCCTTCCTTTGCCGCCAGCCAGATGGGTCGACGACTTGGCGCTACGGCGTAGCCCTTCGCCACGCTGCTCCAGACATAATCACGCACACTTTCTCCCCGCTCCACTCGCACCAAGCCGGCCCGCACCGGATTCAAGTGGATGTAATCCATAAGCGAGCAATAATAATAACCCGAGCCGCACTCGCTCAAGATCGCCTTGTAACGATCGCCGAACAGCCGTCCCCACAGTCGATGCCGGCAATTATGCCGCCGGGTATAGGTGTTCTGCAACCATCGCATTCCCGCCACCAGGTTGGCTTCGGGCGTTTCCACCATTAGATGATAATGATTGCTCATCAGCACCCACGCGTGCACCCTCCAGCCGGTCCGTTCACACGCCTCTCCCAGGGTCTGGTAAAAAAGGAGCCTATCGGCTTCACCCCGGAAAATGCGCTCTCGTCGATTCCCACGCGCCATCACGTGGTAAAACGCCCCGCCATATTCGATCCGGACCGCTCGTGCCACAGCTCACTTTTTAAATCCATGCAGCGAGCCTGTCAAGATTTGTTGACTGACCCCTATTTGTTTCCTCCTTAAAAGCTATTCTCGGCCACTTCCCACTTTTTTCGCTCGCTGCTGTATACATATGCGTCATCGGTTAAGCTTCGACCCCACATCGCTAATCCAAAAGAATCGTTCTTGCAGTAATGGATGTAGTCCCAGCGCCTTTGTCCATAACGGGGTGGGATAATTTGCTTAATGTAAGCAGGCACAAGCTGAGTCAGCGTATCCGGATAGAAACCTCGTTCAGCCTTGTGTCTCTCCAGTGCCGCGATGATTTGATCCCCAATCCGCTCGTCGTTTGGGACGGAACTCTTATTCGCCTCGCAGCTAGCTAGGAGCACGACAAGACAAAACAAAAACGAACACGTTATCTTCACGTTCATCGTGGCTGCGGGTCCGGTTTACTGTGAATCACGTTACTGCTGTGCTCAGCTGCCTTTTCCGCGCCTTGCTGGATAGCCCGCTGCTCTATTGAAGAAGCATCCGGCGGCTTTTGTGTTGTTGTGTCTTGCTTCGTATCACTCGATTTGTTCAACCGCGCGTCAAATTTGTCCCTCGCGGCGCGTCCGCTTTCCCAATCTTTTTTCGCCTTCTGCAAACTCTCTTCCCGGCTTTGACTCTCCTTGGCATTTTCGCGTCCAAGCTGGTCGTGATACTGATCTCGTTTGCTGTCATCGGAGTCGCGCGACTTGTACTTTTCATGTGCATCTCCAATGGCCTTTGCCGCTTTGTCACCCCACTTTCGGGCAAGTTCTGCCTGCCAGACTTCATGCCGGACAGCCTCGCCTGCGTTAGGGTTGTCCCCATAATCTCTGGTGGCTTGCATGCCCTGTTGGACTGCGAATTTTCCAGTCGTGTTTCCATATTTTGACTGCGCGTCAAAGGTGGCACGGGGTCCCGCATACCATAGCGAATAAGCGGCTTCCTTTACATCGCCCATATCCCATAACCCCATGGGATCCGTCAGATCGATTGGATCATTGTGACAGTAGCGAAAGAGGTTGTAATCGCCGGCATCGAAAAGCTTGGGATCTTCGCTCATGAACCGGCCGAGGACTGGCAGATTTTATTTGAGAACCTTTTCGGCATCCACAACTTGGTCCCCACGTCGAACAGCGGTCATAAACAGTTCTGCCTCTTGTAACAATCTTGATGCTACAGGTGGTGCAATTTTTGTTTGACCCACGGGTATCAGCTTCCCACCACGGACGTAATAATCCGCCATCGCTTTCACACGAGGATTTGAGAAATCGAATCCATTGACTGACGGAGAGTAAGGATACGTGACTGTTTTAGTCCTGACGAAAACTACTTTCGCGCCAAAGTAATAGAATACATCCTGCAAGTCTGAATTTGATCCTCCAATTGTCGCGTCGATGCGAACAACATCTGAGTCTCTTCTGTAGATTGTTAGTTCGCCACCGCGATCAGTTCCAGTCTGAAGCATGACGCGTGACCTATTCAATCTCTTCAGATGAGAGTCGATATCATCGACCATTCCTTTGATCTCAAGCCCTGGATCTCTTGGCACTGGTTGCGCGGCAGGACAGACAGAGAACAGTCCAATCAGTACTGATAAAATGATGCGAATTCGGCTCATAATCAATAACCCGGAATTGATGACAAGCCCAGCTCAAAGCGTGCTCGTGTAACGTCAAGACTGAGACCAGGGTACTGGAAGTGCGGTATGTCTTGGAAGGTGCGCCAGCGGCCTCCCCATTCTAACCCGACTCTCTCTCCCAGATGTCCGACATTGGTGTAACCTGACCCTCCCTCGATGTACGCGCGCCCGCGAAAGAGGCCAACATCAAAGGCGACCCCAAAGTTGTGAAAACTGTAACCACCGCGAGCGTTAGTGACGATTGGACCGGGGTCTGTTCTGCCTTGGGCGTATAATGCATCTTGCTCCGCATATGTACGTGTGCCTTGGATAATCCGTACATCCAAGCCAAGATCAGCTCGAGCGTGATACAGAAGTGATCTGGCCATTTTCTGAACAGGTTCAGAGAGGGTCGCCATATTATTTTCTGTCCTTCTGTCAAGCAGTGGATCACGTTGACCTCTAATGGGAATCGCTCGCTCTGTTCGCATTCCCGAGCCGATCTGCCCCATGGTTAACCCTTGTCCGGCCGTAAACTGGGTAAACGTGCCCTGGAAATTGTTGGAGCTATCGGCCCATTTGGCCATCGCATCTCTTGCGTTCGTGTAGTATGCTTGGACCTCAGGGTTTGTGATCGGAGCGTCGGCGAAGGCGATCGTCCCCATCGGATCCGTGAAATCGATTGGATCATTGTGGCAGTAGCGGAAGAGGTTGTAATCGCCGGCGTCGGCTAGTTTGGGGTCTTCGCTCATGAACCGGCCCAGGGCAGGATGATAGGCTCTGGCCCGATATTCGTAGAAGCCGAAG
>WNGK01019119.1_pt1 | contig 13944 bp, 25 predicted proteins | sample 5400601 | NCBI WGS metagenome assembly WNGK01 (sample SAMN13153376, study PRJNA577476) | soil metagenome | isolation source: 60 cm soil or saprolite under Garry oak tree replicate 1 | place: USA:California | collected 2016-06-15 | reverse complement strand
TCTGGTCAGTGATGCTTTAGGCCGTCTTGTTGAGATCGTGCTCAATCAAGCGGCACCCTTAGCACCTTCTTTAGTCGATGCCTTGCGCGAGCTTCTTGCTCCTGCGCATGTGGCCATTAGTTTGGGCCAAACTTAGGTATTTAGTACATGTTGCTGCTTCTTTTCTCCATCAATAGTTACTGCCGCCGCTTGAAACTCAACCTCTAGAAACTTTTCCATATCACCTGCATGACTAATTTGTAAGGCAACAGATTTACCACCTTCATTATCATGTACGTGAAAAGCTTCTTGGGCAACTGAAAGCAGTTTATATACTCGACTCAAATCTATTGATATATTTTGTGAGTCACCTACATAGACCTTTTTCGGTAATCTTACTTCACCCTCATAATGCTCATAGCTGAATATATGTATATTCAAAGCACCAGAAAACAAACGACGCGACTGAAATTCTAGGAGTGACAACGATGTAATAATAATTGCACCTAATGCAAGTAAAATAGAAATCCATCGAATATCAAGCTTTAAAAAAAGGACTATTAAAAATACTAAACCAGCTAAACAACCCCAAAATAAGAACCAACGGGATATGAGGATTCGGATTATTGCCGTTGTGATCTGGAATACAGCGATAATGAAACTTGTAATTCTCTTAGGCTTAGCTAAAGATGTAAAATATATTCTTCCCTCGTGCTCGCCCTGAGATCTAAGAGGATGTCTAGTGACGAAATCAAGCGTCTTCACTTTGCTCAAACTCCAGCACCAGAAAGAGATAACAAAAAGCATAATGCTTAATGTGAGGATAATGGTAACTATTCGGGAGGGCTAGAGACTTGCCAAAGCAGTGAAAACCAGGTAGAGTAGGGCTATGACACAAGAAGAAGAAGTGCAAGCGCTGCGCGAAGAAAATGCGGCGCTCAAAGCCCAGGTGGCCGAACTGTTGCCGCTCAAAGAGCAGGTCGAACAGCTGCAAGAACAGGTCAAGCAGTTGACGAACCGACTGGCCAAAGACAGTCACAATAGTCATCTGCCAAGAAGCCAGGAGGCCAACCCGAGCATCCTGGGGAAACCATCCAGTGGTCGAGCTGCCCAGATGAGATCATTCGTCATGCCGTTGCTGCTTGCTGCCACTGTCAGGCGGAACTCTCGGCTGTCGAGGCGCAGATGGTCGAAGCCCGCCAGATCATTGAGTTGCCCAGCAAGCGTCATGTGGTGATCGAGCATCAGGCCGAACAGAAATGCTGCCCGCAGTGCGGCGAGGTGAGCGCGGCAGCCTTCCCCGAGGAGGTGCGGGCCCGCGTGCAGTACGGAAGCAGCGTGGCCACGGCCGCCAGCCTGCTGGTGGTGCAGCATCTGCTGCCGCTGGGACGAGCAAGCGAAGTGCTCTGGGACCTGCTGGGCATCTCCATCGCGGAAGCCACGATCACCACGCAGCTGCAGCGGGCCGCGGCGCTGCTCGAACCGGTGGAGCAGCAGATCAAAGCGGCGCTGATCGGGGCCGACGTGCTCCATCAGGATGAAAGCAGTGTGCGGGTGGCCGGCCAGCGCTGGTGGCTCCACGTCAGTGCCACCTCCACGTTGACCCACTATGCCGTCCACGCCAAACGCGGCCAAGCCGCCCTCGACGCCATCGACATCCTGCCCCACTTTGGCGGCAGAAGCCTGCATGATGGCTTTCGCAGCTACTGGCTCTACGCGTGCGAGCATGCCTTGTGCCATGTCCACCATCTGCGCGAACTGCTCTTTCTCTATGAAGAGCAGCAGCAAGCATGGGCCCACGAGATGAGCGAGCTGCTGCTCTCGATGAAAGACGCCTGCGACCAAGCACGAGCCCAAGGGCGCATAGCGCTCGACCCCATGGAAATCGCTGACTGGAAGGCAGGCTATGAGACCGTGCTGCAAGCTGGCTATCAAGCCAATCCGCCTGAGCCGCCCGCACCGGTGCCGAAAAAAGGTCGACGCAAACAATCGGCGGCGCGCAATCTGCTCGATCGTCTTTGTCTGCACCAGGAGGCGGCGCTGGCCTTCTTGCAGGATCTGCGCGTGCCTTTCGACAATTCCCAGGCCGAGCGTGACATTCGCATGCTCAAAGTGCAGCAAAAGGTGTCTGGCTGCTTCCGCACGCCCAGAGGAGCCCAGATCTTTTGCCGCCTTCGCGCTTACCTGTCTTCGTTGCGCAAACAAGGCCTCAATCTCTTCACCGCCTTGCAGCACACTTTTCTTGGTCATCCTCTCCTCCCTGCTTTACAGATGTCCTGAAGAGTTACGGATAATGTAAGCCATTACGTGCTATCTTTCATTATAATCAAGATCGCTTACACAAAATTATCAGAACTATTTTAATAGAAGGCTACCTTAATTACAATAGAAACATGGGCGATATATAAGCTTCCTAAAGCACATCAGTTCATGCCTCATTCTTCTTGCGTCTCGCCTCCACACCTTTTTTACTGATTTCTTTTAAGTGGTTTGGGTGTCTTTGTTTGGTAGTATTACCGCCTCGCTTACCAGATTGCTTGAAATAGTTCTCGACTGCTTTGATAAGCTCCTGAATAAATCCAGTGACATTTACTTGCTCTACCTCGATATTATGAGGGGTCGCCAGCATGATCTTTCCCTTACCGATACAGCGTTTTGCTAATATGTCCTCAAATTTCTTTTCCAGTGCTTTCATAATCTTTTGGCTATCTCATAGACAACATTCACAGTAACCGCATTGCCTAGTTGCTTATACCGTTGTGTATCACTTACTCCCTGCGTCCAGTTATCAGGAAAACCTTGCAGTCGTTCGCACTCAATAGGCGTTAATCTCCTTATTTTCTTATTCTGCATAATTCCGCCAGTATTTGCCGTATCAATCGTAAAGCTGTAATCACCTTGAAAATTCTTCTGGTTTCTCTCAAGGAATTTTAATGGAACTGCAATAACAGGCTGTCCATTTCCATCTTCTCTTCCTCGTGCATTAATTGTTGGAGATAGACCCGATTTTATTTCCCTGAATCCTTTTCCATCAGTAAAGGTTCGTAAAGTTCCAACAAGAACGCCTGAGTTTTCCCCATTTCGGGTTGAGTATCCTTTATAATATCTGGCCTGAATTGTTCTTGTTTGCCTAGTAACTTTTGCTCCTTCAAATTGGAGGTCAATGAACTTTTCATCCCCTTCAAGATTTGTTTCTGTTTCTGTATTGATAGGAAATACTTCTGGTCTGGATTTTCCTCTAAGATGTCCGATAATATAGACTCTTTCCCTGTTTTGCGGAACTCCGAAATACTTGCTGTTACACACCTGCCATTGACAGTCATACCCCAGTTCATCAAGGGCTGAGATGATTGTCGCAAAGGTATTGCCCGAATCATGGCTGAGGAGTCCTTTGACGTTCTCAAGGAGTAGATATGCAGGTTTTCTATCATGGACAATTCGAGCGATTTCAAAAAACAAAGTGCCTCTCGTATCTTGAAATCCTCCTCGCTTTCCAGCAATCGAGAAACTTTGGCAAGGAAACCCACCAACGAGAAGCTCATGCGGAGGAATGTCTTCGATGAGAACATCTCTAATTGATCTTGTATCGGGTCGATGCCCGAAGTTTTTCTCATAAGTATAGCTGCGTATTTATCCCATTCATTCACATAAACACATTTATGCTCAAGCCTGTTTAATGCTAAATCAAATCCTCCAATTCCTGCGAATAAACTAACATAATTCATTATTGATGAGTTTAGTATATCAAGGGGGTTGGTTATTGTCAAGTAGTAAAATGATTTAGGGATATTTGCTTATAATTATAGATATAACGCCATGTGAAATAGACAGATCAGCCCAAACCTGATACATTACCAAAAATAGATTTTGGAGATCCATGAAAGCAAGAAAGGAGCTTGTGTAGTGCAAACTATTATCATAGCAGTAATAGGTCTAGTTCTAGGTGGCGGAGGACTTGTGGGAATAATCAAGCTTATCATCGACCCACGCCGTGAAAAAAAGAAGGAACGTGAAGCAGCGAAAAATGCCGAACAAACGAAACGAAAGGAACTTGGTCGTAGAGTATTTGAGCTTATTCGGCTATACAGAACTGACTTACAAAATATTGGAGGCACCTACAACGAGCCTCTTGCTCGATTCTCTCTTCCTTTTAATAGAAGTTTTGTTACTACCAATGCCAATAAACTCTCAGAACGACAGAAGGAAATGGCTGCTCTTGCTAGTGAACTTGCCCTTAACCCTGATGCAGCGGATATATATAACGCTATCATCGCTTGGATACAGGCAGTGGATGCTTATGGCACAGCGGTTACTCAACACAAGACGCCGTTGCATAAAGCAGATCCGCAAACGCTTTCCCAGTTAGATCATGAAATAAACGAGAAAGTGGAAGCATTAGAAGCCGCTGTGCGAGCGTATATCTCAGCGGTAAAGTAACCCCGATTAGAGGAAATCTTTGCACGACACACTCAACCCTCCTTAGGTTTACGATTGTCTCTATATCATTCTCGTCAGTTGCTTAGATGAAGAACAAATAGGACAAGCCTCCTTGACCTCTATAAACTTCTGCTATCTTGTTGTATAGTCGTAGCTAGACATACAACGATATGCAAAGAAACCCTTTGCAACAATTATTGGGGAGGAACATATGCCCAAGAGATTTGTAGAGATTACTAGCCAATATCCCACATTGCTGTCTTCTATTGTCAGAGCAAAACAGAAATCACCATATACCATTATTGAAAGAGAAGGAAAATATTACCTGAGCTTTTCTGACTCTGCTGATCCAAGGGATACAGAGAAAGCAAAACAGAGTGCCGATGTCTTGTTGTCAAACATCAATGGGATGCTCACACTTCCTCCATTTCGTGTTACAAATGCCTTACAAAGAGCCAACGACGTTATTACCGAAGATGAGAATGGGAACGTGTTTGGGGAAGGGACGCGAATGATAGGTGTGAGGGCAGTAATAAGCACGGATTTTGCTAGTATGGATTTCTCCAATCTCCTTGAAATGCAGGAGAAAGCCGGTAGGCTCTCGCGTATAAAAGAGGCCTTGCGTTACTATGGACAGGAGAGAAGTTGGTTCAATTTATATGATGTATATGAATGCATTAGAAAAGACATCGAAGAAATGGAAGGCGAGGGACGAAAAATTCCTGAGCACTGGCTAGTGGATTCGCATGGCAGGAATAGACTGATGGACTTTACGGAATCAGCAAACAACGCTAATATCAGCGGCTATGCTGCCCGGCATACCTATGCGGAATCAAAGGCAATAAAGCGCATAAACGATAAGTTGGTGAGGATGAAGGAAAATGGAAAAGAGATCATGCCGATGACCCTAGATGAAGCGACAACATTTATTGAAAATCTCCTGATGCGGTGGATAAAATACCGCACTATTCAGCTTTAGGGTAGCATTGTTTAGCTTAACTGTCCATACTCCCTTCTCGAAATTCGTCAGTACTTACAAAAAAAGAGGCAGCCGAACAAGCCGACTGCCCCGCTAATACCTTACACTAAGTAAATGACCACGATACCATCATCTGGCATCTGTCGATTAGGAAGTCGTTTAACTTCTGAAAGCTTCATCGGCGTAAAGGTAGAATCAACTTCAAAGGGGACTCCTGTCTTGTCTTCCACGTCTTTAAATTCTACTACTGAGAAATATCCCAGCTCGCCTTCAAAGCCGCGAACAAAACCGAAGAATAATCCTTGCTTCAAATCTCCCTCGTAGGGATACCAATACCAATCCGAAAATGGATGATAGATCCGAACTGAAATGACGGGATCATCCACATGCTCTTGGGAATATAACGGAGGCAACTTTTTCACCGCCTCGTGATTGAGAATGTTCATCACGCCTCCTTCTTCATAGAAGCATTGATCTGGTTCCACGCATGGTCAGTTACAATCACTCGTCCATCCTGACAGTCGTAGAACTCAATTGGTCCAATAATGCTGCGCTCTGACGAAATGGTATGAACACACTCAGCAGGCAGTTCAATCTGATACCGTTTGCGTTTCCTCGCTCTGGGTGTTAGATCAACAACTGTAAAGAGTTCTCGCACTTCGTCAGTCACCGCTTGGACAATCAAGGTTTTTACCATTCTGCGTCTCCTTCCTCATTTAAAACTAATAGGTAAAATCCGCAAGAAGAATAGCAACCGAGCTGTATTTTTGCAATAACAAAATAATAGAAAAATGCTATAATAAGCTCAAGCGTTTATATAGCCGGAAGTATTATAATTGCTTAACATCCATAGTCTTCCGGCTGTGGATGTTTTTTATGAAGAAGATAGAATTAACCAAAGGACGGTTTGCTTTGGTTGATGATGAGGATTATGAATGGTTAAATCAGTGGAAATGGTGGGTTTCAGATGGTGAGAGCAAATCGTATGCGATACGAAGATTTGAAAAAAATAAAAAATCTCATTTAATATTTATGCATAAATTAATCCTCAATGTACCTAAAGGTATGCAGGGAGATCATATAAATGGCAATAGTTTAGATAATCAGAGAAGCAATTTGAGAATATGTACAAAGGATGAAAATAATAGAAACGCAAAGATAAGAAAAGATAATAAATCAGGATATAAAGGTGTAGTTTGGGATAAAGATAATAAGGAATGGAAGACCAGGATTTGGTTCAATAGAAAAGCAATATATTTAGGTAGATTTAATAATATCAAAGAAGCAGTTGTTACATATAATAATGCTGCTCTTAAGTATCATGGAAAATTTGCGAAACTTAATTTTATAGAATAGGGTAGGACGAACAAAGTCGCCTACCCCATATACCTTATACTGTTGTATTATCATCCTGACAAGTAAGTGGATTTGGAATAAGCTGTGTTCCCGTTTTCACCGTAGATACGTAAGTATCACCATATTCAAATCCTTTTCCTGTCATTGGCGACTGTACCGCACAATACCACCGAGCATAGGAATTAGTCGCCTCCTTTTCAGGAGATTGGTATTTACGCAAAACAAAGTACGTCCAGGTACCATTCGACCAGACCTCATATGCCGTTTGCGGGGTCACTTTCTTTGCGCAGGGGTTCTTCATCGTCTTCCTCCTCCTGTTTGCTATTCACTTGCAACTTACGGGTTACATCGTACAGAGCCGACTCAAGCTGAGAGACAACTTCGTACACATCTGCCTCATAATGGCCGTAATGGGATCGTCCATTAATGTGATAGTCACCATTCGCATCTTTTGTGGCTTCCACCAGTTCATCAGCGCGATGATAGAGATCACTCTTCTTGCTGAAATCCTTTACGAGGCCACCTTTATACAGTAAAAACAGTCCCCTCACTTTTTCGCTGGACTGGTTATATGACAATACAATGACTGAAGCATTGTGGAGATCCCCATGGAGGGTCGCATAATACGAATAGAACGCTACCGACTTCCCCCGCGAGGTAATCGTTGCCGGAGGCGTAAACCCGTAATAGGTAAGTGTCTCGTCAGTACTTTGCTTGGCTTCATCAGAACTGTCCTCTGTGGAGGTGTAGACGTAGCCTTTCGCATCGGTAAAGTAGTAGATGGACTTGTTATCGGCAGTCATGCCAACAACGTCTATCTGTGTCAGATGTCCCTGTTTCTGCAATAAATGTTCTAAGCAGATGTTGCGCCCAACGCAGGGATTATTCTCGGTGTAGGCATGGCGGTTACGATAGTCATGGACACAATATTTGTTTGCCTGAACGAGCTGTACAATCTGCTCGTAGGCTTCATCAGAAATTTCTAGGATGATCTAGGAAATAATGACATCGCATACAAAGACACACTAAAAAGGCGTCTTTTTCCATCTTCTGCTCTTTGAAGAGATGGCAGGCCGCCAGGTATACGATGTAGATTTCGTGGTTGCGATTGAACGCGAAACTACGATGTTTCACTCCACATCGTTCACACTGATAATTGGCTTTCGCCAAACACTCCTTTCTTTTCTGCCGGAATTCCCGACAATACTTGGAATAATCCATAAGCCTCCTTCCGCTAAATTTGACAATATCAAGGTACAATTGAAGAGTTTAACGGCTTAGGAGGCTCTTTTCAATGACAGAAATTGCAAATAAAAAGTGATATAGAAAAGTAGTATTGACTAAGGATTAAAAATACAATAACATTACATTATTACGACATGAAACGAGGATTAACATCGACACAAAAAGAAAGATACGAATATATTAAAAACTATATTTTTAAAAACGGTTATGCCCCAACTCTTAAAGAAATGGCAGAAGAATTTCATAACACACCAGTGGCTAATTATTACGTCATAACGGGCTTAGTTAAAAAGGGGTGGATTAATCGAGGAAAATATTCAGAGAGAGATATTACTATTAACGAATAATATGGACTTACAAAAAGCATACGATAATAGAAAGATAATATCTGAGAACAAAATAAGCTTAATCCGTTTACGAATGACAGATGGATATGGTATAGCCACTAACTATCTTTGCAAAAACGAATGTCCTTACTGTAAATCGGAGATAGTAAAAACAGGAATGTTTCATGGTTGCTATGACGGCGAATGGACGCAAGTCGATGAGTTTACCTGTAAAAACAAATGCCTTATTCAATATCGGGATATGAGGAAACAGGTTTAGAGGCTGGTAGGTGCTAGCAGGGAACAACAGAGAGTTCCTCTGTCTGCTAGCCATTTACGAGCTTCTAACCTAGTAAGAGAGAAAAGTTAAAAAAGAGAATATGAAAAAAGTCCTAAATACAAACACTTGTTTATATTGCCAAGAGGAAATTGAATACTCAGAGGTTACAGGAGTTTCTAGCTGGTCTTGGAGACATTTAGATGGAGGAATTTATCGACAATACTGCAAGAAATGTGGATGGAAGGGTGGATGTGCAGGGAGCTATCAGGAATGCCCGAATTGTAAAGATATGGGATTGCGAGATGACCATTGCGTCAGTCCGAGACATTAGATATGAAGGTAGTCAACTTAGGATTAGCCAAACAACTAAAAGAAATAGGATATCCGCAAGAAACAGGAAAGATCGGTTTTTATTGGTCTATTCCTGAAGACAAAGAGGAACACGCATTTGTTAAATATGCTAGAATTCCCGACGAAAATAATGAACTTTATAAAGCTAGTGGTAATAAGTCCTTTGCTGCTCCATCTGCCGATGAGATTATTGATCGGTTGCCACTAGATGTTTCATTTAATAAATTTGAAGAAGGTTTATACATGGTTCGATGGCTTGAAAAAGTTTCAATGGATAATCCGATGGCAAAATATCATAGAGAGATAGAGGGAAACCTAGCAGAAGCAGCCGGAAGAATGTGGCTTTATCTGAAAAAAGAGAAACTAATCTAAGAATATGAAATACTACAACTTATACGGAATGAAAATAAAAGTTTTCCCTAAAGCTTCTGAAAACGAAGCTATCGTTGTAAATGAAGACGCAATAAAGGACGAGCTGGCAAAAGGCTATCCGCTACCTGAAGCAATTAAGAGAACTGAGAAATTTCATGGCAAGATAAGAATATGAAAAGATTTGAGATAACAATTTTACTTTTCTGGACAATGGCTTGGTTTCTGCTAATATGTCTAACTAATCGTTTTCTATATCGTTACAAAAAGAGCTTATATATGAGACAACGAGTTAAGATATGCTAATTACCGAATGTGTTTATTGTGGATGGGCACTTTTTGTTTCTCTTGATGAGAGTTATCTTTCATTGCTTGAAGAGAATAAACAGTTGATATCAAAACATATTTGTGAGAAATGTGGAAAAACCAACTATGTTGAGCATAGAAGAGTTGGAGGGGAAACATTCGGAGAAGACGACGAGCGAGTGAAACGATTAGAAGCGGTATGAACAAAATAGAACTAATACCAATATCACAAGATAACGAAATACTCGGCTATGAGACAAACAATGTCTCAGACTATATGCGCTCTATCGGAAAGCTGGAAGCATGGCAGGAGTGGTTTGAAGGTCAGACAGGAGCGATCATTGAGGGCAAGTTTGTTGTGTATAAGACTGATGTAGATAGGTTCTTACAGGGATTACCTGATTTTGATTTGATATGAAAAATAAATTCTAAAAATTCGTTCTAAATCATAGAATTTTTTTAAAGGAGTATGCTTTTGAGCAGGGGTAGTATGCGTCTGACGTGATCTTTTAAGGGCAATGATGGATATGGTGCTACTGATAGTGATACCAATAGTAGTCCAGGCTCCAGACCAGGCAGGACTACCGAGGACTTGAATTATTTCGTTTGTCACGTCAGATGGAGTCATAAATTGTCTCCATGAGAGCCAAAGACACATACAAAATAAGAACGTATGTTCGTATATTTCTCATATCATACCTCAAACATACGCTCTAGTCAAGCGTAATATGCAGGAAACTCGAACAAATGTTTGTAAAATACAAATAAAACAGATACAAAAATATGAAATGTGAAGGAGAAATAGGAAAACATACGCTATTCATTAATACATGGAGTTCCACCTGTGGCAATTGTGGAGAAGGTGCTGATCCAGAAGAAAGGACACATATTACTTGCTTAGGCTATGGAGAGCAACCGCCTGGTTGTGGAGTTGAGTGGAAATATGTCAGCACAAACTACTCCGGATTGAATATGGAGAATAGACTTAAACGGATGCGACCAGATTTGAAATATAAGGACTTCTTTGAGGTGATAACTGCCGAGCCGAAGGCGCAAGAGAAAAAGGCTGCATAACTATGAAAGAATGCTTAGAAGAAATACTTAACCAATACCAGATATCACATAAGGGTATTGCTCAGTGTAAATGCATCTCAGGAGCAAAGGGACACCTTCTGGTAAAGCTTCTGGAGCTTTTTGAGCTGGCAAGTAGCGAACCTCCAATGCCAGATCCGAGAAACGCAGGTCAATCCCCTACTGTAGACTTATCAAATCCAGTAGAGAAAGGCGGAAAAATTGAGTGATCAAAAACAGATGGTCGCTCTAATTGGGATCTCTCAGGCAAGTGACTACAAGTCGCTTTCAGAAGAAACTAGCTCCAGCTCTCGATATTCAAAATCTGTCAGGTTGGTCTCTCCGGGTAGTTCAACATAGTAGATGTAGTATGGTTCTGTACGTCGTCTCTCCTTATCCACCGATCTGACAATGCCTATAGCTTCACTCCTATCCGCCGAACCACTACGAAACAGGTTCCCTACAACTCGTACTCTATCGCCGACTACAAATGCCCGTGTACTCATCATACCAATGCTCCTTTGCTCACTATCATAGAAGAGTGCTGCTTGTCACACAGATTATGGGCGAACCTTACGTAATGATACCACGTCAGAAGTTGTCAGATGGACTTCCATTACGAGACAAACAAGCAGATTGATTTTCAGCTCCTCAAATTCCTTAGAGGCAATTTCTATTCAGAGGATCATGATAAAGTCTGCCGTCATGAAAACGTACCAGATGATGAAATCTATGTAAGTGACGACTATCCAGAGGTTCATGGTAAATGTGGCAGGTGGATGAAGCCCTATGAATAACCAAATAACAGAAGAACAGCGGAAAGAGCTAGAGAATATGACATCAGAAGGGATATGGGCATTGAGCCTGTCTAATAGCGTTCATTTCAAGAATATTCCTATTAACACTTCTATTAAACGGAAGCCCCAATATAGTAAGTAAAAAGCTAGCAAGAGTACCCAAGGTCCCATCAAACAAATTAGCGCCATTAACGCACACGTTCCTCCTATTTCTCCTCCGATTTCTCCACCTTTGTACCCACCTGAACAGTAGGGACAAGGTATTTCTGCTGTTCTTGGTCCAGGATTATAGATGTACCGCCCTGTCCCATGACATAGGGGACAATATGGGTTTGCCATTGTTCATTTTCCTCTGTTCATCTTCGAGTAACACTATTGAACGCACTACAATGGACAAACTCATTCAGTATAGCTAAGAAATAAGTATACCCTATTTTTCCTCTTTCAACCAATTAAAAAGCAGTAGAGCAGTAGCGAATGCTCTCGGTGAAAAAGATTGAATGACAATCCTGTCATATACTACAGCTTACTAATCTGCTATACTCGCTCCTGTTTTCCTAATTGGATTTCTCAACATGCTTGCGAACTTTTCGCTTGCAGGTGTGTTTCAGCTAGTCCCAATTACAGGAGGACAATACAAGTGGCACTTTCTGAAAGTCCAAGCACTACCGAATTAAAAGAGGTAGCAGCACAGTATCCCGATGTCGAGATCACGCGCCAGGATAGCCTGGATGCAGGAAACTGCGAATCGGGAACCGATGATTTCATCGAGGCAAACTTCAAGGGAAAAACAATCACAGTGAATGATCTGGTTCCCTACATTGAAGACTACAACGGTGTCCAAGCGGTCTTGGCCTACAAGTTCCGGCCAACTGGAAGCCGAGGAGAAATCGGAGGAATAATACCCTCCATACTTCAACAGGAGTCATCCATGCATCGTCGTGGATGGCTCTTTCCTATGATATACTGATGAGATATGATACCTATACGAATACAACGAAAACGGACAAAGGGTTGGAAAATGACAGAAAATACGGTCTATGTTGGAAGACCAACTGTTTTTGGGAATCCATACATTATTGGTAAGTTACACGAGAAAGATTCCTTATTTCCTATAACACAAGAGCAAGCAGTAGCTTTTTACTGGTCGATGATTATAAAAGAGAAGGAAAATGATACATGGTTTTATAAAAAGATACGCAGATGGTTATTTACCTAAGTTTGGCCCAAATTAACGGCCACATGAGTGCGAGCAAGAAGCACGCACAAGGGATCGACTAAAGCCGGTGCCAAAGGAGCAGCCTGATTGAGCACAAGCTGAACCACCTGACCCAAGGCATCGGTCACGAGAAAGCCACTGATATGAAAAACATCGCGCACCATGCGCAAGATGCCGTACTGACGCAAAGCTGGGCTGGCCATCCAACGACGCGCCCAGATGATCACATTGTGCGCCAGACTGCCCAGCTGCATGACCATCTGCTGAGCAGCAAAGCGTTTTTTGCTGCGTGTGCCGATGCCCAGTCCTTGCTTGTCGCCCTTGAAGGAGGTTTCGACTCCACCTCCCCGTTGGTCGTAGAAGCGCAGGTAGGCCAAAAGCACGGCAGTCGGATCATCGAGCAACGAGAGGGACTGACCGGTCAGCGTGAGGACGTGCTGAGCCGACAAGGCGGAGATGAGCACGCCGTAAGCGAACTTCCCGTCCTGTTGGCGACAGCGCACCGCGATGCGTTTGACGGGACGCACATAGGCCTCTGTCGTCTCGCTTACCCAACCGAACTCACGCTCGGGCTGATGGGGATCGGCGTACCAGTCGACGACGCTCTTGGCCAGGCGTTTGGCCTGCTGGCCCGAATAGTCTTTGCCGTGAACCAGGTAGCCGCGAGCGAGCAGCCAATTGACATCACCCAGACTACCCCCGCCCGCATCCACGCGCACAATGGTTTGGCGGCGTTTGTCCTCATCCAGTTGCAAGGTCTCTTCAGTTGCCAGCAGCAGTGGCTGCAAGGCGCGGGTCAGCTGCGTCTTGCCATCAAAGAGGCGATCGACCACGATTTCCCCGTAGCGGCTGGCCAAGACGCGGCCCAATTGTCGGCCGCGACGGTTGCGCTGTTTGGCAAAGTAGCCTTTGGTGGCAAAGGCCGCTTTGGGGCCGCAGGGCAGACCACTCATATCGACATCGAGCACCTGAAAGCTGGCCTGATAGTCATGCTCAAAGCCTTGACTGTGCTGGCGATAGATGCTGTCCATCGCTTGTTCCATCTGCTGCACATTCTCGGCGGTACAGGCATTCAAGGTGTCCTGCACCACCGATTGCTCCGCACAGCGACTCCGCCCGAAGGCGCGCTGCAAGGCGCCATCAGCCCGCAAACGCGTATTGATCTCGACGAGTCCATGAGCCCCGGCCAGCAGGCTGATAAAGGCGTCGTAGAGTTTGTCGGCCGGGCT
>WNGK01046664.1_pt1 | contig 13946 bp, 11 predicted proteins | sample 5400601 | NCBI WGS metagenome assembly WNGK01 (sample SAMN13153376, study PRJNA577476) | soil metagenome | isolation source: 60 cm soil or saprolite under Garry oak tree replicate 1 | place: USA:California | collected 2016-06-15 | reverse complement strand
GGGATACAACTCTGTACGGTCTTGGAGTATCTGCATACGCGTCAGCCGCCAATTGTATTCCGCGATCTCAAACCTAATAACGTCATGCGTACTCAGGAGGGCCATCTCTACCTGATTGATTTCGGCATTGCTCGCCATTTCAAGATCGGCCAGACCAAAGATACTGATCTCTTTGTTTCTGCCGGCTATGCTGCGCCTGAACAATACGGGCACGCGCAGACCACCCCACAATCAGACATTTACAGTCTGGGAGCGACTCTTCACCGACTCATCTCTGGGAAAAACCCGCTGGACAATCAGCCTACCCTGTGGAGCTTTGCTCCCCTGAGCCTCTCTGGTCCTGCCGCAGCCGCCGGGCTGGCCCACTTAATTGCCCGCATGCTGGCTATGAATCCTGCCGACCGCCCCGCCAGTATGGCCACAGTCAAACAGGAGTTCCAACGCATCGCAGCAGGACAGCCCCCTAGCATTGTGCAATCACCACAGCCACCTGGAGGAACAAACCAGGCAGGTGGGTCAGGGCCAATCATCGTCCATCCTGCTCCACCACTGAGCATGATGTTCTGCCAGTACACTGGCCACAAGGACCTTGTTTGCTCCCTATCCTGGTCGCCCGATGGCAGCCGCATTGTCTCCCTCAGTGTAAATATTGGAATTGCGTGAACGGAAATTTGGGAATTCCGTGGTCATTTTCGTCTCTTTCGCATTGGAGAGGCTCTCTCGCCTGTTAGTATGAAACGTCAGCATCGCACCGATATGCCCTCTGACTGCTCACCGAATTCCCAAATTTCCGTTCACGCAATTCCAATATTTACACATACCTTTCACTTGGATCAAAAAGTAGCACATGCTTGCTTTCGTCATAACCACCTCTTGCTAGTATAGGGAACGGCTGCTGTATTTACTAGTCCGCTTCCTCTTCGTTCTTCTGCGACTACTGCGGCTCATCCTCCCGCAGTAGCGTCGAGCTGGCCCCAACGAGCGGCAAGCCTGGCAAGAAGATCACCATCACGCGATACTGTCAGCAAGTCGGTTGTCAGAAACCCAACGTGCTCACCGTACCCGACAACTGCGATTTCCATCCTCTGGCTCTGGGGGATCAGAGCGGCTTTGTGGAAACCGAGGAGGATGACAGACCGATCCTGCAAGGCAAGAAGAGCTAACTGCTCCTCTCCCAACGTTCATCCACCAAACCTGTCTACCGCTACTTTGTGGACTCGGGAAATCACGTCTGATTTCGGGCGTCTACCTGGAGACCATTCCAGATCGGGGGCAAACAGCTTGCTTGGTTTATCTCTCGAATGGTCTCCTACTAGGGAAAGTATGTGGAATAGGTGCTGGTTGCCTTACCGCTCACAGCTTCTCTTGAAGCTCCGGAGTCATTGACGCTGGAGCTCGAACCTCACCGTCACATCTCCTCCCAGAGGGATGGCGTCTGTATCTGCTCGTGCTTCCGCATTTCGGCCTCGCTGACTAGGTGCGACAGCGAGATCCCGAGCAGGCGCACGGGCCTGAGCTCCTTGAGCAGTTGATCGAGCAGTGGGCGCACGTACTGCATCATGGTATGTCCGCCCTGGATCGGCTGTGGTGTTGACAGGCTGCGGGACACGAGACGGAAATCGTTCCAACGCAGTTTTAAGGTGATCGTCTTGCCAGCTATCCCCAGCTCGGCAAGGCGTATCGCCACCTGTTCAGCGAGGCTCTCTAGCACAGCGAGCATTTCTTCGCGATCTCGCAGATCACGTGCAAAAGTGGTCTCACAGCCCACGGATTTGCGTTCGCGCTCGGGTTCAACGGCGCGGTCATCCTGGCCGCGCACGAACTGGTAGAGGAGTGTGCCCCGCTTGCCAAACAGGTGTTGCAGCTGCTCCATGCTCAGTTCCAACAGATCACGGCCTGTGGCCACCCCCAGTTCCCGGAGCCGGGCCTCGCTCACCTGTCCGACACCGTGGATGTTCCCGATGGGCAACGCGGAAATGAAGGCCATAGCCGTATCTGGTGTGATCACAGTAAGCCCGTTCGGCTTTTGGTGATCACTTGCCAGCTTGCTCAAGAACTTGTTGGACGAGATCCCGGCGGAAGCTGTCAGGCCGGTCTGCGCGTAGATATCCCGCTTCAATTCGCGGGCGATCTGGACGGCTTCCTCCAATGAAGCCGCACGAGAGGTGAAGTCAAGGTACGCTTCATCGAGGGAGACAGGCTCGGCAAGTGGCGTTTGCTGGCGATACAGCGCTGTTCCACGCTGCTGTAATAGGCGTCAAGGTCGATATGGAGCACCTTGCGTTCCGGGCTCATCTGCTCTCTCATTGCTCCCGTTGGCTTTCTCCCCGCCCGGAACGCTCGCCGTGGCGATCTTCACGGTCTTGTTTCAGTTGCACGTAGATGGAGTCCTGAGCGTTGTAGAACTGTTCTGTCTTCGCACGTGTATCAGGATCGACGTAACTCACCACCCAGAAGCCTCCATCCTGGCAAATACCCAGGATGGAGGCGTCCTCCCCCGCCACCACCATGAGATCCCCTCGTGCCACCTCCTGCACGCTTTTCCAACCATAGCGGGGAGCATCAAAGAGCATGTGCTGCTGCGCCCGGTTCTTTTTTGCCTTCATCTCTCATCTCCCTGAATACTCGTGTGCCTACCTATTATAAGGAACGCTTTCCCGTTCTTCGAGAGAGCCTGCAATGGCCGAACTGGCAGGTGAGCAGAGCCGTTGATGACGCTTTGCGTCTACTGCCCAAGCCTCGTGTGTGCTCGGTCTTCTTGTTCGCTTGGCCGCTCTTCCTGTTCCAGGGTGTGGACATCTCGTCCACGCAGCCTTTCCCTTCACCTGCCTCACTCGTGCGTGTTCGCCTGATGCCAGAGAATCACGGGGACGTGCAATGTCCCGGCTGCCCGCTTTTTGGTCGCTTCAGGACGCCGGTCATAGCGCGCGGTAGTCGTCGGGCTCGCGTGCCCCACCAATTTTTGGGCCGTGCTGAGATCGACGCCATGATCGAGCAACTCCCCGATAAAATTGCGCCGAAAGTCATGAGGCACCAGTTGGAACAGCTCCGCCTGTTCAACGCGCTCCAAGACAATCGCATAGACGCCCTGGGTCGTCAACTGCTGTAACGCTACGCCGGTGCTCTGCGTCTGGGAAGAGAGCCCTTCTTCATTGCGTTCCTTATCAAGGGGGGACGGATCGTCAGTGCCAGGCCTCGTCACCAGGTGCCCTCCCCGGCGGATGCGTCCAAAGAGGGGGCCGGCAGCTTCCCCGCGAATGTCCAGCCAGGCGTGTAACGCTTCGGTCGCCCCGACGGCCTCCACGTAGACCAGGCGCTGCTTCTGTCCTTTGCCACGCACGCGCAGGGCGTGCGTGGCCCGGTCGTAATCAGCGACATCGAGCAAGGTGAGCTCTTGTCTACGTAGACCTGTGGCGAACAGGAGCGCGATCAGCGCCAGATCGCGACACCCTTTGATCGTTGTATCCTTCTGGCAGGCTAGGAGCAAGGCGCGCAGTTCTCCCTCTTTGAGCGAGCGGCCCGCCGGCAGGGTGGAACCGCGCACGTTCTTGATGCTGGCCGCTTTGAGCACCCCACGTACCGCGGCGATGTGCTTGTTCGTCGTGGCGGGTTGATAGCGCTCAGCGAGCCTGGCGCGGAGAATCGTCGTATACTCAAAACGCAGCGCCTCCCAGGGGAAAGCGTAGATGGCCTCTTCGCTGATCCGTTGCTCTGGAAGCATCATCTGCACCAAGGAACAGAGAGCACTCTTCATCGTCCGTTGACTCTCCCCCCGTGCTAAGCTCTCGATATACACTCGCGCCGGTTGCAGACGCAGTGGACGCTCTTGGAGTGCAAAGAGAGGTGCAGAGATGAGCGTATTTCCCTCGCTCAAAACAGGAATAATGATTTTAATACTATGCACCAATAAAAACGATCAAAGCGCGAAACAGATGTTCTTACGACCAGGATATCAGCTTTTTTTCTGGCAGTCAATAGCTTGCGGGAACGGTCATTCCCATAAGTTATTTACGGGCAATACAAGCACATAAACTGAACTGTAGAAGAGCAGCATGTGGATCGCCGGATGCTGAAAGGAAGGTCACTGAGCAATATAGTTTCTCCTGGTGGTAAATGACTTCCAACATGGGCGATTTTAGCCCTCCAATATGAGCACTGGCCCTTCCACTTGAGCAGCACAACCATTGGTCAGTTGAGAAACCGCCTCTGGAGCCATTGACGATGAATAGTTCTTGGTAATTCCAGGTGCTATGGATAGGAACAAAATGAGTCTCTCTGTTTGGACAGTTCTCCCAGGCCGGGCTTGCGTCAGAATATTCAATGCCAAATTTACCGTTTTTGGAAATGCGTTTGAGCGTTCAAAATTGTTCTCGTGTCACAAAGAGGTCGCCTGTTTCGACTCATGTTTAAGGAGTGAAGCGAGAGAACGCGTTGGAACTCGCGTGAGGATGGGAGCAATGGTTCTCTGCCGCTCTCGATACGGTTCAAATGCGCACAAGCGTCTGACCACACGACAAGACAGTACACAACTAAAAAGGGATAGCGTGATGACAACACATTCGCGTACTCAATCTCCGGTGATCATTGTGGGCGGCGGCCTCTCGGGTCTCTCAGCCGCTGCCTATCTTGCGCGAGCCGGCCATGCCGTGCTGCTTTTTGAGAAGGCCAGTACTCCTGGCGGACGTGCGAGAACCCGCGAGCGCAACGGGTTCTTTTTCAATCAGGGAGCACATGCGTTCCGTCTGCATGGAGCAGGTGAACGCGTGCTCTCGGAACTTGGCGTCTCCTCTAGCGGTTCGTTGCCACAACTCTCAGGAACCTTCGGACTTGCGGATGGGAAGCTCCATTTCTTCTCAACTGCTGCAGCAGCTCCAGAATTGAGACGCGTCTTGGATCGTGTCGAACAGCTGAACGCTGAAGAGCTCCAGGAGAGAAGCCTGCAGGAATGGCTCGAACAGGAGGTACCGCACCCGCAGGTCCGCCAGTTTCTTCTCACAAGAGCCCGCATCTCCACCTATACCCATGCGCCTGATCTGCTCTCCGCCGGTCTGGCTCTTTCTCTGCTGAATACCCCGGTGCTCTATCTGGATGGTGGCTGGCAAACCCTGGTGGATGGTCTGCGACAACAAGCACAGGAGGCGGGAGCACGTCTCATCATGCAGGCCAGGGTCGAGGCAATTGAAGGTGCTGGAGAAGGCTATCGCGTGCGCCTGGCGGATGGTTCACGCCAGGATGCGAGCGCGGTGTTGCTTGCCACTGATCCGGAGACGGCTTCCGCTCTGGTGGCCGATGGCACGCACGAAGCGCTACGCCGCTTCGCTGCGCAGGCGATTCCGGCTTGCGTGGCCTGCCTGGATATCGCTTTGCGCCGTCTCCCCAGTGCAGAGAACCTCGTCATCCTGGGCATGGATCGTCCGCTCTACGCTTCGGTGCATTCCGCTTCGGCGCACCTCGCGCCGGAGGGGAGCGCCCTGATCCATCTCATGAAATATCTGCGACCTGGTGAAGCGGCGGAGCCAGAGGGTAGCCGTCAAGAGTTGGAGGCGCTGATGGATCTCTTGCAGCCTGGCTGGCGCGCTGAAGTCGTAGAACAGTCCTTCTTGCCGCAGATGATTGCTTCCAATGCAATTGTCCAGGCGAGGCTTGGTGGGGTATCCGGGCGACCTGGTCCTGCTGTGCCAGGACTCCCCAATCTCTATGTCGCCGGCGATTGGGTCGGCCCAGAAGGGGAAAAGGCTGACGCTTGCTTTGCCAGCGCCAGGAGTGCTGCCAGGCTGATTATGACGAAGCTCAGTGACAGACAGAGCGCATCCCTGGTCAGCTCATCGGATGTTCTAGCATAAACCGAAAGGGGCTGCGTCTCTTTTGTTGTTGTTTCGCTCGCCGCTTCTGGTTCTGGCGCGAGCGTACATAACAGCAAAAGAGACACTTCACAATGAAAAGATCATCCACACAACAGGAAGCGATCTTCCAGCAGTATAAATCGTTACTCTTTTCCATCGCATACCATATGCTAGGCAGCGTGATGGATGCTGAAGACTGTGTGCAGGAAGCCTTCTTGCAGTGGTATGTCTCGGAACAAGAAGAAGCAGTAGAGCATCCCAAAGCCTATCTCTGCACGCTGGTAACGCGCAGGTGTATTGATTGGCTGCGCTCCGCGCAAACGCAGCGTGAAACCTACGTTGGCCTCTGGCTCCCCGAGCCGCTCGTCGAAGCCACCGATCCGTCCGAATACTCGGAACTCAACGAATCGCTCTCGCTCGCGTTTCTCCTGCTGCTGGAACGCCTGTCTCCCCTTGAACGGGCGGTCTTTCTCTTGCGCCAGGTGTTCGACTATGATTACGCCGAGATTGCGGCCATCGTGGGCAAAAGCGAGGAAAACTGCCGCCAGATTCTGCACCGAGCGCGGCGGCATCTGCCTGCGAGCCCCACCCACACTCCTGCCCCCCATGCTCAACCATGGCAGGTTTTTACGCAGTTTTTCCAGGCGTGGATGAACGGCGAGATGGAAGGACTGCTGCAGGTGCTCTCAGACGAGGTTGTGCTCAAAGCCGATGGCGGAGGCAAAGTCCACACGACCCCCCACCCTTTGTACGGGCCAGATCAGGTGGCTCGCTATCTGCTTGGGCTGCAGCAGAAAGTGCTCCCTGTGATCAAGGTTGCGATCCGATTGACGTGGATCAATGGTCAACCAGGTCTGATTGGCTACCTGGAGGAAGGTCTGGATGAAAAGCCACGGCGAAGCCCTGAACGAGAAAGTAAGGAGAACAGCAAGCAGCCGGAGATGTGGTATCAACGCGCCCTTGAGAAGGGAGAGGCGGCTTTTGTCATAGGATTGGTGTGCGCCGACAAAGAGGTCCAGGAAATCGATATCATCGTCAACCCGGAGAAATTGCGGCACCTTCCTGCCCGCAATGGTGACGACAACGACACCATCGTTGGTGGCATTCCCACTCCAGGGGTCCGGTAGGGCAACTCCCCAAATTGTACCAATCATCACAAGAACGTGCGGCTCATACCGCGAGAGTAAGGAGGAAACTATGACAGTCGAAGACAACAAGCAAAACGATGAAGCAGCCATCCAAAGACTCCTGGACGATGGGATCAGATCGGTGCGTTCCAAGAACATCGAAGGCGTCATGTCTCTCTGCGCGCCGGAGGTCGTCTCGTTCGACATCGTGCCTGAGCTAGCGATTAGTGGGAGCCGATGCATACAGGAAACGTTGGGAAGAGCTATTCTTCGTCTACCAGGGTCCGATTGACTATGAAATGCACGACCTGTCCATCACGGTGGGCGATGACGTGGCCTTCGCCTACAGCCTCAACCGGATCAGCGGAACCATGAGCACCGGGCAGAAGACCGGTTTCTGGCTGCGTTCGACCGCGTGCTTCCGCAAGATCGGAGGCACGTGGCTGCTCGTGCACACGCAGTCTTCGGTGCCGGTCGATGTTGTGACAGGCCGCGCGGTGCTCGACCTCAGGCCGTAGCCATGCGCTAGGAACAAGATCATGCAGCAGAAAGGCATGTTTCAAGCGTAAAGGAGAGACTACGATGATGAATCAGACACACGTTCGTGAAGGAGAAACCACGTTTGTCAACCAGACTGACGCTCGTGTGAGACCTTTTCGTCTCACCGTTCTTGTCACGCTTGTCCTTTTAGTGCTTCAGTACGTTTTAGGGGTGTTGGCCAATCTCGAGGTGCAGCTTCCGAGCGGAAATGACTGGAGCTGGGTCTTCGGGCATAGCCTCATCATTCAAATCCACATCTATATTGGGACGTTGCTGATTGTGGTTGCGCTGCTTGCCTTGATTTTGGGTATCGTCGCGCGTCATCCCGTTGGGATCGTCGCAGCCGTGGCTGGCCTGGCTCTGCTCGTCTTTGCCTGGTTCAGTGGTNNNAATTTCTTGTAACCCAGGACGATGGCCTGTCGCTGAGGATGGCACTCGGCTTTATGGGAGCGTTCGTCACCTACCTCCTGGGCTACTATCTCTCCATTGTCCGGGCTCAAAAGCAGGCAAGGTGAGCAACACCAGCTTTATCAGACGCAAGCAGAGAAGAAATCGGTAATACATGAGATCTGATCGCAGAAAAAGAATTAGAAGCATAAGAAAGATACTATAGATATGCAGGATAGAACAACAACAGGAACGCAAGAAAAGCAACAGCAGGCAGTGGTGATTGGTGCAGGCATCGCTGGCCTGCTGGCGACACGGGTTCTTGCAGAGTATTATGAGCAGGTGCTGGTGGTAGAACGAGACGCATTGCCCGTAGAGCCCCGACCACGTGCAGGCACACCGCAGTCCCATCATCTCCATCGGGTGTTGCCACGCGGCAAGATGATCCTGGAACGCCTGTTTCCTGGTTTTCTTGATGGCTTGCTCAAGCACGGAGCCTTCGCTCTGGAGCAGACCAAAAGTCTTCTGATTGCCAGGGATGGACGCACGGCCCTCAGTGCTCCCAACGCGACGGGCAAGGATGCATCGTGTAGCCGGGCCCTGCTAGAGTGGGAAATACGGAAGCGCGTGCAGGCGCTTGCAGGCGTGTGTTTTCTGTCCCATCAGGACGTAATTGGTCTCGTCGCGTCATCTGACCGCAAACGCATCACGGGGATCTGCGTGCGTGAGCATGGACAACTCGCCAAGCGGACAATCATCGCAGCGGATCTGATCGTTGACGCCAGTGGACATTCCTCCAAACTCACCCACTGGCTCCAGGAACTGGGCTATCATCTACCTGAAGATGAGCAGGTCCATTCCGCCATTGGCTATAGTACACGCTATTACCAGTTCCCGGCAGACGCGCATCCCTCTTGGAGTGCCGCGCTCAAACTGTTCGCTCAGAGCGATGGGGTTGCGTTCTCGCTCCTTGAGAACCACATCTGTGCCGTGATCATCGGCAATATTGGAGGCCAGTATCCTCCGACCGATGCTGCGGCCTTTGAGCAACAACTCGCCGTCGCTCTTGGGTCATACCTCCCCACACTGTTGCAAGACGCCCAGCCGCTGGACGATCCGCGCGGCTACCGCATCCCGGTGTGTGTGCGCCATCACTTTGAGCAGGTGGAGGATTGGCCCCATGGTCTGCTGGTCATGGGAGACGCCTTCTGCAATGTTGACCCCATTTACGGACAAGGCATGAGCGTGGCCGCGATGGAGGCAGAGACCCTGGCGCGGTGTTTACACATGCAGGAGGCCATCGCCCCGGCCTGGTGGCTCAGTAGTGTCTCTGATCTCGCTACGCCTGGAGTGACCTATACGGGTTCCTCGCCATTGCGCAGCGTCAGGTTGATCCAATGCTATCTCGACCTGTATCTCAAATATGTGTAAATAAGATAATTAAATGAAGGCAAAATACATCAATTATCTGAGGTAATATCAGCTTCATCTTGTTCCACCTGAATTGCTCAAAGCTCTTTACATGCCAATACCGTCATGCAGGTACAGCCAAAGAGTTCCTTACCTTACATCAAATAATTGTCGTATTTTGCCTCCATTTAATTATCTTATTTACACATTTCTTCAGCAAGTGTACTGCCTTTTTGACCACGATGTTAGGACTCTCTCCGACTGACGATGTGAGTACCTCATACAGAGCCGATATCATGAATACCGGAACCTACCGCGAAATTGTCCCCCTGAGAGACTGGTCTTTACCTGGCGTTCCAAAAATACCCGTTTTCGGGAATCGCTGGTGACGCTCGAATTCCTGGCCCGTGGTGAAGCCACAGAACTGATTTTACTTCAGACGCACATTACTCAGGCAGTTGGAGTGGGAAACCAAAGGTGGCGACAAGCGACGGGCTCAGGAAGGCTGTGATATCAGCAATTTTCCTGGAGAGGCTCGAATCATCCAGCGTGACGACTTGAATTCCGCTAGCCTTATAGAAGTTCCCTGGTTTATCAAGTCGATACACAACAAATGCCGGCTGCCCATTGGCGCTCGTCGGAAAGAACCGCCATTGGTTTTTCTGTTCGGCAAATTTAATGAGAAGAAAGTCGTAAATCGCCTCTGGCCCACGATACCAGGCAGGGATCGGCGGCATACTCAATATCGCATCCTCTTTCAGAAGCGCCACCAGTCCGGCGACATCGTCTGTCTCCCAGGCCAGAACATAGCGAGAAAGAAGGGCTTTTATCTCTTCATCAGCACGATTCACCGGCATCATCACCTGTTTATCAGCGTGATAATGTTTTTCAAGCGTTACCCGGGCACGATGCAGGGCACTGTTCACCGCTGATACCGAGATCTCCAGCAGGTGCGCGACTTCACTCGCACGCCAGTCCAGCACATCGCTGAGAAGTAAGATGGCGCGTTGGCGGGGCGGAAGCACCTGTAGAGCGGTGAGGAAGGCGAACGAGACGCTTTCAGATCTGGTATAGCGCGCCTCTGGATTCTCTATTACCTCTCCCATCCAACTATCTGGGAATGGCTCTAGCCAGAGCGCCTCGGCAGTACGTCCCTCATTGGGGTTAAGGACGGATGCCTCGGGATAGACTGCGGTCGGCATTGTACGCGAGGAGCGTTTCTTGAGTGCGGTGAGGCAGGCATTGGTCGCAATCGTATAGAGCCAGGTGCGCAGCGATGCCTCGCCTTTGAAGGTGTCGAAACGTCGCCAGGCACGAAACAGCGTTTCCTGCACCATATCTTCGGCATCATGCACCGACCCCAGGAGGCGATAGCAGTGCAGGTACAATTCCCCTCGATATGGTTCTATTAAAGAACTGATGTCAGGCTGCCTATGAGCCATCTGACTCGTGAGCAGGGCTTCATCAGTACGATCCTTGTCGAATATGTTCTCGATTTTCCTCTGTTCTGATGCCACAACGCTTCCTTGATCCAGGTCTGAACATTGCCAATCAGCGACGTGATGAGCAAGTGGCGTGCCCGCAACAGCGGACGCCACTTCAATTATATCATGCAATGGGCTCTTCAAAGCCTTTTTGACAGTAAGATGCAATGTGACTTCTCCTTTTTTCATTACCCAACCTTATTGATCACCCATGCCAACGCGGATCAGCGCCCTTCATCAAGCATGCCAGATCACCCCAGATATGGCTGGTACTCATTAGACTGTGGAACAAAGCAAAACTGTGCGGTCCTCCAGATGTTTCTCAAAAAGCATTTTCACTAGAGAGAGGGAAGCCCGTCTCTACATATAGGAGATCGTGACAGACATGCTGGCCTCGCTCCATCCTGCGCATAGAGACAGACTTCCTTCTCTCTAGTCCCCTTAAATGATTGCTCTCATTTCAATGGCTTTCGATCGAACAGTTTTTCTTTTTGCGACGGTCTAATAGATATCAATACCAAATGGGTATGGTTCGACCTGACTGATGGTGGGTCTGTTCAACAGAAACATCTCCTGCCTATCAGATGAAAAAACATAAAGGAGATTACCATGTTACTTGAGAAGAAGAATGCTGTCATCTACGGAGCAGGAGGAGACGTTGGCTCTGCGATTGCACAAACCTTTGCGCGTGAAGGGGCGAGAGTGTTTCTTGCTGGTCGCACCCTCTCAAAGCTCGACGCGGTAGCGCAGGCCATCTCGGACTCCGGAGGAGTGGCTCAAACGGCTCAAGTCGATGCCCTCGACGAACAAGCCGTCGAAGCGTTTAGCGAGAGCGTGGTCAGATCAGTTGGTAGCATCGATATCTGCATCAATGTCGCCAATTTTGCTGGTCCAGGCAGTACGGGAAAGCCGCTCATCGAGATGTCATTTGAGAGCTTCGCCAACCCGATCACGGCCAATACGAGGGCATACTTCTTGACGACGCGAGCGGCGGCACGGCGTATGATCGAAAAGAGATCGGGCGTAATCTTAGCGCTAACCGCGACCGCTGGCCGCGTCCCTCTCCCTTCCTTTGGAGGCGTGGCACCAGCATGGGCAGTGCTTGAAGCGCTCACCCGAAGTTTCGCGGTAGAGTTGGGACCGCTGGGCATTCGAGTCGTTGGCCTGCGGTCGAACGCCATCCCAGAAACGACAGTGATCCGCAATGCCTACAGCTCTCGCGCCAGTCTTATGGGCCTGAAGTTGGAGGATATTGTAGCCCAATCGGAGTCTCAGACGCTGCTGCGACGGCTACCGACACTTGCGGAAGTGGCGAACACAGCGGCATTTATGGCTTCTGACCAGGCCAGCGCGATGACGGCCACAGTCGCTAACCTGTCCTGTGGCTTACTCGTCGATTAGCGCATCAATCCACTGTTCACTCTGTTCGTCCTCAAGGACCTTTTCAGGTGCGCAGAAAGGTCCTTGAGGACGAACAGAGTGAAATGCTATATCAATGAATGCTGTATAGAATTGAGGAGATAGAGTGAAAAAATCAAGTGAAAAAGCGACGAGAGCCTGGATACTGGCGCTCATGGCGGTGGCAGGATTTATGGTGGCACTCGACGCCCTGGTCGTCTCGACGGCTTTGAGCACAATTCGCCTGCATCTAGGCGCTACCATCGAGGAGTTGGAGTGGACGATAAATGCCTACACTCTGAGCTTCGCTGTTCTGTTGCTAACTGGTACGGCGCTTGGTGATCGCTTCGGGCGCAGACGCCTGTTTGTGATTGGTCTGGGGCTGTTCGTGGTCGCCTCAGCGGCCTGTGGGCTTGCCACCAACATCGGCGCTCTGATCACCGCACGCGCCATTCAGGGATGTGGAGCAGCGCTGGTAATGCCGCTGGCCGTAACGCAGGTAAGCGTGGCCTTCCCACCGGAGCAGCGGGCGAGGGCGCTGGCGACTTTTAGCGGTGTAGCCGGGCTGGCTGTTCTTGCTGGCCCAGTGGTGGGCGGCGCGCTCACCGGGGGTCTCGCCTGGCAGTGGATCTTCTGGCTCAACGTCCCGATTGGCCTGCTCGTCATACCACTGGTGCTCAGTCGCGTCTCCGAAAGTTTCGGACCACGTGCTAAGCTTGATATCGGCGGCCTGCTGCTAGCAACGGGCGCGACCCTGGGGCTGGTATGGGGGCTGGTGCGTGGAAATCAGGCAGGATGGGGCAGCTTTGAAGTTATCGCAACACTTGTGGCAGGTCTCCTGCTAGCAGTGACCTTTGTGATCTGGGAGAGGCGCGCCCTCGCACCCATGTTGCCAATGGGCTTCTTCCGCTCCCGTGCCTTCTCAGCAGGCAATGCGGCAGGCACTTTGTTCTTCGCATCGCTGTACGGCGCCACATTCTTCATGGCACAGTTTCTTCAGACTGTAATGGGCTACGGACCATTGGATGCTGGTACGCGCTTGCTTCCCTGGACCATCGTACTGTTCGCGAGTGCCCCGCTCTCTGGTGTCCTCATCAACCGGCTCGGCGAGCGCACAATCATGGTTGGCGGGATGCTCGTTCAGGCCATAGCGTTCGCCTGGATCGGGCTGATCGCCAGACCAGGATTGTCATACTCTGAACTTATCGCGCCGCTGATCCTCGCTGGCTTTGGCGCCATAGCCATCCCTGCCAGCCAGAACGTCGTCGTTAGTTCGGTGGCTGCCAATCAGATTGGCAAGGCGTCAGGCACGTTTAATATGCTGCGCCAGCTTGGGGCCGCGTTCGGTATTGCAATCCTCACGGCGGTGTTCGCCAGTGCTGGCGGTTTCCACAACGCTCAGACATTCAGCAACGGGTTTTCGCTAGCGATGGGCGTTTCCGTTTCCCTCTCCCTCATAGGAGCCATTGCCGGTATAGCGCTACCCGGCAGGTCCAGGTTGGCCGTAGAGCAGGCAAAGACGAAACCCGCGATCAGTGAGGCTGAAGCATATGGGGTGCCTGAGCAATCCCTGATCGTATAAATTCCAGCACTTTACCTGGAGCCTATGAGTCATCCCGAAGTTTGATACCGTTGGCGAATTGATGGGAGCACTAGACTGTAAATCCCAAAATTAAACTGGTGGAATCTGTACAATTATTCTGGTGATGAGGTGTATGCTGGAGACCATTCCAACACGGGGGGCAAACCGCCTGCTT
>WNGK01005119.1_pt1 | contig 13946 bp, 10 predicted proteins | sample 5400601 | NCBI WGS metagenome assembly WNGK01 (sample SAMN13153376, study PRJNA577476) | soil metagenome | isolation source: 60 cm soil or saprolite under Garry oak tree replicate 1 | place: USA:California | collected 2016-06-15 | reverse complement strand
ATCTTTCTTTCTTCTCCACGCACCGGAACTTCAACGCCCGGTGGAGCACGCAGCATCCACGATGACGCAAGCCGAAATTTCCATTTGGGCTTTCCCTTCGCCCGAGGCAGCCCTCCTGCCCCGTCGTGTCAACTGCAAGTCACGATAGGCCTTTTCGGGTGGTCGTGCGGGTTGATTCTCGTTTGGGCGCAATGCGCTTCCCTTCTTGCGGTTATGAATCGCGGCAAGCATGGGCGCAGCAGTGCTGATCGGGTTGAACATGCGCTACAAAGTGCATGGGGCAGGAATTCGATTTACCGGCCTGACCATCGCCTAATTTACTCAACTGGATATCCGCATGTCTTGTGCGTTGTTTCCCGTGGCGGTATATTCTGCGTATGGGGCGCCGCACTTTCATCCCAGAGTGCCTCGTGCTCGGTGCAATTGGCACCGGCATGTATTCCCTGCCTGTTCGTGCGCAATTACCTCCGAGGCTTGAACGATGCCTACCTTATCCCACGCTCGCGGATGAAATTCGTGACATGACGACAACGGAAGCTGAAGAGACGGTCAAAGCGAAGGCCACCGTTGATGACGTAAGAATTGAGGGCACAACCCACCTGCCGTACGACGTACAAAGACAACTGACGATCTCGATCCTCGAAACAGAGTTCGCCGGGGAGCCAGACAACTGGTTGAGCGGACTGGAGGAAGTTGGGATAGATGGATTCTTGCGGAATCATGGATATTTCCGAGCGACGTCAAGGGCCAAGGCCAAGCTGGTAGGCGGGGACCTAACGCACAAGCATTTTAGGGTGACGATTCAACTTGTCGCGGGGCGGCAGTACCGCCTGGAGAAAATCAGATTTGAAGGTGACAGGGCGTTTTCGGAAGAGGAGTTGCGTCCACTCATTCGACTGAGAGAGGGAGATGTCTTTGATGTTTCGAAAGTGCGAGAGGGCCTCGACGCGATTTACAGGAACTACGGTTCGAAAGGTTTTGTCGATGCCACGCCGGAACCGATTACCGAGATCGACGAAGCGCACGGTCGCATATCGCTGACCATCAAGGTGGACGAGCAGCAGCAATATCGCGTTGGCCGATTTGAAATCCTGGGCCTTGATCAAGAGTTAGAGAGCCAACTGAAGTCGCTCCTGAAGCCGGGCGAGATCTACAATTCCAGACTTGTTTACGATTTTTTCAGAGAGCACGAGGCGGTTTTGCCAAATGATGTGTGGCCCGAATCGATGAGAATCAACCGGGACACTCGGACCGGCCTACTTTCTGGTGTCTTTGACTTCCGCACCTGTCAATAATTCCAAACTCAAAACTGAATTCCATCGCGTCGGGGCACCTGTGTTGTTTCTATCGTGTCGAAAAAGCGGGAGGCGGAGGCTCAAGCGGGTTAGAACGTGCCGAATGGGAGCAACCCGCCGCGGCGGGCCCTACAATTGGAGAAGAGCACGGGCGAGGCGGCGTTTCTGGGCGAGGGTTTTCATCACGGTGGGAAGGACGGCGACGCGCATGCCTAGGGCGGAGATGGCGGCGGATTGGGATTTGTCGGCGGCGTCGATGACGAACGTACCGGTGAAGTCGGAGTAGAGTTTGGCGACACCGAGGGCAGTAGGATCGTGACCGAGTTGGGCGAGCATTTTGTCCGAGGGGCCTTTGAGGGACTTGCCGCCGACGATAGGACAGACGGCGAAAACTTTTCCTTTGTAAGCGCACAGTTGGTCGCGGATCTGAGGGACGGCGAGAATCGGGCCGATACTGATCAGCGGATTGCTGGGGCAGATGAGGATGCGATCGGCGTCGCGAATGGCTTCGAGAACGCCGGGAGCGGGCGCTGCTGATTCGACACCGGCAAAGCGGATGCCGCGGACGACGGGCTCGGCGCGGCGCTTGACGAGATACTCCTGAAAATGGAGCGGCCCCTCGTTCGAATCGATGATGGTGGGGACGGGACTATCTGACATAGGCAGGATGCGGGATTTGACCCCGAGAGCGATCCGGATGGAGTCGGCGGCTTGCGAGAGCGTTTTTCCTTCGGCAAGCAAGGCAGTGCGATGGATGTGCGTAGCGAGGTCGCGGTCGCCGAGATTGAACCAATTGGGGCGGCCATAGGCGGCAAGGCGCTTCAGCGCATGAAAAGTTTCGCCGCGAAACCCCCAGCCTTTTGATGCGTCCACAATTCCCGCCAGCGTGTAGGTGACAATGTCGAGGTCCGGTGAGATTTTCAGGCCGTGGAGAACAATGTCGTCGCCAGTATTGACGATGATGGTCAACAGGCTAGGGTCCATCACTTCGTAAAGACCGAGGAGGAGTTTTGAGGCGCCGACGCCGCCGGCGAGCGACGTGATTTTCAGTTTACTTCTTGCGGGCATAGAGAATTCAGATGCAGGCGGCGTTGGCGGCGTCACGCGCAAATCCGTCGTGGCCTGCCACTTCCGCGATGCGACGGCGGACGCGAGGAGAGAGAAATTCGTCGCGATGGATGAATTCGGGATAGAGGGCGAGGCGCTCGCGCAAGGTGAAGCCGCGAGCCGCGGTTTCCGCCTGCAATCGCGCGATCTGCGGCCAAGCCGCCTCTGGATTGATGAAATCTTTCGTCACGGGAGAAATGCCTCCCCAGTCGTTGATGCCTGCTTCCAGCAGACGCGGGAAATCCTCGTAGCTTAGGTTTGGCGGGGCTTGAACGTTCATTTGCGGTCCAAGGATCAGGCGGGCGAGGGCGATGGTGCGCAGCATGTCTTCCAGAGACGGCTCCGGATGAGCGGCCATGGGAATATCCGGCTTGGCGCGGAAATTTTGGATGATGACTTCCTGGATGTGGCCGTATTTCTCGTGCAACGTTCGAATGGCGAATAGAGAGTCGATGCGTTCTTCCATGGTTTCGCCGATGCCAATCAAAATGCCGGTGGTGAATGCGATGTTGAGTCTGCCAGCTTCTTCGATGGTGCGGAGGCGCAGCGCGGGCACTTTGTCCGGCGCTTTGGCGTGCGGCAGGCCGTCGCGCATGAGGCGCGGGCTGACGTTTTCGAGCATCAGGCCGACGCTGGCGTTCGAATCTTTCAGACGTACGAGGGCCGCACGGTCCATGACGCCGGGATTGGCGTGAGGAAGCAGGCCGGTTTTCTCGAGGACGAGTTCGCACATAGCGGCAAGATAGTCGAGCGTGCGCGAATAGCCTTGAGCGCGGAGGAATTCGCGGGCTTCGGGAAAAATCTTTTCGGGTTGATCGCCGAGGCTGAAGAGAGCTTCTTTGCAGCCGGCGCGGCGGCCGCGCTCGGCGAGGGCGAGGACTTCTTCAGGGGTCATGAAATGAGCTCCGGGCTGGCCCGGATTCTTGCGGAAGGTGCAATAGCTGCAATAGTCGCGGCAAAGTGTGGTTAGCGGGATGAATACTTTTTTCGAAAAAGTGATGATACTTCCTTTGCCTTGTGCGCGCAGATCCGCGGCGGCGATTAGGAGTTTGGCAAGGGGAGCTTGTGCGGCCAGCTGAAGGGCGTCTTCGCGGGTGAGAGGATGGAATGTAGTGTCCATAGGCAAGCGAGCTGCGAGTACGAAAGGAATTTAACATAGAGGGCACGGAGGACACAGAGAAGACGGAGTTAGCGGAAGAGGTCTTCGGAGGCGGGGCGGATGATGCGAGCGGCAGGTTCGGACGCGGGCTTGTAACGATAGCCGCGAATCAGAACAACGGGAAAGCCTTCGGATTTGCCCATGAGGAGACCGGCGGCTGCAGCAAGTTCGTCTGCGACGGCGAGTAAGGTGGCAGTGAGAGGCTTGCCGTCGCGATCGCGCGTGCCGCGCAAATCATGGAGGACCGGGACGCCGGACGCGCCGATAGCGACGTTCGTCAAGCCCAGGCGCCAGGGGCGGCCAAACGTGTCGCTGATGATGACGGCGATGCGTTTGCGGGTCCGTTTGCGGAGCGCGGCAGCGAGATTTTTCGCAGACTGGTCGGGATCTCGGGGGAGCAGGGTCACGGTGTCACCGCCGGGAACATTCGAATGATCGACGCCTGCATTGGCACAGACATAGCCGTGGCGAGTTTCGGAAATCAGCACGGGATCGCTGCGAACGAGACGCCGAGATTCTTTCAGGATTACTTCCACAAGACGAGGGTCTTTCTTTTGCCGCAGCGCGATGGCCTGCGCCTGGGGCGAAGGCTCAATCGTTTCCAACTGGACGACCGCGCCTTCCGCCTTCGAAACAATCTTTTGCGCGATGACGAGGATGTCGCCGTTTTCGAAACGGAGCCGCGCTTTGCGAGCGGCATTTGTTACTTGTGCGGAGAGATCGTCGCCGCGGCGAATCTCGGGGAATCCCGGAATGCGGAACAGCCGCAAGCCTGAACCGGAATCCCAGCCCTCGCGAGAATTCCTTCGAGAGCGTCTGAGGGATGGGAGCCGTTTCGGCATGGGAAGAGAAATCTTACGCGACCCAATGGTACGTTGAAAGGGTAGCGCAGCCGGGAATAGGCAAAACCCCGCGGTCTGAAGACCGCGGCTACAGTATACAGTTAGCGCGAAGCGGACAATTGAAGGAATGGGCGCAGAGCGCTCAATTCCCCTGCGAAGTTGTTACCGGCATAAAGAAAGCGGGCGGAGCGCCAAGCAAGCGCTCCGCCCGGAATGGTGCTCTCGAAACGGTGATGGCATTTAGCGGTGCGGAGGTTTGTCCTTGTCCTTTTCTTTGTCCTTTTCTTTGTCCTTTTCTTTGTCCTTTTCCTTGTCCTTTGGCTTCTCGGAAGGCTTAGGGCGCTCCTGCTGTTGCTTCTGCTGGACTTGCTGCGGATGCCGGTCATCGGCATTCTTCTGCTCTAACCGCTGGCGTTCTTGCTGCGGTTGCAATTGCTGCTGCGGTTGCTGCTGCGGTTGCTGTTGCTGTTGCTTCTGCTGGACTTGCTGCTGACGCCGGTCATCGGCATTCTTCTGCTCTAACCGCTGGCGTTCTTGCTGCGGTTGCTGCTCGACCCGCTGGCGCTCCTGATCCTGCTTTTGGCGGAGCTGATCGACCTGCTGCTGCTGTTTCTGTTCGAGCTGCGGATTCACGTTTCTTGTATCAGGTCTTGTATCACCTCTTGGATCGGGCCTGGTGTCAGCGGGGCGCGAAGACGGAGGACGATCATTGGACGGTTTTGCGTTCCCGGCATTGGCAGGCGCATTGTCCGGCCGGTTGCCCTGGTTCGCAGGTGGCGGATTGTTGGCAGCACCAGGCCGATTGTTTTGATTCATTGCCGGTGGATTGTCTTGACGATTGCCTTGGTTTGCCGGCGGTGCAGGATTGTTGGCAGCACCAGGCCGATTGTTTTGATTCATTGCCGGTGGATTGTCTTGACGATTGCCTTGGTTTGCCGGCGGTGCAGGATTGTTGGCAGCACCAGGCCGGTTGTTTTGGTTCATGGCTGGTGGATTGTCCTGACGATTGCCTTGGTTTGCCGGCGGTGGAGGATTGTTCGCAGCACCGGGCCGATTGCCGGGGTTGTTGCGCATGTTGCCGGGCTGGTTGGCTCGAGTGTCTTCAGGCGTCGCCGGTCTTGCCGGCGGCGCGATCCTCACAGGCGCAGGTGTGGCTTGCACGCGCTCCGGTTGACGCTCACGGATCTCAGAAATCGCGACGGGCCTGCCACCATTGGCCTTGATGAGCTGTGACTGCCGCTCGAAGGAAGCCGGAGGCGGAGGCGGCGCGGTCTTGGCCACAACAGCGCGGGTTTCCATCGCGACTGGGGGCCTAACTTTGGCCGGCTCCCCGGCGCCGAGGACCGCCTGCTTCGGCGGGACGGCAACGGGAGCGGAGGCGGTAGCCACGGGAGCGTTAACAACTTCTCGCGAATCCACCTTCACCATGTGCCTGGATATAGGCTGCGCGGAAACGAAGGCCTCATGCGAGGTGGCGGTCACCGCGCCAGGAACACTCTGGTTCACGTACTTGATGTTGTTGATGTGGACGTTGTTGGTCGTATTGTTCTGCACGTTCACGTTCTGATTGACGACGGTGGTGTTGTAGACGTTGGTGACGTAGGTGTTGTTGACGGTCGTGTTCGACACGTTGACATTGTTCACGTACGTCCGACTGACGTGGTACGACGGCACGTAGACTTCGCGCGGGCCGAGCGGGAACCAAGCGACACCGCCGCCGCCACCACCGCCGACGGCGATGGCCATGCTGAAGCGCGGGCCGCCGACCCAGGCGACCAGTGCAGGCGCGTACACCGGGCGGACGTAAGCGACTTCAACCTCCGTTGACCTTGGCGGGCACGGCACCCAACCCCACACGCCGCGGACAACCACCCAGCGGCCATAGTGGAACGGCGCGAAGCCCCAAGGCTCATCATCCACCCACGTCCAACCCCACGGCGAGATCCACACCCAGTGGCCATAACGGTAGGGAGCCCAGTCAACGACCGTCGTGTGCGGGAACCAAACGTTGCCGTACCCCGGCACGGGGCGCCAGCCGCCATAATCGTCCAGGTCTTCGTAGCCGATCACGTCGCGCGAGACGTAACGCGAGGAAACCGAGCGGTCTTCGCGGCGGTCGCGATCGCCGCACCAGCGATCGAAATCGTCTTCGTCTTCGCCGAACCGCTGAACGTCTGCGTCGAGCTGGTCAATTCCGGCAAACGTCCCGATTTGCCGAGGATGAACAGTGTAAGCGGAACCGCCACCCGTGACTTCGCCTTCACCGTCGCGGACAACGACGACAGTGGTATCGCCGGCTTCGTTGACGTCGATCTTATAACTGCCGGGACGCAGAATGGAGAAAGCGAGGTTGGGCGTATCGATCTCAAAAGTTTCGTCGTCGTCAAGGCGCCGCACGCGCACGTTAAGAGTGCCTTCGGTGACGCGAATCTGTGAAACGTTGTCGGTAAGATTCAAGAACGAGAAACCAGTGTGATCGGAAAGACGGATGACCGCGGAGCCGATGTGCAATTCGGCGCGGGCGCGGTCGTCGGTCCAGAGCTTATCGCCCGTGGTGATGGGGCGGTTGACCACGGAGTTCACCCAGTCTTCCGTGCCGGCGGGACTGAACGACACCGCGCCGTGCGTGTAGCTTAGACGGGCTACGCGGCCTGGTGGGTCGTCTTCATCAGCGGCCGCGCGCTGCGGCGCGAAGCAAACCACGGCCAGCGCGATACTGAGAAGGCCGACGAATTTCAGCGCCTGCTTTTTCATATCAAATCTCTCCTGAAACGGACGTGGCTTCTTTTCCCTGCGCCGCGTCCTTTCACATCTCACATTCGTTGTGATGGGGCCTGGACTCTTCTTAACTTTAAGACTAGCACCTCGTTGCTCCCGGGCATTCGGTCGATCCTTTCCCCATGTCGAAACAGCAAATGCCGGTAGAGGAATTCTTCACTTCATGTAACACCTGCGGGCGGGAAGAGTTGTGTGGGAGTTATGCCCCGAGCATTCGAACGCGTGAGACGTGAGGCTCAGAGAATTTCACTTGCAGGTGATACTGAAAAGCAAAGGGCCCGTCCGGATTTAGCGGGCGGGCCTTTGAATTGGCGAAAAGATTAGTGCCGCCCGTGAGAGCTGGAACCTCCACCGCCCCCGCTGCCGTGAGAGCTTCCGCCGCCTCCACCGCTGTGTGAACTTCCGCCGCCTCCGCCGTGAGAGCTTCCGCCGCCACCACCACTGTAGCCACGGCTAGGGGCGGAGTAGGAGCGTGACGGAGCCGGATAGTTGCGGCTCGGGGCAGAATAGGTTCGCGGCGCTGAGTACGAGCGTGTAGGCGGGGGATTGTAAGAGCGCGGCTGCGAATTGCCGCGGTTCCCGTATGAAGGGGAGTTGTTATTGTAATTCCGTTGCGGCGGCTCGTAGGAGCGACCGCTATTAGAAGAGCTCGGGCGGTTGCCGTTGTAGTTGGGCGTCGAAGGCCGTGACGTCTGGCCATTGGAGACAGAAGACGGCGCGCCGGCGCGTGCCCATGGCGGACGGTTCGCATCGCTCATGCGCGCGGTTTGTGCTGGTGGGCTCACGGGGCGATTGGAGCTTCCGGAACCGGCTGGCGCGCGGCCACGATCCGTTGCACTTCCCTGAGCTGCCCAGTTCCGTGGGCTATTGTCCGCGCGTTGCGATGGAGTGTTGCCCATGACACTAGCGGACGTCCGATTCGAATTCGCGATCGAGGAAGGCGGCCGGTTTTGCGAGAGTTCCCGCTGGCGGGGAGTCATCTGGGAAGTAGCGGGCATGTTGCCCGGACGGCTATTCGTCGCAGGCGAGTTGCCCGGACGATTGTTTGCCGCTGGCGCGTTGTGCGATGGCATATTCTGGGTGACCGCACGCTGATTCGTGGTGCTGTTCACAGGCGCATTGCCCGCGCGGCCCGAACTCAAGCTCGCGTTATTGAGCGTGCGAACATGCATCTGGGATGCCCCCCCTTGCGCGGGCGCTGTGCGCGCGATCACGGTGCGATTCTGAACCGAAGCTGGAGGCCGGGCGACATTCGATCTCATATTCACCGAGCCAAGCGCGCTGTGCTGCGTCGGCTTGATCCCGACCGAGTTGGTCACTTGTGCGCCTCGCAAAAAAGCTGCTGTGATGTGCGTAGCTCCGCGGTTGATGGCCTGGCCATTCACGAAGGCATTGCGATTCGCCACAGTCACAGCATTCAGGTTACGCGCATGGACGTAATTGAAGTTGCGAACGTTGGTGTTGAAAATATTCGTGTTGCGGATGAACGTGTTGTGCACGTTGATGACCGTAATGAAATTCCGGCTGCAACCGAACCACGGGAAGAACGGTTCACCGAAGCCCAGCGGGAACCAGCCGACTCCGAAACCAAACCCGCCGCCGAAGAAACCGACAAAAGCGGGACCATAGATGGGATAGCCGCCGTACGGACCCGGGCACCAGCCCCACCTGCCGCCAAAATAATTCCAACGGCCGTAATGGTAAGGCGCGAAACCCCAGGGCGAATAGTCAACCCAGGTCCAGCCCCACGGGCCGACCCAGTTCCAATAGCCGTAGCTGTAGGGAGCCCAGTCCGGCGAAACTTCGCGCGGATACCAAACGTGGCCATATTCAGGCTCATCGCGCCAGTCACCGTAATCATCCAAATCGCTGTAGCCGGGCGTATCGCGCGAAACGTACTTTCCGGAAACGGAGTTGTCTTCTTTCAGGTCGCGCTCGGCGGCCCAACGATCGAGGCCGTCAGGACCGGGAGCCCTGTCAACGTTGTATTGGATGTTGTCCGTGCCGTTGAATTCGGCGCGCTCCCCGGAATGAACTTCATAGGTCTTGCCGCCGGCAGTTACTTCACCTTCACCGCGAATTGCGGTAACGCGAGCAGAGTCGCCGTTTTCATTGACGTCAATGCGAAAAGCGCCCGCTTCCTTGACGGTGAAAGCCAGATTCGGCGCGTCCACTTCGTAGAGATCGCCCTGGCGAAGTTCGCTGACGCGGAAATTGATGCTGCCTTCCGCAAGGCGCATCTGCGTGATGCCCTGGTCAAGATTCAGGAAAGACATCGCGGTCATGCTGCCGAGATGAATGGCGGCGGGGCCAGCTTGCAATTCTGCGCGTGAATCTTTGTCGACCCAAATCTTGTCGCCGATGGTCATCGGACGGTTTCTAGCAGCGCTGCCCCAATCGCCTTGTCCGCCCGGCTGCAGTGATACGGAACCATCCACGTAACTGATGCGAGCAACGCGCGTAGGCGGATCTTTTTCCTCATCCGCTCGCGCTTTGGGAGCCGCAAAACTCAGAAGACCGGCTAAACACAGGAGCAGGCTGAGGCCGCTCTTACCGGTAAATGTCATCGTCTTCATGACGAATCCCCTGTCCTCGGTCTGGACGCGGGCCGCTGGGGCCCTCTAATGAGACGTTCTAGCCGATGGGAGCGTAACATCTTATTGCTCCCATTAGGTAGAACACCGCAATGGGAAAGAAGTTGCCATCGGCGCGAGCGGGCCAAGCTGCCTAGGTCAAGCCGACTATTTTGAATAACCTGTTTAGAATCTGTGCGTTAGACGGGCCGTCGCTGACCAGCGCTACCTTAGCGCGCCATAGAGAGCTTGCTTCCACCGCTTATTGTCGATGGCCCAGTAGACTTTGGCTTTCGCGCCTCGATCCAAAATCGGAGCCCAAACCGCTCGATTGCGGTCGTTGCTTGCCACGTTGAGGCGATCCACGACGGTCATCCCCAAAGTTAGATCGCTGGAAGTTTCCACGTCCACATAGTTCTCGCTTTGCTGTGTGACGATCGTTGGGTCCAGCGCGATGGACATCGCGACAGGGTCGGGCAAAGAAATTCCATGTTCACCGGTCTGCTCGAAGTAGGCTTCCTGCGCGCGACTGTTGCATTCGATCGCGAAGCGAGCCTGCGGCGTGCCAAAGCTCAGCACATGCTTAATGTCGTCGGGGTTCAATACCGCGTCGCCGCGACAGAGGTGCCAGCCCACCAGCTCCACTGGAAGGCCACTTCGTAGAACAATTCGCGCGGCTTCGGGATCGCACCAGACGTTGTACTCGGCAGCGGGAGTCACGTTGCCCTCGCAACACGGCGCGCCGCCCATGACCACGCAGCGGCCAACTTTGGCGGCGATGCCGGGGTTGCGCTGCAAAGCCAAAGCAACATTTGTCAATGGGCCCAGCGTGACCAAAACGAGTCCAGGGTTGGATTCGATCGTCGCGATGATGGCTTCGGCGGCGTGCCGTTTTTCCGGTGCTTTGCTCGGAGCTGGATAGCCGTGATCTCCCAGGCCATCGCGGCCATGGAACCAGTGGGCGCTTTGGTGCGCGCGATTCAGCGGCTTTTCCGCACCCATGAAAACAGGAACGTCCGCGCCGCAAAGCTCAGCCGTGTAAAGTGCGTTGCGCGTGGATTGTTGAACGGCAACGTTTCCGGCGACGGTGGTAATCGCCAGCACGCGCACCTGGGGCGAGCGCAACGCCATGATTAAGGCAACGGCGTCATCGGAAGCGGTGTCGGTATCAATGAGGAAGAGGGGTTTCACGCGGCGTAGGATAGCAAAGTCGGCGCGAGGCGGCGGCCAAAAACAATCATGGCGAGCAAAATTGAATTCGACCAAATCGCTTCATCGAACGAACGCAACGTAGCGTTGAGCGGGGAGCCCCAATCATCTGGAAAATCGGCGCACGCTGAGAGATATAGGAAGTCCGACGCAGAAAATGTGTATGATCACGCCGACGATCATCAACTTCATGGAAAACGGACGCTTGGCAGCAGCGGAGAGCGGCAGCACAATGCGGTTCATGAAGAAATAGACGGCCACGCCATACAGCACGCCAGAAAGGACCGCGTTCTGTATCAAGAAACGAATAGCGCGGCTGGCCACAAAGTAGACCGTAGCTGCACCAAATGCGATGACGAAGTGACAAAGAAGGCCAAGCAGTGCCGTTGCGAGTCCGCCGTCGAATGCTTTCGGCCCAAGCAATCCGCTGGCAATTCCTTGCAGGAGCGGTACAGGCTTGGCGCCGAAGTAGCCGTAGACGATGAACGCGGCAGTAATGTCGAGGACGCCGCACGCAAAGCCGGCCCATAGCACCGCACGCATAGCGTTTGGGTTTTTCTCCAAAGGGACCTCCGTTGCCGCATCACAACATACGCCCGCAAGCTTACACCACAGACTTCACTTCTCCGATTACCGCGTTTACCAGGCAATAAGCTACTGGACAGGCACATAGAGCGTTACCAACAGTTATCCGCTGCTAGTTTTCTGGGTTACCCGTTGCGACTCTCGGCTTACAATAGATGCATCTTAACCCATGAAATTCCGTGTATTGACAACGATTATGGCCGTTATTGCCAGCGCCCACACAGCGCGGGCACAGGCGATGTTTCCGCCAGAAACGGACAATGCAGCGCTGCGCTACTGGTTTGCTCTGGCGGAGTTGTGGGAGCCGCCTGATGATGATGCGACGCGGCATTTGTTGGAAGCGACGTTCGCTGGTCAGGTGGCGTGGGACGAAACGAAACTTGGCCCAATTACAGATTCCAACCTCGACGCGATTCTAACGATGCAACGGGCAACGAAGGTTCCCGAATGCAATTGGGGATTCGATTACCGGCACGGGGCGAGGATGCCTGTCTGGTTTGGGATGCGAGCCCGGCTGCTGTCTAATTTGAATGCACTCCAAGGAATACGCGAGATGGCGCATGGCGATTCGCGAACGGCCGTAGATACGTGGCTGGCTGGGGTCCACTTTGGGCAGGATTTGTCACGCGGTCCAGTGATTGCCGCGCTGATAGCTCATGCAATTATTCTGGATAACCTGCATTCGCTTCGCGATAGCGCCCGACAGGGAAAATTGAACGAGGAGCAGAAAACGGAGCTGTCTGTTGTCGTGAAAACGATGCCGGAGGATGGTTTCGATTGGGGCGCGGCATGGGGCGTGGAATTCGCGATTGGAGACCAGTTTCTTCAAAAGTCGCGAACAGCGGGCAAGCCGGAAAGCGATGACAAGATTCGTAAGTACGAGGAATACATGTTGGCAGCGCAGGCGGCGTTGCGTGAACCGCCGGCTGAGGCAAAGGCCCGTGTCGATGATTTGGAATCAAAGATTCGGCGGCTCGGCAAGGTGGAACGGACCTTGATTCCAAGTATTCGTGTGACTAATGAAGCGCGAATCCGCCTGGCAACAGCACATCGGGAATTGATGCAAGCGCTCTCTACGAAGTAGTGTTAGCCGCACAATCACACAATCTACTTGTCCGGTAAGTCGTGCGGATAATCGGATAAGTGCCAGAAGCTCCCCTTGCGCCTATTACAGATACACGCTACCGCAAATTGACGTTAGCCTTAGGACTACGTGTTCTGTCTTCTCGACTGCTATGCGTGCTGGCCGTTTCCGCCGATCTGGTAGCCAACGCCGCGAATCGTTCGAATGAGGGCGCGGTCGTATCCGGAATCCACTTTGCGGCGAAGATAGTTGATGTACACATCCACGACGTTGGTCACTGTATCAAAATTGAGTTTCCAGACCTGCTCGACGATGGCGGTGCGGGAAACGGGCTGGCCCTCGTAGCGCATCAGGAATTCAAGCAAAGCGAATTCCTTCGGGCTGAGATCGATGTTGTGACTTCCGCGGCGCACGGTGTGGCTGACACGATCGACTTCGAGATCCTCGATCTGGAGAATCGACCGCGCGGGCCGGCTTCCCCTACGCAGAACCGCGCGGATGCGCGCGGCAAGTTCAGCGAAGGCAAAAGGTTTTGCCACATAATCGTCCGCGCCGGCATCAAGGCCGCGGACGCGCTCCTCCACCATGCTGGCGCCGGTCACGATGACCACGGGCAAATCCGGCCTCCGGGAGCGAATCCCGCGAAGGACATCCAGCCCGCCGATTCCCGGGAGATTGAGATCCAGAATCACGAGATCGTATGCCGGATCGGAAGCCAGTTGTTGCGCCTCCGCCCCATCAGAAACAACGTGCACAGAGAATTGCTCTTGCTCGAGCCGCTGGTGCAGAAATTCCGCCAGCGGCGCGTCATCTTCAGCGACAAGAATGTGCATCGGCTCACACAAAGCACTTAGACTTTGGAAGGGGTAAATCCAGTTTGGACGGAGCACGGGAGCGTGTCAAGACAATGCGGGCACGTGTTGGCGCAAAGAGCACCACGAACCTGCGGCCAACTCACGTTTGATTGCAGGAACGGTGCTCTTCGTTCCAATGTGGAACGGAATCCTCCACTGAAACAGTATTTGAACGCAAAATCGATGACCTTCGTAAAGCCGCGACCAACTGATTGAGTTTGCTGGGTTTTCGAGCCACCAAGTTTTGGGCAGGATGGCCTCCTCCGTGCACTAAGACTCACTTCCGTTTTTACCCGCCAACGGACGACGGTGAACACGTGAATCCCATGCCGCCACGCAAGACGACCTCGACCGCACAGGAAAGGGGCGGCATTGACACGGGCGCCCAAAGCGCGGACTCAGGACGCCGGTTGGCAAATGATCCAATCCACTTGGCGCATTCCGTTGCTCTACGAGTGCT
>WNGK01005115.1_pt1 | contig 13949 bp, 13 predicted proteins | sample 5400601 | NCBI WGS metagenome assembly WNGK01 (sample SAMN13153376, study PRJNA577476) | soil metagenome | isolation source: 60 cm soil or saprolite under Garry oak tree replicate 1 | place: USA:California | collected 2016-06-15 | reverse complement strand
GAGCCTGCAACGACGCTTGCGCGTCTACTGCTTCGCAGTCAGCAGGCTCGAAAGGGAGTACCTGTCCGGGACCACACCGTCCCACAGCGGCTGTTGCTCATCAAGGGGGCCTACTACCGTCAATTAGGTAGACGGTAGCAGCCCCCTTGATAACTTTTAATCAGATTTAGCGATAGATATAGGAGGACCTATGATTGATACAACCGAAGCATTCTTCGCGCAGCTGGCCAAACGTGGCAACGAGCCCCTACTTCATAACGTCTCTGGAACCATCCGTTGGGATATCGGAGACGCAGGAAGCTGGTTCGTCGCCGTGAAAAACGGGTCGCTGACGGTGAGCAGAGAGAAGGCAGGAGCAGACTGCGTGTTTGCGTGCAGCCGGGAAGACTTCGACCGCATGGTGGTGGGAAAGCAGAATCCAACCACACTGTTCATGCAAGGGAAGATGAAAATCACAGGCAATCTTGGCCTGGCGCAGATATTCCAGCGGCTCTTTCCCGATGAGAGCCAGGCCAGCGGAGAACAGGGATAAAGGAGAAAGCAATGGGTGAGAAAACAACGATTAGTGTCCTGGAGGGAAACAATTTCGTCGTCAGTGACTTGCGCGGAGACATCGACGCCTCGCCAAGTGAGCCATTGGGACTGTTTGCGTGGGACACGCGTTTTCTTTCACGCTGGCTGCTCACGGTAGACGGTCAGCGACCTAACGTCCTGTCGACGGATGACCTCGATTACTTCTACGTGCAGTTCTTCCTCGTTCCGGGAACTGGCACCATCTATGTCGATTCCGACCTCTCGATCATGCGCAAACGAGCAGTCGGAAACGGCTTCCACGAGGATGTGACCATCCTCAATCACAAAGACAAGCCAGTTGATCTCAAGGTACGCATCGAGGCCGCGGCCGACTTTGCTGACCTGTTCGAGGTCAAGGATGCACTGAAGAAGAAAGGGGAATTCTACCATCGGATTGAGAGCGATCGCCTGGTGCTCGGCTATCGTCGGGAAACGTTCGCCCGTGAGACCTTGATTATCCCCAGTGCCAAGGCCGGCATCGACGAGCACAGTCTGAGCTTCGCGGTGCATATCGAGCCTCACGGTGAATGGACGACCAGCCTGGAGGTCGTCACTGTGTTGGTCGGCTTCGACGAAAATCACGAGCAGACGACCGGCGGACACGGAGATCAACGAGCGAGGTCCAACATGAAGAGGAGTCTGGAAAAGTTGGGTGAAGCTGTACCTCGACTTTCTTGCGATTGGCCATCTCTCCAGGTGACCTACCGTCAAAGCCTCATCGACCTGGCGGCACTGCGCTTTTTTCCCATAACGCTGCCGGGACAGGCGCTTCCTGCTGCTGGCTTACCCTGGTTCATGACGCTCTTCGGCAGGGACAGCATGATTGCGAGCTACCAGGCGCTCCCTTTCACCTCCGAGCTAGCCGAAGCGACGCTACAGGCCCTGGCGCAACAACAAGGGAGGAGGGTCGACGACTTTCGCGATGAGGAGCCTGGCAAGATCATGCACGAGATGCGGTTCGGCGAGATGACCGCGTTCGAGGAACGCCCGCACTCACCGTACTATGGAGCTGCCGACGCTACCCCGCTCTTTCTCATCTTACTCGATGAGGTTGAGCGTTGGACTGGCAATGCTGAGCTTGTACGGCAGCTGGAGATGGAAGCCAGGGCTGCGCTCACCTGGATCGACAAATATGGGGATCGCAATGGCGATGGCTATGTCGAGTACAGCCGCCGCAACACGGAGACAGGACTGGTGAACCAGTGCTGGAAAGACTCCTGGAACTCCATTCTGTTCGCCGATGGCACGCTCTCGCGCCTGCCGCGTGCCACCTGCGAAATTCAGGGCTATGTCTACGACGCCAAGATGCGCGCAGCGCATCTGGCTCGGGAGTTCTGGCATGATCCCGAGCTTGCCGACCGCTTAGAGAAGGAAGCAGCCGAACTGAAGCACAGGTTCAACCGGGACTTCTGGCTCGAAGACCGTGAGTTTTTCGCGCTCGCCATCGATGGCGACGGGCGCAAGGTGGATGCGTTGACCTCGAACATTGGGCACCTGCTCTGGAGTGGCATCGTCGAGGAGGACAAGGCGGAGGCTGTTGTGCGCCACCTGATGGGCCCTCACCTGTATTCTGGGTGGGGCGTACGCACCATGGCAGAAGGCGAGGGTGGCTACAACCCGATTGGCTATCATCTCGGGACGATCTGGCCACACGACAACGCGTTTATCGCCATGGGGCTCAGGCGCTACGGTTATCGTGAGGAGGCAGCACAGATTGCGATGGGCATGCTTGAGGCGGCCACCTACTTCAAGGGTCGCCTGCCGGAGGCGTTCGCAGGCTATCCCCGTCAACTAACGGAGTTCCCGGTGGAATACCCAACCGCGTGTAGCCCACAAGCCTGGGCCAGCGGAGCGCCGCTCCTGCTGCTGCGCGCAATACTTGGCCTGGAGCCCATTGGCGACCACCTTCTCGTTGATCCTGCTATCCCCTCAATGCTCGGCCAACTCGAACTGCTCGACATCCCAGGTCGTTGGGGTCGCATCGATGCCTTCAGTCGTGGGAGAGTAAATATACCCGCGGTAGGAGACAGCGCGCCATTAAGCTAGACTCGCTCGGTTGTCTGGACAAAGTAGGAAAAGCAGATTGAGCAACTCTCTTATCAAGAGAATTGCTCAATTTTTCGGCTAAGGCTAGAAGGGAAACGCCTCCCGGCTTAGCGTGGCAACAAGACTACTGAGAACACCAAGGACCAGGAACGGACCTGAAAAGTCCTTAAGCGGGGCGAGGGCACTCACATTATTGATGAGCGCCAGGACAACCACCGTCAATAACACGCCTACCAGGATGACCATATCCCCGACGATGAAATTGTAGACAGCTTTGATGATCTTCATGGAAGAACCTCCTTTGTTGCTGCGGGAGTGGGAGCTGGTTGATTCTGTATCGCCATGTCCCGCTGTTGCTTTTTCACGCGTTTGAGCCAGACGACGAGCGAGAAAGACGCGCCCAGGTAGATGGCGACGAGGATGAGGAGAAAGGCATCCGAAAGCGGCCACTCCACGCTAAATCCCTCGCCCGTCCAGAAGGTGCCAAAGGTCGTCAGCATGATCCCGACGATGAACTTGAGCGTGTTTTCTGGCACTTTTGACAGTGGCACGCGCGAGAAAGCACCGACCACGATGACCAGGAGGCCTGCAAGGAGCGCGCCGAGGGCGGCGGAAGCAATTCCGCTGGACCGCGAGACGGTACTTGTTTCCGCGCTCACCCCAAAGGTGATTACAATGAAGGCCACTTCGAGTCCTTCGAGTAAGACCGACTTGTACGACAGCAGAAATCCGAAGAGGTTGAAACGAGACGAAGAGGCGTCGATCGCTCCGCGAGCACGGAGTTCCGCCCGGTTTTGCTCGTAAATGGCCTCTTCATCGTGGCGCGCTTTCAAACCGCTATAGCGCAGGATGGCATTCTTCAACCACTTCAATCCAAAGAGCAGCAGGAGAATGCCGATGACCAGGCGAAGCGCATCGATAGGAACCCACTGGACAAGTGCGACCCCCAGCGTCGCCACCAGCAGGGCGAGGGTCGCCGCGGCAGCTAAAGCGCCAAGCAGCGCGCTTCGCCAGTTGACCGTGACGCCGACGACCAGAACGATCGTGAAAGCCTCCACAAACTCAACGGCGGAGGCGAAAAATGCGGCAGTAGCAACTACCCATTGCATAGAGAAGCTCCTTTGTATAGCTGCTTTCGTCAAGTAGAGCAGCTTCTTGTCCTTGCTTCAACGGAATGGCGCTATGTAGCCTAAACCTTTGCATAGCGTACATGTGTGGCGTAAAGAAAAGCGTTGGTCGCCTCGTAAAAACGGCTGTAGTGATTTTATCGCTACCGTCTCCTCGTTGCTCAGACGAAGCGCGTGACAACAAAGGCGAAAACGGCTCACCCCCCGAGTATACCGACTGCATGGGCGATCAGTATCCCGACGACAATGAGTGAAAGCAGCGCCTCGAACATCATGAGCACCTTCGCCAGTCTCGTGAGAGGATAGGTATCGGCGGGACTCAGCGCGGTTGCCGCGGTAAAGGCGAGGAACAGGTAATCCAGAAAATGCGGCACCCAATGCTCTCCAGCTGCTTGTTGTGGAAACAGAAAATCCGCGGCGCGATGCCCGGAGAGATGGCGCTTCCATGGACCTCCTCCGTCAACTTCCCAATACCACAAGGCGAAGACCAGGATATTGAAGGACCACAGCAGGGCCGCAGCCCGTAATAGATTGGTCGCGTGTTTATCGGTGGGCAAGGTGAGAATGAAGAGGGCAACCCCGACAACAAGTGCCAATGTGCTCATGCCGAGGGGAACCAGCACGAGTATACGCCTGGCTGTATGTGAGAGGTTCCATGCTGTCATGACATCGATGACAAGAGGGACCACAAACACCCCTTCCACGACCAGCAGGAGCCAGTTCGGACCGATGATCACATTTGATGGAAGAACCAGGTAGAGCAGGCCAGTAAGCAGGATTCCGGCGAGGGCAGCGACACGTGGAACCACCACTTCCTCAGCGTCAGTCGAAGTCGGCGGCGGTCCCAGGCGGGCTGAACGGCCTTGCAGCGTCTTCTTTACAGGTTTCATCTATATCTACCTCGACCTCACTTTTAAATCGTTGCGCTTATTAGTCCACCACACGCAGGACGATCTCCCCTCGTGTGTGCCCTCTCGCCCCTTGCTCGTAGGCCTGGCGTGCCTGGGAAAGGGGCAGCACCGTGTTGATGATGGGTCGCACCTTTCCCTCATCAATCAATGCGCCAATGTGGACCAGTTGCTCGCGGTTGGGTTCCACCACAAACCAGACCGGGCGCACGTCATGTTCCTTTGCCTCTGCAAAGGAGGGGCGTGGGCTGACAACAGAAAGCAGCACCCCTCCTGGTTTGACCACCTGCCAGGAGCGCTGCAAGGTGTCACCACCTACGGTATCGAAGACGAAATCGACGCCCTGAACCACTTCTTCAAAGCGCGTGGTGGTGTAGTCGATGATCTCGTTGGCTCCCAATTCGCACAGGAAGTCGCGATTGCGCTGCGTGGCAGTCGCGATGACCTGCGCGCCGGCCCAGCGAGCAAGTTGGACGGCAAAGACCCCCACGCCGCCTGCTGCTCCGTGGATCAGGACGGTTTGCCCCGCCGCGAGGCGCGCATGCTCAAAGAGAGCCTGCCAGGCCGTCAACGCTGTCAAAGGAACGGCGGCCGCCTGTACATGGTCGAGCGTGCGTGGTTTGGGAGCCAGCTCGTTGGGCAGGGCAATGGTAAATTCTGCCTCGGCCCCATCGTAGCCGTAGTCCAGCATGGCATAGACCTCCTCGCCTTTGGCGGGTGCCGTGACACTATAACCAACCTCCTCCACCACTCCTGAGAAATGGCGTCCAGGGATCGGCAGTGCGCGCGGGCTTCCCGCTTTGGTCTGATAGGTCTCGTCCCATTTCAGTTCGTTGGCAATGACCCCTGTCGCGTAGACGCGCACCAGCACCTCTTCCGCTCCTGGATGGGGTTGCGGCGCGTCTTCGTAGACCAGGTGGGCTGGACCGCCACGGCCATGCAGGCGGATTGCTTTCATGTCTTTGTCTCCCTTCTTTCAACTTGACCGGTTGGTCATAATGCTAGCAGGCTCGCTCACATGAGTCAGTAGATACGTTCCCAGGCCCGGCTGTACTCCTTTAGGTGTCGATTGGGACAATCTGACCGATTGTCCCGCTCACTTCTGCTGCGCTGCCTGCGCGCCCTGAAAGCGTAGTCGGAGAGCATGAAGAAAAGCGTTGGAGGTTGCGTGAAACTTTTCTTACTGAGTGGTCAGCCAGGTCAGGTTTTAGGGAGGTGAAAAACAGCGCGATCATACCAAAGGAGGCTTGGCATCCTGCGCGCCCACAGCGCCCAGCGCTCGCAACGCCGCCTGCTGGGCGTTTGTCAGCCCGCGCGTGTGGCTGATGTCCAGCCGTTCATAGGGTCGATCGGCTTGCAAGGTAGCAAGACGCTGGTGACTCTGCATGTCCCAGAGCTTGATGACCCCATCTTCCCCGCAACTGGCCACCGTTTTCCCATCGGGGCTGATACGCACGGCCCTGGCCCAGGCGTCGTGCGCCTGGACCGTCGCGAGATTCAGGCCATGCTCCGGGTTCCACCAGCGCACCGTGCCATCAGCGCCTGCGCTCACCAGGATATCTTTTTCAAGAGACCAATCGATGCCCCAGATAGATCCGCGATGGCCTTCTAACGTTCGCACGAGTTCGCCTTGTCGCACATCCCAGATGGACAACACCCCTTTTTCTCCGTCAACCGACCCGCTCACCAGTTGATCCCCCTTCGGGCTCCAGGAGAGGGCGGTGACAAATCCTGCATGCTCGAACCGCCGCAGGAGGTCGCCATCCGTCGCCCGCCATACCAGGGCCAGCCCATCTTCACCGGCGCTGGCAACGAGTGTGCCATCGGGGGACCACACGGCAGCATAGATCAGCCTGGTATGTTCACTTCCCACCCGGCTGGTACCGTCCTGCATATCCCAGATACGTACGCTGCGATCCCAACTGCCGCTGGCAAGCCAACGGCCATCGACACTCCAGTCCACACTGAAAACCGTGGCAGTATGACCCTGAAAGATATGGGTGCAGGCGCCCGTCCGAGCATCCCAGATGCGCACCGTTTGATCCTGGCTTCCACTGGCGATGCGGTTTCCATGACGGCTCCAGGCTACTGCGTACACTTGCTGCCGGTGCCCGCGCAACACCTGCACCGGCGTCCGGGTGGTCACATCCCAGAGCGTGAGCGTCGCCTCGCTGCTGCCACTCACTAAGAAGCGCCCATCGGGACTCCAGGCGAGCGCGAACAGAGCGAGGGCATAGCCCTGCATTGTGCGTACATGCTGTCCGCTCAGCACCTCCCACGTGCGTACCGTGCGATCAAAGCTGCCGCTGAGTAAGCGATCTCCCCTGGGCAGGAAGGCCACTGATGTGACGGCATTCCGATGCCCTTGCAGGATGTTGCGGCACTGCCACGTCTGGCTGTCCCACAGCCGAATGGTCGCGTCGTAGCTGGCAGAGACCAGGGTCCGGCCATCGGGGGCCCAGGCAAGTCCTGTCACCGCATCGGTATGTCCCTCAAGTGTCTTGAGGCAGGTGCCCGTTTCCACGTCCCAGAGCTTGATCACCTGGTCGCTACCGCCGCTGGCGAGGCTGCTGCTGGCGAGAAGGCTTGTGTCAGGAGCGAAGGTGAGCGTGATGATCGGATCGCGATGCCCATGCAGTTCCTGGAGCAGCGTCCCCTGTTCGGCGTCCCACAGCCGGATGACGGCATCCAGGCTGCCGCTCGCGAGCCAACGTCCATTTCTGCTCCAGGCTAGTGTCAGAATTGGCCCCCCCTGCGTTTGAAGACGAGACAGTTGTGTACCGGTTCTTCTATCCCAAAAGTGCATGGCTCCATCATAACCACCACTCATCAACTTCCCATTGGGACTCGTGGCAATGGAGGTGACCGGAAAGCTGTAATCCCTCCCGTCCAGACAGTTGCTCCGCTGGCCACATCCCATAACCTGACGGTGCCGTCCCAACTGGCAGTGGCCAGCGTTTCTCCATCGGGGCTGAAGGCGATGGCGCCCACGCGATCGGTATGGCCCCGCATGGTCAGGTGCGCCACCCTTCCCTGCTCGCGCCAGACCCGTATCTGCCCGCTGTTACTGCCCGCCGCGAGTGAGCGCCCATCGGGGCTCACTGCAACAGAGAGTATAGCGTCGAAGGCTTCGGTGAAGACCACCTCGTCGAGCCGTGCCCCGGCAAGGGTCGCGTCCTGCATCTCGACGTCTTGCAGGTAGGCTCCGCGAATGGCGAGCCGGGAGAGGTCCAGGCCACGCAGGTTGGTGAGCAGGCTGAGGACGTTGGCCGGACCATAGCCCTGGGTGGCCGCATCCTCGGTACGGAACTCCTCAAGCAGGCCCAGCAGGTGGGCCTCGACTAGTGCGTCTGCTCCCAGTTCAGAGCGCAGCCGCGCGAGGAGGGGATGCACCAGCAGGGGCACCTGGATCTCTCGCACGTAGTCTTTGGCCTGTGCCTGCTCGAGCGCCCCCCGGCGCAACTGCTGGGGATCGCCCTGCACGATCTCCTCGCTGAGTGTCTCGCCCAGGGTATCGGTGAGGTACTCCATCACCACCGATTGCAGGCCAAAGCTGGCCTGCTGCCCCCGCTCCAGCAGCGAGCGCCGTCTCAGCGCCTCCAGCGCCTCGAGCATTTGCGCGCGCAGCACCCGGGGATGCAGGGCCTGGGAGAGGGTGGGAAGCTCCGTCCATTCGCGCAGCACGGCCAGCCAGGTGAGCAGCTGGTGTTCTAGAGGGGTGAGACGCCCCACCTGCTGGCGCAGCACCGGGCGGATGCCGTTGAAGATCAACTCCCCCTCGCGCAGGAAGCGGTCCAGGTCTCCCCCGAAGAGCTCAGAGATGGCCTGCGCCACGATCTTCAAGGCCAGGGGATTGCCCGCGTAGCTGGCCACGAGCCGCTGCCAGGCGGTAGGCGTGCAGTGCAATTCCTTGTCGCTGAGCAGTTCCTGTGCTGCCTGTTCATCCATCCCCACCAGGCGCAGCGAGCGCACCGGGGAGCGCGTGCCTTCCAGCGCTTCGAGCTCGCGGGGCTTCTCGCGGCTGGTGAGCAGCACGCAGCTCTGGTGGGCTGATTCGGCCAGGCGCCCAATGAGCCGCCCGGAGCCCTCGTAGCCCGGCAGGTAGCCGCCCGCGCGGTCCCCGCTTTGGAGGAGCGTCTCCAGGTTGTCGAGCACCAGCAGGCAGCGGCTCGCCTGCAAGCGCGCCACGAGCTGCGTGATGCGCTGTTCAAGCGAGGCGGGGAATTCTGCCGGTGGTGTCTCGGAGAAGAAGGTGATGCAATCGGCGACCAGCTCCTCGCATGAAGGCGCGTCGCGGACCGAGCGCCACAGCACCGCCTCAAACTGGGGAGCCAGGCGGCTCCCCAGGTAGGAGGCCAGCGTACTCTTGCCGATGCCGCCCATGCCCAGGAGCGTCACCAGGCGACAGCGCTCCTGGATGATCCACTGCGAGAGTTCGGCTACTTCCACCTCGCGGCCGGCGAAGTGGCTCACGTCGAGCGCTTCCACGAAGTCGACGCGCGGGAAAGCGGCAGGCTCAGCTCCCGGCTGGGCACCAGGCGGCCCGGCCTGGGGGAAAAGCTGGACGGACGCAGGAGGAGCCAGCAGGTCACGCAGCCAGGCTTCATCCAGCAGCACCTTCTGGTGGGCCGCCTTCCACAGTGCCCGGATCTCCTCCTCCTCGCGCCCGGCAGCAAAGGCCGAGGCTCGCACCCCCAGCGTGATGAGCTCTTTGAGGTGCTCGGCTTTTGGATAACTACTGCCCGCCTCCCAGCCCGCGACCGCGCCGGTGGACATGCAGCGCCTCGGCCAGGCCGGCCTGGGTCAGGCCGATGGTCGTGCGCAGGGTCAGCACCAGCTGGCCGAAGGCATAGTCTCGCTCACCGTACGCGTAGCTCTTCACGAGCGCTCTCCCCATCTCGTGTGACCCGGTGGAGCGACAGACTGTGTAGTGATGTGTAGTGCTCCGTCATCTGTTGGACGGTGACTTCCTCTGACTGCACCAGTATACTGATACTAGCAGGTGCTCCCTCCAAGCGGGTCAATGCCTGTCCAGGGTGGGATGGGGCACTGCCAGGCGAACCCATCCCACCCATCAATTCTCCCCTCTATAATAGCAGATTTTCTGCTGAGTTTCACTCTCTCTGGATCATGTACCACCTGTTGAGGAAGTGACGGGAGCTGTGAGAAACTGGTCGACGACCTGTGCGAGTTCCCGTGCACTCGTCCCCAGTCCCAGGTGTCCGTCGTGGAAGATGTAGAGCTTCGAGTGCGGGATCAGGCGATGCATGATCTTCGCGTTGACCAGGGGGACAAGCGGGTCGTCATCCCCATGCAGAATCAGTGTCGGTTGCCGGAGCTTGCGGAGCCAGAAGATGCTGGTCCAACCCACTGCCCCCAGCATTTGATAGAAGTAGCCGAGCGCGCTACCAAAGTGTGTGGTTTGCGCGAACTCGTGCGCTAGCTCGGGCTGAGTGCTCACCTTTCCCCCGTAGATTTCTCCAGCGATCTGCTCCATATAGATCGGGTCCTGATAGCGTCGTGACGTGGCTATTTTCGCCAGTGCCGAAGGACGGCCGGGAACCATGAGTGCCCCGGTTCCCGTGCTGACCAGGATCAGCCGCCGACAACGAACAGGGTATTGAAAAGCGAACTGCTGGGCAAGCGCACCACCCCAGGAGACACCCAGCACATCGACCTGCTGGTAACCCAACTTATCGAGCATCTTCGTCACCAACCGGGCGAGGGCCGAAAAACGGAACGGGACGAGCGGGGCCGGTGAGCCGCCGGTGCCCGGCACATCAAAGCGAATCACTTCGATGGCCGGGTCGAGGGCGTCGACGAACGGCTGGAGCACTTCGAAGTTGACTCCGATCCCGTTCAGCAGCAGCAGCGGCGTGCGGGTGCCGTCACCTTTACGGATGGCGACCCGCAGGCGCTGCCCCTTGACGGTGATGGTACGTGTCTCGGTCTGTGGCCTGCTGGTTTCTGATGGCATGCATCATCCTTTCTCTCTAAAGAGTACGCCAAGAGAGCTGAACATATCACGGCTCGAACACGTAGGAGCCGGGAGCCGGCGTTCCCGGTTGATACTGCTCATTGCCCAACGTTCGTGGTGCCGACTTCTTTGCACCCGCACGCTTGCCCAACCAGTCTCGCCAATCCTCCCACCAGGTGCCTGAGACTTTCTGCGCACTGGCAAGCCATTGTTCGGCATCGGCCGGGTAGCGCTCATTGACGAAGTAGGATGCCTTCGGGTTGCCTGGGGGGTTCAGAATGGCCTGGATGTGGCCACTGTTACTCAGGATAAACTTGATCTTACCTCCCAGCAATTGCGTGGTTGCATAGCATCCCTGCCACGGCGTGATGTGATCGGTGATGCCTGCGATGATATAGGTGTCGTTGGTCACTTTGGACAGATCGATGGGCGTCCCCAAGACCTCGAAAGCCCCGGGATGGATAAACGCATTGGTCTCGAACAGGTCGAGCATCTCGCCATGCAACTGCGCTGGCAGGCGCGTCGTGTCGTTATTCCAGTAGAGCACGTCAAAGGCTGCCGGGTCCTTGCCGATCAGGTAGTTATTGACCCAGTAGTTCCAGACCAGATCGTTGGGGCGCAGCCAGGCGAACGCGCGCGCCAACTCCTGGCCCTCGAGCACCCCCTTCGATCGAGATGCCTGCTTGGCGGCCGCGATCGTTTCTTTGGTCGCGAACAGCCCCATCGTCGACTCGACATTAGTATCCAGCACCGTCACCGTGAAGGTCACGGCATGAATGCGCTGGTCCCCCCGCGCTGCCAGGTATCCCAGCAGCGTGGCCAGGGTCATGCCGCCCAGGCAGGCCCCCCAGATATTGATGTCCGGGTTTTCGGTAATCGCGCGCACCACGTCCATCGCTTCCAGGATGGCGCGGTCGTAGGTTTCGAACCCCCATTCGCGGTCTTCGGGAGTCGGATTGCGCCAGCTGATGGTGAAGACCTGCAGTCCATTGGCAACCAGGTAGCGCACCAGGCTCTTGTTGGGTGAGAGGTCCATGACGTAATACTTATTGACCTGCGGCGGGACGATGAGCAGCGGGCGACCATAGACCTCTGGAGTCGTGGGCTGAAATTGGATCAGCTCGAGCACCTCGTTCTTGAACACGACGGCCCCCGGGGAGGTCGCCAGATCCTTGCCGACCTGGAAGGCCTTCATATCGACCTGGGAGGGCATACCCCCATTATTGGCCAGGTCTTCGAGCATGTGGGTGAGGCCTTTCACCAGGCTGGCTCCGCCCGTCTCGTACATCTTCTTCATGGCCGCCGGATTGCCCAGCAGCGTGTTAGTTGGGGCCACGGTATCGGCGAAGAGCGAGAGCACGAAGCGCGCTCGGTCGGCATCCTTTTTGTCCAGATTTGCCTCGTCGAGAAAGGCATTGAGGCTCTTTTCCCAGGTCAAATAGGTTTGCAGGTACGTGCGGTAAAACGGATTCGTTTTCCAGGCCTCGTCGGTGAAGCGTTTGTCCTTGGCATCCGGCTCGACGGGGGATTGCCCGGTCATCACCCGGCCCATCTCGAGCATGAAATTTGAGTAGTTTTTCATGAGTAACGGCGGTTGCTGTATGGCTTGCTGGGCAATCTTCTGACTGACATCGAAGAAATCTGTTCCGCGAAAGCCTACGAAGGGCATGAGGCCAAAGGCAGCCTCTCCACCTGGCATCTGCTCGGCCGTTTGCCCGGGGGTCTCAGCGCGCGTTTCGGTGGCCTGTCGCTGTTGCGCAAGTGCTTGCTGCGCCTCGTCGGCCTTACGCCGTTCATCTGCTAGCGCTTGCTGCGCCTCGTCGGCCTTACGCCGTTCATCTGCTAGCGTCGCTTCAATAGCATCAAGTCGACGCTGCATGTCCTTCATGGCAGCTTGCGCTTCGGCAGCTTTGCGCCGTTCCTCCCCAAGGACTGCTTGTGCCGTTCCCGTTGAGCTACTTTTTGGTTTGGATACGCTATGCGTTGAGGCTGCCTTCTTTTCCCCTGACTTCGTTTCAGGTGGAGCGGCCGATGCTCCGCTATTCTGGTCTGCTGTTTCTGCTTGAGACATATGCTGTGGATCGGTTGTCACCGTTTTCCTCCTTCCTTATAATAACTCCAAGCATCGGAGTCCAGGCAGCGTCGGCACAAAGAGCTTCTTGGCCATCAGTACCGACCCTCCCAGCTCTTTTACTCATCTACTGGCCGCTCGTCTTTCCTTGCTGCTTCGTCCCAGTGCCACCTCCAGTCCAGCGACGAACCAAATCGGCCTGCGTATTGATCATCTTGTTTGCGGTGTCCTGCCAGAATTGAATCAGGTCCCCTCCCGTTTGCGCACCGGCTCCAGGTTCTGGTCGGAAATTGATCTCCCTTATAGCGTTAAACCAGCCCTGCCAGAGATCACGCTCGGCTTCAGTCCAGCGCTGCAACTGCTCGCGCCCTTCCCTCGCCAGTTCACGGAGCTCCTCGGGGGTTCCCTTGGCTTTGGCCAGGGTCTCGGTCCACTGCCGGGTCCATTCCATCTGCGCATCCAGGGTCTCTTTCACCGAGGTCTGCCAGGTGTCCACCGTTTTCCTCCACAGCTCCAGCGTCGGTGTGCCACCGAGCCTGCGCAGGGTATCAAGCCAGTCCGTCATCAGCTTCTGCTGCGACTCCCCCCAGGTCTTCATAACTTTTTCTTCTGTGTTCTTGTCACTCATTCCAGTTCTCCTTTCATAGGTCGTGTGTACACATGTCGCGATAGTCCTCTGAGTCTGTCATGTTCGTTAGAGAAGTGTCAATCAAAAACTTGCCGTTAAGCCGCTGTTTCATGCGACAGATCAAGTATAGTCGATAAGCGTTGGCAAAAGCGTTTGCCAGATTAGCACCGTCGTCGAACAATCGTTTGTTGTGAGGCCCTTATTTGCCCGTGAATTTGACTGCTCGCTTGTGCAGGAAGGCGTCTACAGCTTCTCGGTGATCCGCTGTAGCGTAGGCGGCTTCTTGTAATTGTCCCTCAAGACGGAGGGAGGCTTGCAGGTCTATATCTAACGATTTGTACATAAGCTCTTTGATGAGCCTATATGTGCGAGTGGGTCCGTTTGCCAGCCGCTTCGCCAATGCCCTGGTCGTCTCATCAAGCTCTGACAGGGGAACGCAGCGATTGACCAGTCCAATGCGCTCAGCTTCTGGACCACTGACTTCATCGGCCAGCATCGCCATCTCTAAAGCTCTACCCAGCCCAATGAGCCGTGGCAACGTGTACCCGCCGCCGCCATCAGGAACCAGGCCAATGCGTGCGAAGGCTTCGAGCAGGCGAGCATTGTCAGCAGCAATGCG
>WNGK01005113.1_pt1 | contig 13950 bp, 12 predicted proteins | sample 5400601 | NCBI WGS metagenome assembly WNGK01 (sample SAMN13153376, study PRJNA577476) | soil metagenome | isolation source: 60 cm soil or saprolite under Garry oak tree replicate 1 | place: USA:California | collected 2016-06-15 | reverse complement strand
ACTATCACGACATCCGGGCTCGCAGGCGCGCAGTCTGGCAGTGCATATTCATTCCAGCTCTCAGCTTCAGGAGGAACAACACCCTATCAGTGGAAAGTAGCTTCCGGCGCCCTGCCACAAGGGTTTGTTCTGAGCAGCAGCGGCGCGCTGTCAGGAACCACGACCCAAACCGGAAATTTCTCGTTTACCGCGCAAGCTACTGATGCCGGAATCAGTACGGCCAGCAAGGCTCTCTCGCTGCCGGTATCTGCTCCTCCACCGCCTCCGAGCGGCGGCGCGTCCGATGGTCCCGCGCAACTGCCTATCACCTACATGCAAACCGCCCTGGCCAACACACCGGCGCCGGGCACAACGATTCAGGTCAGCGCAGGCGGAAGCTTGCAGAGCGCATTGAATAGCGCAAACTGCGGAGACACGATCGCGCTTGCCGCAGGCGCAACGTTCACGGGCCAATTTACGGTCCCAGCGAAGCCCTGTGATAACGCGCACTGGATCATCATCCGCACCAGCGCGCCGAATTCCGCGCTCCCTCCAGAGGGATCGCGCATGTTGCCATGCTACGCGGGCGTTTCTTCCCTGCCTGGACGTCCAGCATTCAGCTGCGGCGGTGTACAGAACGTCTTAGCCAAAGTTGTCTTTCAGAGTATGGGATCTGGCCCGTTCCAGTTGGCCAACGGTGCCAACCACTACCGCTTCATTGGGCTTGAAATTACGCGCGCCAGCGGAAGCGGGCTGGTTGGAGCGCTGGTAGGGGCTGCAAATAACGCGTTAGCAGACCACATCATCCTGGATCGCGTTTGGATGCACGGCTCGTTGCAGGATGACACCATGAACGCGTTCAACGTGAACCGCATGTCGTATGCCGCGCTCATCGATTCTTATACGACCGAGTTCCACTGCACTTCGGTCAGCGGCGCCTGCACCGACGCGCACGTTTTTGCCGGCGGCACCAGCAATACTCCCGATGCAGTGTACAAGGTCACCGGAAACTTCCTGGAGGCTTCTACGGAAAACATTCTGTTCGGCGGTGGCGGTGCAACCACCACGCCGACGGACATTGAAATCCGCCGAAATCATTTCTTCAAACCAATGACTTGGATGAGCGGCCAGCCAGGTTACGCCGGCGGCTCAGGCGGCTATCCCTTCATGGTTAAGAACCACTTGGAACTGAAGAACGCATCGCGCGTTCTGATTGAGGGCAATATTTTTGAAAACAGCTGGGGCGGCTTCAGCCAGGTTGGATACTCCATCCTGCTAACTCCGAAAAACCAGGCCGGCTCAAACGGACAGAACCTTTGCCCAATCTGCGCGGTTCGGGACATCACCATCCGCTATAACACCATCACTCACGTTGGCGCTGGCATTTCTATCGCTGATGCGACTAACGGCTACAATGCCCCGGCTCTTTATGGGGAACGCTATAGCGTTCACGATGTCACCCTCGATGACATCAGCGTAACCAAGTACAAAGGCAGCGGCACTCTGCTGATGGTTTACAGTGGCTGGGCTGCGAACTCCCTGAACAGCGTTACCGTCAACCACATCACCGGCTTCCCCGATCCGGGCGGCCGCATCATCGATCTCGGCAACAACATCGCCGATCCACCCATGTACGGATTTACGTTTACAAACAATATCGTGGGCCAGATGAAATATCCCATTTGGTCAACCGGCGGCTCAACCTCGAACTGCGCATATTTCGATGTGCCGTTACCGAGTTTGAACTCATGCTTCACGACCTACAAGTTCGCGGACAATGCGATCGTCGCGGTCGTTAACTTCCCGGCATCGCAATGGCCGACAGCGAACTATTTCCCGACCAGCATCGGCGCGGTCCAGTTCGTTAATTTCAATGGTGGAATTGGCGGCGATTACCACCTGCTGTCGTCCAGCCCCTACAAGAATGCTGCGAGCGATGGCAAGGACATTGGTGCTGACATCAACGCAATCCAGTCCCTCATCGCCGGAGTTTACTGATCTAATCTCAACCCGACCCGAAACGGCTCCTGAACGGGCGCAGCAAACGTTTGGGAGCCTTATTTGTCAGGCAGAGACTAGATTGGGTTCTTCTGGATAAGGACGCGACCCGTACTCCGTCAAATAGCCGCAGGAACCCGAACTGAGTTAACAGCCAGGAATCCAGCTGATGCATGTCGCAGATATTTCTGAGACACGCAATTTTATCGCTGCTAAAGACAAAGAGAAGGAAAGCGTGTTCTCGCTACAACGCAAAAAACTTTGTCCATTGCCCGTCAAGGGATGCTCGTAAGACGAGATGTTTTCGCGGACGCCGCTGCCGATGCACCCCGCGCTTGCCTCCGCGGCGGCCGTTGCCAGGGCTCCGTTCGGCTACCAGGAACCCCATAGGCCGCGATGCAGCGGGGGAGCGTGATGGTGAAAGCCGCGCCGGCCTCGTCCTTCATAGTGGCCCAATCCGAGTTCTTGCTTCAGTTCTTCGTACTCGCGCTCGATGATCCAGCGATGCTTGGCCAAGCGCACCAGATCGGGAACCTGAGTGGAGGCGGGCAAGGTGGATAACCAGTACTGGGTGGGTTCTGATTCTTCCTGCGGCCACTCCACTAAGAGCCACTCTTCCGAACGCGGTTCACTGCGCCAGTAATCACGATGCGCGGGACGAACCTGGAGGGCAGCGAAACGTGAAGCAAGTGGGTGCCGGGTTCCTTCTCGCCAACTCACTTCTCTCCACATCCTGGGCGGCAGGGTGAGGGCAAACTCTTTTCACGGAAATCGGTGTATGTCGCGGATCGCGTCGCAGAAGCTTGGGTGGACGTCCGTTTCCTTTCCACTTCCGCTTGGGCAGCGGTGCCTGGCCTGGTTTCCACACGCTCACCGACGACTGGATACCCACTACGTACAGCAAACCTAATTCGGTGATGCCATCACGAAATCCGGTGTCGTTGCCATAGCCGGCAGCGTTTCCGGTGCATTCGCAGATTTCCCTCGTCAGTTCCCGCGTGCCACGCGAATCTGCGTCCTGAGCCTGATGTCCGATCAAGGTGTTCAGCAGAGGCTTCGGTTGACGGGACGACCCTCGAATCCTCTCCAGATCGAGCTTCCTACGGCGAGATAATGACAGCATATAATTCTCATCTGAGTAGGTAGTCTTCTTTCATGCTCAAACAATCACTCAAACGAGTTTTGATCGATACCGGCGTTATGCGGCTTGCTTCTCGAATGACGGGAAACGGAGCCGCAATAATCATGTACCATTCGGTGCAAGATGATCCGGCGGCAGGTTTTGATCACCTTGGGGGAATAATTCATTCAACCAAAGTATTCCAGGGGCAGATGGAGGTTATCGCCCGCCACTTCGCTCCGGTGACGCTGGAGCAGATACTGAGCTTTGTCGGAGGTGACAAGGTCCTGCCACCGCGACCAGTCGTGGTCACATTTGATGATGGATACCACGATAACTTCCACGTAGCGAAGCCGATCCTCGACAGGCTGGGAATCCCTGGTGTCTTCTACGTTGCGGTCGAGTCCATTCAGCGTCAGAGCCTCCCCTGGCCCTGCCAATTACGACATATTTTCCTGACAGGCACAGCAGTCTCGTGGGTCGACTCGCTCGGCACGACTTGGCCGCTGGATACGCGGGAGCAGCGATTGCAAGCTTTCGACCAGGCTTCCAAGTACTGCGCCAAGCTCGCGGGCCAGGCGCAAAAAGACTTTCTGGAGTCCGCTCGATGTGAGCTGCACGCTTCGCTGTTGAGTTCGCACTATGCCATGATGACTTGGGACGAAGTTCGCGCGCTCAATCGCGCCGGCCACACAGTTGGTTCGCATACCTTAACGCATCCGAATATGGCGCAGATTCAACTGGAACTGGCGAAGGTCGAGTTTGCCGAGTCTAGGCTCCGCCTAGAGGAAGAGCTGGGAAAACCCGTGCTGCACTTCTCGTATCCATGTCCCGCCCTGGAACCACATTGGACGGACCACACGGTGGGCCTGAGCCGCAAGCTCGGATATCTCACTGCGGTCACTACGAATGGGGGGCTGGTGCGGCAGGGAGACAACGCGCTCGCGCTGCCGCGTATCCGCCCTACCAAAACGATCGGCGGGCTTCGTTGGAATCTGGAGTGCACGTTTGCGGGAAGGGTCGTTTGAAAGCCAGTCAGGAAATGTAGGGATTCTGTGGGTTGTAAAAAAACGAAGTGTCGCTGTCGAGTAAACTCAGTTCAAAGTGAACTCCGGTGTCTATACGTTTCTTCGGATCATAATAAAGAACGGGATCTACTCGCCGCTCCCAGAAGCCAATCTGCTTAAAATTCTCGCCAATTTCTGGACGGGACGTACCTACAATCACCTCGCACACCTCCGGATCGAGACAGGCCGTGTGCGCTGCAATGCGGCAAACCGGACCCCATTCGTGAGCATGTTTAGAATCGACCGCTATGTCCACTATCCGTGACTGTCGGCCGACTTTCACCAGCACGAAGTAGCCACGGCAGCCTTTGTTGTCCGAAACCACAAAGCCGCTGAACTCAGCTCCGGGACAATCGAGCATGTAATTCAGTCCGGCGACCGTTCTCACTGCGCGCAGATGGGCTGCACTCGAGGGGTACTCGAGTATCACCTCAAGCGATCTCTCGAAGCGCGGCACCTTCACTACTTTCCAATCCGCAGGCGGCGCAGGAATGCCCCTTATGCTTGAGGTAGCATTCCGAATCAACCGCAGTGGCGTCTTCCAGTTGTGCCCACGGCTGGTTCGCATCTGCTTCCACGGCCTTGGCACATAGACGTATCGTTTCAACTCCCCGCCGCGCTTGTAGCCGAACTTCGGCAAGATGGTTCTCGTATCAGCCGAACCGCCGATTGTGATCAAGAGATCCTCCATTTCGGCTATCTTTCTCAGCATTTGTATTCCAGCCCCGAGACTACCTCGGCTCGCAGCCCAATCGATGAGGTGAATGCCCTTGATCTCGCCCCCCCCGCTAAAGAAGCGAATAGGCCAGACGCCGCCATGCGCGGCGATGTTGTCTCCATTCCTGAGTAAGTAGCTGCGCGAGCCGTTCCAATCGGGACGTGGGGAAAAGTATTTCCAATGCAACACTTCTGGACGAAAGGAGTTTAGGTCGGGATTGGCTGCAAACGTCTTGAGCAGAAAGTCCCTGACTCTCGGCAGCTCCGAGGGCGAGGTGACGGTAAATTGCAGGGCCATGACGGGATACTACCAGTTGCGAGACCGGCCTCAGGTCAACCAAGTCGCAGAGCGTAGTATCCTAAACGTCTTCAATGCTTCGCGCCGCCAAGAAGATCATTAAACCCGCGGTTCTGGCTGCATCGGCGGCTTTGTATCGAGACATGCCGATTCATTCGTGGCCAGCATGGCTTGGAAAACTCCACGACCTTACGGTACCTCGCGGAGTCGTTCCGCATCCGGTTCCGCAGCCGATCGGAGCCGCGAACATCAATAATCTGATTGAACTTTTCGAACAAACAAAACACATTGACGGAGATATCGCGGAATGCGGAGTTTATCGAGGCGCTACGCTGATCCCGTTGGCTCGATATGTCCAACAGTGCGGCTCGAAAAAGATCATCCACGGGTTCGATTCGTTCGCTGGATTTGCGGAGTCGATCAGCTTCGACGTGCAGCTTGGAGGAGCACATTTGCATCACAAGCACGCCGGCGGGATGAGCGACACATCGCGCGGATTGGTCGATTCAAAGCTGGATCGGTTCGGTATCGAAAATGTTCGGCTACACGCTGGTTTCTTCGAGAAATCGCTTTGCGAGTGTTCGGATTCCCAGTTTTCTCTCGTGCATCTGGACTGCGACACCCATGCCGCGTATAAGGAATGCCTGGAGTTTTTCTATCCGCGGATGACATCACGAGGCATCATTCTTTTTGACGAATACAATGATCCACCGTGGCCGGGGTGCAGGAAAGCAGTAGACAATTTCCTAATTGAGCGGCCCGAAAAGCTTCTGAAAATCGCGCGTGACAATTATCTGAAGTACTACATCCAAAAACTCTAATGCAAGCCCGCTCCTGATATGCCGCCTCCGCGGTTTCGGTCTGAGATTGCCCCCTATGCTATTCTTAGCTATCGAAAATCCGGTTTGGATTCTCCTTCCCTGTGGGGTTTTCGACTCGAATGCGCCTTTATGACCTCCTCGAGGTATTACTCCATTGCGCTTCTTTTCTCTCTGTTTTTGGCTGTTTTTTCCCTTGATCGACAGGCATTGGCCGCCGATCAGGTGCAATTCGATGGTCCAGCGGAACTGCCCCGAAAGCACGTTAAGAGTGCTCTAGCGGATACTCCTGCTCCCGGAGAAGTTCGTGAGGTGCGCGAGGGAGACAGCCTTCAGGCAGCTATCAAGGCGGCAAATTGCGGAGACACGATAAAGCTTCAGGTTGGTTCAACGTTTCAAGGACAATTCCAGTTTCCGGAAAAGCCCTGCGACGACGGCCATTGGATTGTTGTGCGTACCAGCGCTGCGGATTCCGAACTCCCTCCCGAAGGAACTCGGCTGACGACCTGCTTCGCGGGAGTAACGTCGCTACCCGGTCGTCCTGATTTGCACTGCACATCGACGCGCAACGTTCTATCAAGAATCGAATTCGACAGCAAGAGCGGCTCCGGCCCACTGCTTTTTCTGCCCGGCGCCAATCACTATCGCTTCCTTGGACTGGAAATCACGCGAGGCTCTCCGGGAGCAAACATCACAGCACTGGCTTTCGTGAGAGGTGGCACAGCGAATCACTTGGTTTTTGATCGAGTCTGGATGCACGGAACCGCGCAAGACGAAACCACACGCGGTCTGGCCCTGTACAACATGACTGATGTCGCCGTGGTCGACTCTTTTTTCACCGACTTCCACTGCGTGGCGGCGACCGGGTCATGCACCGATGCGCAAGCCCTTGGCAGCACCGGTAGCGATGTTCCAAACGGACCGTACAAGATTGAGAACAACTTTCTGGAAGCGTCCGGGGAAAATATTCTTTTCGGAGGCGGTGGCGCAAGCGTCGCGCCGGCAGATATCGAAATTCGACGTAACCATTTGTTTAAGCCGCTTATCTGGCATCCTAACCAGACGGGTTTTGTTGGTGGTTTGTCTGGTCATCCCTTCATCGTCAAGAATCATTTCGAACTCAAGAATGCGCAGCGCGTGCTGTTTGAAGACAATCTCCTCGAAAATGTTTGGGGGGGATTCTCTCAGTCGGGATTTTCGGTTTTGTTGACGCCAAAGAACCAAAATGATCACTGCCCTTTGTGCGTCGTGACCGACGTCACGATCCGGTACTGCGAAATCAAGAACGTTGGCAGCGCCTTCCAGATTGCGAACGGATTGTCAGATGCGGGAGGCGCCAGTTCCGGCGGCGAGCGTTACAGCATCCACGATGTCATCGTCGAGGATGTGCACGCAAACGACTTAGGGAGCTTCGGCTTATTTGCCATAGTTATCTCGGTCAGCCCACCGATCGCGAACGTTAACATCCAGCATGTGACGGCATTTATCCCGCGTGCAGCATTCACCATTGGCAGCAAATCTAAAATGGAGAATTTCAAGGTCGACAATAACATTTTTGTTCTCGGTGGAGAACGCCAGATTGACAACGCCGGTGGTGGTCCGCGGAACTGCGCATATCAGGCCGATTTGCAGGGTCCCTCGGGAGTGATCACGAGTTGTTTTGCCAATTCCAGTTTCACGCACAATATGATTGTCGGGGGAGGCGGGTGGAGTTCCGGCAACATGACTCCAGGAAACCCGAGGAGTGCCGGAATTCGCGGGATTCGCGAACCCGGAGCGGGGTCTTATTCTCTATGCCGCGAGAAGGATGACGAGTGCAAGAAGGCATCTCCGGCCCTGAAAGCTGCAACCGACGGGCGGGACATTGGCGCCGATGTCGAGGGGATCCGGAAAGCACTGGCGGACGTAATTTAATGATGGTGCGCGGATGGTCATGTTGTACTGCATCTTGTCTGTCTCGTTGCTTCTCGTTCCTCTTAGTTAGACTTTGCCAACCATGCTAAAGTTTCTTATGTAGCTGGAAGCAAAGAACTTGCCGCCCGACGCGGATCTGGGGAACAGAATCTTGCCATCATCAACTCAGCCAACTTCCACGATGGATTCCATCGCAGTCGCCTGGATGCCCCGGGGCAGCCTTCACCACGTCGGTTTTGTTGTCGGGTCCATTCAGCAGGCAGTTGACAACTTTGTACAGTCGCTCAGTGCCCACTGGGATGGCATTATCGTCCATGATCCTGCGCAGAGAGTGCGAGTGACGTTTCTCGAAAGCGCGAATCCATCTGATCCCCTCTTCGAACTGATTGAGCCGGGGGCCGACGATTCTCCCGTCAGTGCTGCGGCGAAGAAGGGCGGGGGAATTCACCACGTCTGTTACGCTGTGGATTCTCTGGCAGAACAGTTAGCGCGTTGCCAATCACAAGGAGCGTTAATCGTGCGGCGGCCAACTCCTGCTGCCGCTTTCGGCGGACGGAAAATTGCCTGGGTGTACACCCGCAACAAGCTCCTGATTGAGTATCTAGAACGGCAAAAAAATGACGGTTGAGGGGAATTCGAATTTGCGCAGCGAAGTTGACCGCTTGCTGGAAGATTCGAACTGGGGCTCGGCGGTGGCGCGATTGCGAGATGTGTGGCGAGCGGAGAGTAGTTCAGCCTCGGCTGCATTCATTGTTTCCAGATTCGAAAAACTGCGCGACAAAATTTCGTTGCAATCTTTCCGCGTGGCAATCCTGCGCTCATTCACGGTAGAGCCGATCGTGCCGTTGTTGCGGGCCGAAGCATTTTATTTCGGCATAGATCTCTCTGTTCACATCGGGGATTTCAACGCTTATGCGCAAGAAATTCTCGACTCAGAAAGTCCTCTATACCGATTTGCGCCGGATGCAGTAATTCTGGCCGTGCAGACGGGAGATATAGCTCCAGACCTCTGGCAGGAGTACGCGCATCTGCCCCAAGAGCGGGCAAAGAGCGCGGTGCAACTCGCTTCCGATGGCCTGCGACAGTACATGCGAGAGTTTCGAAGACGTAGTCAGGCCTCCCTGATCGTGCACAATTTCGAACAGCCGACGCGCCCCGCGTCTGGGGTACTCGATTCGCAGCGTGAGCCGAGTCAAGCGGAATCGATACGTGAAATCAACCGCGACCTGGTTGTGAACGCCAGCCAAATGCACGGCGTCTATGTGCTCGATTACGACGCATTAGTCGCCCGCCATGGACGGTTCCGCTGGCGCGACGAACGCAAGTGGCTGATGGCTCGCTTGCCAGTCGCGGCCGATCATATGATCCATTTGGCGCGCGAGTGGCTTCGATTTCTAGTTCCGTTGAGCGGTAGATCGGCCAAAGCGCTGGTTGTCGATCTCGATAACACACTGTGGGGCGGCGTCATCGGCGAAGACGGCATGACCGGAATCAAGGTGAGCGGGGAATATCCCGGCGCCGCATATCAGACGCTTCAGTGCGCACTGCTTGACTTAACTTGCAAAGGCATTTTGCTCGCCATTTGCAGCAAAAATAATTCCGATGATGCGTTGGAAGTTCTTGAGAAGCATCCTGGGATGCTTTTGCACCCCAAGCATTTTGCAGCGATGCGGATCAGCTGGAATGATAAGAGCCAAGGGCTGCGTGAAATTGCAACTGAATTGAATATTGGAATCGACAGTCTCGCATTTCTCGACGACAATCCGTTTGAGCGCGAGCAAGTTCGCGGGACGCTGCCAGAGGTCATTGTTATTGATTTGCCGCCGGATCCTATGCAGTATGCGGCGGTCGTCCGCGACCACCCCGCCTTCGAGCGCCTTACGCTGTCGGCCGAAGACCAGCAGCGCACTACGTTTTATGCCGAACAGCGCGAGCGGGCTCAAGCCGAACAGAAGTTTCAGTCGAAAGAAGATTTTTACCGCTTTCTGGAACAAGAAGCTGAGATCGCCGCAGTGTCGCCGGTCACGTTGGCTCGGATTTCCCAACTCACGCAAAAAACAAATCAGTTCAACGTTACGACGCGCCGTTACGCGGAAGAGCAAATCTCCAAGATGGCAGGCGATCCGGCATGCCAAGTGCTCTCGATTCGCCTGCGCGATCGCTTTGGCGATCACGGTCTGGTTGGGGTTTCCATCACCCGCGACGAAAGCGAAACGTGCGAGATCGATACCTTTCTGCTCAGTTGCCGCGTAATCGGCAGGACGGTCGAGTCGGCGCTGCTTGTCCACCTCGCGGAACAGGCGGTGGCACGCGGCCGCAAGCGACTGATAGGATGGTTTCTTCCAACTAAAAAGAACGCTCCCGCTTGCGATTTTTACAAGCAGCACGGTTTCGAAATCGCCAGGCAGAATGGCGAAGGTGCTCTGTGGTCCCTGGACCTAACCAAACAACGGATAGCTTCGCCGGAGTGGGTTAAAGTAACGAGGGTGAATGGAGGAAAAGATTGAGCGTCCCTGATCAGATTCGCACTATTGCTTCCGATATTTTCGGAGTGTCCGCGGACATAATCACTGCCGCATCGAGTCCCGAAACCATCGAGACCTGGGACTCCATCCAGCACCTCAATCTGGTGCTGGCGCTGGAAGAGAAATTCGGATTGCAGCTTTCGCCGGAAGAGATCGAACAGATGAAGAGCGTTGGAGAGGTCATCAAGCTTGTCGAAGGTAAACTTCAGGCAGCGCCGAGCTAGCCTTGCCTATCGACGCAATCGTGCTGAAGCCCGCGCAGAACAAGGACCAGTGATGGCGTTGCGGTATCAATTGAGGTTTTTGCAGCGGCGAGATATCTGACCGTGATCGCTCCAGGTCCTTACCCTTCCGTTCGATCTAAACACATAAAGAAAATCTTCTAAGGTGGAAGCGTACTTGGCCCCTCAAATGCTCAATTTGTCGCCACCAACGGGTACACATGGGACAGTTGTAACCATTACCGGAAATAACTTCGGTGCGACACAAGGTTCGAGTACGGTCAAGTTCAATACGAGCACTGCAACTCCCACGAGTTGGAGCGATACTTCAATCGTAGTGCCCGATCCTTCGACAGCAACGGATGGGAATGTCGTAGTTACGTATTAGTACTGTTGGCTGGCATTGCTCCCTCCGATCACGAGGATTTCACGCGGCTTCTTTCGGTCCATTTGCTTGTTCAATACGGACATCCGTTGGCTCTGGTCCTGCTAATCGGCCCATAATTCATTCTTCACGACGGGTCGTACCAAGTCTGCATGCTTCAGCCGAGACCTGCGCAATTGCCGACCCCGAGAGACGCAACAGTGGCATGCACAAAACCTGACTTTCACGAGTGTTGGAGAGCGCGCCTTAGATCAGAGTTGCTTGGGCGCGAGGCCTTGACTGCTTCAGACCGACTTGCCAGGTAATGTCTGGAAACGACGGAGCAAAAGGTGATCTGTCCGCGATGGGCCTACTCTCTTCCGCCGATGGGTAATCCTGGCACTTCTGAACGCGTTCAACATTTCACTTGACAATATGGGTCTTGCGCCTGCATATTTTGAACGTGTTCAACATTAATGAAGCAACAGAAAAGGGCGAACAGACCCGCCATGAGATCCTCAAAAGCGCTCTCCGGTTATTCCGTGATCAGGGTTTCGATGCGACAACCATGCGCGACATAGCCGCCGATGCGGGGGTCGCGTTGGGCGCGGCCTATTATTACTTCCCTAGCAAAGAATCGATTATTCAGGCGTACTACAAGGCGGTGCAGGCAGAACACGAGCATAAGGTTTCGGAAGCTCTCGCGACCCGCAAAATGGACTTGAAAGAGCGCCTACAGTTTGTGATGCGGTCAAAATTGGACATCCTTGAGAACGATCGCAAATTGTTAGGCGTGATCTTCCGTTACTCAGGAGAACCTGACCACCCACTTTCTTGCCTTGGCCCGGGCACCGCAGAGAGCCGGCGGGCGAGCATCGAAATATTTACCCGCGCAATTGAGGACGAGAAGCTTCCGAAAGACTTGCGACAATTGTTGCCGATTTCTTTGTGGGCGCTGCACATGGGTGCACTCATTCTGTTCATTTATGACAAATCACCTCAGCAGCAGCGTACCCGCAAACTTATAGTCGGAGCACTTGATTTGACCATGCGGCTGCTGGCGCTGGCTAAGAATCCGCTTCTTAGACCTTTCCGTGCACGCGTCCTCGAATTACTGCGTGAGGCCGAACTTCTCCCTGACTTTGTAACGCAGGAGACATCATGACCGACGGTGAACGCAAGAAATTCGACGGTGCGCGCTGGACGCTTATCTTTCTAATTCTCGCCGTGAGTGCAGGTACTGTGATGTATAAGCTCGCTGTCCGGGAACACCTGGAACAGACTTCGCTTCTGTTCGTGGGCATTCCGGCAATTCTTGCTATTATTTTGGCGCTTACTCCGAAAGCCAAAACCGCACTGGGCGCAATTCTGAAGGGCCTGACGGTGGCATTGCTGTTGTCGGCGCCGCTCCTAGGAGAAGGATTCATTTGCATTCTTATGGCATCCCCGATCTTCTATGGGGTTGGAATTCTGATCGGTGTGCTCATGGATGAGAACCGACAATATAGGCAGACGACGCTCTCGTGTCTGGTGTTGGTTTTGCTTCCAATGACCATCGAGGGTACTTCACCAGTACTGTCCTTCAATCGCGAAGAGACGGTGCAGGCGTCGAGAATCATCAACGCATCGACAGAGCAAATCGAGTTGGCCATCAGCCGGAGCCCACGCACTGACCTGCCGCTACCCCTTTACTTGAGAATGGGCTTTCCCCGTCCGACCGAAGCAAAGGGCGAGGGACTGCAAGTGGGCGCCCCGCGAAGCATTCACTTCGCAGGGGGCGAAGGACGCCCGGGAGATCTGATGCTTAACGTCGAAGAGTTCCGCCCTGGATACGTGCGTTTTCGTGCAGTCTCTGATCGCAGTAAGATCGCGCACTGGCTGGACTGGAAATCATCAGAGGTGGAGTGGACACAGCTGGATTCCGATCACACTCGAGTGACATGGAAATTACACTTTGAAAGACGCCTTGATCCGGCCTGGTATTTCCGTCCGTGGGAACGATATGCCACTCGGCTTGCCGCAGACTACCTGATCCGAGCGAATGCCAATCCAGCCGGAAGCCGGCCAGAGTAGATACACATGGGACGCATCACCGCCATGCGCTTTATGGGACTCTATATTCCCATTATCGGTGCATTCGCCATCGCGATTACGAGACCACGCGCCCCCCGGGTGTTCCCTGCCGTTCTTCTCGGTTTTCTTTGGACACTCCCATCACTACTCACCTTGCAATTGCTCAACTTGCGATTCGGATGGTGGGACTTCAATGCAGAAGGCGCTCTCTTTCGCGGAATGCCGCTCGATCAATACCTCGGGTGGGCGGTGCTTTGGGGGCTGGTGCCGATACTTGGGTTTAGGAAAATTGCGGTCTGGTGGGTGGTTGCACTCTTCCTGGCGCTCGACTTGATTTTGATGCCAGCGTGCAGCCCGCTCCTGGAGCTCCGCCACTATTGGCTCATTGGAGAGTTCGTCGGCTTGTGCCTGGTGCTGATCCCGTCTCAGCTATTGGCGCGATGGACACTGAATGACACACACCTTAATGTACGCGCAACGCTACAGGTTTTTGTTGCGTCGGGAGTTTTTCTTTTTCTGATACCAGAAATTGTTTTCGCCCTACGCCGCGATTCGGGCTGGGGACCCTTGCTCTCCGAGCCCACGTGGATTCGAAATTTTGAATTACAAGCCGTGTTATCGCTTGGCGTTCTCGGAATTTCGGCGGTTCAGGAATTTGCCGCGCGTGGTCAAGGTACTCCTATTCCATACGATCCCCCAAGACATCTGGTGGTCAGCGGGTTCTATCGTTATATTGCGAATCCAATGCAACTTTCCTGCGTGCTGGTGATGATTGCATGGAGCCTGGTGTTAAAAAGTCCGTGGCTGGCGCTGGCCAGCGCGGTGTCATTTTCCTACAGCTTGGGCTTGGCTGCAT
>WNGK01005112.1_pt1 | contig 13951 bp, 11 predicted proteins | sample 5400601 | NCBI WGS metagenome assembly WNGK01 (sample SAMN13153376, study PRJNA577476) | soil metagenome | isolation source: 60 cm soil or saprolite under Garry oak tree replicate 1 | place: USA:California | collected 2016-06-15 | reverse complement strand
CGCGCCACCGGGTGGCGAGCGATGAGCAAGGTCGGCGGCGACCGCGTCCGGCACTCCGGCGACGCCGCCGGGCACTCCAGGCCGTCCGCGACGGGCCCCGTACTCGCGATCAGTGACCTCTCGGTGGTCTACCGCACTCCGGCTGGTGATGTCCGGGCGGTGAACCATGTGAACCTCGCGCTTCGGGCCGGCGAGGTCGTCGGCCTGGTCGGCGAGAGCGGCTCGGGCAAGTCCACCCTCGCCTACGGCGCCTGCCGCCTGCTCCGCGCGCCCGCGCTCATCACCAGCGGCAGCGTCCGCTATCTTGGCCGCCGTCTGGCCGAGCCGGTGGAGATCTTGCGGATGCGGCCAGACGAGCTGCGGCGGCTGCGCTGGCGGGAGATCGCCATCGTCTTCCAGAGCGCCATGAACGCGCTGAACCCGGTTCTGCGGGTCCGCGATCAGCTGCTCGACGTCATCCATGCGCACCTTCGGGTCTCCAGGGACGAGGCGCTTGAGCGGGCCGGCTCGCTGCTCGACCTCGTCAGCATCCCTCGCTCGCGGCTGCGCAGCTATCCCCATGAGCTCTCCGGCGGCATGCGCCAGCGGGTGATGATCGCCATGGCGCTGGCCACCGATCCCGAGATCGTCATCATGGACGAGCCCACCACCGCACTCGACGTCGTGGTACAGCGCGACATCCTCGCGGAGATCGTGGAGCTGAAGGAACGGCTCGCCTTCTCGATCTTGTTCATCACCCACGATCTTTCCCTGCTGCTCGAGCTCGCCGACCGGATCGCGGTGATGTACTCGGGGCAGCTCGTCGAGATCGGCACCGCGAGCGAGATCCACAACGCGCCGGCGCACCCCTATACCAGGGGCCTGCTCAACTCGTTCCCCTCGATCCGCGGTTCGCGGCGGGAACTGGCTGGCATTCCCGGCTCCCCGCCCGATCTGCGCTCGCCGCCGCCTGGCTGCCCCTTCCTCCCGCGCTGCGGTTACGGGACCCAGGCCTGCACGAGCATCGATATGAGCCTGGCGCCGGTCTCGGGGTCGCCGAGCCCAGGGCACGTGACGGCATGCCCCTTCGTGCTGCCGCAGACGCCGCAACCGCCCGGCCTGGAGGCCGGAAGGGCCGCGCGGAGCAGCGACAACGACGCGTCCCTGCCCGCGGCCCAGGCAGGCGAGCAGAGCCGTGCGGAGCTGACGCCGTGACCGGCACGAGCTCGGGCCGGCCGCCGGGGAGCGGCGATGTCGCTTCCGCGGCCGCCGTGCGCGGGCCGCTGGCCATGGAGGCGGTCTCGCTGCGCAGGGACTACCGGCTCGGCCGTGGCCAGAGGATCCGCGCCGTGCGCGACGTTTCTTTCAATCTCTACCGGGGAGCCGTCGTCGCACTGGTCGGCGAGAGCGGGTCGGGCAAGACGACCGTCGCCAGGCTGCTCGCCGGGCAGGAGCGACTGACCTCAGGCTCGGTCCGCATCGACGGCAAGCCGCTCGATGTCTCTACCCGCCGGGCCTTCCGCCGCTACAAGAGCGAAGTCCAGCTCGTCTTCCAGGATCCGTTCGCCTCGCTGAACCCGGTGCACACCGTGCGATATCACCTGCAGCGCCCGGTGAGACTGCATCAGGGCAAGCGCGCGAAGGGCGAGGTGAAGCAGGAGATCGCCGCGCTGCTTGGCCAGGTACGCCTTACGCCCGCCGAGCATTTCCTGGCCAAGTATCCGCACGAGCTCTCCGGCGGTCAGCGGCAGCGGGTTTCCTTCGCCCGTGCGCTCGCTGCCCGCCCGAGCGTGCTCCTCGCCGACGAGCCGGTCTCCATGCTCGACGTTTCGATCCGGCTCGAGATGCTGAGCCTGCTCGACGACCTGCGCCGGCGCTTCCAGCTTGCCCTGCTCTACATCACTCACGACATCGCCTCGGCCCGCTACCTCGCCGATGAGGTGCTCGTCATGTTCGCCGGCCAGATCGTCGAGCGGGGCCCGGCCGAGGCGCTGACGCAGTACCCGGCCCATCCTTACACCCAGCTGCTTGTGGCCTCGGCGCCGGATCCGGACAACCTCGGGAGCGCGCTGCGCGACGGAGCGGCCAGGAACGGACGGCGGTCCGGGCAGGCCAGGTCGTCGGCGCACGGCTGCCCGTTCAGCCCACGATGCCCGCTTGCCGACGACCGCTGCCGCCGCGACAACCCCGCCCTGCACCGCGTTTCTGCCCTGCGAGAGGCCGCGTGCTGGCGTCTCGATGTCGCCGCTCCTGAGCTCCTCGCCGGGCGACAAGGGGGTGGGGACATGACGGGCTGACTGCCACGGGCGCCAAGGGGGGCTTGCCAGACCCTTCCGACGACAGGAAAGACGAAAATGACAGGGAGACCGCTGAATCCTAGAAGGCTCATGACCGTTGCCGCGGCCGCCATCCTCGCGGCCGGGCTCGGCGCGTGCTCGTCAAGCCCGGGCTCGCCGGCAACAAGCAAGTCACAGACATTGGTGATGGAGAGTTCGCCGGAGAGCGCCATTACCCAGGACTTCAACCCGTTCGTCTCGACGGTGGCTCCGCAGGGCATGGGCGCCACCGGCCTGATCTACGAGCCGCTGATCCAGTTCAACCTCGCCGCTCCGCCGAAGTACTACCCCTGGCTGGCGACGTCCTACCGATGGTCGAACGGCGGCAAGGCGATCACGTTCACGATCCGTTCCGGCGTGAAGTGGAACAACGGCACTGCGATGACTCCGGCGGACGTCGCTTTCACCTACAACCTGGTGAAGAAAACCCCGGCGATCAACCTCGCCGGACTGCCCATCTCGAACGTGAGCACGTCGGGTAATACGGTCACGCTCACCTTCCCCACCGCGCAGTACACGAACCTGCAGGAGATCGCCGGCGTGCCGATCCTCCCGAAGGCGATCTGGAGCACCGTCGGGAACCCGACGACCTACGCGGACGCCACCCCGGTCGGCACCGGGCCGTACAAGCTGAGGACCTTTACGCCGCAGGGCTTCACGCTGACCAAGAACCCGTTCTTCTGGCAGGCATCCAACGTCCGCATCCAGAACGTCTACTTCCCGGTCTACACCTCCAACACAGGCGCGCTTTCTGCGCTATTCGCCGGGCAGATCGACTGGACGGGCAACTTCATCCCAGGGCTGCAGAAGAACTTCGTCGCCACCGCCCCTGCCTACCACCATTTCTGGGAGGCGCCGGGCAGCACCAACGCCCTCATGCCGAACCTGAACAGGTGGCCGACCAACCAGCTGGCCGTCCGGCAGGCCGTCAGCCTGGCGGTGAACCGTTCGCTGCTGGCCTCGGAGGGCGAGGCCGGCCTGGAGAACCCGGTGCTCAATGCCACCGGCATCACGCTGCCGACCTTCGCCGCCTGGAGCGCGCCGGTCGCATCGATGACCGTCTCGGGTGCCGGCAACCCGGCCGCGGCCAAGGCAGTCCTCAGGAAGGCCGGCTTCACCATGGGCGCCAACGGCTTCTTCGAAAAGGGCGGCAAGACCGTCTCGATCGCGCTGATCAGCCCCGCCGCGTATACCGACTATGCCGCGGTCGGATCCATGGTTGCTCAGGAGCTGAAGGAGGCCGGGATCGACGCGTCCTTCCAGGGCATCAGCGTGAGCGCATGGAACGCCGACGTGGCGAGCGGTAACTTCCAGATGACCGAGCACTGGTCGAACAACGGCCTGACGCCGTACAACCTCTACGACAACTGGCTGAACAGCGCACTGGCGAGCGGCTCGGCAGCCACGGGCGATTATGAGCGGCTGCACAACCACGCCATCGATGCCCAGCTTGCGCGGCTGGCGGGCGCGGCGACGGTGGCACAGCAGACCGCCGCCCTGGTGCCGATCGAGAAATTTGTCGCCGCCAACCTGCCGGTGATCCCGATCACGACGGCCTCGGAGTGGTTCGAGTACAACAGCCAGCACTTCGTCGGCTGGCCGACTCAGCAGGTTCCCTACGAGACCGGGCAACCGTCGGGCACCAACAGTGCGGCGGGCGCCGGCACTGACGAGGTCGTCATACTGCACCTGCGTCCTCGGACCTGATGCTCAGAAGGGATGATGCGGACCCGTCCCCGGACGCCGCCGGGGGCGGGTCTCTTCAGTAGCGCTGACGGCCAGTGGGACGCCGCGCGGCTTACTGCCTGCCCGCCGGATCGGACTGCGCGGCGATGAGCCGCTGATACCAGCGGGCGCTTGCCTTCGGAATGCGCGCCTGGGTGCCAAAGTCCACGTAGACGAGCCCGAATCTGCGGCTGTACCCGTCGGCCCACTCGAAATTGTCCAGCAACGACCAGACGAAGTAGCCGCGCACGTCCACGCCGTCAGCAATCGCGTGCAGCGTTTCGCCGAAGTGGTCGGTCAGGTACGACTCCCTTTCGAGATCGTCGACATCACCTTCAGGGTCGACGTAGTCATGGAAGGCGGCGCCGTTCTCGGTGATGTAGAGCGGGATGGCCGTGTGGCCGCTGACGCGGCGCAGGATGCGGCCCAGGCCGGCCGGCCTGACGTCGAGGCCGCCGGCGGTCAGGCGGCCGGTTGCCGGTATCACCCTGGCCTGATGGTGGGGCTCGCTGGGATCGGCCACCACCGTCTTCGTCTCGTAATAGTTGACCCCGAGGAAGTCGGCCGGCTCCGCCACGGCCTGCATGTCACCGGGTGCGATGAAGTCGATCGGCACCTGCCGCCCGTACCAGTCGAGCATGTCAGCGGGATAGCTGCCGTGCACGACCGGATCGAGGAACCAGCGGTTCTCGTGCCCGTCCAGCCGCCGGGCGGCGTCCCGATCGGCTTGCGCCTGCGATGCCGCGCTGATGTCGGAGAACAGATGGGTGATGCCGACGCGCGCACCCGGAGCGCTCCGCCTGACGATGCCGACCGCCAGGCCGTGCGCGAGAAGCAGATGATGCGCGGCAGCCAGCGCCGAAGCGAGATCGGTGACGCCTGGTGCGTGCCGGCCTTCGAGGTGACCGATCATGGCCGCGCAGAACGGCTCGTTCACGGTGACCCACAGCCCGATGGCCGTGCCAAGGCGGTCAAGCACGACCTGCGCGTAATCGCAGAAATGCTGGACGGTGTCGCGGTTGGCCCAGCCTCCGGCATCCTGGAGAGGCTGCGGGAGGTCCCAGTGATACAGGGTCGCCACCGGCTGGATGCTCCTGGCATGCAGCCCGTCGACCAGCCGCGAGTAGAAATCGAGGCCCTTCTGGTTCACCGTCCCCGTGCCGTCGGGGATGATGCGCGGCCAGCCGACAGAGAACCGGTAATGGGTCAGGCCGAGTTCCGCCATAAGATCAAGATCGGTATCGACCCGGTGATAGTGATCGCAGGCCACAGCGCCCGTATCACCGTGCATGACTGCGCCGGGGAGCTGCGAGAACGTGTCCCAGATCGAGGGCAGCCGCCCGTCTTCGTCGACCGCGCCCTCGATCTGGTAGGCGGCGGTCGCCGCGCCGAACGCAAAGCCAGGGGGGAAGCGATTGGCCACACTCTTAGTTTAGTACTTAGGCTAAGGTCCGAGTAAAGCGGCGGGATCGGCGCTGGGAAGCCTGGCTGGCGGTGCGGACCCTGTGCTCAGCCTGCTGGCACCGGCCGGATCCGGCGGCGGTGGCCGGCCTGATCATCGATGATCGCTCCGCCGGTGAGCAGCCTGGCGATCGGCAGCGTCGCGGCGCCGAGGGCGACCGCGTCCTTGCCGAGGTCTGCCTTGACGATCTCGACCCTGCTGAACGGCAGGTGCAGTGCATGCCGCCCGGCCGCCTCGCGGATGGGCGGCAGCAGCTCCTCGCTCAATGCCTGGCCGAGCCAGCCGCCCACCACGACGCGCTCGGGGTTGAACAGGTTGACCAGGTCCGCGATCCCGGCACCGAGATAGGTCACGGTCTCCTCGACCACCTGGGCTGCGGCCGGGTCACGCTGCCTGGCGTCGATGATCGCGGCGATCTGCTCCTCGAGCCCGCCTGGGCCGGTGGTGACGCGCCGCCGCTTGAGCTCGGAGTACCTGGCGGCGACCGCTCCCGCTCCGACGTAGGCCTCCAGGCAGCCCTGTGCCCCGCACCTGCAGGTCCGGCCACCCACCATGATCGTGGTGTGGCCCCACTCTCCGGCGCTGCTCGTCGCCCCGCGGTAGACCTCGCCGTTGCTGATGACGCAGGCACCCGCGCCGATCCCGAGCAGGATGATGACCACGTCACCCGTGCTGCGAGCCGCGCCGAACCACCTCTCAGCCTGACCCAGGGTCTTCGCGCCGTTGTCCACCAGGATCGGCAGGCTGATCTGGCCGCGGAGCATCGCCTCAAGCGGGACCGCCTGCCAGCCGACGCTCTGGCCGTGCACGACCGCGTCTCGCAGATGCTCCACCAGACCAGGCACGGCGACTCCGACGCCGAGGATCGCCCGTTCATCCACTCCCGACTCGGCGATGACCGACTCGATGCCCTGCACTATGTGGCTGACCGCGTCCTGCGGGTCGAGCACGGCCATATCCGTCACCGAGGTATGCCTGGCGCGCATATGCAAACCGAAGTCGAACAGCTCGGCGAGAAACGCGTTCTCCCCGACATCAACGCCGATGACGTAGCCGTACTCGGGGTTCACCTGCAGCAGCCCGCGGGGCCTGCCGCCGTTGGAGTCCTCCAGCCCCACCTCGGCGACGACCCCTTCCGACTCCAGGGCCGCGACCAGGTTGCTGACCGTCGCCGGGCTCAGGCCGGCCATCGTGCCGACCTCCTGCCGGGTCAGCGGGCCGTTGAGGAAGATCTGCCACAGCGCGCGGGAGCGGTTGCTCCTGCGCAGGTCGCGCACGGTGGTGGTTCTCATCCTTGGCATCGACCTGCCTGACCGACCGGGGGACCGCGGCGACGCGGCGGCTGACGCACCTACTGTACGGCTTGGCCTAAGTCGGCGTGCTCGGCTGCGCCCTAAGTCGGCGTGCTCGGCCGCGCAGCGGCTGAACAACGGACCCGTACCCGGTCAGGGCGCTGGCCGGGAGCCTGACTGGACAAAGCAACATGAATGGGCTGTACATAATTTGCAGCTTGTAGGAAGATGCGGATTGTCTAAGCACCGGTCGAGTAGGCACCGGTCGAGTAGGCACCGGTCAAGTAAGCACCGGGTCAAGTAAGCACCGGTCTAGTAAGCACCGAGGAGGTCGGACCTACATGACGGAGTCCGCGAATCAGCAGACCGCGTTCGGGCGATTCCTGACTGGCTGCGCGAACCGGGGGTTCCGCCGCTGCGTGGTCCTCGTCGCCGTGCTGACCGCTGGCCTCGCCGCCCTGGCACCTGCCGTCGCTGCTCCGGCGCTGGCATCGGCGGCAGGTGCGGCTGCCGTGCCGCCCGCGCCTCCGCCGGCCGCCGGCCAGCCGGACTTCGGCCCGAACGTCTACATCTTCAGCCCGAGCATGCCGCAGAGCCAGATCCAGGCGACCGTGGACTCGATCGCCAGCCAGCAGGTCCCCAACCAGTTCGGTCCGCAGCGGTACGCGCTGCTCTTCGAGCCGGGTACCTACGGCTCGGCTACTGACCCGCTCACCTTCCAGGTCGGCTACTACACGCAGGTGGCCGGCCTCGGGGCATCGCCGGGCGACGTCGTGATCGACGGCGCGATCGACGTCTTCAACCAGTGCTTCGGCCCTGGCAACACCAATTGCATCGCGCTGGACAATTTCTGGCGCTCCATGTCGAACCTGACCATCAACGTCACGGCATCGCCGAGCGTCAGCGGCTGCCAGGGCTCGGCCGACTTCTGGGCGACCTCGCAGGCCGCGCCGGTGCGCCGGGTGCAGGTCAACGGCTTCTTCACGCTCCAGGACTACTGCACGGCCGGCCCGCAGTACGCGAGCGGCGGCTTCATCGCCGACTCGAAGTTCACCGGCAGCACGGTGCTGAACGGCTCACAGCAGCAGTTCATCGTCAGGAACAGCGACCTCGACGGCTGGACCAACGGCGTGTGGAACCAGGTCTTCGCCGGCGACGAGGGCGCGCCAGCTCAGAGCTTCGGCGTTCAGGGCGGAGCGGGGCCGTACACCACGCTGGCGACCGCCCCGGTGACGCAGGAAGAGCCGTTCATCTACACCGGCTCTGACGGTGCCTTCAACGTCTTCGTGCCGTCGCTGCGGCACGACTCGGCGGGACCGAGCTGGGCCGGCGGCGCTGCGTCCGGCACATCCATCCCGATCAGCAGGTTCTTCATCGCCAGCCCGGGCACCCCGATCGCGCTGATCAACCTAGCGCTCGCGTTCGGCAAGGACCTCATCCTCACTCCTGGCGTCTACAACCTCAGCCGGCCCATCGAGGTCACCCGGCCGGACACGGTGGTACTCGGGCTGGGACTCGCGACCCTGATCCCCTCGCGCGGCAACGCGGCGATGCGGGTCGCCAGCGTACCCGGCGTGAAGCTATCCGGGATGATCTTCGACGCCGGCCCGGTGAACTCGCCGGTCCTGCTGCAGGTGGGCCAGGCCGCCGGCCTGTCGGCGGCAGGTTCGGCGAGCGACCCGGCCGACCCCGCGCTGGTCCAGGACGTCTACTTCAGGGTCGGCGGTGCCGAGCCAGGCCGGGCGACCGACAGCCTCGTCGTCAACAGCTCCGATGTGATCCTCGACAACATCTGGGGTTGGCGTGCCGACCACGGCAGCGGCGTGGGCTGGACGGCGAACGTCGCGGATACCGGCCTCGTCGTCAACGGGACCGACGTGACCGCGTACGGCCTGTTCATCGAGCACTACCAGAAGTTCCAGGTCATCTGGAACGGCCAGGGTGGCACCGACATCTTCTACCAGAACGAGATGCCGTACGACCCGCCAAGCCAAGCCGACTGGATGTCCGATCCGGCCACCGACGGCTACGCCGCGTTCCTGGTCAGCCCCGGCGTCAGGACCTTCCAGGGTTACGGGCTTGGCAGCTACAGCTTCTTCAACCAAGGGGTGCCGATCTTCGCCACCCAGGCGTTCACCGTTCCGTTGGCTCCTGGCGTGCAGCTACATGACCTGCTGACCGTATTCCTCAGCGGCTCTGGCGGCATCAACTCGGTGGTCGACGGCACCGGCGGGGCGGTGAACGCGTCAACCGGCAGCGGCGTTCCTAGCGACGTGGTGAGCTTCCCGTGACCTGCTGACCTGGCCGCCGGGAGAGCGGCTATCGTCGTGCTGGCCGGCTCCCTCCCTGATCGCGTCAGCTCGCCAGCCGCCAGAGGAGCAGGGTGCTGAGCGCGGCCAGGTTGATGCAGATCGCGCACAGGCTCTGAATCCTCACGAGCATGACGTAGCTCAGATAGCAGCTCGCTGCGACCGCTGCGACGGCCAGCGGCAGCGCCGCGCGGCTGTCGGCCGCGGCGGTCAGGGCAAGCACCGCGCAGAAGAAGGCCGAAGCGAAAACGGAGTTCGGGATGCCGAGAACGGCACTCTGCCGGCTCCGCAGGACGCTTTGCGTGCCGTCCGCGCGGCGGGCGCAGCGGCACGACGGGATCGTGAATCCCGGATCGGCGGCGAGCTTGTACTTGTAGTACGTGGACTGCAGCGAATAGAGAAGTCCGAATACTGAGAACGTGTAGAGCTCGCTGACGCCGGCCAGATGCGCGAGCAGCTCCGCGATGACCAAGAAGCCGAGCAGCGATCCGAGCAGCATCTCGACGAACTCCCTGACCAGCGCCGGGGTGCGCTTGGCCGCGTAATTCCGAACCGCGGTGCTGCTGCGGAGCACGGCCTTGCGGGTGTTGTTGTAATGCAGCTGCCTGAGGATCTCGCGCTCGCGGACGCGCCGGGAGATAACGCTCAACGGCGCTGCGCCGGTGTGGATGTGCTGCATTTCTGTCTCTCCCGATTTCACTGGATCGGCGGGTTAGGGACGCTGCCGGAGTCCGGCAGTTCTGGCGCCAGCGTGAACGGCGGCAGCGAGCGGCCGGTCATGTACCAGCTCATCCTGACCATGCACCACTGGAGTCGCGTGTACGCCCGCCGGATGTCGCCGCCGGGATTCATCAGCTTCGAGATATGCAGCGTCGTGTCGTTCTCGCAGTCGGGCCGATCGGTGTCGTGGAGCAGGCCGCACTGGTGGCCGCATTCGTGCAGGTAGGTCTCAGCGACACGCACGATGGCCTGATTCTGTCCTGAGACGTTCTCGACGATCCTGGTCATCATCTCGTTCGTGTCGGCGGCGAACGGGAGCACCTTCCTCTGGATGAAGAGCGGCCCGCCGCCGCTGTCGAACGTCACGACCGTGTAGCCGAGCAGGTCGTTGCAGCCGATGGACGATTCGTCGGGATTGTATTTCGAGACGAAGTACGTCGTCACCCCGGAGCCGTCGTCCTTGTTCAGCATCAGGAAATTCGTCTCGTCGAACGTCAGCGTCTGCCCGGCCCCGCACCTCATGTTCTCCGCGATCTCGGTGTTCCCCGCGGTGAGGCCGATGCCGCCGATCACGTGCAGGAAGGCGTTCGTCGGGTGGCCGCATGTCGAGTCGGTATCGACGCGCATGCCCATATCGGGGAGCGACCTGTCGCCGAAGTAGTCCTGCGAGCCTGGGCTGGTGTATTTCCCTGCCCAGTTGTTGTAGCTGTTGCTCGCGATCACGCCGTCGCTGTCGAGCCAGGCCTGAACATTGGGGTTGTACGTGAGCAAATTCTGGTGGAAGTCGGTGCCCCGGCCGTCGTCAGAAGGGTCGCCGGCGAAGACGTCGCCAAGCAGGTGGCTCGCGATCTCGATCACCTTGTACGGGTAGTAAAGGAACGGCCGGCCCTGGACGTGGCCGCCGCGTCCCTTCCCGTGCTCGAGCTTGCCCGTGATGAAGTCGCCTTCCGTGGCGACCTCGTAGTACGTGATGCCGCCGCTGTCGTCGGCCACCGGGACGAGCGGTCGTCCGGTGTCGCTGAGGATGTAGCCCTGCGTGTTCTGGTCGACAGTTCCTTGCGCGCCAGGGTTGCCGACGTAGACGAACCAGTCGGAGTAGCCATTGCTGTTCGGGACGATCTTGGGGGCGACGCGGAACCTGCGCTGCCTCGTGTTGTTGACGATCTCGGCAAGGTAGGTCCAGCACGCCAGCCAGCGGATGAAGACGTCTATCAGCGTGCAAACCCAGGTCAGGACCATCGTCACGATGGCCTCGACCAGGTGCAGCGCTGCGATGATCGCCTTGAAGAAGTAGTCGCACACGAGCCGCGTCACGAACTCCAGCACCGTCTGAAGTACGTAGCGCCGCTTGAGCACGCGCTCCGGTAACTGGAAAGAGGAATGACGCGAGCTACAGATACCGCGAGCTACAGATACAAGGAGCGGTTGCGCCACCAGCACCGGTTCGGAGGGGGAGGAACAGCCGTGCCCGGCAGGTGGCCGTTGCCGTGGTCGGCGCTAGCTACCTGCCGGGCTGGCTCGCCCTGATCGCAGGCGGGTTAAGTGGTTACTACCTGCGGGAAGGCGACCGGACTGCGATTGCCATCGTGGTCGACGGCGCGCAGGCCGAACTGCAGATTGTCCTTGGAGATGTCGAGCGTGACCGTGGTGACCTTGCCGACGTTGATCTCGTTAGTCCAGTCAGGCGACGTGGTCTCCCGCGTCACCACCTGGTATCCGGCCAGGTTGGATTCCGGGTTGGCGTTCCAGCTGAGCGTGGTCGTGTTGGTGCCGGAGAAGTTGACCGGCGCCGTCGCGTGGATCTGCACGTTCTTGGGCGTGCCTGGCGCGGTGGCCAGAGCCCAAAGTGCCGCCCCGTTCACCTTGGCGACCCTGGCGATGTAGTCGAAGTCCACGAACTGGATCAGGTCACCGAGTTGCACGCCGTTGACTACCTGCGTGTTCTGGTGCTCGTGGTTGAAGTTCTCCCTCGGCTCGGTGAACCTGGCCGCCGGGTAGCCCTGACCCTGGAAGGAGACGTGGTCGCTGGCGCGCAGGTACCGGTCGCGCCGCCAGATCACCCGGACGTTCATGTCGGTCAGGTCGCGTGGCGCCACCTCCTGGACGAACCGGCCGAGCTGGCGCGACAGCCCGTCGTTCTCGCCGCCGACCGCCTGCATGGTCGCGATCTGCGAGGCAGTCACGGCGGTCGGGATGCCCTCAAGGAACAGCCGGAGGGTGTGCGGGTCGGGCTTGGTGCCGTCCCAGGCCTGGCTCGCCCCCACGATGTCGTTGCTGAACATGCCCTGCACGTCGGCGCCGGCCGCCTTCATCTGGGCCGCCATGAAGCTCGAGCCGTACAGCCCTTCCTCCTCCCCGGCGACGGTGGCGAACACCAAAATACCGGCGAACTAACGGGTGGCGAACAGCCGGGCGAGTTCGAGCACGACCGCGACACCGGAGCCGTCGTCATCGGCACCGGGGGCGTCGCTGGTGAAGTTCAGCACGTCGGTCACCCGGGAGTCCAGGTGCCCGGTGACGACGTAGAACCGCTCGGGGGACGCGGTCCCCTGCAGGGTCGCGATGACGTTGGTGATCGTGGTCGGCACCGGGATCCGGTTCGACACCGGCTGCACGAAGGTCTGCTGCTGCACTGTCATCCGGCCGGACGAGGCGGCCGCGCTGGCCTGCATCTGATCGAACACCCAGGCGGTGGCCGCGCCGATGCCGCGCACCGGGTCGGTCTGGCTGGATGCGGTGTGCCGGGTGCCGAACTGGGTCAACCGCAGCACCGTAGCCTTGATCCGGTCGGGGTCTACTTGACGCAGCAAGGCTCGCAGTTGCTCGTCGGGTTCTTGCCGCACGAGCGCGGGACTGGTACCGGCCAGGGCCGTACCAGTGAGCAGGGGCGCCGTGACCGCGGTGACGGCCGAGGCGGTTAAGAACGCACGGCGGCTAGAGCCTTTGCCGACCTGAGCATCGTTATTCTGCATCCTCCGAATCAATGACGTATCCAATCAGATGTCAACGCCATTGCGGTTCTGCCTGGTCTGGCCGGTGTGGCCCGACCAGGCGCCAGTCCCTGTCTACGGCTTGGTCCCGGCAGCAATGAGGTGCAGCTCCATCGAGCGGACAAACGCCAACGAGGGCCGCCCGCCAGGGAACAGGCGAGAGCGTTCAAGGCCGGTGCCGTAGTGGCTCTCAATCGCCGGGTCGATCACAGCCACATGCTGCCGCACGCGGCCGCGCGGCAGCCACCCGCTGTCCACAGCGGAGGTCGCCGACCGGTTGTCGCCGAGCCCGGTCAAACGGCAACGGTAAACCATAGGTGGGCGCTCGCCGTCTAGTGACGGACGGCGCATTGCAGTGGGCGCGCGGAATCCAATGGGCAACGCCCAGCGGCAAGGAGAAGACCATACTCATGGCAGCCACGCTTGCCGAGATCCTGCTCGCGCCGGACACCCAGCCCAAGGTGATCGCCGACTGCTACCTGCTGATTGAGCAGGAGGTCTCGGACAAGTCGGGGGTCTCAGGGGCCGCGGTCAAGCTCGCCTACAAGGCGGTCAACACCTTCCGGCCGGGCCACATCCGCCACATGGTGGAGGTCCTGCTTCCGCAGATGGTGGACAAGCTTGACCCGTACTGGGCGGACTTCACCACCTCCGGCGGCTCCGAGTTCGGCGACTACCTGGTCAAGCGCAGCGAGGAGGTGTCGCAGGCCCTGCTCTCGGTGACCGACGCCCGTGCGGCGGCTTCCGGCCGGCCCACCATCATCAAGGCGTACGGCTCCGTCCGCGGCAGCGCCGTCAAGCACGTCCAGGCCGCGCTCCCGCGCGTCGGCGACCTGGTGCTGAAGTACGCGGCCTGACCACCAGATCCCCGCCAGCCGCTCGCGTCCCGGGCGGCGTAACTGGAACGCTGCGGTTCACAGGGTCCACAGGGCTTGGGTTGGTGACATGCGAGCGGCGCGGATGGCCGGGAGGAGCCCGGCGGCGGCGCCGATGAGAACGGCGGCGGCTAGGCCGCCGGCCCAGGCTTGGGGCGGGATGATGATGGCCCAGCCCTTGGCGTGGGCGTAGATGGCGGTGGAGACCGCGCCGAGGATGACCCCGGCGGCGCCGCCGGCCATGGACAGCAGGATGGCCTCGG
>WNGK01005111.1_pt1 | contig 13951 bp, 18 predicted proteins | sample 5400601 | NCBI WGS metagenome assembly WNGK01 (sample SAMN13153376, study PRJNA577476) | soil metagenome | isolation source: 60 cm soil or saprolite under Garry oak tree replicate 1 | place: USA:California | collected 2016-06-15 | reverse complement strand
TTTCAATGATCAGAGTGCGGCTGGAAGCTCCCATCGCAGCGAACAACACATAGTAGGAAGCAATCACGATCAGCACGGTCGGATAAAAAGCACGTTCCCGGTCAAAGCCGATCACAGTCGCCAAACCCGCCACAGACGCCGCCAGTATCAAGCCAATCGCATATTCCATTGCTGCCTCACGGGTCCGCCTCGCACCCCCTCGACCAGTTGCACCAGAGTCCTAAACGTCGCTAAGTTGTTCCTCGGTCATCCCAAAATAGTGGCCCAGTTCGTGGATGACAGTCAGGCGGATTTGTTCGCGGACTTCGGCCTCGCTTGAGCAGACCGCTTCAATGTTCTTCTGATAGAGGACGATGTGATCGGGTCCGCTCGGCAAGTCGAATATGCTCTTCTTGGTGGTGGGCACGCCATGAAAGATGCCCAGAAGCAGCCGCCCTCGTTGCCCCGGCTTCACTGATCGCTGGTTCGGCGGCAAATCTTCTACCAGAACAGCAACATTCTGAATGCGACTGCGAAATTCCTCTGGCAGCGTGTCGAGAGTTTCTTCGACTACCTTGACGAAATGTTCTCGCTTCATCGTTCCCCACTGAATCAAGGACGCGCTCACTCTGAGTAGCCTTCGTCCCCATCGTCGTCATCTTCCTCTTCGTTGCCTTTCTCCTCGTCCTCTTCTTCGTCTTCCGGCTCTTTCCTCAGGAGAATGTCGGAGGGTAAAGAGGGATCAGAAGGTTCTGAGTGGGAGCATTCTGCATGTAATCTCCTCATGTCCAAATGGTACGCTTCGTACCGCTAGGGCAAATGCATTTCTTCAACTCCAAACGAAATGGGACGAAAGGAAGACCGTGAGGCGTGAGCGGCAAGAGGGCGAGCAAGTTGATCGATCCGGCACTCAAACGGGGATTCATTACGAAATCATCGACTCCGTTGATCTGGCCCGGCGCTGGGTTCTCCCGGTGAGTCGGATTCGCGAACACGTTCGCAGTCGGGTTACAGACCCGATCCCTCATATCCGTTTCGGGAGGTATGTTCGTTTCCGCTGGGGCAGCCCGGAACTGGAGGGCTGGCTTGCAGAGCACATGGTTAATTCAAGCGCGTCCCGCAAACGAACGCTGTGACGCTCATCTGGTTCTCCGCGAGAGTCGGTACCAGCAGAGGGACGCTTTCACAGAACGACATGCAGGTGCCGCTCCGTTTGACGATTGCCATCCTCATGTCGGATATTGAGGGGGAATGGACGCCGAGCAGACTATTGCCGAGATCGAGTGCCTTGAGCGCATCTTCGCGGTGCCGGACACCAGACCGCTGAGCCCAAGCGACCTCTCGGCTGCGAATCGACGGCACGACGGAATGCTCGCTCATAGCCCTTGGTTTCGGCTTTGGCAGCGGTATGGCGTATGTTGCCGACTTGAGTCTCCAGTACTCCGACTACCGGGAAGAGAGAGCTAAATCTCGGCAGGTATTCGAAAGTTCCCATCCCCTAGTGCCCACGTGCCTCCAAGTTTGGCTTTGCTAGCGTGCGGAACCCGAAGGCGACTTGAGCGCGACAGTCCAGAACTGGTCCGAAGCTTAGCGGTGCAGCGTGATTCCGCGTCCCAGCACGACTACATAGACGGATGTCAGAATCGCCGCGATAACTATCCAGATGTAGCTTCGCGCGAGATTCTCGGACTTTCGGTTCGGGACGGTTCCTCGCGGAATGTAGTACTGCAACCACAGAAGCCCGCTCTGACCACCTGCGGTTGCAGGCAGCGCCGATTGCCACAGTAGTTGTATTCCGAGTGGATTCAGCAGTCCTGCTAGGCTCAACAACCCAATGGCTGAGAAGTACGGCAGGATGGTCAACTTTCGCATTCGCCTCTGCTGGTCTCGCGGCACTCCCACGTAACGCACCAGCCCGATTCCCACGACGCGCACAGCGGCGTAGTATGCCGTCGCTCCTCCAACCACGAGCAGCATCCGCCACAGCCAATGCGGATGCAGTCCTGAAATCACAGCCGCCCAATCTCCGAAGTTGGTCACACCTGAAAAGAAAAAATACCCGGTTCCTGAAAACAAGTTGAATGCACAAGTGATGAGCAGGAAGTACCGCATAGACATCACTGTGTTCTGGGCGCTACGCAAAACCAACCAAAACACCAGAGCAGCCGCCAGATTAACCAGTGTTCCACCCGCCTCGACCAGCCGGGAGTCGAACGCACTAGCCCAAGCGACGGTCGTGAGCAATCCCGACTTTGCTCCGGTCAACAGAGCGGTGAGCCCGTGCCCGACGCCCTCGTGCAAGACGTTAGACAAAATTGCCGCAAGGATGCTGATGGCGCAAATCGCGAGTATGTCGTCAGCAGTTGCGGTTGGCTCCTGACGCTGCGGAACGGCGGCAGTGGTCGAAGTCTCGGGCATCAGGTTCTTAACAGAGGAATAGATTCTATTTCAACTCTGGAGCATTGGATGGAAGCCTCCCTTCCTCCGCATACCAATCAGAATGCGGCGACCACCCGCCGCACTTGAGGCACTGGGTTGAAGTCCAGCGGTGCAGGCACGCCGGGCAAATCCCGCCCGTGTCGAATGTATGCCACAGGTGGCCGCAGTCACAAGACAATGGTCGTCCTTGCGCGGCGTCCAACCGCATAGGGGGCATCGGGTGCGATGGCCGGAGGGATCGAGGCTCTTGTCCTGATCTGGCTCGCGATCAATAACGACAAACGTATGGCACGTGCTTGAGCCTGCGCAGTTTGAAAGATTGCCAGCTTCAGCAACAGCACGAAAGCAAGTGCCTCAGGTGTCTGGATTTATTTCCCCATCGCCTCTTTCTTCAGCCGCTCGATCTGCTCCAAATGACTCGATTCGAATTGGAAACCGCCGTGCCCCCGAAATCTGTTTTGAGAAAGTAGTGTAACTCCCGCTGAGTGGGTGTAGGAGAACGCTGGGAGCGATCATCTTGTCTGCGTATTTCCGCCACCGTCCGCTACCGCTTGTCTCCAGTAAAGCATTGTGTCGTCGCTGATTGCGGGTACGGGTTTGTTCTGTTCGCTCTCATAAATCTCGGACAAACAGCCGAAGAATGCTTTCGCCTCCGCTTCCAGTCCAAGGACGGTCAAGCACCTCAGGATTCTCGTGATCCGCAGATGATTGTGATTCCCCGGAGAAAGCCAGCCTGTCGCCTTGGCCGTAAAATTCGGAGCGCGAGTCACCGTGATGTGCTCCCCTGTACGAACCTCAAGCCCGTAGAAGGTCATCATGCAGAGGAAAGAGCTTCGCAACTTTTGCTGTAACTCGGATCTGCTTCGGAACTCCTGTATTGACTCGTGGGTCAGAACTGGCGCTGCGACATTGAAGCCGCTTCGCTCGGGCAGCGGGAAAAGCCATTGTACGTAGTCGTGAACGGATTCCAACTGCTCATCTGCCCACAGTTGAATCTGGTGGAGGTAACGACCGCGATGGTCTGGTAGTGTGCCACTGTAAAATCCGATGATCTGAGTGTTGTTCGCCACGGGGCTACGAATGTCCTCCCGGTGTCAGATACTTCTCGTGAACGTTATCCTCGACCGCATCAAATAGCCTTTTGAATTGCCATAGCCGGAACTCAAGATCTCCAATCGTTAGCATCCTTCCATCTGGATCAACTCGGCTTTGGTTTTCGCTGGATCGTGCCCGCCCTTTTCGCAGTCCTCGGGCGGTTTCTTGCCCTCAAATTCGTTGAAGCAGGCGAACTGAGCGCAGGCGACGTGCTTCACTTGTTCCCCGAAACTGCGGACGCGGTCGAACTTGCCGACTGAGGGATACTTGTCTTCAGGCATGGCTTCAGCTAGGCCGAGAAAGTTCCCTTCCGCGAACTGGAGCGTGCCGCTGACGCTTTCCGCGATGGGACTTGGGAATGTCATCCGGTTGGGCGGCTTGCTTGGTTGCTGAGTTCTGTGACGTTGCAGATTTCCCGACTGCGGAGAGAGCGATGCCACACATGATAAGGAGGGCAGCAACACGAAAAGGGCTCATTCTAGCCTCCGGTATTCGGGAAAAGGATACTGGAGCTACAGGATACTGGAGCTACAGAGGGAAGTCGAATATGGGAGCTCTTAGCTGTGGTGGTTCGAAAGGGGTCGAATTTTGAGCCCCTTTTATGCGGCCTTTCGCCCCCTGTTTTTGGGGACGGGCCGCTAGCCTGCATCTATACCTTCTGAACACTCGTTCTGAGACGCTTACTGGGGCAGTCCCATCCTTCGCAGCAGGTCAGCGTAACGCGCATCGGAGCGGATTTTGTCAAGTTGAGGTTGTGTCTTGATAAAGAATGGAATACGGTGCCCGTCATAGGCCTTTTCCAGCCAGAAGAATGCCGTATCTTTTTCGCCCAGCCTTGCGTAGTCAACTGCGACCTCAAATGGATCGTAATCGTTTGTGCCGCGCTGTCTACGAACTTCAATGTCCTTTTCGAGGACCCCCTTCCAGCCCTTGGCAGCATAGGCCCGTCCCGAGGCAGCGGCTGACCCGCCTCCCCTTGAAGGGTTACACCTTGCTGGTACTGCTCCAATGCCTGCTCATACAGCTTCTTCTGTTCATAATCCGAAGCTAGGTTGTAGTGGGGATATGGGGTCATCAGGATACATTTGCAGTTCCTTAAGACATTGCTGTATGGATTGATCGTACTCGCGTGCGGAGTAATACATTCCGCACAAATTAGCATTTGCGATTTGTGAAATGGGATCGAGGCCCAATTCGAGTTTGTCCTCAGCAAGACCCTCGTCCAATCTTCCTTGCGATGATAAATACATTCCGTAGTATCCGTGCGCGATGGCAAGATTCGGGTTTAACTCGATGGCGCGGCGGAGTTCCCGTTCAGCGACTTGCCACTTCCAATCGAATAGGGAGACAAGTCCCAATGAGGCATGTGCTTCCGCATTCGTATCGTCCAGCCGAATCGCCTTGTTCGCTGCCTCTTCCGCTTTTCGCAGAGTCTCATTTGTCGGCAGGTAGGCAAAGAATGCGAGCAATCCATAGGCGTCAGCCATTCCCGCATAGGCGGAGGCATAGCCGGGATCCTTTGACACCGCCAACTGGAAAGACTCCACCGCCCTCTTCAAGCTCTCTCCGCCGAGCGCGTCCTGATACGTTCTGCCCCGAACGTAAAACTGGTACGCCTCCGAATTTGTGGTTCCCTGTTTTGCGATTTTTTCCTTTGCACCGCCCGACAAGGTCGGGATCAGCTTTGCAGATATAGTTCGCGCTAATTCTTGCTGAAGTGACAATACGTCCGAAACCTTGCGCTCATACTCCTCGCCCCAAAGGTGGCGGTCGTCAGCGACGTTAACGAGTTCGGTGTTCAAGACAAGAGTGTCTCGTTCTTGTACCAGTCGGCCTGTAAGCACAGCCTTTACCTTAAGTTCCCGACCCACAGCCTGAGAGTCAATCTCCCGGCCCTTGTAGTGAAACACCGAACTCCGTGACATCACTCTGAGATTTGGGAGTTTCGAGAGGCTGTCGATAAGACTGTCGGTAATCCCATCGCTGATGACTTGCACGTTCTGGTCGGTGTTGGTGGTGATTAACGGCAGCACAGCGATTGAGTCGATCTTCTCTGGCTCACCCGAAAGCAGATATGTGGTCGTGAGCCATACCAGCACAGCCATGATTGCAAGAACAGCCACGGCAATCATCGCATTCGCACGCCACGACGGGCTCGGCGCAGAAATTAAGCGTGCGCCGCTGATCGTTGCGGTGTTCCCGGACTCGGCATGACGTTTCAGCCGCTTGAGATCAGCCCGAAGGTCGGCAGCGTGTTGGTATGGTAGCGAACATCTCGATCCTTTTCCAAGGCTTTGTTGATGATGCGTTCCAATTCTGATGGCAGGTCAGGATTCAGACGTATTGCCGACGTTGGTCTGCCGTCCAGAATGGCTTTGAAGATAAGACCTGAAGTGTCACCTCGGAATGGCAGGGTGCCCGTGCACATCTCGTAGAGCACCGCACCAAACGAGAACAGATCGCTGCGAGCATCGAGTTCCTTTCCCCTTACCTGCTCAGGCGACATATACGCCACGGTGCCCAGTGTCGAGCCGGGACTTGTCAGATGTTCCTCGGATTCGATGGTCGGGGCGCTCATGGCAACGCTCTCCGGCTTGAGTGCGACCTTGGCGAGCCCAAAGTCGAGAATCTTCGCCTGACCTCGATTCGTAACGAAGATGTTCGCGGGCTTGATGTCCCGATGGACGATACCCTTCGAGTGTGCGGCGTCGAGAGCATCGGCGATCTGGATACTCAGATCGAGCACCGTTTCGATCTCCAGCGGCATGCCAGCAATGCGATGCCTGAGTGTCTGCCCCTCCAGCAGTTCCATGGCGATGAAGGTTCGTCCATCGACCTCAGCGACTTCGTAGATGGTGCAGATGTTCGGGTGATTAAGCGAAGATGCTGCCTTGGCTTCCCGCTGAAAGCGGCTGAGGGCTTGCGGATCGTTCGCAAGTTCGTCGGGAAGAAATTTCAGGGCGACGTGGCGACCGAGCTTCAGATCTTCCGCCTCATACACCACGCCCATGCCACCGCCGCCTATCTTCAGCAGGATGCGGTAATGGGACACTGTCTGCCCCACGGGTTGGGATGGGGTGGCCACTGGCAAGCAATGTGGGGGGCGAGGGCGAGGTCAAACGACAGAGCTTCTGTTGAAAATTCGCGTCCGTGCTGGTCAGCCCGATATCCCTTCTGATCACTTCGAACTCTAAGGCTTGGGAATCTTCGCTGTTCCCGTCACGTGGGGCAGCGTCCTTAATCAAGCGGGAGCAGATAACCGGGCGTTTTCATAGCTCCTCCGAAGACGGCGTCGTCGAGTGCACGCATGTCCCACGCATACCAGCATGCGGGGGTCAGCCTCAGGGTGATGTCGTCCATTGTCGCCATCGTGCCACCGACACGGGGGTCGACCAATGCAGACTCGCTCATATAGCGACGATGGATGCGGGCGTTGATTTCTTTGGAGCCGTCGCCCGCGATAACGCCTGTGGCGCATATCGCCACCAAACCCCGCTCCGATCCGGGTTTTCTGATGTCCACCATCAGGGAAGCTTTCGGTCGGGCCGCTAGATTGCGAGCCTTGCGAGTCCGCGACGAAGTCGCCACATACAAACAGCCGTCGTCGAACAGGTACCAAACCGCAGTTAGGTGTATGGAGCCGTCTTCGTTGTGGGTGCCCAAAGTTGCGATGAAGCGTCCCATCAGAATTTCCTGAGCCCCGGATGGTGTAGAGCTTTGCATAGGAAACCTCCCAACGCGCAAATGATACCTCGCGTTTCTTGCTCGTTCGATAACCTAGCATCTGTTGAATTCAAGGTTTTCAATCTGGGGTACTTCAACCAACAGGTGACGCCGCTCACTGCGGCAGCCCCATCCTGCGCAGCAGGTCGGCGTAGCGAGGGTCGGAACGCAGGCTGTCGAAGGCGGGATCAGCTTGAAGCCAAGTTAAATCCCCGTCTCTCTCAGCGTAGGCTCGTTCGAGGTATTCAAATGCACTGTCAACGTCACCGAGGACTGCATATTCACCGGCTAATGAAGCCATTCTTAGATCATCGTTGAGAGTCGCTCGGTGTACGGCTCTCATCCCGCCCTGATCGTACGCGCCACGCACCCTCTTAATCTTGTCAGCCGCGGCACCAGAAAGTTCCAAGTATTTCTCGTAACTGGCGAATGTCTCTGAGTATCTCCTGCTTTCCTCGTACAAGGTTGTGAGGTCGGAGTACGCACGAGCAAACTGCGGATCGATCTCAAGGATTCGTTTACATTCGCTGATTGCATTGGCGTACTGACGAGCCATCTCGAACTGCTCGACAAGCGCAATACGTACAGTCAAGTCGAGGGGAGCCACTTCAACCGCACGTCTGGCTTCGGTAATTGCCTCGTTATGTCGGCGCAACGCTGTCAAAAGAAATGCATAACCCCAGTGTGCCATAGCCTCGTTCGGGTTTTGCTCAATAGCCCGTTTGAAATCCTTCTCGGCGGCACCCCAATTCCAATCGTAGATAGTCTCCACTAAGCCAAGGACAGCGTGCGCTCTGGCTAGACTGCTATCAATTTCAAGGGCCTTGAGTGCTGCTGCTTCGGCTCACCGTCCTTGGGCATTAGCCCTCCGAGTGGTTGAGAGAGCATGACATGCGCATAGCCCAGTTCGGCGAAGGCAGGCGCATAGGTCGAATCTAGTTCCACGGCACGCTGGAACTGTTCAACCGCGTTATTCATGTCACGCTTTGTAAACTTCGCAGCGTAGTAACTGCCTTTGAGATAGCATTCGTTCGCTTCCGCATTGACGGTGTACTGTCTTGACGAAGTCCGTTGCGCTTCGGAAGCGCCATTCAGTTTGGCGGCAATAGCTGCTGAGGCAGCATTCTGAATGCGCTGAATGTCTGACGCGTTCCCGCTGTAGTGCTGGCCCCACAGCAAGCTTCCGTCTTGCGTATCGATCAACTCTACATCTGCCGAGACATCCTGACCGTGTTCAGCAAACCTACCCGTTACGAGTGCACGACCATTCAATTCTCGTCCCATCTTTTCGGGCTGAATCTGCTGTCCCTTATAGCGAAGGACGGAGCCATTAGAGATGACCTTTGTCTTCGGCAACTCCGATAAGCTGTACCGGATTGTGCTAGCGATTCCATCACTAAGGTAATCGAGGTTGGGATCGCCACTGGCATTTGCAAACGGAAGGACAGCAATGGAGTCGATGGTAGTTGGCCGCTGACCGGAATGAACTCTGAACCCGATTACCGCTGCTACAACAACGGCAATACTCAAAATGCTCACTGCCAATGCAACGTAGGGTGTTCGTCGCGACCGGGTAAGTTCATCGGGGAAACTTCCTCTTTGACCACTTTCTGTTTGACGTTTGAGGCGCTTCAGATCGGCTCTCAACTCGGCGGCCGACTGACAGCGAGTATCGCGGTCTTTCTCCAAACACTTGTTGATGATCCGCTCCAATTCGGGTGGCACATCAGGATTCAATCGCACAGGTGCTACAGGTGACCGTTCCAGAATCGCGTTGAAGATCAGCGCCGAAGTGTCACCTCGGAATGGCAGGGTGCCCGTGCACATCTCGTAGAGCACCGCACCAAACGAGAACAGATCGGTGCGAGCATCGAGTTCCTTTCCCCTTAGCTGCCCAGGCGACATATACGCCACGGTGCCCAGTGTCGAGCCGGGACTTGTCAGATGTTCCTCGGACTCGATGGTCGGATCTCCAATACCAACGGTTTCCGACTTCAGCGACACTTTCGCCAGCCCGAAATCGAGAATTCTCGCTTGACCTCTATTGGTCACGAAGATGTTCGCGGGTTTGATATCCCGATGGATAATGCCCTTGGAGTGCGCCGCATCCAGTGCATCGGCGATCTGGATACCCAGATCAAGCACCATTTCGACCTCCAGTGCCTTGCCATTTATCGCGTGCCAAAGCGTCTGCCCCTCCAGCAGTTCCATCGCAATGAACGCCCGACGTTCGACCTCATCAATTTCGTAAATCGTGCAAATGTTCGGATGATTTAAAGCAGATGCCGACCTAGCCTCGCGGCGGAACCGCTCTAGCGCCTGTGGATCGTTAGCGAGTTCGTCGGGAAGGAACTTCAGGGCTACATGGCGACCGAGCTTGAGGTCTTCCGCTTCGTACACCACGCCCATACCCCCGCCGCCGATTTTACGGACGATGCGGTAATGGGAAATCGTCTGCCCACAGGTTGGGACGAAGTCGACACTGCCGGGAATCTTAGGCTGACTCTGGGAGGAGGTCAAACGATAGAGGTTTTGTTGAGAGATTCGCGACCAGCAGCCCGCCACGTTCAGTTCGATCTCTCGAGAAAGGATGTTGTGACCTTCGGGATCATGCAGGACAGCCCATGTACCTTCGGACTGAACTAGCCGATCCTTCCCGATGGCCGCTATCGCTGACCTTAGATCAGACACCTCAAAGAAGAGAACCGCCTTGTCTTTCGAGGGGTAAGACTCAGCCCCTTTCCGCTCAAGACAAACGAAGCCTGCACCAGTACCAAACTTGGCATGGTGCCCAACTCGCTCATCGGAAACTTCAAGGCCCATCGTTTCGAGATAGAACTTCTTTGCCCTCTCCAAATTTTTGAAGTAGAGTTCAACACCCACGAATCGCGCTTGAATCCGTTCCATAAAATGCTCTCGGGCTTCGAGTATATGGTACGCGTTGTGCTGCTTGGCAACGCTCAGCTATTCCATGGATGGGCGGAAGAGTTGTTCGAGCGGCAGCGCGGCAGAAGGAAGGCTGATCAAGCCGTATCATACGAACCAGTGACATCTCTTATCTCAATGCTGCGACACTTGGGTGGGGTTGGCGTGTTGATTCTTGCAGCCCTCGATAGCTCGGTGCTGCCTACTTTCGGGGCGGTTGACGCGCTCACGATAATCTTGGCAGCCCGGCACCCAGAGCTATGGCCCTATTACGCTATGTGCAGCGCGGCAGGTTCCGTTTGCGGGGCTTCAGTCGCTTACCGCTTGTCGCGCCTTGGAATCCTCCATCGACGTATTAAGGGAGCGGTATTCGACAGAGTGGCGGGATTCTTACATCGTTTCGGAAGCCTTTCTCTGTCGCTGGCGGCACTCCTTCCCCCGCCATTTCCGACTTCCGCTTTTGTAGTTGGTGCTGGCGTAACACGCTATCCCTTCATTCCATTTGTGCTGTCTTTCGCCACGGGACGGGTCTGCCGCTTTGCCCTACTGGCCTACCTCGCATCTGTGTTCGGCAGACGGTTCGTGACAAGCATGTGGTCGGCGCACACACTGGCACTTTCAGCGGGTATTGGCGGTGTGCTGGTGTGTTTCGGTCTGCTGGCTTGGCTCATCTTCAGGAAATCTGAATCGCATTCACCCTTCAGTTTGTAATTCTATTGCACCAGTTGAACCACAACCGCCACATCGAATTTCGAATAGTACTTCTTCACATCTCCTGCGCCGTACTTCTCGCGGAACTTCTCGATTACAGATTTCACCATCTTGGATTCGGTGATTGGCTCTGCCCGGAGTTCCGCTTCCACGCCTCGCGCATCAATTCGAACAGAAGGTTTTGGAGCGCATTCTGGTACCACTGCGTTTCTGAACCGCCTACCGGAAGCAGGTAAAGTTTCCGGTCCTCCAAAGCGAACCAGAGGGGCATGGAGATCGTCTTACCGGATTTCCGTCGCATGCGGCACCTGAAAAAGAGAGCGGGGGCAAGCCCGCTCTCATCTAGTAGGTCATGGAACTGCCCGAACTTACCGTTTCAACTCGACTTGGATGACCTCGAATGGCGTTTTGCTGGTGTTTTCAGGCAGGTGGGTAAAGGCATCCATGTGCTGAACCGTCCCGGTGTTCGCGTTGATGTTTTCACTCCGTCCGTCCGGGTAGGTGAACTGGTGAACTTGGCGTGGGCATCCGTCAGGAACACGCGACCGATTCCGGGTGGCTGTGCATCACGGATTTTTCACCGGGTCTGTACTTGATGCGAACCACGCGGACACGGTCATTCTCAAACTCGATCTTGTAATGCTTAGAATCAACTTTCACCGGATCATCGGCGGTGGGTTGGGGCATTCTTACGGTTACCATAACGGGCGGTTATCGCACACGGGTTTGACACCAGCTTGGCACGATTCTCGTTTTAAGTGCATCTAGTCTCCTTATCGCCTTCCATTAGTCGGTTGAAAATACAGAGCCAAGGCATAGCGCCGCTCTGGCAGTCCTACTTGAGGAACGATCATCGGTATTAAGGAAGCGTGTTTGTGGGCGAGATGGCTCATGTGTGTGTCATAGACATAGCGCCCGATGAACCAGCCCATCGTGCCGCCTGCGACGACATCGGAGGCGAAGTGTTTCTGGGCCGCGATTCGCGCGGCGCTCACTATTCCGGCCAGACTGTACGCAGTTATGCCAACGATTTTCTTGCGCTTGTACTCGTGATCCAGCAACGAGGCGATTGACCATACTTGAAGGGCGTGACCGGACGGGAATGAAGTTCCTCCGCCCCAAAAGTCTCCGGGATTTTTCTCGTCAGGACGATTACGCCGAAAGACCTCTTTCAACACTCCCGCTACTATCAGCGTGTCCAGCAGCGACTCCGTTCCGAGGACACCAATTTCTCGCGCTTTCGGATTGTCCCGCCATGCTCCATATACATACGAACCCGCGACGATAGGAATCAACGTGTACGACGCACCGATGTCGGAAATCCGGCCACCCCAGCGCACCTGACCACGGCTGTTTTCAAAAGCATTCGCGATGTGAGTATCGCTGGCAATCAATGCTCCCGTCACACCTAGAGGTACAAGCCAGTCCAAAGCATTCTGCCGATTTACATGGAAGGGGCTGGTGAAGATGTCTTTCTGATCGAGCACAATGTTCAGGAATAATTTTCGTAAGAGAGGCTTTGGCCGCTCCGTATCTCCGGGGTAAAAAATGCGATCCCGCCTATCGAAAATCGGCTTTTGTTCCCGTGAGGTCTCTTCTTGTGAGGCTGACTCTTCACTCGGGCTCTGCGCTTGAGGCGGCGCTTGCGATTGCTCCTGAATGCTGGTTTCGGGCAGAGCCTTGGCCGCATTGTCGCTCGCCATTGCCATGCCTGCAAGCATTGTGGTTGTCACCACCACGACTTGCCATCGACATGGTCTGCTCATGTCCACCACGATCCAATAACGCTTGGGTTGCTGTTCTTGGTTGCCGCTCTTGGGTTTCGATGCGGATTTCCACTGATCCAATTGTGAGAGCATTGCAGGTCGTTCTCGTCCCCTCGCCATTAACTGACCGATGTCGCTACTCCGAGTAGCCGTCGTCGCCATCGTCATCTTCGCCGCCGTCATGTTCCTCTTCGCTCTCTTCTTCTTCGTCTTCTTCCCTCAGGAGAATATGGCTAGCAACCGAGAGACAAGCGGGGTCAGCGTCAAGGTATTTTGGATTCATTCGGTGCATGCCCAATGGTACGCCTCGTCACCGTTTGGCAACGACACAGTGCAATGGCTGTCTCGATGCTTGACAAGTCTACAAACGCTTGTTGTCCGGCTCTGAGAATGGTTCGTGTCTGAAACGACCCCTTCGTAATCTTCGCGGGATGCTATCTGGCACGGAACTCAGCGTCATCTCTACCGAAGATGGCCCGTACACTCCCGAAATCACTCAGGGTGTCATTAGGGCGGTAGTAGGACTTAACATCCGACGTTCCGTCTGGAGGACTCACTTGAAGGAGATCATCCAGCCCCTTCGAGTCGTCCTCGACGCCATCAAGCCAGAAAACGCTTCCGGCTGGATGTTCCCGAACACGATTGGCGGGGCGTTGGATTTGGACAACCTCGCTGACCGCGTGATTAAGCCCATTTTCAAGGCAAATGGGCTGAAGTGGAAGGGCACGCTTGTCGTCGCGGTCTAGCCACGAACCTTCATGAACTCGGTGTTCCTGATATTGTGATTCAAGCGATACTCAGGCACGAGGACATCAGAACGACTCAGCGGAGCTACATCAAGACTGTGCCGCAAGTCGTCACTGCCGCCATGAAACGGATTGAGTCGCAGGTCGCTTGTACAGCAGTTGTACAGCGGCAGCCGACAAGCAATTTGGTAAACTGAAGAAAGCAAAACAGAAGCCGACGTAGCTCAGTTGGTAGAGCAGCCGATTCGTAATCGGCAGGTCAGCGGTTCAAGTCCGCTCGTCGGCTCCATCCTAACCTCTTCGAAAAGATCAGTTTACGGATTCGGGTACTGCACTCGATGTCCGATTTAGTGTCCGATTGGTGTCCCCAAAATCGTGAGCAGCTATTTCCGCTTCGAACTTGCCCATCGCTGCAACAACGTCCGGGGGTAATTGTTTAGCGTAGAGGTACTTCCCCCCAGAATGTTATTTGTGTTCGTTCGCAGAGTAGTTAATCTGGCGTGTGGGACAAGAAACTTCAGAAAAGGTTGCCCGCCTAGAGCGCGAGATTGAAGAGCTGAAGAAAGA
>WNGK01005108.1_pt1 | contig 13954 bp, 9 predicted proteins | sample 5400601 | NCBI WGS metagenome assembly WNGK01 (sample SAMN13153376, study PRJNA577476) | soil metagenome | isolation source: 60 cm soil or saprolite under Garry oak tree replicate 1 | place: USA:California | collected 2016-06-15 | reverse complement strand
GTGCGCGGGCGCCTGCCGGTGGACGTGCTCGAGCCGGTGATCGCGAAGCAGTCGGCCGACGCGCAGCCGTTCTTCTGGCTGGCCCTGTCCAGCGACAACTACGACCTGATGCAGCTCTCCGACGTGGCCGACCGGCTCGTGAAAGCGCGGTTGCAAAGCCTGCCCGGCGTCGGCAGCGCGGCGATCTTCGGCGAGCGGCGCTACTCGATGCGTGTGTGGGTGCAGCCGGAGGCGTTGTCGGCGCGCGGGTTGACGGTACAGGACGTCGAGAACGCGATCGTCTCGCGCAACGTCGAAATCCCCGCCGGCCGGATCGAATCGACCCGGCGCGAGTTCTCCGTGCGCTCGCTCGGCGAGCTCAAGACGCCCGGTGAATTCGGCGAAATGGTCGTGGCGAGCCAAGGCAGCCAGCTCGTCAGGCTCAAGGACGTTGCCCGGGTCGAGCTCGGCCCGGAGGACGACCGCTCGATCTTCCGTTGGAAGGGAACGCCCTCGGTCGCGATCGGGGTGGTGCGGCAGTCGAAGGCCAACCTGATCGACGTGGCGAAGCGGATTCGGGAGGAGCTGCCGGCCATCCAGCAGACGCTCCCCCTGGGCGTGAAGCTCGAGAGCGCGTTCGACGGATCGGTGTTCGTCACGCACTCGATCGACGACGCGAGGCTCACCCTGTTCATCGCGGCGATCCTCGTCGTGCTGATCATCTTCGTTTTCCTGCGCAACGTGCGCGCGACGATCATCCCGGGCCTCGCCATCCCAGCGTCGATCGTGGCGACGTTCGCGATCATGTACTTCCTCGGCTTTTCGATCAACAACTTTACGCTGCTCGCGCTCACGATCGCGATCGGTATCGTCGTCGATGACGCGATCATCGTGTTGGAGAACGCGTTCCGCCACCAGGAGGAGCTGCACGAATCGCCGGAGGAGGCGGCCGTGCGCGGGACGAATGAAATCGGGTTCGCGGTCATCGCCACCACGATCGCGCTGGTCGCGGTGTTTACGCCGCTCGCGTTCCTGACGGGCACCGCGGGCCGGTTGCTCTCCGAGTTCGGCATCGCGGTCGCAGGCGCGGTCGTGATCTCGGGCTTCGTCGCGTTGACGCTCACGCCGATGCTCTGCGCCAAGATCCTGCGGATGCAGCACCAGCATGGCAAGGCCTTCGAGCTGTTCGAGCGCGGCTTCAATGCGCTGGCGGAGCGGTATGCGCAGCTGCTGCGGCGCGCCGTCGATCACCGCGTTGCCGTCCTGCTCGGTACGGGGGCAATCGTCGCCGTCTCCGTCTTTACGTTTCTGATTATCCCGACGACGCGGCTGCAGAAGGAGCTGATCCCGGACGACGATCGCGGCTTTTTCCTGGTCGTCGTCCGCGGACCGGAGGGCGCGTCGCTGCCGTACACCGACGGCTACGTGCGACAGGTCGAACAGATCATCGGCGGGACGCCCGGCGTGAACGGATACTTCACGATCGTCGGCGGATTCGCGGGTGGCGTCAACAGCGCGTTCATCGGCGTGATCCTGAAGGATTTGAGCGAGCGCCGCACCAGCGTGCAGCAGATGATCGGCGGGCTGTTTCCCCAGCTCATGGGGATCTCGGGAGTCCTGGCATTTCCCTACGCGCCCGGCGCGATCGGCTTCTCGCAGCCGATTCAGTACGTCGTGCAGAATCCCGATTTCGCGAAGCTGACCGAGATCATGGGACCGTTCACCGGGCGCGTGTCACAAATCAAGGGTCTCGCGAACGCCCAGACCGATCTGTTCGTCAACAAGCCCGAGCTGCGGGTGACCTTCGACCGGGACCGCGCCGAGGATTTGGGCGTGCCCGTCCGCGACGTTGCGAGTGCCCTGCAGACGTTTCTCGGCGGCCGCCGCGTCAGCACGTTCACGCGCAACGACAAGCTGTACTACGTGATGGTGCAGCTCGATCCCAGGGATCGCGCGACGCCGAGCGACATGCGCGGCATCTACCTGCGCGGCAAGAGCGGACAGCTGGTCCAGCTCGATGCGCTGGCGAACGTGCAGGAAGGAGTTGGGGCGCGACAAATCAACCACTTCAACCGCATCCCTTCGTTCACGTTGTCGGCGTCGCTGATGCCGGGGCTCAGGCAGGGCGAGGCGCTCGATTCGATCGATGCGGTCGCGCGCCAGTTGCTGCCTCCGGGGACCACGACGGCGCTCGCCGGGGAGTCGCGCGAATACAAGGAGAGCGGCAGCGCCATCTACTTCGCATTTGTGATCGCCCTGATCGTGGTATTCATGGTGCTCGCCTCGCAGTTCGAATCTTTGCTGCACCCCTGGACCGTGCTCCTGGCGGTGCCGCTCGCCGTTACGGGCGCGCTCGCGACCCTGAAGCTCGCGGCGATCCTCCATCGCTCGGGCGCCACGATGAACTTGTACAGTCAAATCGGGATGATTCTCCTGATCGGACTGGTCTGTAAGAACTCGATTCTGCTCGTCGAGTACACGAACCAGCTCAGGGAGAAAGGACTCGATACCGTCGCGGCGGTCCTCGAGGCGGGGCGCATCCGGCTGCGCCCGATTCTCATGACGTCGGTCGCGACGATCATGGGCGCGGTGCCGGTCGCGTGGGGAGTGGGTGCCGGCTCGGCGGCCCGCAAGCCGCTCGGCTATGCGATCGTGGGCGGCGTCTTCTTCTCGACGGCGCTCACGCTGTTCGTGGTGCCGGTCGCGTACATCTCGATCCCGGCCATGATCGCGTGGCTGAAATCCCTGTTCCAGTGGCTGTTCCGGAAGGCGTTCGGCAGGCCTGACCCTGTTCCGTCGGAGGGCGACTGATGCTGGCGTTGCTCCTCGCCCTGCAGGGCGCCGGGTCTCCTCAGACGTCGGATTCGCTGATGCAGATCACGCTCCGGGAGGCGCTGCAGCGCGCCGCGCAGCTCGATCCCAACTACGTCTCCGCGATCGGCCAGGTGGACAACGCGGCTTGGGCGCGGCGCAATGCATTTGCCGTGTTCGTGCTGCCGTCGGTAACGGTGAACGTGAATCAGCAACACACGGATCCGGCGGGTTTCTTTTTCACCGATTCGTTGCTCCGGCTCAAGACCACGTGGTCGGCGCAACTCAACGCCCGCTACGACCTGTTCACCGGCGGCCAAAAGTTCGCGGAGCTTGCCCGGTCCGGTGCGGCGCTGGAGGGAGCGCACGCGGACGAGCTGCGCCAGCGCTTTGCGACCGCGCTGCTGACCGAGTCGGACTTTTACGCGGTGCTGCAGAACTCCGAGCTGGATCGCGTCGCGCATGAGCGGTTCCGTCGCGCCCGCGAACAGCTCGGCGTGGCGCGGGCGCGAGTCGCGTCCGGTGCCGCGGTTTCGACGGATTCACTCACCCTGCGACTCGAGCTGACGCGCGCCCAGGTGGCGCAGCTGCAGCAGGAATCGGCGTTGCGGATCGCGCGGCTCGAGCTGGGGCGTCGTGTCGGGGCGGCTGGACCGGTCGACGCCGCGCCGTTGGACACCGTCGCGGCTCCGGAGCTCCCGGTCACGCTGGCCGACGCGATTGCGGAAGCCGCCCGGCAGGGTCCCGATTATCGGGCGGCGGCGGCCAACGAGCGCGCCGCCAGCGCTGTGTATCGCGCCGAGTTGGGCAACTTCTTGCCGCACGCGACGCTGACGTTCACCAAGCTCTCGTTGGGCACGAAGTTTTACCCCAACGACCTGTTCAAGCAGACGAATCTCACGCTCGGCTTCTCGTTCCCGATATGGAACAACGGGCAACGCGAGCTGGCACTCTCGCGGGCGGCCGTGATCAAAGACGTGGCGCGCGCCCGGCGGGAGGACATGGATCGCGCGGTGCAGCATGACGTCGCCGCGGCGTACGACGCGTACGTGACGGCCCGTGCCAGCGCCGAGCTCGCGGGACAAGGGCTCGCGGTCGCGCGCGAAAGCTTCCGCGTCCAGCAAACGCGGTACTCGAGCGGCGCGACGACAATTCTCGATTTGCTCGATGCCGAAGTGAATCTGTCCCAGGCCGAGGCGGATCTCGTGCAAGCCCGCTACGGGACCCGTCTCGCGCTCGCCGGTCTCGAAATGATCCTCGGCCGGCGTCTCTTCCAGCCATGACAGGACTCCTCGTGTCTCGTACTCGCCTGCTCGTTCTCACCGCCGTGCTGCTCGGCGCGTGCAAGAAGGCCCAATCCAACGGCGGCGGCCCCGGCGGTGGCCCCCCCGGGCTGCCCGTGGAAGTCGCGGTTGCCCGGCAGGACACCGTGCGCGACGAAGTGCCGGCCACGGGTGACATCGAAGCCGTGCAGGCCATCGATCTGCGGCCCGAGGTCGAGGGCCGCCTGGTCGGCATCCTGGTCGATGAGGGCACCGAAGTCGCCAAGGGCCAGCCCTTGCTGCAGGTCGACGACCTCGAGCTCCGGGCGCAGGTGGCCCGCGCCGAGGCGGACGCCGACCTCGCGCGCCAGGCGCTCGATCGCACGCGCCAGCTGATGCAGCAGAACGCCTCTTCCACGTCCGACCTCGAGAAGGCCGAGGCGCAGGCGCGCAGCACCCAGGCGGAGCTCGATCTGCTCAAACTGCGGCTCAATCGCACCACGGTCACGGCGCCGTTCGCGGGCATCGTGGGCCAGCGCTACGTCAGTCTCGGCGACTACGTCAACAGCACCACGAAACTGGTGAGTCTCCAGACGGTGAACCCGCAGCGCGCCGTAGTGCAGATCCCCGAGCGCTTCGCCGAGGACGTGCATCGCGGTCAGATCGTGAAGTTCAACGTGGCCGCGCTCCCCGGGCGCACGTTCGCCGGGACGGTGGATTTCGTGGACCCCGTTGTGCAGCTGCCGGGGCGCACGGTGCTGGTGAAGGCGCGCGTCCCCAACGAGTCGCGCCAGTTGCGTCCGGGGATGTTCGTCGAGGCGCATCTCGTAACGGCCGTGCGGCCCAATGCCGTCGTCGTGCCGGAGGAGGCCGTCGTCCCCATTCAGGGCGCGACCTTTGTGTACGTCGTGGTGAACGCCAAGGCGGCGCGGCGCGCGGTGGAGCTCGGCGTGCGGACGCCGGGTTTCGTCGAAGTCACGCACGGCGTGAGCCCGGGGGACCAGGTCGTGGTCGGGGGGCTCGAGATGCTCGCCGACGGCATGCCGGTCATGGCGCGCGTCGTTCAGCGCGGGCCCGGAGCGGCCACGCTCGGCACCGACCACCCCTAGTCAGGAGCCGCGCCGCCCGTAGATTCTTTCCCCGACGTTTCACTTCGATACCGCAACGGGGGGAAGATCATGGAACAGCGCATCGGGTTCGGCCCGCGGCTGGGCGCACTACTGATCGACTGCGTGCTGGTGGGAGTGCTCGTCGCCGTGCTGGGCGGGGTGATCGGCGGCATGTTCGGGGCGGCCGCCGGCGGGGCGGGCTCCGCGATCTCGAGCGGTTCGGGCACGGACGCTCAGACTGCCGCGGCGATGGGCGGCATGATCGGTGCGCTCGCCGGGATGATTATCGCCGCGGCCGTGCTCGGCCTGGCCTACTTCCTGATCGAAGGGTTCACCGGGTACACCCTCGGCAAGCTGATGTTGGGTATGCGCATCGCCAGCGCCGACGGGACGCAGGCGCCGGTGTCGAAGCTCCTCATGCGGTGGGCGGTGAAGAACAACAACTTCCTTCTCACCGTACTCGCAACCGCGACGGGCGTGAAGTTTCTGGCCACGCTTGGCTCGCTGGGCGGCTTGGTGATCTTCATCGGCTGCTTCCTCACGCTGGGCGCGTCGAAGCAGGCGTTGCACGACCGGATTTGCGACACCGCGGTATGGCCGAAGAACATGGTCAAGCCGGCGATGGCCGCCTAAGCAATCCGCAGACCGAGGGTCACGTCGCGATCTGGTCCCACCAGCACGACGTCGCCCTCGGCCTGGATCACGCCGAGCGTCAGCACTTCAGAGAAAAAGTCGGCGATCTGGCGCGGCGGAAAATTCACGACGGCGATCACCAGCCGCTGTTGCAGCTCTTCCTTCCGGTAGTGTGTGGTGATCTGGGCGCTCGACGTCTTCACGCCCAACTCCCCGAAATCGATGCGCAGCTTGAATGCGGGCTTCCGCGCCTTCGGGAAGTCGTCCACCTGGACGATGCGTCCCACCCGGATGTCCACCCTCGCGAAGTCGTCGTAGCTGATCTGTGGCATTCCGTGTCCCTTTTTGAGGTCGGTGCTCGCGCCGTCGCAAGCGACTACAGGCGGCACGCCCCTTGCCCATGAGAGCCGCGACCCGCATCGGAGCGTCGTATGACCCGGCACCAGCGTCTTGTATCGTCCGCGATTCTGTTGCTCGCGGGCCCTCTCACGGCTCAGCGCTCGGCGTTGCGCGAAGTGCGTAACGGCGGCGGGAGCGGGGGCGGCCTGAGCCTGATGATCGTGCAACCTGTCGGCCAATTCAAGCAGTTCGTGAATGGCGGCGCGGGCGTGGGGCTCGCGGCGGTGCCGGCGCTGGATCGGGACGGCATCGTGGGGCTGCGGATCGAGGGCGAGCTGCTGGCGTACGGTTACACCAATGAGCCGGTGACGCTCAGCGGCGGCGGGTATGCGATTCCGGCCCAAGCCCAAACCTGGTCATTCATCGTGTCGGGCCAAGCCGGTCCACAGCTCACCTTCGGCGACGGCCCGGCGCGTCTGTACGGCTTTCTCACGGGCGGCGTGGTCGACTTCGCGACCACCACGAGCCTGCAGAGTGATTGCGGCTGCGACATCGCGAGCTACGGCGACGGTCACGACTTGGCGCTCGCGTGGCAAGCGGGCGGCGGCATGATGTTCGCGCTGGGACGCGGCCGGCATCCAGCCGCCCTCGATCTCGGCGCGCGCTACCTGCGCAACGGCACCGTGACGTACGGCACGACCACGAGCGGCTCGCTGCGCTTCGTGCGGAGCGAAGCCAACGCCGTCGTGTACCACATCGGACTGTCGTTCGGGTTCTAAGCGGTACGCTCAGTCGGCGGGAGTCGCCTCGGGGACGGCGCGGAGCAGCGCGGAGCCGCTCCCGAGGCGCTGTTGTAGCGCGTCGAGATACGTATAGAACACCGGCGTCACATATAGCGTGACGAGCTGCGAAAACGCGAGCCCGCCCACCACGGCGAGGCCCAGCGGCCGGCGCGATTCCGAACCGGCGCCGAAGCCGATCGCCACGGGCAGCGTCCCCATCAGGGCGGCCATGGTGGTCATCATGATCGGCCGGAACCGCACACTGCACGCCTCGACGATCGCTTCGCGCGCCGATTTGTGCCCGCTGCGCTCGGCCTCGAGCGCGAAGTCGATCATCATGATCGCGTTCTTCTTCACCAACCCCACCAGCATGATGATGCCCACGAACGCATAGATGCTCAGCTCGGTCCGGAAGACGAGGAGCGTGAGCAACGCGCCGAATCCCGCGAACGGCAGGCCGGACAAGATCGTGAGCGGGTGGATGAAGCTCTCGTACAGGATGCCGAGCACGATGTAGATCACGACGACGGCCAGGAGCAGCAGAAACAGCAGTCCCTGCTGGCTCGCTTGAAACGCCTGGGCCGTGCCGGAGAAGCTGGTGCTGATCGTGGCGGGCAACGTGGCGCGGGCCGTGCGATCGACCGCGCTCACCGCATCGCCCAGCGCCACGCCGGGTGCGAGGTTGAACGACAGGGTGACCGACGGCAGCTGGCCGCTGTGATTGACGCTGAGGGGGCCCAGGCCCGAGGAAACCTGCGCGACGGCGCCGAGCGGGACCAGTGGGCCCTGCTTGGAGCGCACGTACAGCGTCTGCAGCGCCGACGCGTCGCGCTGGTACTGGGGCAAGAGCTCCATGATCACCCAGTACTGGTTGTTGGGCGTATAGATGGTCGAGACCTGGCTCGAGCCGAAGGCATCGAAGAGCACGTTCTCGATGTCGCTCGCCGTGACACCGAGCGCCGCCGAGCGATCGCGGTCGAGGCTCACGCTCACCTGCGGGTTCTTGATCTGCAGGTCGCTCGTGACGTCGAGCAGGCCCGGCAGCGCCCGCAGCTTCGCCTCGAGCTGCGCCGCTTCCGGGTACAGCACGTCCATGTCGGGGCTCTGCAGCGTGAACTGATACAGGCTCTTGGTCGGCCGGCCGCCGATGCGGATCACGGGCGGCACCGAGAGGTAGACGCGGATGCCGGGGATCGCCGCGAGCTTGGGTTGCAGCTCGCGAATGACAGCGTCGGCGCTGGGCCGATCGCGGCGGGGCTTCAAGTGCAGGCTGACGCGCCCCTGGTTCATCGTGCCGCCGCCGACGGTCGACATGAAGTCGGCGATGTATGGGTCGTGCAGCAGGACGTCGGCCACGGCCTGCTGGTGCTGCACCATCGCGTCGTACGACGTGCCCTCGATCGTTTCCGTCGTCCCCGAGACCGTGCCGATGTCTTCGGTCGGGATGAAGCCCTTGGGCACGACCATGAACAACCCGGCCGTGCCGACGAGAATGCCCGCGGAGAAAGCCAGCGCGGTCCGGCGGTGGTCCATCACCCAGCCGAGGGTGCGTTCGTACAGCCGCAGCATGCGTTGATAGAAGCGCTCGGTGGCCTCGTAGAAACGGCCATGGTGCGCTTCCTTGGAGGGCCGCAGGAAGCGGCTGCACAGCATCGGCGTGAGCGTGAGCGAGACGAGCCCCGAGACCAGAATCGCGATGCCGATCGTGACCGCGAACTCGTGGAACAAGCGTCCCAACAAGCCACCCATCAACAGCACCGGAATGAACACCGCGGTGAGCGACAGCGTCATCGAGACGATGGTGAAGCCGATCTCGCGGGAGCCGTCGAGCGCGGCCTGTAACGCCGGTTTCCCCATCTCCATGTGGCGCACGATGTTCTCGAGCATCACGATGGCGTCGTCCACAACGAATCCCACCGACAACGTCAGCGCCATCAGCGACAGATTGTCGAGACTGTAGCCCAGCGCGAACATCGCGGAGAACGCGCCGATGATGGACAGCGGCAGCGCCAGGCTCGGGATCACGGTGGCCGAGACGTTCTTCAGGAACAAGAAGATCACCATCACCACGAGGCACAGCGTGATGAACAGCGTGGTCTTGACGTCGCGCACCGAGTCGCGGATGGGCACCGAGCGATCGTATAGCGTGCGCACCTCGACCGATCCGGGCAGCTGCAGGCGCAGCCGTTGCATCGCCTGTTTCACGCCGTCGGCCACGGCGACCGTGTTGGTGCCCGGCTGCCGTTGAATCGCGAGCACGATGCTGCGCGTGCCGTCGAACCAGCTGGCGGTGTGGTTGTCTTGTACGTCGTCCAGCACCTGGCCCAGGTCCTGCAGGCGGACCGGCGCGCCGTTGCGGTAGGCCACCACGAGCGAGCGGAACGCCGGGGCGCTCTGCAGCTGTCCGTCGGCCCGCACCGTGTACGCGGTGTTGGACCCCCACAGCACGCCGGTCGGCAGGTTGACGTTCCACGCGGCCACCGCATCGGCCACTTCCTGGGTGCTGACGCCGCGCGAGGCGAGCGCGCGCGGATCGAGCTGGATGCGGACGGCGTACTTCTGCGAGCCGAACACCTGCACTTGCGCCACGCCCGACACCGTGGACAATCGTTGTGCCAGGAACGTCTCGGCGTACTCGTCGAGCGCCGAGAGGGAGAGGGTGGTGGACGTGAGCGCCAGATAAAGGATCGGGGAGTCCGCCGGATTCACCTTTTGATAGGACGGCGGCAAGATTCCCGGCGGCAGCTGGCGCAGCGTCTTGGAGATCGCGGCTTGCACGTCCTGGGCGGCGGCGTCGATGTCGCGCGACAGGTTGAACTGCAGTGTGATCGACGTGCCGCCCAGGCTGCTCGTGGAGGTGAGCGCGTCGAGTCCTGCGATGGAAGAGAATTGCTTCTCGAGTGGGGTCGCCACGGCGGCGCCCATGGTCTCGGGGCTCGCGCCGGGGAGGCCGGCCGACACCTGGATCGTCGGAAAGTCGACGTTGGGGAGATCGCTCACCGGCAAGAGCCGGTACGCCATCAAGCCGAACATCAGAATGCCCAGCATCACCAGCGTCGTCGTGACGGGACGCCGGATGAAGAGCCCCGAAATGTTCACGGCTTGCTGCCGCCCTCGCCCGCCGTCTGGAGACCCGCCTTGACATCGACCTTCGCGCCGGCGGTGAGCCGCATCTGGCCGTCGGTCACGACCTGGTCGCCGGGCCGCAGACCCGCGGCGATGACGGCGATGCTGTCGCTGGTGCGCGCGACCGTCACGTTCTGGGGCACGGCCGTGCCGTCCGGGTTGACGACGAACACATACGTGCCCTGTTGACCGGTGAGTACCGCCGGCGCCGGGATCACGACCGCATCCGTCTGTATCCCCAACACGAGCGACACGCTGGCGTATTCCCCGGGCCACAGCCGGCCGTCCTGGTTGGGAAACTCGGCCTTGAGCGCGACCGTGCCCGTGGTCGAGTCGACGTGGTTGTCCATGAACGACAGCGCGCCGCGAATCGGGGGCAGGGTATCGTCGGCCACGCGGGCGAACACGTCGCGCGCGGCACCACGCGCCTGCTGCAGGTCGGGCAGCCGCGCCGCCGGCACGGCGAAGCGGACGCGAATCGGCCGCAGCTGGTTGATGGTGACGAGCGGATCGGTGCCGGTCGTGCGCACCAGGTTGCCTTCGTGGATCAGCAGGCTGCCCGTGCGGCCGGCGATGGGCGCGCGGATGGTGGCGTAGTCGAGGTTGAGACGCGCGGTCTCCTGCGCCGCCGAATCGGAGCGGACCGCGGCGGCGAGAGCCGCGGCGGCGGTTGTCTTCTGCTGGTAATCCTCCTGGGTCACGCCGTTCGTCGCGACCAGGTCACGGTAGCGCTGGGCATCGAGCTCGGCGTTCTGCCACTGCACCAAGTCGCGCGCCAGCGCGGCTTGTGCGGCGGTGAGAGCGGCGCGGTAGGGGCGCGGATCGATCTCGAACAGCACCTGGCCCGCGGACACTTCGTCGCCCTCATGGAATCGCACCCGCTGCAGCATGCCGTTCACCTGCGACGTCACCGCGACTGTGCTGATCGGCTCCACGGTGCCGAGCGCGCCGATGGTGTACGGCACGGCGCGGCGCTCGGCGCGAGCCACCGTGACGGGGACGCGGCCGCCCCCTGCGGCCGGCGAACGGGTGCAGGCCGCGACGGCCAGGGTGAGGAGGCAGCCGGCTGCCAAGAGGGCTCGGGTCTGAGGGGTGGCAAGATGCATAGGGTCCTCTAGATACGCACAGTGGAGCCCTGCCGTGAAGGCCTGGGGCGTGGCGGAATGTGACCCCGGCGGGTGTGATATAGCCCCTTGACGCCCTCGCGGTGGCGGTAGCATCGTGTGCCACGCGATGGAGTCCAGTCAGACCTAAGACCTGATTCAGGCGCAAGTTGCGCGTTTCCTAGCGCGCCCTAGAGCACGAGGACGGAAGATGTCGCTTATCGGGAGGCCCCGTTTCGGGCCGGCCGGGGTTGTTCTTGTGTGTGCGGCAGTGGCGTGCGTGGGCGACTTCTTCACGGGTCCGGCCACGCCGCCCATCGTTGCCGCACCACCGCCGGTATTCCCCCAAGTCGATGTCAACCCTGCGGGCGCCACGCTTGGCGCCGTGGGCGCGACGGTGACGTTGAGCACCACGTTCCTCGATAGCGCCGGCAACCCGGTATCGGGCGTCCGCGTCACGTGGCGCACGCTCAATTCCGCGATCGCCACGGTCGGCGTCAATGGACGGGTCACGGCCGTCGCGAGCGGCCAGGCCGCCATCGCCGGCACCGCCGACACGCTCACCGGGTACGCGCTGTTGACGGTCGCGGTGGCGCAAGCGAACCCCTTTGCCACGTGGCAGGCCGTTCCGAGCCCGGTGCCCGACGAGCTGCGCGCGGTGTGGGCCCTCGACGCGTCCGATGTCTATGCCGCGGGGAAAGCCGGCCGCGTGTTGCATCAGACGGGGAGTGGATGGAGCAGCCTCGCGCTGGGCGTGAAAGAAAACCTCAACGCCGTGTGGGGAGGCTCGGACACGAGCGTCTTCATCGTCGGCGACGGCGGGCGCCTGCTGCGGTTGAACGGCACGGCCTGGAGTGCATCGAAGGTCGGCTCGACCACGTTGCGTGCGGTCTGGGGCGCCTCGCCCGCGGACGTCTTCCTGGCTGGCGACGGCGGGCGGGTGTGGCGGCTCGACGGACCCTCGTGGACCCTGCTGGCGACGGGCGCCACCAAGAACCTGGCCGGGGTGTGGGGCACCTCGGCTTCCGACGTGTATGTGGTCGGCGACGGCGGCACGGTGCTGCACTTCGACGGCGCTGTGTGGACCAAACTGGCGAGCGGCACCACAAAGAACCTGCGCGCGGTGTGGGGCGTCTCGCCCAGCGACGTGTTTGTCGCCGGCGACGGCGGGACGTTACTGCACTTCGACGGGACCGGCTGGAGCGCGATGACCTCACCCGTCCCCGACGGCATCAACGCACTCTGGGGCACCGCCCACAGCGAAGTGTACGCGACGACCTCGACCGGCAAGATCCTGCACTTCAACGGCACGGCGTGGACGATCGCCGCGACGTTCGGCGGCAACCTCAAGGGAATCTGGGGTGCGTACAACGCGCTGGCGTACGCCGTGGGCGGCGGCGGCAAAATCGTGCGCGGCGCTCCGTAGCCATGCTCCTCGCGCGGGCCGCGTGCGTCGCCGCGGCGGCCGTCGTGCTCCAGGCCAGCGCCGGGCGCGCCCAGCGCGCCGGCGCGGTGACCCTGGTGGTCGATGTGCCCGCCGACACTGTGTTTCCGCCGGACAGCGGCGCGCTGGTGGTGAGAGCGCGGACATCGCATCGGGCGGCCGTGACGCTCGTGATCGCGGCGCCCGCCGGCGCCACGATCTTCAGCGACTCGCAACTGGTGGACGGCGCCGCGACGTTCTTGTGGCGTCCACCCGCGGGTGACCGCGCCCTGACGTTCGCATTGTCCGTCGCCGCGCGTGACGCCGGTGGCGATTCGGCGACGTTCACCACGACCCTCCGGATGGAGCGGGCGGCCGTCGACACGGAGTCTCCCCCCGCGTTGCCGGCAGCGAGCGCCTTTCTTCCAGAATCGACGGTCGCCTGGGGGCACCAGCCGCGCCGGCTGCTCACGGGCGTCGGGCTGGGCGTCACCGCGGCGCTGCTGTCGGCGCTCGGCCCCCAGGGGACGAGCCGCGGCGATTCCCGCGCGTTCCTGGTGGGCGGCGCGCTCACCATCGCGGGCCTCGCGGCATTCGTGAAGGGCGGTTTTTCTGCACGCCCGATCGCCGCCAACGTCGCGCACAACCACGAGCTTTGGGGAGGCGCCGCCGCGGCGTGGAGCGCGGCCATGGACACCAACGCACGGCGGCGGAGCGGACGCGGGCGAGCACCCCCCACTATGGGTGCGCGGGCATGGCGGAGTGGCGGCGGAATGTCGCGGCACGGAGCATTCGAACGCGTGCCGCGTACCGCGGGACGGACCCTAGCGCGGGAGCAGGTGGGCGCGCGCGCTCAAGACCAGCCCACCCAGCGCCTCGGGCGCTCGCGTGTCGGTGAAGCTGAAGGTCTCGCGACGGTAGGCGACCTGGAACGTGACGGGAAGGCGCGGCGGCGTGTACGCCATGCCGACCTGCAGCCGCGCGGCGCGCGCCAGCGAGTCGAGTCCCGCCACGCCGAGCAGCGGGAAGTAGGCAACGTCCATCTGCGCCGTGAGCCCGGTGAGGCCGAGCCCCGTGCCGACTTCCACCAGCGGGCCGGCCATGCGCCAAACCGCCGTGTCCCCCGGTTCTTCCGAACGCAGCGCCTCGGCCTCCACGCCCAGGGCGAGCCAGGAGCGCGGCCGCACCACCAGCGCAACGTCGGTGAGGCGCACATGCCGCGCGACCACCGCACTCGACGACCGCACCGTCCCGACATAGCCCCGCAACGCGAGCCTCACGGTGCCGCGCCACTCACCCGCCAGCTCGGCGCCCAGCAGGGAGCCGGCGAGCTGATCGGTCGTGTCGATCTGCTGGCGGGCCACGAAGAGCGACGCGCTGCCCGACA
>WNGK01007977.1_pt1 | contig 13957 bp, 9 predicted proteins | sample 5400601 | NCBI WGS metagenome assembly WNGK01 (sample SAMN13153376, study PRJNA577476) | soil metagenome | isolation source: 60 cm soil or saprolite under Garry oak tree replicate 1 | place: USA:California | collected 2016-06-15 | reverse complement strand
TCCATTGCCGCCCCCGCCTGCCGGCGGACCAGCCGGTGGAACGGTCGATGCGGCGGCCACCGCGGCGCCCAGCCTGTATGACGCGCTGCAGCAACAGCTTGGACTGAAGATGACTGCGGAAAGGACAGCGGTCGATGTGATCGCCATCGACCATGTCGAAAAGCCCTCCGCAAACTAGGCGAAGTCTGTGAGAGTAACTCGGCCACCGATTTAGATAAGCGGGCGATTACGAAATGGAGATCGCACGCGTCTTATATGAGAACTTCCTCTTAGTTTCACAGTGTGCGAAAAGTATTTCAAGGGGGTTGAGGAATCGCAATGACCTATCCGGTCAGACGCTTGCTCAGATGCTTGAATGCGACGCTGCTCGCATCTTGCTGGCTGGTTTCCACAGCCGCCATGTTTGGGCAGGAGTCTTCGTCTCCCAAACCACCTCCGTCGAACTTGCCCAATTCGGCTGCTGAATTGCCAAAGTTTGAAGTGGCAACCATCAAGCCCGCAGCGGGAGATGACAGGCGGATCATACGGTTCACCCCTGACGGCATTTCCATGCAGGGCATTCCCATGCAGATGCTGCTGCGTGAGGCATTTGGAGTAGAGGACGATCGCATCGTGGGAGCGCCAGGATGGGCGAAATCGAACCGGTACGATATTGAAGCCAAAGTGGACGCGGCAGACGCTCCCAAACTAGACGGCCTGAAGATGGATCAGCGACGGCTAATGTTGTTGCCTTTGCTGGTGGAGCGATTCAATTTGAAATACCACCACGAGACCTGGCAAATGCCGATGTATTCACTGGTGATTGCGAAGAGCGGATTGAAGATGAAGGAATCGAAGCCCGACGATCCGGCGGCGAAAGACAGGCACGGTCAGCACGGTCTGTTCATGACGGGTCGCGGGCACCTCGAGTCAACAGGAACCGGCATTCCCTTTCTGATCCATGTTTTGTCAGGGCAAGTTGGACGAACCATTGTGGACAAGACAGGGCTAACCGGCAGTTATGATTATTCCTTGCAGTGGACGCCCGATGATGCACCTCCTCCGATGGCTGGCCCCGATGGCGGACCGCCCCATGGCGATGGCGACGATGATGCTTCAGGGGCGTCACTGTTCACCGCGGTACAGGAGCAGCTTGGACTGAAGCTCGAATCGGAGAAAGCCCCTGTAGATGTGATCGTCATCGATCACATCGATCTGCCTTCAGAGAACTGAGCGCCTTATTTGGGAGTGAGCGGTGCGGCGACGACTGGCCAAGTTTCTGCAGCTGTTCCTAGTGGTGTTGACCTGCGCTTCACCAGTCTGCGCAGCGGCCTCCCCCTATTATGGTCAAGTAACATTTGGCGGGCTTCCTGTGCCGGGAGCGACAATTACCGCAACCCAGGGAGAGAAGAAGTTTACCGTTCTATCGGATGAGGGCGGTGTCTATCGCTTTGCCGATCTCGCGGATGGCACGTGGAAGATCGAGATTTCATTGCAGTGTTTCAAAACACTCGACGGCGAAGTGACTGTTGCTCTCAATGCAGCGGCGGCAAAGTGGAAATTGAAACTGCTGCCGCTCGATCAACTGAAATCACTGGCAAATACACAACAACCTAACGTCGTTGTTCCTTCGCTGCAATCAACTAAGGGAACCAGGTCTGAGGCGCCGTCAACTGCCAGCCTGCCGATCGAAATTCCTAAGCCTCCTGAAGAGGCAAACCAGCAAAGCTCCGACGGATTTCTGGTAAATGGAAGTGTGAACAATGGGGCAACATCGCAGTTCTCGCTCAACCAGGCCTTTGGCAATCGGCGCACCAATTCGCGGAGCCTGTACAACGGCGGGTTCGCGGCAATCCTCGGCAACTCGGCTTTGGATGCTCGCCAGTATTCGCTCAGTGGATACAACACGCCCAAACCTGCCTACGACCGCATTACTGCTGGATTTACGTTTGGCGGTCCTCTGAAGATTCCGCACGTGCTGCCGCACGGGCCTGACTTTTTCGTCGCTTATCAATGGACGCGCGATCACATTGCACAGACTGATTCTGCGCTGGTGCCCACAGAAGCCGAGCGTAGCGGCGATTTCAGTGCTTCCAGTCCGGCTGTTCCTATCATGAATCCCGCGACGGGCCTGCCGTTCCCCGGCAATGTTGTCCCGGTCAGCCCGCAGGCGTATACACTTCTGCAGCTCTATCCTCTGCCGAACATTACCGGAAACCCGCTCTATAACTACCAGGTTCCCGTTCTCAACAGCACCCATCAAGACATTTTTCAATCGCGGATGGATAAGACACTGGGGCGCAGAGACCAACTCTATGGGAAGTTCAATCTTCAGAGCACGCGCGCAGATGGGGTCAACTTCTTCCGCTTTGTCGATGTTACCGATACGCTCGGATTGAACACCAGCATCAACTGGTCGCACCGCTTCAATCAGCATCTGTTCGTTTATTCTTCTTACCACTTCAGTCGCTTGCGCACGCTGGTGAGGCCCGAGTTCAAGAACAAACAAAACATCTCCGGCGAAGCGGGTATTAGCGGTAACGATCAGACACCTGCTAACTGGGGGCCGCCCGCACTTGACTTCTCAAGCGGCATCGCTGCGCTTAGCGACGCGCAGAGCTCATTCAACCGCGATCGCACGGATGGCTATTCGTTATCGGCAGGAGTGTACCGAGGTCGCCACAACATCACCGTGGGCGGCGACCTGCGCAAGCAGCAGTACAACGAAGATTTCCAACAAGATCCACGCGGCACTTTCACGTTTACCGGTGCAGCGTCGGGCTCTGACCTCGCCGATTTTCTCATCGGTGTCCCCGATGCAAGTTCGATCGCTTTCGGAAATGCAGACAAGTATCTGCGCCAGACTGTTTTCAGTGCCTATGCGACCGACGATTGGCGTGTGTTGCCGATCCTCACCATCAATGCGGGTTTGCGTTGGGCATTTGACTTTCGTGGAGGACGATTCCGGCTTCCACCGTCGTCGTGCGCGCCGGATATGGCGTCTATCACGACACGTCTGTCTATCTCAACCCCATGCTTCAGCTTGCTCAACAGTCGCCTCTATCGAAGAGCCTCAAAGTACAAGACAGCATCTCTTGTCCGCTGACACTCGCCAACGGATTCACACCGTGTTCTTCGACGACCGCGGACACGTTTGCTCTCGATCGCAACTTCCGTGTCGGCTATGCGCAAACATGGCAGTTGGCGATACAGCGAGACTTACCCGGCGCCTTGCAACTTACTGCGACTTATCTCGGCGTGAAAGGCACGCATGGTGTCCAGCAATTTCTGCCGAATAGCTATCCAATTGGTGCTGCCAATCCTTGCCCTGGGTGTCCTTCGGGATTTGTCTATGAGACCTCCGGCGGCAACTCGAGTCGCCACTCCGGGCAGTTGCAGCTACGCCGCAGATTACGCAATGGATTTACAGCGTCGTTGCTCTACACCTATTCAAAGTCTATCGATAACGACGCATTACTGGGCGGGCAGGGACACGTATCGAGCACCTCGTCAAACGATACCCAGCAAAATCAGAACTCCTCATTCTTATCCGCTGCACCCACACAGACGGCGGCTGTTGCTCAGAACTGGATGGATCTGAAAGCGGAGCGATCGTTATCTTCATTCGATCAGCGACACCTGCTCAATCTGCAGGCGCAGTACACCACGGGCCAGGGTCTTGAAGGCGGAACCTTGCTGGGTGGGTGGCGTGGCCGAATGCTGAAGGAGTGGACCCTGTTGACGCAGATCAATACCGGAAGCGGTCTGCCGGAGACACCGGTTTATCCCGCGGCTGTTCCCGGCACGGGATGGATAGGCTCTATTCGCCCCGACCTTACCGGCGCGCCGATTTATAGATCGCAGAACGGTGCGCACCTGAATGCGTCAGCTTACGCTCCACCCGCCACCGGCGCCTGGGGAACGGCAGGGCGGAACTCCATCACGGGGCCAAACCAGTTCAGTCTCGATGGCGCCATGCAGCGCACGTTTAGACCGAGCAAACATTACTTTCTCGATGCCCGGATCGATGCGACAAACATGCTGAACCACGCAATCTTCAGCAACTGGAACACGACCGTGAGCAGTACGCAGTTTGGCCTGCCCCTGGCGGCGAAACCAATGCGCAGCCTGCAAACCACGATTCGTTTGAGGTTTTGACGATGTGGAGACGTCTTGCATTTCTTCTTGCGTTCGTATTCGCTGGCGGCTCCTGCGCGCAGCAGATCGGCCAGAACAAGCCCGCAAATGCACAAGACAATTTCACGCTATCGATGAAGGTGCAGTTAGTGGTTGAAACAGTAGTGGTCAAAGATAAAGAGGGAAACGCGGTTCACGGACTTACCGCAAAGGACTTCGCTGTAACTGAAGACAATGTGCCGCAAACAATTCGCTTTTGCGAGCATCAGGACCTGGCCGCCAATGCAAGGCCGTTAGAACCATCAAAACGAAGCGATGAGAACTTGAAGATTTACAAAAAGCTTGCGCGCACGCAAATCGCCCCTGAAACAGGAGAAAAGGAACGCTATAAGAATCGCCGCCTCCTCGCCCTCTATTTCGATATGTCGGCGATGCGCCCCGGCGACCAGTTGCGTGCATTGAGCGCCGCCGAGCAGTTCATCCGCACTCAGATGACTTCGGTCGATCTGGTTTCAATCATGCGTTACAACAGTGCTTCAGTCGACATACTGCAGGACTTCACCGCTGACCGCGACAAACTTCTCAGTATTTTGGAAACGATGATTGTGGGCGAAGGCCAGGACTCCGCGGAAGAAGTTGACGACGCGAGCAGCGCCGACACGGGCGCGGCGTTCGGGCAGGATGATAGCGAATTCAATGTATTCAACACTGACCGGCAGCTCTCAGCTCTGCAGACAGCGGCCAAAATGCTCGGCCAGGTCAACGAGAAGAAGTCGCTCATCTACTTTGCCGGTGGACTGCGATTGAACGGCATCGACAATCAGGCGCAGCTTCACGCTACGGTCGATGCAGCAATCAAGGCAGGCGTGTCATTCTGGCCCATCGATGCGCGCGGTCTGGTCGCGGAGGCGCCCCTCGGAGATGCCACGCAGGGCTCGCAGGGTAACGCAGGCATCTACACCGGCTCCGCGGCCAACGCAGTCTCGAGCACCTTTCAGCTTTCACAAGACACACTCTATGCTTTGGCGGGTGACACGGGCGGCAAGGCTGTGTTCGATTCGAACGACCTTGACCGTGGTATTGTTCAGGCGCAGCAGGCCATTTCGGACTACTACGTGATCGGTTACTACACCACTAACCCGTCGCGCAACGGCAGGTTCCGTCGCGTCAAGATTGCCCTTACAGAAGCCGTCGAAGCCAAGCTTGAGTATCGTCAGGGCTACTATGCCGACAAGGAATTCAGCCGGTTCACAGCCGTTGACAAAGAGCGCCAGCTCGAAGATGCATTGATGCTCGAGGATCCCATCACCGAGCTCTCGATTGCGATGGAGATCGATCATTTTCAACTAAATCGCGCTGAGTATTTTGTTCCTATCGTGGTAAAGATACCTGGTCGCGAACTGGCAATCGCCAAACGCGGTGGGGCTGATCACACTTTGATTGACTTCGTGGGTGAGATCAAAGATCTAGTTGGCGGAACCACCATCACGAATGTTCGCGACAACGTGAACATCAAGCTGACTGACGCCACCGCGGCCGAATTAGCTCATCGCCCCATTGAATACGACACCGGCTTCACGCTATTGCCCGGCAAGTACATGATCAAGTTTCTCGCGCGAGACGATGAAACTGGCCGCATAGGAACATACCAGACCACGTTTGTGATTCCCAACCTTAATAAGGAGGAGAAGCGCATTCCCATCAGTTCGGTTGTGCTGAGCAGCCAGCGTGTCGAACTGAAAGAAGCTCTCTATGATGCGGCAAAAGCAAAGGACCGACAAAAAGAAGATGCGGTAAATCCGCTGGTGCAAGATGGCAAAAAGCTTGTGCCCAGCGTAACTCGTGTCTTCAACCTGAACCGCCAGATTTATGTATACTTGCAAGCCTATAAGCCTCAGGTGCCTGCGACGCAGACCGGAGCTGCGCCAGGCTCGCAGCCGCTGGTTGCTTTCGTCGGTCTCTACTCAGGCGGCAGCGAGGTGTTCACGACGGCTCCCATTGCCGTCATACCCAATGCCTCGAGTCGCCTTGGCGTTGCGCCGCTCAGCTTTGATTTCACCATCGATAAGCTCACGCCCGGTCAATACGATTGCCAAGTAACCGTGCTCGATCCGTCAACATCGAAAGCTGCATTTTGGCGTGCTCCTATTGTGGTTGCACCTTGATCGATCCGACTTGTGTTCGCCACCCGCAACCTTCGGCCAGGAGTACGTTGACTGTGTCGATTACTCAGCTAGCTTGAAGATGCGGATTTGGACCAGCTTGGCGATGGTGAGGTTCTTAAATCCGCGGGACTCCATGCGGCGGATGAACGGGGGATCCACATGAAAGATGCGCATTTGGATCAGTTCATCAACAGTAGGCTGATACCCAAGCGCGCGTATCTCATGCACTTCCTTAGCATCGACATGCTGGACCCTGAAAGCGATCAACTTATCAGCGTCAGGTAATTCATAACCGAGGTCGGTGATGCTGCGCGCGTAATCAGCATCAACGTTGAAGATACGCAGTGCAATGAGATTGTCAGGAGTGATGCCGCGGATGCCGGCCTGCTGCAGAGAACGAGCATAGGCGCTTTCGACGTTGACGAATGCGTACGCCTGCAGCTTTTCTGCATCGAGACCGGAGAATCCCATCTTGTCCATGCGTGAGACGAAGTCCGCGTTCGGCGTAAAGTGCGGCACACCAGAAAGAACTCCGTTGTGTACCGTGCCCGCACAGGTAAATGTGCCTGCCTCCGCGGCTAGTGTCGCAGTGTGCTGTTCTCCTTCATGCGAAAGATCGGCGAGTGAGATTCCAGTGAAACGGCTGAACGATTCGTTGCTGAAACTCGAGCCGCAATGTTGATCGGGCGGGCAATCGCCGTCATCGATGTGCAGGCTAAATTGGCCCGGGTTGTCGCTGGGGCCGATCGAGCAATGGGTGCGCTGCGGAGTTGAGGCTTGGATTGTTGCGGTAGCTGCGCTCAACAGGACGGCGAGGGTAAATCTGGCGCGTAAATTCATCGTGAGCTCCAATTCAGTGTTGGCAAGAAGGCGGGGCTCTCCTGCCCTGCATGCCGGTTTCTTCAGCGCGACACGCAGACAGAATGTCCAATGTATCCGAGGTAAACACGGGTGTTATTTCGACTCGTCGTCCAGCAAACCTGAGATGCGGAGCTGCACGAGTTTGTCGAAGGAGAGATTTGCGAAGCCGTGGCTTTTCGCGGAAGCAATGAAGGCTGAGTCGATGTGGAAGATGCGCGCCTTCACAAGATCTTCGGCCTTGACGTTTGGGAATTGCTGCTTCATGGTGCGAGCATATTCCGGAGTGACACCTTGCACGCGCATTGACAGCAGTAACTTCGAGTTCAGTTCAGTGAATCCCGCGGCTTTCATGCCCTCGACAAACTCCGGCGTGACCTGGAAGATACGAAACGAGATCGCATCCTGAAGACTGTTTACCTCAAAACCTTCCTTCTTGAACTGCGCAATCGCCTCGGGAGTAACTCCGTGGATCTTGCACGCTATCAAGTCGTCCGCACTGGGCTTGCCAAAACCAGCCTGTGCCATTTCGCGCGCATACTCAGGCGTCACATTCTGAATCTTCATGGCAATGTACTTATCGAGATCGACATCATATCCCGCCGCCTTCATGCGATCGATATAGCTTGATTTGGATTGCACTGAATCATCCGGTTTGTTAGCGGATTGCGCGGTACTGCCACTTTCCGCTTCCGTCGACAGAGGCGCGGGCGAGCTGTCTTGTGCGGTCGGTAGGGCGATGGGCGCCACTACCAATGGATGGACCACGTCGGGAGTTGAATGGTGGCCGGATCCGCCAACTACTTTCAATGACCCAACTGTTGCCGCGGGCACGACGGCTGCCGGATGCCCCTGGTGCAGGCTTGCAAGTACCTGCGGCGCGGGAAGGAGCAACACAATGAGTGCCGCGCACGCAGCCGCCAGCGAGAAGGGTTGCACCCGCCGGACTGCGCCCGGTATTGCGGGCTCACCCAGAATGCGGGCGATTCGGAAGCGAAGCGTCTGCGGCGATTGATGGCCATCGAGCGCCATCGCCATCCGCCATTGTCGCGAACGTTGCTCTTCGAGCCGGAACAGGGCGCTCGCATACACCACTGGATTGGGACAGACTTTCAGTGCAAGATCATCGCAGCACAGTTCGCGCTCGTGGCGAATTCGGCTGCCGATCCACCAGACCGCGGGATGGAAAAAGAACAGCGTCTCGACCAGTGTCTGCACGAGGTTCCAGATGAAATCGGCACGGCGAACGTGCGCCAGTTCGTGCGCCAACACGACCTCCAACTCATCGGGGCCAAGCGACATCATCGCTGAGAGCGGCAACAGAACCATCGCACGCAATGCGCCCACGGTCACCGGTCCGGCCAGTTGTTCTGAAACTCGTAGCATGACAGGGCGGCGCAGTTCCAGGGCGGCGCAGATGCGCGTAAAACTTGCCATAACATTCGCGGGCGCTTGAGCGGTTGCAGAGGCACGCAGGCGCTGGATCAACCACCAGCCACCGAGGCTACGCAGCGAGAGAGCCACTACGCCAACAATCCAGAGGCCATCGATCCATGGGAGCAACATCGTCGGCGAGAATCCCGGGCCCTCGCGATGAGACGCAACAAAGCCAGGCTTGAGAATATGCGGAAGGTCAGCGCCGGCCATGGAGCTTTGCGTGTCTAAAGCAGTCGGCGTGACACTTGATGAGACCGTTACGGCGCGAAATTCCCACGCAAACGTCGCGACTGATGCGATCAGCATAACCAGCAGCGTGGAGAGTGCCACGAGATAGCGTACCTGGCTTGAACGCCGGGCAATTGCCAGGCTTGCCAGCCGATAAGCAACGGCGATCGCTGCAGCCTGCCAGCAAAAATGGATGAGAGTCCAGGCGATGGATTGGAGCGTTTGTGTCATGGCCGTTCCTTTCCTTTGTTCGTCAGTAGCGGAATTTCCGTGGGGCGTTTTCTTTCAATGAGGACGCGGATCTCTTCGAGTTCACTGGCGCTGGCCGGCTCCATGGCAAGCGCGTGCAAAGCCAGTTGTGCGGCGGAGCCAGAGAACAGGCGAACGCTGAGGTCCTTCAGGATTTTGCTTTGCATCGCGTCCTGGCTGATCGCAGAGCGATAGACGTGTGCACGATTGGCTTCGTCGCGTACCACCAGGCCTTTGGCCGTCATGATCTGAAGCAGTTTGAGAACCGTTGTGTAGCCGGAGGGTCGCTCAATGTTGAGCGCGTCGTAAATCTCACGAACTGTAGCGGGCTCCTTCTCCCATAAAATCCGCAGCAACTCGAGTTCCGATTCGGTGGGGCGAGGTAGCGGCTTAGCGGTCTTCGTCATGATGTTTGAGACCTTATACGAAGTGCTTCGTAGTTGTCAACGAAAAACTTCGTACATGGCGCTCTGACTCGCTGACACTCCTCCAAATGGATTGACTTTAACTTTGCGGTCCCGGTGTCGAGCGTCCTCAAGGTTTTAATTGAACGCGGCGGTTGCTCCTGGCAAAGACTTCAAGCGCCCGTGTGAGCTCCGCTCAGTCTTCTCGTGTGTCCTTGTTCTGGTCTTTTGCGTCTCCCGTCTCCTTATCCTCGTCGGTGCCGGTGGAGTCGGCTATATCGATTGTCCCCAGGGAATCGTTCACTACGTCATCTTCAATCCTTTCATCCTCTTGGATAAATCCACCAGGCTGCGTGTGAGTCGGCTTCGGCTTTTCGGTCATCGGTTTCTCCTCTTGGGTAGGATGCCGAAGTCGGTGTTCCCGTTCGCATACGGGTGGCGAGAATGACATCGGCTACATTGTGGAGAAAGGCTTTAGGCAGCCGCTCCGATTGAGGATTGACCAGAATTCAGTGCACAAGTATAGTGGCCATATGAGGTTTCTCTCCACACCGGCGACCTGTTGCGCGTGTTGTTGCGCAATGAGCTGGTCTTGTGGGTGAGTTGACCTCAGCTCAATCGGTTCCCACAAGGCCGCGTTTCAGCCATCGCTGACGCGGCCTTTCTGTTTCTTAAGAATGGCAGATCGACTCAAAAGCAGGTAGACACAATCGATGGGTGGTTCTCAAATCAATTCGCGGTCTATCTCTTCCGCCTCCCGGCGGACTCGCTGTTGTTGTAGCCGCTGACCCTGCAAGCTCCCTCAGCCAGCAGGAGGACTCAATAGATCCTCCCACTTTGCGGCTAAATTCCCCCAAGCCTGAATGATCAGGCAATCGAACGACCGATATTTTTGGAGGTTCTGTGATGTTCATGCGAAAGCTCTATATCGCTCTTGTAGTTTTGCTCGTGAGCGGTATCCCCATTGCCCGCGCACAGATTGTAGGTGGAACCATCAGCGGAGCTGTGCATGACTCCACAGGTGCATCACTGTCGGGTGCCACTGTCACTGTCAAACAGATCGAAACCGGCGCAACACGTAATCTGACCACCGACAGTGATGGGCGGTTCTACGCACCTTCAGTGCCCGTAGGCGTTTACTCGGTGTCAGTTAAGCTTGAGGGGTTCGCGACCGAGGAGCGCAGCGGAATCTCTCTGACCGTTGCTCAAACCCTGCAATTGAACTTCGTCCTCGGGATTGCCCAGGTGCAGCAGCAGGTGGAGGTTGATGCCGCGCCGGCCAGCGTCAACATCACCACGCAACAGACGGCGGGCCTTATCGATGAAAGGGAAGTGAAAGAGCTTCCGCTCAACGGGCGCAGTTACGATGAATTGCTGACCCTCAATCCAGCAACAGTGAACTACACAGGCGAGCGCTCCGGCGGTATTGGAACTTCAAACTCGTCCGTCGGGAATATGTTTGCCGTGAGCGGACGCCGTCCACAGGACAATCTGTTTTTGCTCAATGGCATTGAGTACACCGGCGCGTCGTTGATCAATGTCACTCCTGGTGGAACCAGCGGTCAGCTTCTCGGGGTTGATGCGGTGCGCGAGTTCAACGTGTCCACCGACACCTATGGCGCAAGCTACGGCAAGCGCGATGGCGCACAAGTAAGCATCGTCACTACATCGGGAACTAACGAGCTTCACGGAACAGCGTTCGAATTTGCGCGAAACAGTGCCCTCGACGCCAGGAACTATTTTGACGCAGGTTCGATTCCCGCATTTCAGCGCAATCAGTTCGGAGGCTCGCTGGGTGGCCCTATCCGTAAAAATAAGTTGTTCCTCTTCGGCAACTACGAAGGGTTCCGCCAGAACTGGGGCCTCAGCGAATTGACCTTGGTGCCCGACAACCGGGCACGGCAAGGCTACCTGCCTGACTCTTCCGGCGTGGAGAAGTTTGTGGGTGTCGATGCCGCTGTCAAACCGCTGCTCGATCTGTGGCCAGTTCAAAATGGGCCCGAACTCGGAGGCGGTATTGCCGAAGCTTTCAGCCATCCCAAGCAGAAGATCCAGGAAGACTTCGGCACCGCGCGCTTCGATGACAATCTCAGCAGCAAAGACTTGCTTTTCGCTGTCTACACCGTAGATGACAGCAGTGCCAACACGCCTTCGCAAAATCCTCTGAGCCTGGTGAACGAGAGCCTTCGCGAGCAGGTGGCGAGCATCCAGGAGCAGCATGTATTTTCTCCGTCGCTGCTCAACACTGCGCGGTTCGGTTTTTCGCGCGCGAGTTACTACTTCACCGGTTATTCTCCCGTCAATCTCCCCGGCTGGGTCACCGGCAAACCTATCGGCGCCATCGTCATCAGCGGAAGCACGGCGTCCAACGGCGCATCGCAGATTACTCAGGCCGGAACCAACGTGGGAAGCAACAATGCCGCGGCGCGCAACCTGTTCACATTGGACGATCACGTCTACTGGTCGCATGGGCGCCATCAGGTGGAGGCGGGGCTCTGGTTTCAGCGCATTCAGTCCAATGATCAACTGGCGCAAAACCAGTATGGTCAGGCTTCATTCAGCACCCTCAAGTCATTTCTGCAAGGCACCGTAAAGACCTTTACCGTGGTGCCGTCCCCGACTGAACTGGGATGGCGATCGGCTGAAGGCGCAGGATTCATAGAGGACACAATCAAGATCGGGAAGAGGCTTGAGCTCCGCGCGGGCTTCCGGTCTGAGTCGACGAACGGTTGGAATGAGTCGCAGGGCCGGGCTTCGAACTACCTGATTACTGACGGAGTTCTCCAGACCCAACCGCGTATCGGCAGTTCGGCGTTGACTAAAAATCGCGCCATCTTCTTGCCCGAGCCGCGCGTGGGCTTTGCGTGGGATGTGTGGGGGAATGGAAAGACCGCGGTTCGCGGAGGCTTTGGCCTCTACCATGGTCTGCTCGATACGTTGGACTACAGACTGGACCAAACCGCGCCATTCAACACCTCTCAGTCAATCAAAAATGTCCCGGTGTCTGAACTCACCATCACCCCGGGAACGCCGCCCCCCGCGGGTTCGCTCGTTTCGCCGAGCAACGTGCAGCCTGATATCGCTACACCTGCCGTTCTTGAGTGGAGCTTGCGCGTGGAGCAGGAGATTGCCCCGCGCACTTCTCTCACCGTGGGCTATGTTGGCTCGCACAGCTATCACCAGATTCTCTCCGAAGATATGAATGAACCTGTGCCGCAGTTCCTGCCCGATGGCACAGTCTTCTATCCCAACGGCGCGCAGAATTCAAATCCCGATCTGGCAAACTCCACCTCATGGGTCTCCCAGGGAGTTGGCCTTTACAACTCGCTCATCGTCGATGTGCGGCGCTCCTTCGCGAGCGGCTTTCAGTTCCGCGGAAACTATACTTACGCAAAGAATCTCGATGATGGTTCGGCATGGAACACCAGCGTCAGCGGCAATACACCCGCTTATGTCGAATTTCCCTTGCGGCCCAAGTGGGACTGGGGTCCGGCCGCAACCGACATCCGACATCTGGCCTCTCTGAATGGAAGTTACGAGCTTCCATTCGGACCGCATCGAAAATTTCTCAACCATGCTTCCCGGCCGGTGAATTTTGTGGCCAGCGGATGGACAGCCAGCGCAATTGTGAATGTGCAGACCGGATTTCCATTCACACCACAACTGGGCTATAACCCTACCGGCAACGGCGACACGCGCAATCCGGTGCGTCCAAACTGGAACCCTGATTTCAAGGGAAACCTGTATCCGCGCACACCGGGTCAATACTTCAACCCGTCGGCGTTTCTACCGCCCGCAACCGGAACGTATGGCAACGTGTCGCGAGATTCACTCACGGGCCCCGGCTTGTCCGAACTGGATTTCTCTGCCACGAAGACTGCCCATTTTACCGAGCGCCTGGGTCTGCAATTCCGCGCGGAATTCTTCAACATTCTCAACCACACCAATTTCTCCACACCCAACGAAGTGGTGTACACCTCGGCAACTTCCGGAATCTCGCCGACAGCAGGAGTGGTGACCGCAACCTCAACCACATCCCGCCAGATTCAGTTCGGAGCAAAGCTTCAGTTTTAGAAAACTCCAGAACCTAACTCATCGCGCTGATCGGCCGCTGAAAATTCCAGCGGCCGATCAGCGCGTCATAGCCCTTTTCTCGCGCGAAACTCGTGCACTACTTCAGCGGGATCGCGATGCTGGCCGTCGATGGCCTCGTTCATGGCTCGCATGTCGTCGGCGGAAATTTTTCCCGCCAGCGCGTTGAGTGCGATCTGAATCTGCGGCCAGCGCTGCAGTGCTTCATTGCGCACCAATGGTACCGCCTGGTATGGCGGGAAGTAGTGCTTGTCGTCTTCGAGAGCGACAAGACCGAATGCCTGAATCGGCCCGTCGGTGGAGTTGGCGGCGATCATGTCCACCTGGTGTGCGTTCAACGCTCGATACAGCAACCCAAGATCCATGGTTCGCGGATCACCGGCAAACTTCAGTCCATAGGCTGCGCTC
>WNGK01005106.1_pt1 | contig 13958 bp, 15 predicted proteins | sample 5400601 | NCBI WGS metagenome assembly WNGK01 (sample SAMN13153376, study PRJNA577476) | soil metagenome | isolation source: 60 cm soil or saprolite under Garry oak tree replicate 1 | place: USA:California | collected 2016-06-15 | reverse complement strand
CTGCAAATCGCCGCCGCCCATGTCGAACAGGTTGGCTTGTTGAAACTCTTTGCCGTATCCGGTCGAACCGCGGTAGTTAGGGGCGAGCACCATGTATCCCTGATTGGCGGCGTACTGCACGAAGCGATTGAAAGAATTCATGGTCTGCGCCGTGGGTCCCCCGTGAATATAGACGATGGCCGCATTCTGCCCGTTGCGCGCCATGTTGAAGGGCACGTAGAGAAACGCGGAGATGGTCCACTTGCCGTCGCGGCTGGGATAGTGCACCAGGTACGGCTCGACCATGTCCTCCGAGCGCACGCCCGCGACCAGCGAATGCGTGACTTGATGTGACTTGCCGGTGGCCATCGTGTACGCCCAGAGATCTCCGGGAGCGGTTGGGCCGTTGTGGTTGTAGAGCAGGCGCTGGCCGTCCGCGCTGAACGCCGAATGGCCGCCCGCGGGTTCATTCACGCCCTTCGGGATAGGAAGAGCCGCCGACTTTCCCGTTGCCGGATCGTGCAGGTAGATGTCTTCGTTGCCATCGACGTTGGCGCTGAAGGTGATGTGTTTGCCGTCGGGCGAGAATTCGCCGCCGCGAATTTCCCATTTGTCTCTGGTCAGCCACGAGATCCTCTTCGTGGCAACATCGAGCAAACCGATGTTCTCGTATCCATTGGCTGCATTCGAAGTCAGCAGAACGTGCGCGCCATCATGCGAAACATCATTCGCCGAAAACCGCTGCTCGCCTTCGTGCGGCGTGAGTAGAGTGCTCTTTCCGGTGGCAACGTCGGCGATGAAGATATTCGAGTCGGTCCCCTTCGCCTGCTCCTGCGTGTAGACGATGTACTTTCCATCCTTCGACCAGATCGGATTGTAATTTCCCTTATCCTGAGGCGTGTTCGTGGTGAGGTGCTTCACCTCGCGCATCACCATGTCGTAGACGTCGATGTCGTAGGCTGCGGAAGTCTTGGGCTTCACTTCATGCGCCAGGTAGCGTCCGTCGGGCGACCATGTCGGGTTGAGTTCCGCGATGTCGCGGGTCTGCGTCAGGTTCACAACCTTGCCAGTCTTCGGCGAGACGAGAAAGATGTCCCACTGCTCGTCGCCGTCGTAGTCAGACTGGTAGGCGATCCATTTGCCGTCAGGCGACCACGCCGGCGCGGTCTGGCGCTGGTCGCTGACCGTGAGTTGCACCGGCCATCCGCCTTCCGCCGGGACAAGCCACAGGTTATTCCGTCCACTCATGTTCAAGATGAAGGCGATGCTCTTGCCATCGGGTGACCACGTCGGACGGCCCACCTGCCGCGTCATGTAGAGCTTCTCGATGGTCAGGCTGCGCGGCTCGACCTGCGCGTTGGGCTTGGAGGAAATCTTCTTCGGGTCAGTAACGGCCTGCGGCTCAGGCAGAGTCTGGGCGACAGCTTCGGAAACGATGGTGCTCATAATTATGACGATAACAAAGACTGCATAGACGCGCATGGGAAGTTGGAGCCCTCAGGCGAGAGTTGACGAAAAAAGTTTATCAGAGTGTGAACGTTCGCTCGCGGGTTGGAAAGTGCATAGGTCCTACGCTTCGCTCGGGATGACAAACCTTTGGTGTGTATAAATCCGTCCTACGCTTTCGCGTTCTTGTGCATCTCCACCGTGCTCCAGGTCTTGTCCCCGGCGTGGCAGAGGTTTTCGAGGGCGCAGTCCGCGCATTTGGGTTTGCGGGCGATGCAGAGCTTGCGTCCGTGCCAAATGATCTGATGCGAGAACAGGATCCACTTCTCGCGTGGGATGATCTTCATCAGGTCTTGTTCGATCTTCTGCGGATCATTCTGCGTCGTGAGTTCCAGCCGGCGCGAGATGCGGTGGACGTGGGTATCGACGACAACTCCTTCGGCCTTCTTGAACCATGTTCCGAGTACGACGTTGGCGGTTTTGCGGGCGACGCCGGGTAGGGTGAGAATCTTCTCCATGTCGTCGGGGACCTGGCCGCCGAAGTCGGCGACGAGTTTTTTCGCCGCTCCAACCACCGACTTGGATTTGTTGCGGAAGAATCCGGTGGAGCGCACGTCGGGTTCGAGCTGTTCGGGAGTGAGCGCGGCAAATGCCTCGACCGTGGAATATTTGCGGAATAACTCGGGCGTGACCCGGTTCACATTCACGTCGGTCGATTGCGCGGAGAGGATGGTCGCGACTACCAGCTCCCACGCGCTTGCATGCGTGAGGGCGCAGGTGACCTCGGGGTAGAGCTGGTCGAGGCGCTTTAGGATTTCCGCCACGCGGTCGGGGGCCACGAGATTGTAGCCTTTGAGCTTAGGGGAAGGTTTTCCCGCGCCTCTCTGGCGCCCCTCCGGGGCTGCTGCCGAGGCTTTGCCTCGGCCTGGACGGGCGAGGGCGCCCGTCCCCACATGAGCATTTTTGCTTGCTGCACCTGTCCGCCCCACACGAACTTTGTCCTGGCGGCCGGTGCGGGCGGGCTGGCGGGGAACTACACCACGAGGCATGAGCGTCTCCTTGCGGCCAACATCTTAACAGAGGCGGTTAACAAATCTGGCCAACGGCGAGGCCGCGCGTTGGCCCTCGGTAACCCCCGGGGCAATTGACGCGTCTCGCGCGCCCCGGTAGTCTGGAACTACTCCAGCTAGAGTCAGGAAGAATCTTGTGTCAGTTCCTTCGATTCAACTCGGGCAAGTGTGGCGCAGCGAAGCCGATGGCCAGGACTACCTGGTCACCAAGGTCTACAACGAAGTGTTTTCACAGTTCGCCATGCTTCGGCCCGCTGGTATCACCGCTCCCCATGCCCCCACAGTTCGAGTGAAGGTCGCCAAGAGCCCGCAGGGCGCGAGCTTACCCGGCTACGCGTTTACTCAGGAAGGCTCGTTCTAAGCGCCGCGGCATTCCTGCCGCGAGTTTCCATTACACTGGAAGGCACGTTCTCAGTTCTCGGTTCTCAGTAAGAGCCCGCAGGGTTTGACTGGCAACTGGTGGCTGGCAACTGTCTTTTCCTATGACTGAAAAACTTCTTGCCGTCCTCTTCGTTTTCATCAGCAAAGTCATCGCCGTAACCGGCTACGCCGGGATCACGCTTCTCATGGCGATTGAGTCGGCGTGCATTCCGCTGCCCTCAGAATTGATCATGCCGTTTGGCGGATACCTCGTCTTCCAGGGCACATTCAAATTGCTGTGGGTGGCGACGGCGGGCGCGATCGGCTGCAATCTGGGATCGCTGGTGGCGTATGAGATTGGATGTTATGGCGGGCGTCCTTTAGTCGAGCGCTATGGGCGCTGGATTCTTATGGGCCACCGCGAACTCGACTGGTCCGACCGCTTCTTCGCGCGCTGGGGATATTTGGCGGTGTTCATTGGACGCCTCCTGCCTGTGATCCGCACGTTCATCGCGCTGCCGGCGGGTATTGCACGCATGCCGCGCGGACGTTTTCACATTTATACGTTCCTGGGGTCATGGCCGTGGTGCCTGGGTCTAGCCTACCTTGGCATGAAGCTGGGCGAGAACTGGCGCGAATTGGGGAAATATTTTCACAAGTTCGATGCGGTTATAGGAGTCGTGCTCTTCGTCGCCTTCGCGTATTTTGTTTGGAGTCACTGGCAGAATAGAATCAGCTCTCAGCCGTCAGCTGTCAGCCGGCAGTAAGCAGCGTGAACTCTTTCGAAATCCACCTGCAATCGCGTATTGTTCTAGCGATCAATTCCATCTCTGGAGGGATTCCATGCGCCGTCTTCTTGCCACCTTGTTGTTCGTCGCTGTCCTTGTGCCGATCATCTCAATCGGCCAGTCTGCTTCCACTGCTTCCGACCGGCCGTTCGTTGTCGAGTATTACTACAAAGCAAAGTGGGGACACGCAGACGAATTTCTGAAGCTGTTCAAGAAGAACCACTATCCTGTGCTGAAAAAAGAGACCGAGATGGGGCGGATCGCCAAGGTCTGGATGGACCAGCCGCGCTATCACACCACCGAAGACGGGCGCTGGGATTTCCGTGTGACCATCATATTCAAGAATGCCACCGTGGCCAATGAGCCTTTCGATGAGGCCGCGCTGCAGAAGCAAATGTATCCGGACCAGGATGCGTTTCAGCGGGAAGAGCAGCGGCGGTTTGAGATTCTCGACGCGCACTGGGACTTGCCGGTGAAGACGGTTGACCTCGACTTGAAACCCTGAGTCTTTTAACCACGGAGGACACTGAGGAACACGGGGTAAAGCTGGAAACGTCGCGGGCTATTTCTGTTATTCCTGCCTGTTTCTCTGTGCCCCCTGTCCTCTGTGGTTAAGGTTTTTCGTCGATCTTCAGAAAATTAGCGACCACCTTCTCGTGCCACTTCCAGGGAAGGATGCGCTTCAGTGCGAGTTGAAGCTTCGCGTCGCGCCCAACCAGATAGCGCAGCCTGGGATTGGGATTTTGCGCAATGGCGACGATGAGTTGGGCCACGGCGATGGGATCCGCCTTGGGAAGTTTTTCGATCGCCGAACGCATGCGCAGGCTGCGCTGGAGGTTGAGCGACGTCGCTTTCGTGGACTGCTCCCCCATGACCGCGCCGCGCGTCCAGATATCGGTCTGAAAGGCTCCGGGCTCGACCAGCACGACTTTGATGCCGAGCGCATTCAATTCCAGGCGCAGCGATTCGCTCCATCCTTCCAGCGCATGCTTCGACGCGGCGTAGCTGCTGACGGTCACCGAGCCATTCAATCCCCCGATCGACGAGATTTGAATGATGTGTCCGAAGTGCTGCCGGCGCATCATGGGCAACGCGGCTTTAGTCATGGCGACGGCGCCAAAAAAGTTGGTCTCGAACTGTATGCGCAACTCGTCCAGCTTGATGTCTTCCGCGAACCCGGCCACGGCGAATCCCGCGTTGTTGACCAGAACATCGAGCCGCGCGTAGTCGCGGACCACGCCGTCGACGAATGGCTCTATCAAGTCAAACTTCGTGACGTCGAGGGCGCGGACGTCGATCTTATCGGCGACTCCCGCGGCCGCGACTGCCTGGTCGAGACGCTCGCGGCGTCCCAGATCGCGCATGGTGGCCACCACGCGAAATCCAGCTTTCGCCAGTTCGATCGAGGTCAGCAGTCCGAAGCCGCTGGACGCGCCGGTAACTAAGGCAATTTTCTCAGGCATGCGAATGGTGTAACACAGTCCCAAAAAAAACACAGCCACGCGAGCGAAATAGTGGCAAAATAGAGGGAGACAGGACGTCCAATCGCACCTGTAACACGTGCCAAGGAGGTCTTATGTTGGCTACAAGATATCGGCTCAATCGGAATCCGTACTTCCACTTCCATCCGCTGCACACGCTTTTTTCCCTGGTCGGCACCTTGATCCTGTTTGGATTGTTGGTGTGGTTTTTGGCCGTTCCGGCACGGTAGGCTTTGCGGGGTGTGCGAGGAGCCGTGCCGTCCCTGCTGGGCTCGACTGATCTCCTACCGGCACTTCCGTGCCGGGCTTTCACGTGCCGCCGCTTCGCGGCTGCGTCTGCGATCGTTTCGCGCCACCACTCGTTCTTCTCGCCGCACTCTAATCTTGAGTCCGCAATCCGATGCTCCAACTTCGCAAAAGATGTTAAACCTCGGTAACAATCGCGACGGAAATCCTCTATCGCGCCCATCGAAATTTGGAATTAGACATAATCTCTACAAGATCGATAATGTAGCCCATGGACACCTTTATATCTGTAGAGGACTCACATGTTGACGTACTCCACGAAATCAGCGAACGCCTGGGTACGGCGAATGGATTTCACGAAGTTCTGACCCGGGTTGTCGAATTTGCATCTGCGCTGGTGAAGTGCGATTCCTGCCTGATCTACATTCTTGAGGACGATGAACTCGTCCTGCGAGCTTCGAAGAACCCGCATCCCGAAGTAGTCGATCGGCTCAAGCTTCGCGTCGGGCAAGGCATTACCGGCTGGGTCGCGGAGCATCGCGAGCCGGTAGCCATTCCGGAAGAAGCGGCGCACGATCCGCGCTTCCAGTTCTTCCACGAGTTGCCGGAAGACAGTTACGAGGCATTTTTGTCAGTGCCGTTGATGTGCCGCGGGCGCGTTGTCGGCGTCATCAACTTGCAGCATCGCCAGCATCACGTCTACCGCAGGCGCGAGATTCGTATGATCTCGACGGTCGGATTTCTTGTGGGCGCCGAACTTGAACTGGCGAGGCTGGAGGAAGCGAACTCGACGCTCGCCGAACAACTGCAGACCAGGAAAATTGTGGAGCGCGCTAAAGGAATTCTGCAGCGCGATCTCGGCCTGAGCGAAGAACAAGCCTACCTGGCGTTGCAACGCCAGAGTCGCCAGAAGCGCAAGCCGATGAAGGAAATTGCCGAGGCCATCGTGTTGAGCGACGACGTGCGGGGGAATTCGCAGGTCCCGACGACCTAGCAGGGTGTGGGGCGGACACTCCTGTCCGCCGCCTTTGACGTTGATTTTGATTTGTAATTTCTTGCCCCAACACCGGCACACGGTACTTGCCGAAACACACCACGGGCGGATAGCTGGTTCGCTATCCGCCCTCGGATTTGGCCAGGCAGAGAGATTATTGGCCGGATGCCGCGGTCGTGGTACCAGCCTTGGCAATCTGTCTCTCCATAGTGCGTGACGGCACAGCGAAGTGCAGCGTCATGCCGAACTCTGGCAGTTGCATAGCGCTGACGTAGCTGCCGTCGGGAGTGGCTACCAGCACGAGCCGGCTCTGATCAGACGGCTTGGTGTCCTCCGTAGCGGGGATGAGCACCATGTATCCCCCAGGCGTGCCGCTGAGCTTGCTCAGGCTCAGCATGCGGGCACCGGTGTCGGGGTCGAAGGAGAACTCGTAGTCTCCGGCCGCGAGCTTAGCGGTCCCCCAGTGAGCTTCATGCGTGAGCGTGAACTTGCCGTGCACCCGTTCCTGGGCCGAAGCCAGGGTGGGCGCGAAATTGAGAGCGCTTGCCGCCAGCATCGCGGCATAAACGTAGTTGCGAATGGTTTTCATGGAATCTCCTTTTGTCTTCATCTGAGAATCAGGTGGGAAGAACTCGTCTGAAGAGCACACTACCGGCGCTGGGCCGAATGGCGTGGGCTCAGATTGAGGTGGAGATCAACGGGGTCGAAAAGAATTGCACGCCGCAGCATGGCTGGCACGCAAACAGCAGCTTCGCGGGACAGGCTGCAGAGCCGGTTGCGAAGTGATTCCAGTGTGAAGGAAGTTGCCCGGAGAGTCCAATGCAAAGAATTTATGGAAGCGATTTGCGCGTATGCGCGACGGTAGTAACCTCGCGCGGTAACGGATTGTGTTGGAGCCGCGAACTCAACTGTTTCGCCCGCGCGCAGTCTGGGAGGCAAAACGGACGTTGTGAGGTGAAGTCGAGGGGTGGCGCGACGGTTTAGGAGAAGCCTAGCCGAGACCGGCCCTTTCGTTTGCCGGTGCCTCAATAGCCTACCCATGCCACGTTTCCACACCCCCGCTTATCGAACTGGACGGGCGCAGTTAACGCATCCAGCTCTCGGAGAAAGATTCACGTTGTCGCCCATGGAAAACTGGCGGTCCGCGCTGTAAGGCGAACCAAGCCAAACTTCTGATGCAGAGCTAGTAGGGGAAAACGCGTAGTTCCCCCGGCCCGCTCTTTGTGTTTGACACACAGCCACTGGCGAAGCCGCCGGCGCGTATGTTCCTCTACGGCTCGGTAGGCTGGGCTGACCGGCCCCAGACAGAAGTAGTTCGCCCAACCATTAATCTTGCGATTGAGTGCTGCGACCAGCGTTGTCGCATCCTGCTGGGTTTGACTCCGTCGGGTCATCTCGCTGATCGCCTTACACAGACGCTGCACTCGCTTCTTCGATGGAGTGGTGCCCCAATAGGCCCGCCCCGTCTTCGGCGAGTAGCATCGACCAAACGTATACCCGAGAAAATCGAACTTGTCTTCCGGCAGTCGACAGACCCGCGTCTTACTTTCGTTCACCGTCAACTTCAGCCGCGTCATCATATTCCGCATCAAGTCCAGTGCCTCATCGGCTCCGGCCCGACAGCAGATCACGAGATCATCGGCATAATTAATGATGTACGCTTTCAGACGCTTCTCGTGCCCCAGTTTCTTCCACCCGAGCACGAACCGACGCATGTACAAATTGCTGAGCAGCGGGCTGATCGGAGCTCCTTGCGGACTGCCCCGACCTTCGTCCCGATTTCGCGTACTCCGACGTTTGTTCCCGTGCTCATCGGTTTCTTCTACCGGAGCTTCCAACCACATCTTGATCAGATGCAGCATGGCTCCGTCCACCACCCGACGGGCGACCGACTGGAGAAGCTCGGCATGCGGAATGCTATCGAAGTAGCTGCTGAGGTCTGCGTCAACAATTTCTTGATGGCCAGCATAGATCAGCTGGTGGACTCGATGGACCGCGTCCAACGCGCTGCGGTCTGGCCGGTAGGCGTACTGTTCCGGCTGCAGATCGGCCTCGAAGATAGGTTCGAGAACCAAAACTGCCGCCATTTCCGCCGTCCGATCCCGGATAGCGGGCACTCCTAACGGCCGCTGCTTCCCGTCCGGCTTCGGTATATACACCCGTCGCACAGGCAGTGGTTGATAGGTTCGATTCTTCAGCTCTTGCGCCAGTTCGTCCAACCATCGCTCGACTCCATACGCTTCGATGTCCTCGAACTTCTGGCCGTCCACTCCTGCTGCTCCACCGTTGGCTTCGCAGCATTCATAAGCGTGGCTCAGAACGTCCTTCCGGTACACCTTGTCGTACACAGCATAGAAACGAAAGTTGGGCGATTCCTTCGCTTTCGCGTGCAACGCCGTCTGCAACTTCTGAACACTTGCGGGGGTTACTGGACTCATCGTCAATCCCTCTGTCTTCGTTGCTTCTTGCGTTTTCTTTCAACTGAGGCCCCTTCCCTCCACCGGCATTACTCGGCTTCAACAGTACTACGGGCCTCTCCGTCACCCCATACGGCCCAGCCTGGCTCTCGCGAGTTGCCGGTTGATCCCAACTTGCAATCACCGCTGGGGCTTCCCGTGTTGCGCCTGATCCACTATGTCTGCATGCCGTCGCCACTACCCCGGCAGGACCGATGGAACTGATTCGCTCTTTGCTGCTCCATCAGCTTCGTCCTTCCCCACATTACAGTTGGGTCGGCTCCTGCATTACATTTTTCGAGGCCTGCTCAGCGTTCACTCGCGTTACAACCTGCAGACTCGCCAAGTCGCCTTATGCGACCCTCTACATCGGAGGCTCCGACGGCTTTGTTGTCTCCACCGCCGCTCCGATTGCTACCGGGTGGAGCGATCCAGTTCCCGGGCGGGTCTTCTTCCCGCTGTGGACCAGTGCCTTTTCACGGCGCACTGCAATGGGGATGTTACGCCAATTACACTGCCCACTGCTCCTGGCAAGCGGCTATTCCGCCTGACGATTACGGCCCGGAAGGACCAGGTTCATTTCGTTGGATTGGAGAACTACGAACCTCGGATTCTTGGGTATTCATCAGAATAGCCGTTCTCCGTTGTTCTAATTGTGAAGTAGTCCCAAGTGGCTAGCGACACAAATCCATTCACTGTCATGCTTGATCCAGGTATCGGTGAATCGCCCGTAGTGTTCGTAGGCCTTTCCTTTTTGCTTACCTTTTTCGTGCGTAGAGCCGGTTACGACGACCGTATCGCCGAAGCGATGCACCTTCATATCGTCCGAAACTTCCAGAATCACCGTATTGGAGATATCGCGGATCGAAGCCAGGAACTGTGGCTTTGCCATCACCGTGCCGTCAAAATCTGTAAACACGAATTCGGGATGGAGCATGCTGCCCATGGCCGTTGCATCGTGGTTTAGTTGGGCTTGGTTCCAGATGTTTTCCAGGGCGACAATTCGTTCTTCATCGCCTCCCGATGACGAGGGTTGTGGCGCGAAGAGAATCCAGGAGAAAAAGACACTGAGAAACAGAATGCGTGACATGGAGATGGCTCCTTGCCTGGAAAAACCGAGGAACGGCTGTTCCGCAGCCGAAGTTTAGCAGGAATCGGAGTAACGGGGATTTGTTGACGCAATCAGCGTTCACACTCCAAACCCCGGTCAATGAGTTCTATGGGGATGTTTCACCAACAACTGCACTGGTACTATATCCGCTCGGGTGATTTCGGATGCAATTCGCGATTACGGACATCGTAAAAGACAACAAGACCCACTTCTCCTTCTATCGGAGCGGGAACATGTTCTACACGGTGACCGTCAACGGAACGAAATGGAGGTTTCCGGTGAGCCTTGAAGACATCGGGGGTGCCTCGCTGTTCGCCGAGATGAAGGCCTTTACGCTCATGCGGTACATACGGAAGGCGCTTGAGGATAAAACGTTCGTGAAAGCGGCGTAAACTGACGGCGAGTCTGACAACGCAGTGTTAGTCAGTGAGATGGCGATTTTTCGCCAGTATCGCTTCCCGCGCTCGCTTTTCGGGTAAAGCGGTGGGACAATTAGCCGATGGAAAACCACGAAGTCAAACCACATCCCGGTCCTTGGCGGGTGATGCGGGTGGACTCGGAGTTTGCTGGATTGCTTGTCGCTGTCGGCTTTCTCGTGATGGGCTTGGTTAGTATGCCCATCGCAACAGTGTTCGTGCTTGGGGCTATTGCGCTGGGAGTGGTCGTCGCCCTTCTGCTTCGCTTCATTCCCAGGAAATTCAGCCGAGTGATGGTGGGAACAATTATCATTCTCGCTCCCTTCGTGTTCTGGTGGGCAGGACATAAACCTCGACGACCGCTTACTGTCTCGTCCAACGCACTTTACGTCGTGCCCTACAACCTACCGCTTAGGCTTCGCCAGGCTGGTTATTGGCTGGAATGTTGGTTCGACCAGCATGAAAATGTTGACCGATGCAAACTCACGGATGAGAACGGAATTGTGTCGTTTGAGGACGTGTTCCTCCCACGGCCAGGCCATACGCCACTCCCTCAGAGCGAATTGGTCTTTAGACGGGAGACCGGACGCACATGGATGCAATCGTGTGACAACAGGGTTAATGTCCCGGTGGTTTATGTGAAATACGGCCAAGAGCTGGTTCCCCGAAGCCTCTATACAGAGACCAAGCAAGAAGTCCATTGTGATTGAGGAGCACTTGACGTAAGAGGCCTTTAATATTGATCCGACTGGGTCTCACCGCATCTGGCTTTAAGTCGTTGAGCCTTCGTGTAAGTGGTTGAAAAGTCGTCGGAGGCCTTCGCAGGCTGCGGGACGCATAGTTCTCTCTCGCATGAAGCTTTCCGCATCTTCAGGACCGATCGTCGAAGCTAGGGTCATTTCCGGCCCCGGAAAGGCCATCCTGGGCCACGGGCCGATAGCACAATCCAGAAACGTGGAAAGCCCTACTCTTGTACGTATTTGTACGTACTTATATATACGTATAACTGAATTAAGTGTAAAGGAATATTACACTTGCACGCGATTTCCTGCCCTTCGACGTCTCTCCCTACCCGGCACCTTGCCGCTTTAGTCTTGAAATCTGCAATCTGAAATCGAAAATCTAAAATCCCCCTATAATGGCCCAACCACGTTCCTCAAATTAGCATTCCTCATTCTCGGAGGGGGTTCATGATCTCGCGGCGACGATTTCTCGAAGTCGGCAGTGTGACGGCAGGGATGGCGGTGGCATCGCCTCTGGTGCCCGCTGCCGCTGCGGAAAGTAAGGACGCTTCCCTGCCGCCGTCGCTGGCGAAATTGAAATCGCGGAAGACTGAGGCCACGCCGATCACCCGCGAAGAGCGCCAGCAACGCCAGCAGCGCGCCCGCCAACTGATGAGCGAGAATGCGCTCGACGCCATCGTGCTGATGGAAGGCACGTCACTGCGATACTTCACCGGCATCCGCTGGTGGGGCGGGGAGCGCGCGTTCGCGCTGGTGCTGCCCGCCAAAGGCGCGGCGTTCTACGTGTGTCCGGCGTTTGAAGAAGGACGGGCGCGCGAGCAACTGGCCAACGCGCCGGATGGCGACCAGCCTGACGTGCGAGTGTGGCAGGAAGACGAGGACCCGTACCAGCGCATCGCGCAGGGACTGAAAGACCGCGGCATCGCCAGTGGCAAGCTAGGAATCGAGGAAACGGTGCGCTTCGTCTTTGCCGATGGCATTTCGAAGGCTGCATCGCAGACGACAATTGCTGCATCGCAGACGACAATTGCAAGCGCGACTCCAGTGACCGGCGGCTGCCGCATGATCAAGAGCGCTCACGAAGTCTCATTGATGCGACTGGCGTCGCAGGTCACGCTCGCCGCCTACGAGGCCGTCTACCACGCGCTGCGTCCGCGCATGACGCAGGAGGATGTTTCCAGCCTGATCGACGCAGCTTACCGCCAGTTGGGATTTCCCGGCGAAGCCAGCGTGATGGTTGACCAAGCCACCGCGTTTCCGCATGGATTAGCTGCGCCACAGGTGATCCGCGAAGGGTCCATTCTCATGATCGACGACGGCTGCACGGTCGAAGGCTACCAATCCGACATCACGCGGACCTTCGTTCTGGGCAAGGCGTCCGACAAGATGAAGAAAGTGTTCGACATCGTGCTCCGCGCCCAGTCGGTGGCGCTGGCGGCGGCGCGTCCCGGAGCAGAGTGCGGCTCCGTGGATACCGCGGCCCGCAAAGGGATTACCGACTCAGGCTATGGCCCTGACTACAAATATTTCACTCACCGACTGGGTCACGGCATGGGCATGGACATGCATGAGTGGCCATATCTTGTCCGCGGCAATCCGACCAAACTGCAGGCCAACATGACCACCAGCAACGAGCCGGGAATCTACATTCGCGGCGAGTTCGGTGTGCGGATTGAAGACGACATGCACATTACCGAGAATGGCGCGGAGCTGTTCACACCACAGACTCTCTCGCTGGAAGATCCGTTCGGAAAGGGATAGGAGCGCAGAACTTCCATGGGATTTCCAAACTTTGCTCTCCCCGGCCAGGTAGCCCTGGTCACGGGCGCGGCTCGCGGCCTGGGGGAGGCGATTTCCCTGGCCCTCGCGAATGCCGGCGCGGACGTAGCCCTGGGCCTGCGCGATATGAACGCGCAGGGCGACGTCGCCGCACAGATCCGCTCTATGGGACGGCGCGCACTGCCGTTGCAAATGGATATGACCCGTCTCGATCAGATATCCCAGGCGGTTGACGAGACCGTCAAGAATTTTCGCCGCATCGACATCCTGGTCAACAACGCCGGTGTTGCACCCGACAATCTTGCGGAGAATGTGCGCGAAGCGGACTTCGACCTTACTTTGGTCGTCAACCTCAAGGGGACCTTTTTTGCAAGCCAGGCCGCCGCACGCGTGATGATCGAGCAGAAGAGTGGGCGGATCATCAACCTCAGTTCGCAAGCTGGGTTTGTCGCGTTGCCGACCGAGTCGGTGTATTGCATGACCAAGGCAGCGATTGCGCACCTGACCAAGTGCCTGGCCGTCGAGTGGGGCAAGTATGGCATCACAGTGAATGCAGTGGCTCCGACATTTATTCGCACTCCCGGCACGGAAAGCTACCTGGCGAATCCTCAGCAGCGCGCAGATGTGGAAGAGCGTATCGCCGCGTTGCATCGTATCGGCGATCCCATGGATGTGGCTGGCGCGGTGGTATTTCTGGCTTCGAGCGCGGCGTCGCTGATTACGGGCGAAACCATTCTGATCGATGGTGGATGGACAGCGCGATGACCGTGGCGCGCTATGAATTCGAGAAGCAGAATCCGAGCGGTTTAAACTGCGGCTTTCAGTTGACCCGGGTCGAACGGCGATATTTCGCGTGGAGCCAGGCGAGGATCCCGAGAATACATACCTCGACGGGCCCGGGAGGCATGATGTTCATGTGCCAGAGATTGCTGTAGTCCACGGTTGCAACGTACACCGCCCAGATCATGCCGCCGGCAGCGACCAGGCTGGCAAAACGCTCTTCTCTGCGAATGCTCTGCAGATGACGCTGCTCCGGGCTCAGCTTGCCGGGCTTCTGGATGGCAACGACGGGAACGAACTTGGACTGCG
>WNGK01016225.1_pt1 | contig 13959 bp, 16 predicted proteins | sample 5400601 | NCBI WGS metagenome assembly WNGK01 (sample SAMN13153376, study PRJNA577476) | soil metagenome | isolation source: 60 cm soil or saprolite under Garry oak tree replicate 1 | place: USA:California | collected 2016-06-15 | reverse complement strand
CAAATCCAATCCCCGCAACCAGCTTAGCAGGACTGGGCTCGCCCGAAGGGGCGGGCCCTTTTGCTTTTTGCCCAGAAGCTCTTGAGAGGATGCCGCCGAGCTCACCCACCAAGTCGACCATCATAGTTTCTCCGGCCGGCGTGACGATCATGCTCTCGATCAGGGCTCGGATGGCCTCTTGGGCTGCTTTGGCTGACCCGAGTCGCCGGAGATAGCATGGGCGAGTTCTGACAGCTTCCGCCGATAGGTTATCACCATATTTGGATGCAGGTAGGGTTCGGGCAATTTTGTGTGGAGTGCTTGCTGCTGTAGATCGTGTCGCCGGGCCTCGAGCTCGATCATTCGCTGCTTGACCCGATGGGCCTGAACGCCATGCATGAGGGCATCGATCAACTTATCCAATTCACGCGTGATCTTGGCGAGGTCAACTTCCCGAGACCTGATGTCGGCGGTCTTTTCCATGCGGAGTCGGTTTATCTCTCGTGTGTATTCGGCACAGAACTCCTCGAACAGTTCAGGCCGCATAAGCTCATGCTGCAATGAGCGTAGGACCGGAGCCTCAAGGTCATGACGCTTAATCGTCCGCCGATTGTCACATGTGCCGCGATCGCGTGCCGACGTACAGCCGATCAAGTCCTGCCCCAAGGCTGAATCAGCATTGCTTATGTATAACACTCTTCGAGCGAGTCTGATTCTCTGCCCACTCCTTACGACTTCCGGCAGAGACTGACGGGTTCTCGCATTCGCTCCAGTTCCAGCTCCGCTCGCTTTCGGAACTTACGCGCTCCCTTCGCACTGGTGTTTGACTTGGCTCAATGAGCCGAATCGCCGTCCGTGAAATATGGGAGGGATATTCCACCGCGCGCGTATCAAAGGCGCAGGGTAGGAGCGGAGTCCTATGACCAGAAGCCTCGTGCCCCCCCTATCGTCAATACCTTCCCGCCGCCGTTTTGTTCAGGGTCTGGCCGCGGTCGGCGCTGCGAGTGCCTGCTGGGGCCCTTTGGCACGCGCCGCTCAAGCTGCGCCGCAGCTCGGAGTGCCTGTCCTGACCGGCGACCGTTTTGACCTCACGCTCGCTCCTCTCCCGGTCAACGTCACCGGAAGGCCGCGGACCGCGACCGCCATCAACAGCTCCGTGCCCGGACCGGCATTGCGCATGCGCGAGGGCGACACGGTGACAATCAACGTCACCAATCGGCTGTCAGAGCCCTCGTCACTCCATTGGCACGGCATTCTGCTGCCAGGGAATATGGACGGCGTGCCGGGTCTGAGCTTCCGCGGCATCATGCCGGGCGAGACCTTCACTTACCGCTTTCCGGTCAAGCAGAGCGGCACCTACTGGTACCACAGCCATAGCGGCGGCCAGGAAATGACCGGGATGTTCGGCGCGCTGCTCCTCGTACCGCGCGAGAAGGAACCCTACGCCTACGATCGCGAATACGTCGTGCATTTGTCCGATTGGAGCGATGAGGATCCCATGACGATCGTCTCCAATCTCAAGCAGCAGAGCGACTACTACAATTTCCAGCAGCGAACGCTCGGCACGTTTCTCGAAGACACAAAGAAGGTGGGCTTCAGCGCAGCCCTGAAGGACCGTTTGATGTGGGGTCAGATGCGCATGAGCCCGACGGACATTCTAGATGTTACGGGCGCGACCTTCACCTACCTGATCAACGGCCTTCCGCCGGCCGCCAATTGGACCGCTCTGTTCAATCCCGGCGAAAGGGTGCGTCTGCGCTTCATCAACAGCGCCGCCATGACCCTCTTCGATGTCCGTATTCCCGGCCTGCCACTGAGCGTTGTCGCTGCCGACGGCAATGATGTGGAGCCGGTGACGATCGCCGAATTCCGCATCGCCCCGGGCGAAACCTATGACGTCATCGTCGAGCCGGGCGATGCTGCGTTCACGATCTTCGCGCAGGCCCAAGATCGCAGCGGCTATGCGAGAGCAACCCTCGCGCCGCGCCCAGGCATGACAGCTGCGATTCCGCCCATAGATCCGCGTCCGCTGCGGACCATGAAGGATATGGGCATGGGAGAAAATCACGTGCACGGCGGCGCTTCGGCGGAAATGCCCGCGATGGCGGGGATGGATCATAATCATACGGCGCAAGCTCCCGCGATGGCTGCGATGGATCACATGGATCATAGCGTCGCTCCAATGTCAGGAATGGAAGAAGCGATGCCAAAGGCGATGACCGGCACCGCCGCCAATAATGCCAGCGGTGTCGATCCGAAGGCACTGATGGGCCAGATCAATGTCGACAATGTTGCTACCCGGCCGATGAACAGGCTGGGCGAACCCGGCACGGGTCTCGAAGACAACGGTCGGCGCGTGCTGGTATATTCTGATCTCAGAGCGCTGAAACCCGATCCCGGAACGAAGCTCCCCACACGCGACGTCGAATTCCACATCACGGGGAACATGGAACGCTGGACCTGGGGTTTCGACGGGAAGAAATTTTCCGAAGCGCCGCCTGTGCACGTCAAGCTCGGCGAACGCGTCCGCTTCGTCATGATCAACGACACGATGATGGAGCATCCGATCCATCTGCACGGGTTTCTGGTTTCGCTGGAGAACGGACAGGACGGTAGCCTCCCTTTGAAGCACACAGTCAACGTTAAACCCGGCGAGCGCGCGAGCTTCATCTTCACCGCCGATGTTCCGGCGCATTGGGCCTTTCACTGCCACTTGCTTCTCCACATGGACCAGGGAATGTTCCGGACCGTGGTTGTGGCATGAGACTTGACCTCCTTGCCGCTCTTATTGCCGCGGCCATCACTACGACATGGTCCATGTCAGCGTCGGCGCAGATGCAAGGTGCCGATCCGAATTCGTCGGCTCCCTTCGGCTCTCCAGTCGACGACGAGCACGTCTGGATGCATGTGATTCTCGAGCAGTTCGAAGGCCGCATAGGCGGCGAGAATAGGTTGCGCTGGGACGGCGAGGCCTGGACGGGAACGGATACGCATCGCCTTTGGCTCAAGAGCGAAGGCGAGCTCCAGGACGGCAAGGTTTCCGATGGACAGCACGAGCTTCTCTACGACACGCCGATATCGAGCTATTTCGATCTGCAGGCGGGGCTTCGTTACGATATCGACGATCGTGCGAGCCGGGGCTGGGCCGCGTTCGGTATCGAAGGCCTGAGCCAATATTTCTTCCACCTTTCAGCGACGGCCTATGCCAGCGATAGAGGCCACTTTGGCGCAAAGTTGTTCGGCTCATACGATCTGCTGATTACCCAGCGTCTGATCCTGCAGCCCGAGATCGAGCTCAATCTCTACACCAAGGCCGAACCCAAACGCTTGGTGGGATCGGGGCTGTCGGATCTCGATACCGGTCTGCGGCTGCGTTACGAGATCAGCCGGAAATTCGCGCCCTATGTCGGCATTGCGTACGAGAAACGCTTCGGCCAAACGGGGCGGCTTACTGCTGCAGCGGGAGAAAAAACCGACGTCTTGCGGTTCGCTTTAGGCATCCGTGCTTGGTTATGAGTCGCCGATTTCTAGCTGCCCCGCCAGAGTCCGTAACCGGAAGCTGCCGCATACTACAACTTGTGCTGCCCGATGGGCGGTGACGATATCGTCCCGCAACTCGCGAGTCCCGATTAACGCACACCGATATTATGGCGTCGTTCCGAGTTCCGGTGATGCACCGCTGATACCGAGCATCCCGTTGATGCGCGTGACAGCAGATGACATCAATTGCTTGTTGCCTGAAAGTGCTAGCTGCTGCCGCGCCACCGTGATCGCGGCATCCTGAGCAGCAGGGTCGGCAAGAGCGAGTGACGCGTTCATTTGGTTCTTATAGGTAGCGATGACGCCGACTCCAGCCTGCGTACCCCGTATAGGGTTCTTCCACGCGGTTTGTATGTCGACAGCACGGTAGCGACCAACAAGACGAGCAGAGCGAGGCACGCGTAGACGATGAGCTGGATTCGCGGTCCGGAAAGCTCGCTGTTCGAGAACCCCGCAGCGACCGCTGCACTCGCCATGTATCCGACAAGCCGCGCATGCTCCAGCATCATAAGGATAGTTGGTACCGTCAGCAGAAGCTTTACCAGCACCCAGTAATGGCGAAACAAACCCCATTCGGGGCCGAGCGACGAAATAACGCCTGTCACGAGGGAAGCGAGCCCCAGCGGGATGATGACCGACTCGTAAGTCAAGTCCATGGCGACATAACTCGCGCGCACATGCGCAATGTCCGGGCTCACCAAACCGACGACGGCGAGAGCAAGGAAGCCGGCAACCGCGCCAATCCAACCGATCGAAGCGATGATGTGCAGGGTCAACGCGAATTTGCGGAGGCCGGTCGTGAGGGTCATGGCCGGTGCTGGTCATGTTCGGCAGACGGGGCGTGGGCGTCCATCCCGCCATGAGCCATATGCGCCCCGTGTCCCCCGACGAGATGCGACGCAGCAAAGATCGCGATGACAATGAATGCAAGGGCACCGAACACTTTTACCCATCGGGGCATCCGGTGCGCCGATTCCCGGCTAGGGCTCATCTTCGCGCCCTGACTGAGTACGGTTGGCGTGTAAGCGCAAGTTTGACCTCTTGTCTCAGCGTTGCAAAACCGCACAAGATGTACGATAACTAACAGAGAGTCCAAAACGGTTTTCCCGCACAGCGCCGCGACAATGTCCCGTATGAAACAACCTTGTCGATCTGACCGGGAACGGGGAGACGAATGGCAAAGAGACTGATAGATCGCCGCGTCGCCCGCAGTCGAAACATGCTGCACCAGGCGTTGCACTCCTTGATCGCCAAGAAAGGCTATGACGCGGTCACCGTTGAGGATATTTGCGAGACCGCCGATGTCGGCCGATCGACCTTCTACGCCCACTTCACGGGCAAGGACGATCTCATGCGGTGCGGGCTCGAACACTTGCGTCGGCAGCTTCTGGACCGCCAGAAGAGCGCTGCCAGCTCTGCGGAGAAGGAGGCCCGAGGCTTTGGATTCAGCCTGACGATGTTCGAGCATGCACGCGATCACGTTCACCGCTATCAGGCCTTGGTTGGAAGCCGGGGCGGCGCCGTCGCCCTCGGCACCATTCGCCAAATTCTTTGTGATTGCGTCCGTGGCGAGCTTGCGGCAATCGGAGACAAAAACCCGAAAGATGGAATTCCCCGCGAATTCATCGTCCTGTACGTCGTCGGCGCATACATGGCCGTGCTGACGTGGTGGCTCGATGGCGGCGCCAAGCTACCGCCGGCTAAGATTGACGCGATGTTTCAGCGATTGGCGAGCGACGGTATCGGGTCTTTGTTTCGTCAAGGTCATTTCGCTTTATGACGAGTGGTACTTCGATGACGACTACCAATGAAATATTCTCGCGCTTGAACTCCGGGCGGGGCGAGACGCGAGGTGTAAGTGGGATCAGGATTTCGATGTACAAGCACGATGCCCGTCGCTGGCGAATTCACGTCCCGCGTTCCCCGTCGACCCAGGTCACACGCACCCGCCCGCGCTCGACGAGCTTGACCGTATAACCGGCCCGTCCGTTCTTGGCCTCAACCCAGGCAACCATGGCCTTGCCGCTCTGTTGTTCGGCGATTCCGATTGCTTGATTCATGTCGATCCCGAGGCGAGGCACGATGCGAACCATGTCTGACGGGCTTCCTTCGAATCGCTCTCCGCCCAGCAGAGCGCTCAGGACGCCCGCCGGCTCGCGCGGGCCGACTTGGCGTGTGCGCGCATCGACGCTCACCACCTCGATTCTGTTGCCGGCGAGAAGCGTGATGTCGTAGACGCCTGGATCATTCTGCAAGCAGCCCATTTCTTCGTCTTGCCGGTAATTGGCATCAATAGCTCTGCCGTTACCGCCTTCCGCAGTCGCGATGGCTTCACCAAGCGACACTCGTGCGGCTTGGAAGCATGCGACCTCACGCAAAGGCTCGAAGACGCCCAGATGCTCCACGCAACCCACAAGGCTCAGAAAGGCGGTGGCAATCAATGGGGCCGAAGAGCGTATCCGAATCATGAGCAATCCTGTCTCGAAAATGGAAAACAGGTTAGCTCGTTCGCGGCAAAACCTGCCTTGATCTGTCTCAACCGACATTTCGAGATGAACCTAGATTTCTGCGAAAAAAGTAGGCGTCCGGGTAATGCTGGCAATGTCACCCGCCGGTCAATTCAAGCGACGCGTGGAGGAAATTGCCGGCGCTCGTCTTTCCCAGATCCCAAAGCTCATCGACGATTTCATCGCGGGCACGGTTGAAATCTTTTGATCTCTGTGAGGCCAGGCAGCGCACAGGCGAAGGGTGCGAGAACAGGCTCATCGACACCGAGGTGAGAAGACCCGTGCAATCATAGCGATCTCCTGGCGTTTTCTCTCGGCGCGTCACCTGGTGGATGCAATGGTAAGGTTCATCTTGGGCATCGGTGCAGAAGGACCCGCCGGTGAAACCTGTTCCGCTACAGCGCGGAGATCGTCGGCAGATAGCGGCTCTGGAATGCCGCATCGACAAGGCCACGTAGCGAGGTATCGATAGCTGCGGCAGTCTCTTCCCCATAATTGTGCGGATGCCAATCCATGCCGCCCGGCGTTCCAAGAAGCGGCGCGGTTTCGGGTTCATAGGATACTTGGCCAAGCTTCGTGTCCATCCCGAAGCGCACGACCATGCTCCGGGCAATATCCGTCGCCTTTACAAGATCGTCCGCGGCACCCGTCGATACCTGATCGAAGATCAAACTCTCTGCGGCGCGGCCACCAAACAGTACGGCCATGCGGTTCATGAGTTCCGTGCGGTTCATCAGGAAGCGATCTTCGATGGGCCGCTGTATGGTGTAACCGAGTGCCGCAATTCCCCGCGGAATTATGGAGACCTTCTGAACAGGGTCGACACCGGGCAACGCCATCGCGACGATGGCATGACCCATCTCGTGGTGAGCGACCACTTCTCGCTCATGCGGATTGAGCAGACGATTGCGTTTCTCAAGGCCCGCGACGATGCGCTCTATCGCCTGCGTAAAATCATCGAGAGTGACGCTGTCCTTCTTGCGGCGCGTCGCTAGAATCGCTGCCTCATTCACCAGATTGGCAAGATCGGCACCCGTGAAGCCAGGGGTGAGCGCGGCGATGTCCTGGACGGGCACATCGGAGGCAAGCTTGACCTTGTTCATGTGTACATTGAGGATTTCAATCCGGCCTTTCTTGTCCGGCCGATCAACCAGGATCTGGCGATCGAAGCGACCTGCGCGCAGCAATGCAGGGTCGAGGATTTCGGGACGATTGGTTGCGGCGAGTAGGACGACGCCAGTCTTAGGATCAAAACCGTCCAGCTCGCTCAACAGTTGATTCAAAGTCTGTTCCTTCTCGTCATATCCGCCACCGCTAGGCATGAAGGTGCCTCGCGCGCGTCCAAGCGCATCCAGTTCGTCGATGAAGACGATGGCGGGCGCATGCTGGCGCGCCTGTTCAAAAAGATCGCGCACGCGCGCCGCGCCGACGCCGACAAACATCTCGACAAATTCGGATCCGGATATTGAAAAGAAGGGCACCCCCGCTTCGCCGGCGACAGCGCGCGCGAGCAGCGTCTTGCCGGTCCCCGGCGGCCCGACCAGGAGCACGCCCTTGGGGACATGCGCGCCGAGCCTTCCATAGCTCGCCGGGTCTTTGAGGAAGGAGACGACCTCCTTGAGTTCGTCCTTTGCTTCGTCCACTCCGGCCGCATCGGCAAAAGTTATCTTGATATCCTTCTCGACATAGACCTTGGCCTTGCTCTTGCCGATCGCCATCAGGCCATCCGCGCCGTGCCCCATCGCCATTGGCCGGATGAGAAACATCCAGAGCAGGATGAAGCCCAGCGTTGGCATGATCCAACCGAGAATGGTCGTGAGAAGGCCGGGGCCTGCTTCGCCAGAGAACGCCACCTTCGTCTTCGCCAATTCCAGCGCCAGCGCCGGCTCGACGCGGTTTGTCGAGAAATGCTGGACCATGCCCTGCCCCGGCTTGCCGTCCACCGGTTTGCTTGCGATCGGCTCTTTGTAGGTGCCGGTGATCTGGGTCGCACCGACAACGAGATCGGTGATCTTGCCTTGCTCGACCAGGGCCTGAAATTCACTATACGGAATCGTTTTGGTGTGCTCCTGCGGGTACAGGAGACTCTGGATCAACAACACGCCGAGGAACGCAGCGATAACGTATAAGAAGTTGATCTTATGCTCGCGCTTCATATCCATTGGTATCTCCGGCCTGCTCTGCCCTGTTCAGCCTTGAGCAGACTTGCCTGTGAGAGCAGCGAGCCGCGGAATGAACGCCGGCACCTCAAGCATGTAGCGCTCAAACTCCGGTCCAAATTCCTTCAATGTCTCGCGCTCTTCCTGTCGTGCAAGGCGCACATACATCCAAACAAGAACCGGAAACATTGCGAGCGTCAGCAGAGTCGGCCATTGCAACAAAAAACCGAACATGACGAGCACGAAACCATCATATTGCGGATGCCGGACATAGGCGTAGGCGCCCGTGGTGGCGAGAGTGTGCTTGCGCTGCACAGTGTAAAGGACCTTCCACCCGGCTGAAATGAGCCAGAAACCCCCGCCGATGAAAACGAAGCTCAGAATGTGGAACGGACCGAAATGCGGGTTTCCTCTCCAACCGAAAAGCTCCTCGAGAAGATGCCCGGCGTCGTGCGAGAACCAGTTCACTTGCGGATAGCGGCTCTGCAGCCAGCCGGAGAGCATATAGATGGTGAGCGGAAAGCCATACATCTCGGTGAATAGCGCGACAAGAAACGCACTAAAAGCACTGAAGGAGCGCCAGTCCCGCTTCGTCTGCGGCTTGAAAAAGCTGAAAGCGAAGAAGATGAAGACAGCCGAGTTGATGATCACGAGCGACCACAAACCGTAGGCGGGAGCGTCGTCAGGCATTCGAAAGCCTCCAAAGTTCGATCGAAATCAATGCTGGTGTGATGGTGTTCTCTGGCCGTCGTCTGGTGAACCGCCACGGGAGCTTCCGCCTCCGTCATGCTCCCCATGTCCCCCATGTCCGCCATGCATGAAGATATGCATCAGCGGGCATGCGAGGAGGAAGAGAAAGGGCAAATAAGGGATGGCCGTGGCGATATGCGCGCGGTGCTCTGTCACCAGGAAGTATCCCCCGATCGCGAGAAATCCGATCAGTGCGATATTCGTGGCAGACGCGAAAAAGCCGCGTCGCTCGTTCTCGTGGTTGCTGTGATCCATTGTGACTCTCGTTCGATGTTCGAAAAGCACGGCTTCATGTGGACATGTATGCACGCAGCGCTCAGTCCATATTGATGCAGATCAAGACACGCAATGAACTGATCAGGCATACGTAATGGCACGTACTGGCTTCGGTCATCGACATATCGTTGATTCAAATCAAGGGACATGAGGCCAGGGGTGATAATTATTCGGCCAGCGTGAACTTACGAGGACGAGAAAAACATGAAACCCACTTCGACGACCCGACCTGCCGATCAGAAATCCGGTGCTCACGGCTGCTGTGGTGATCAAGGCGCAGGAAAAACTCATGAGATAAAGCCGGTCTCACAGACAACGGCACAGTCCAAGCCCGACGTGAAGTCCATGGAGAGGGCGAAAGGCGGCTCTTGTTGTGGTGGTTCTAGGGATTGACTGGCACTGTCGAAGGACTCTGACGGGCGTCTCGTTCCGGGTGCTCAACTCAGTGCTTTTCGGAGGAGGTCATGAGAAAAGCGGCTCCTAACGAAGTGAATGAGACTGTCCGCCATTCACCCTTAGACCTACTCGATGAAATCGGAATGCAATCCTTCCCGGCGAGCGATCCGCCGCCCTGGCCAGCGACACACGAAGGTTTGCCCTCTCGTCGCTCGCGACAGTCCTCGGGTCCAAAAAATCAGGATCACACCCTAGCTGACTGACATGGCGCGTACCGCGGGTTGATACGCACTTGTCGATCAACGTGGCGCCTATGCCTAGACGTTTCGTGCCGTCCGGGTTTCACTGATCTGATGACCGACGCGTGCCACCGCACAGTCCCATGCTTGAGGCAGACAAACCTTGCAATCCACCAAATCGGAGAACGTCGTGAAAATTTCCTTCCTGGGGGCAACCAGAACGGTAACTGGCTCCAAATATCTCTTTGATGATGATGAGAAGAGTTTCCTGATTGATTGCGGGCTGTTCCAGGGCTTCAAGCAATTGCGATTGCGGAACTGGCAGCCTTTGCCGTTCAAGCCCCGAGAAATCGAGGCCGTCGTTCTGACCCACGCTCACCTCGATCACAGCGGTTATCTTCCGCTTCTGGTCAAGAACGGATTCAAAGGCCCGATCTATTGCAGCAAGGCAACCTTCGAGCTTTGTGGGCTTCTGCTCCCCGATTCGGGGTATCTGCAGGAAGAAGAAGCCCGCTACGCGAACAAACGCGGGTTCTCGAAGCACAAACCAGCCTTGCCGTTGTATGCCGCTGAGGATGCCAAGCGTGCGTTAGAGTCGTTTCGCCCCATCGAGTACGACACTCCGATAAAGCTGAGCTCGACCTCGAGGGCCCGGCTACTTCCTGCCGGTCACATACTCGGCGCGTCTATGGTCATGATCGAAGCGGGCAGAAAGCGCGTTCTCTTTACGGGTGATCTTGGCAGACCGAACGATGCCGTCATGCGTCCCCCAACCACGGTCGAGGCTGCCGATGTTCTGATCGTCGAATCGACATATGGCGACAGGCGGCACAGTGCGGCAGACCCTGAGCTGGAGTTAGGATCACATTTGGCAAAGGCTCTTGGCCGTGGCGGAGTGGTCGTCGTCCCCGCCTTCGCTGTTGGGCGGGTGCAGACCCTGCTGCACTTTGTTGCGCGCCTCAAAGCGCGAAAAGCGATTCCCGACGTGCCCGTCTATCTCAATAGTCCCATGGCCGTCGATGCCACGCGCATCTATCACACCTATCGCTCGGAGCACCGCCTAAGCGTGGAAGAGTGCGAGGCGGCGTGTACGATCGCGCAATTTGTCAACGGTCCTGAAGAGTCAAAAGCGCTAAATGAAAAGCAGGGGCCAATGATCATCATATCAGCCAGCGGAATGGCCACGGGAGGGCGTGTCGTGCACCATTTGAAAGCGTTCGCTCCCGATCCCAAGAACATGATTCTCTTTGTCGGGTTTCAAGCAGGGGGTACGCGCGGCGCGGCTATGGTAGGCGGAGCGGACACGATCAGGATTCATGGAGAGGACGTCCCGGTGCGCGCGGAGGTCGTCAATATCGGAGGATTATCCGCTCATGCCGACTATGCGGAGATCCTCGATTGGCTGCGGGGATTTCGTCAAGCGCCGCGGAATGTCTGCATTACGCATGGCGAGCCGGCAGCGGCCGATGGCCTGCGCCAGCACATCGAACACACGCTGGGTTGGGAAGCTCGCGTACCCGACTATCTGGAAAAGTTGGTGCTTGAATGATTGCGTCCGGGATGAACAACCGCGAGGTACGTTCGCATGAAACCGGGCCGACCGGTCCTTCGCGCCTTACCCTCACTCGGTTCGGCATCGGGACGTATTTGGAACCTATCGTGTATATGCGCGCCGATTGCCATATCTGCCAATCGGAAGGTTTCGAGGCACGGTCTCGCGTAAAGGTATCGCTGCGTGGCAAGGACATAGTGGCAACATTGAACACAATCGAGTCAGACTTGCTCTCGCCCGAACAAGCGAGTCTATCGGAAGTTGCCTGGTCATTGCTCGGTGCCATGGAGGGCGATGTCATCGAGATAGCGCACCCCGATCCGGTTCGTTCGGAAAGTTTCATACGTGCAAAAGTCTATGGCGAACGCCTTTCCGATACTGCCATGACGGCAATCGTCGGCGATGTTGTTTCAGGGCTTTACTCGGACCTTCATCTCGCCGCTTTCGTTACCGCCTGCGCGGGCGCGCGCCTGGACATCGACGAGACAATCGCGCTCACCCGCGCCATGACGGCCGCCGGAGAAATGATCAAATGGCCGTATCCGGTCGTGATGGACAAGCATTGCGTGGGCGGTCTTCCCGGCAATCGCACAACGATGCTGGTGGTCCCGATCGTTGCCGCGCTCGGTCTTACAATCCCCAAGACATCGTCGAGAGCCATAACATCCCCAGCGGGCACCGCCGATACGATGGAAACCGTAGCGCCCGTCAATCTCGACCTGCCCGCCATGCGCCGTGTCGTCGAGCGCGAAGGCGGATGTATCGTCTGGGGCGGAAAGGTGCGTTTGAGTCCTGCCGATGACATCCTGATCCAGGTCGAACGCCCACTCGATTTCGACAGTGAGGGTCAACTCGTCGCCTCGGTTTTGTCCAAGAAGATTGCGGCGGGTTCGACGCATATCGTGCTGGATTTGCCCGTGGGGCCGACAGCGAAAGTAAGAAGTCGAGAGGCGGCCCGTATCTTGGGCAGCCGTCTCGTTACCGTCGGAAACGCATTTGGCTTGACGGTCAAGATCGTGGAGACCGATGGCCGCCAGCCTGTAGGGTGGGGAATAGGTCCAGCCCTCGAAGCGCGCGATGTCTTGATGGTGCTGCAGGGGCATAGCGATGCACCACGAGACCTTCGCGATCGCGCGCTCACCCTCGCGGGTCATGTGATCGAATTGGCCGGTCATGCCGCTGCAGGCGATGGGTTGGCAATGGCGGCGCAAGTGTTGGATTCGGGCCGCGCCTGGACGAAGTTTCAGGCGATTTGCGAGGCGCAAGGCGGCATGAGAATTCCCCCGACGGCGGAATATCGTCACCCCGTGATGGCCGCAACAGCAGGAACGATAAAAGCGATTGACAACCGTCGCCTCGCCAAAGCCGCCAAGCTCGCCGGGGCACCGCGCCTGCCCGCTGCGGGCATCGACCTTCACGTTCACCTTGGCGATCGAATCGAACGGGGACAGCCATTGTTCACGGTGCATTCGCAGGCTCCTGGCGTGCTGGCCTACGCTCTTCATTACATTGCGGGCCAGCGCAGCATCATCGACATTGGGGATGCAAAGTGAACGCCGTTCTCTTCGCAATGCCGGGTAACGAGGAGTTTGCCCGGGGCCTCGTGCGATCGACCGGCGCGGATTCCGGTTTGATCGCCTTTCGGCGTTTCCCCGACGGCGAGTCGTACTTGCGCTTCGATACTGCTGTCGAAGGCCGGTCGATCATATTGGTATCCACGTTGAATGCGCCGGATGAAAAAACGCTGCCATTGCTCTTCGCAGCGCAAGCAGCCCGGGAACTTGGAGCCGCACGTGTGGGCCTCGTTGCCCCTTACCTCGCTTACATGCGCCAGGACAAAAGGTTCCAACCCGGTGAAGCGATCACATCGCAATCTTACGCGAAAATTCTCTCCACGGCTCTGGATTGGATCGTTACGGTCGATCCGCATTTGCATCGGCGGGCATCCATGGCGGAAATCTACTCCATTCCTGTTGCCGTCTGCCACGCCGCACCAAAGCTTGCCGATTGGATTAAAGAGAACATTCCGAACGCTCTTGTCATCGGACCTGATGCCGAGAGCGAGCAATGGGCTGCCGCCATCGCAAGCAGCGCCAACGTCCCCCACATTGTGCTCTCAAAGACTCGCCTCGGAGATCGCAACGTCAAGATAGATTTTCCCAGTCTTGAGCGCTGGCGCGGCAAAATACCGGTCCTGGTCGATGACATCATCTCCTCTGGCCGAACGATGGAAGCAGCCATCAAACAGCTACGCGAACTCGACTTCGCGCCACCGCTATGTCTCGGGGTTCATGGGCTGTTCGCGGAAGATGCGTACGAACGGCTGATCGTCGCAGGCGCCGCCCGTATCGTTTCGACGAACACCATTTCTCACCATTCAAACGGGATAGACCTCAGTAACGTGGTAGCCGAGGCGATTGAGCCATTCTTGCGTTGACGCAAGGAGGGCGGCCTAGATCCACTTGCTTGGACTTCCCAGACTGGCTCTCTTTCGTGGTGGGCGGCATCGATTTGACCTCTCTGACTCCCGACAGTTTCATCGCCGTGACGCAGAAGATCTC
>WNGK01005664.1_pt1 | contig 13961 bp, 13 predicted proteins | sample 5400601 | NCBI WGS metagenome assembly WNGK01 (sample SAMN13153376, study PRJNA577476) | soil metagenome | isolation source: 60 cm soil or saprolite under Garry oak tree replicate 1 | place: USA:California | collected 2016-06-15 | reverse complement strand
ACGAGGGTATCGAAGGCTTGAATCGGCAGATTCAGGAGGCGGCCGAAGCGCATCCCGATTTTTTCATCTTTGACTCTCTGCCTGGAGCGGGAGCGGTGATGGCGCCACGGCTGCTGGCGGCGTTCGGTTCGCAGCGGGAGCGCTATCAAAACGCCGTCGAGATGCAAACCTTCTCGGGTATCGCCCCAGTGACGGAAAGCAGTGGCAAAAGCAGTTGGGTTCATTTTCGCTTTGCTTGTTCGAAGTTCCTACGGCAGAGCTTTCACGAGTGGGCCGCCCTTTCCATCACCCAATCGCAATGGGCGCGCGCCTACTACGAGCTGCAGGTTCGCCGGGGCAAGAAGCACCATGCGGCGGTGCGGGCGTTAGCCTTCAAATGGATTCGCATAATCTATCGCTGCTGGAAGGAGCGCGTGGCCTACGACGAGAACGTCTACCTGGCAGCTTTGGCCAAGCACAACTCGCCGCTGGTGGCAGCAACCAAGGCGGCGTTGTGAGAAACATGTGTGAAACCTGTGGGGGAGGAAGTGAATTTTTCCTGGGGAAAATCAATTTCCTACTTGACAGCACTCCTCAGAAATCTGCCAACGCTGTGGCACTTTACGGAGCAGGAATAGGCTTTCTGCAAAGGTCGTGTAAGGCAGAGGGTGGGTATGGCGCAAAGGTTCTACCCTCGGGGGGAGCTCAGGAAGCAGGGTGGGAACAACCCTGGTGCCGAAACAACCCGCCGGCGGATCAAGAAGACACTGTCGAATGGGTTAAGGTCGCATAGCGGCTGGCGTGGTTTTACTGCGGCAGCTCGTAGGGCAGCGATTCTAGGCTAAGAGTCGGTCAGGATTCCCGGATTCCCGTCGATCGTCGTTATCCCTCTCGACCAACGTCACACGTATTCCGCGCGGCGAACGAGTAGAGAGAAATCGACGCCCGGTAAGCTGCACGCTACTGCTGTTGTGCCAACACCGTCTGAGGCAGTGGATTACCTAAGCCGTCCTTTGTAAGCGTGTCGTTCACATACACGACGGCTGCCAGCTCTTTAATCGGATCGATGCCTACCTCCAATAAGTCAAGCAGGTTGCGTGTTCCCGGAGCGCAGGCTGTGCCTTCAGTGCAGATGACGCCCACATGGTTCGGTTTTTTGCTGACGAGGCTTTGCGTAAAGCTCGCGCCGTTGTCGGTCGTCTGCGCTAGGTAGACGTTCCACGCCGCCCCGGCCACGTTCGCGTCCGTGGTGCCGTAATAGACGACGTCAACGGCGCCAGAGTGGGCGGCAATCCATGGGAACACCGCTGTGTTTGCCGGCGCAATATTGACGATAACTGGCGCTGACCAGCTCGCACCCGCATCGGCTGAATGCGAAAAGTACACGTTGGTTCCGGCGCCGCTCGCGTTCGACCAAGTGGCATAGACGTTGCCGTTCGCCGGATCAACTGCCACCGCCGGAAATACATTCGCGTTCGTGCTGAGCAGAGGTCCTGCAAAGACTAGAACAGGTGTCCAATGCTTGCCTGCGTCCGTACTGCGGGACACAAATATGTTGTTAAAGTCAGTCGTCTTAGCTTTGAGGATGCCCACCTCACCGGAGGCGAAGATCGAGTATACGTTATGGCTAACCGGATCGGCGACGACTGGTCCCGCGGTGTTGTTAAATGTGGCGCTTCCAGTCGTCGGCCCGGCACCGGTGATCGCATCGCCCACGCGTGTCCAGGTAAAGCCTTCGTCATCAGAACGCTGCACACGGATCAGCGACGAGTTCTTCGAATCGTGGTAGGAAATGTACACGCGCGCTCCATCCGAGGTGATCCACGGGCGGTCGTTTCCGGCAAAATCGATGATCTGCGCCGTGCAACTACTGATGTCGAAACTCGATGAATTCGCGCCCTGGCACGTGATCGCCGCAACCGAGATTTGCGCTGCGCGGAAGGGCTTATTGACCGGAATAACCAACGTAGTTGCGTGCAGCGTACCCGTCGAGCCCAAATCCACGTCGGCGTCGCCGCCACCAAACACGACCGCATACCCGGCCTTGGTCAGGGCGCTGTCTATCGGACCTTGCAGGTTTGGCGTGGAGCCGAAATCGCCGGTCCAAAGTTGCGTTCCGAAGGGGAACAACCAGCCCAATGACGTTATTGCCATGAAATGTCCATTGAACGCGATTTCAGGTTCGCTGCTGCCTGCGGGCAACAGCAACGGTGTGTTGGAGAACATGAGGGTTCCGGCGGTAGTGCCTGCGATCAATGGCAGCGTCATCGAGGCGGACACTGCCGAGACTGCCGGAGCCGCAGCCGACGTCACGGTGATCATAGCAGTGGAACTCTTCATGGTGTCGCTGATCGAGGTCGCTGTGAGCGACAGGGTGGCGGGACTCGGAACGGTGGCGGGCGCATTGTAGGTAGCCGAACTCGTGGCCACGTTGGTGAGCGAACCGCAAGCGGGCCCGTTGCAACCTGAGCCGGAGAGCGCCCAGGTAACGCCTCTGTTCAGGTAGTCATTAGCGACTGTAGCGGTAAAATTTTGGTTTCCGCCGGCGGCCACGCTGGCGCTTGAGGGAGAGATGGTTACGGAAGTTGGTGGTGGTGGCGGCTGAGAAGGCGGGCTATAACCGCCGCAGCCTGCAGGGCCGAGAAGGCCCGCGGACAAGATCAGGCGACGCAAAGTACGACGCGGTATGAAGCTACTCATGTGTCGTGGCATATGTACCCCCAAATCCGAAACTCGCCCCGTTATAGCTAAGAGCGCAATCCCACAGGCGCCTTCTGGGGTGGATTGCGGCGCCGCGCCGGTTCCGCTGTGAGGAAAGAGCGATGACCGGGCCGTATCGACGTGATCCTCAGTTTAAGGAAGTCCGAAGAGAAGATTGTCAGGAGGTTGTCACTGTTTTGTCATTTCTCAGCGACCTTTCCGCCAGTAGCGGTATGGCCTGCCAGCCAGTCCAGTGCCGATCCGCTCGATCGCCCCGGCCTGAAGCATCGCTGCCAACGCCTTTTGCCCTGTCCTTTTCGTGATGACGCCAGCCTTCTCAAAAAGCTCTGGCGTCCTGGCGTCGGGTTTAGATTGTGGCATGCACTTGAGCAGAGCTTCCACGGCCGCTTTCAGGGACACGGCCAGCGCTTTCAGGCTTAATACCCAACTCCGCAAGGAACGCTCTCGTTTTCTTCGCGCGCTGCAGGGCGAGGTTCACTAGAGTACCTTTTGCCAGAAGGTACGGGAGAAAGTGCCAAAAACCTTTGCTCGTCTTATGAATTAGTTATCGCCCGGTCAATGAACGCAGGGGCGGCTCCGCCATCTCCTGAATCCAACGAGGGGGAACTCAGGAAGCAGGGTGCGAACAACCCTGGCGCCGACACCAACCCGCCGGAGGATCAACAAGATGCTGTCGAAAGGGTTGAGGTCGCGTAGCGGCAAGAGAAAGTGATTTTGCAAACGAACCCACCGAGCCCTAACCGGCTCGTTGATCCTCTGTACTACGCCCGGCTCACGGTAAAGAACGCCCAGGCCGACATGGGCCGGGAATCCCTGGAAGTCCTAATTGGGCTACGTGGGCTACAGAATATCGATGGCCTCAGTTCGGGATGTGTTAATCTTCCTCAGCAAACAGGTCAGTCAACAAGGGCTGCTTGGCTGGTACAATAAAACATGAGGAACCTTGGATCTAATTAGTACGCCCAATGACTCGGATTCGTCCAAAGTTCGATGCGCCGCCAGTTGTCGAAACGGTCCTTTCTGTACAGTTTTCTAGCCTGCCCGGATTTGCAACGGCGCACGCTGGTTGGTTCTGGAAAGAATACCTCGAGAAGCTAACCGAAGATGTACCGCCACTCGCAACAATCTCGCCATCTTCGAAATCTCGAATGGTCATCCTCTGTCCGGAACGGCTGGCGTGGTTTTACGACGCCAGCTGGTGCGGCAAAAACGAGTGATTTTGCTAGTGTTGTCCAACCAAGAAATCTCCCACCAGCATTCCCGACGCTCCAAAATTTGCCGTTCCCGTCTAGTTAGGATTCCTTTGGCTCGTCGTCATCGCGCTCGACCAAATGCGGCCGACTTCGTCTGCGCTCGGAGGCTTCCAGACCCCACTGAATGAGTTTGCTTATGTAGCGCTGGTTTTCGAAGACGTCGAGCGTCTCCGGTGGGTCGAGCGGTGCCCTGTCAGGATCGAAGCGAGCACTATCTGAGTCCACTTCCGAACAGACGGGCGGCATCGACCAGCCGAGAGGAAGTTCGCGACCATTTTCGTAAGCCGTAAGCGCCACCAGACACCTTTCGAGATAATTCCACGGTGTTCCGCGCATGGCGTCTTCCCAGAGCAGAACGATAGTCGGATAGCTGCCGAGTTCATGCTCCTGCCACTGGACTTCCAACCCATCTCTGGCGGCGGTAGCCCGCAGAGCTTGACAATGTGCCGGATGGCGAAATTGACTGGTTTGTGGAAGGGGTCCCCACAGTTGCATTTTGACGTGTCCTCCGAAGGGGGACGAAACTGACCCTTCAAAGACTCGTTAGCATCTCATAGGCGCGGTTGATTGTCAGTGTTTTCTCCCTCGCGATTGCCTCAAATTCCTGACCTAAATGCGAAACCTTGTCAGGATGATATCTGGCAATGAGGTCGCGATAAGCTGACCTAATTTCCTCCCGTGATGCGCCCAGCGAGACGCCAAGCACTTCATAGGGATTGAAGCTGACGCCCGGCGTTTGCTCCTCCCGACGCCGATTCTCTTCGGCTCTTGCCCGCTCCTGACAGGAATCACAGATCTGAGTCGCATTTGTTGTTCGGGCACCGCAAGTAAAACACTTCTTCCCTCTCCTTGCGATTTCTTGCAGAAAAGCAAGGAAAATCACCGCAGCGAATACTATTAGAAGGTTAATTGGTATTCCGGGGTTTGTTTGCAGCCCTGGGGTGGCCCCACTACCGGTCTTGGGGGAAGTCGAGGTAGGTTGCTGCGTAGGTGGGGAAACCGTAGGGGTCCCAGGGTCGGTGACGGGAGCTATCTGGGCTGCAAGACCGGCACGCTGGCTGCGCAGGCAGTTGTAATAGCTAGCCGGACCAATGAATTGTCTGGCGACGCGACAGGCGTTAAAGATCATCTCCTGTTGCTCGGGCGACAGATCACTGAGGTCAGGCTCAGCGGAGTTTCGCAGCGCCCCAAGCTGGTCACGCAGGCACCCGTAGTACTTAGCCGGACCATTGAATTGTCTGGCGACGTTGCAGGCGCTAGCGATCATCTCCTGTTGCTCGGGCGACAGATCACTGAGATCAGGCTCTCCAGAGGAGTTTCGCAGCGCCCCAAGCTGGTCACGCAGACACCTGTAGTACTTGGCCGGACGATTGAATTGTCTGGCGACGTTACAGGCGCTAGCGATCATCTCCTGTTGCTCGGAAGAAAGCTTGCTAAGGTCAGGGGGGCGTTGTTGGGCGCTCAGTATCGACGTGGTGATCTGAGAGAGTCCGAGGGAACAAATCGTGGCAAGCATGGTCGAGCGCAGGTTTATCGCCATTGGCTCAGAGGGTAATCCGAAACGTTAGTGTCGAATACGTTCAAGGGCTGGGGGTGCTGCTTATAGTACCTATGTATTGATACTATTGGTTTTTTTGCGATGTGCAACCAAACGTTTCTAAAGCATACCCGACTCTATACCTTGGTCGATAGCGCAATTGCGAGAAAACCGCGCGCCAGCGTATGTGCAGGAATTCATACGCACCCTGGCTACGTCTGTCGCTGCGCTTCACCTTCAACGTACACGTCGAGTTGATTGGCATGGAAACCTGCGGAGGTGCACATTTTCTTGGCCGAGCCCTGCGGGAACAGAGACTTGAGGGGCAGCTGATTCCGGCACAGTATGTGAAGCCGTACGTGAAGACGAACAAGAGCGACTACCTCGATGCTGAAGCGATCGCGGAGGCCAGACGCGCTTCTCAAAATCGTTGATACGCTTTACCGCACAGATTTCACTAATGGAATAGAGGTTCCTGCTATGAAACGTTTTCTGCACTTTCTTGTTCTCTGTCTATTGTGGACAAGTCATGCGACGGCTCAAACGGCGGTGGTCAAGCGCAATGTGAACCTTCGATCCGATGCATCGTCCGACAGCGACATTGTGGAGTTGCTCAAGCCTGGAGCCCAACTTCTTCTGGTGGAACCTGACCAGATCAACCGCTTTTACCATGTAACAACCGATGATGGTAAAGATGGGTGGGTTTGGGCACGGAACATTAAAGTTCTTGCAGGCACAGCGCCTCCCACACCGCATCCGAATCCACCAGGACCAACCACGCCTCCTCCAAACACGTCCGGCGATCTATTTTCACGGCTCATGAACGCAAAGAAGACAGCGATTGGGCAGCCACTTATTGAGAACGGCAGCGAAGTCTGCGGCCCAACGGGCAACACCACCAACCCAACGGCAATCGCTTTGAACAACAGCAAGAACCGGACTGATCTCCCGGGGGACTCTGATTATGTTGACATTGGCTGGAGCGACCTGAAGAACCTACCGTCCGGCCGAGTCAACGATTTTGTATCCGCGCCCGTTAGGGTTGTTGGATTTCTGTCCCACAAGGTCAAAGTCGAAAACACAGGCAACGGCGAGTCCACGAATTGCAATTTGACTGCCGACAACGAGGTTGATTGGCATATTTACCTCACTTCCTCACCAGCGCAGCAGATCAGTAGCGCAATCATCGTTGAAACCACGCCGCGTACCCGACCGCAACACAAGTGGACGACGCTCATGCTGGCTCCATTTGTCGATTCGCAGACGCAAGTTAGAATCAGCGGTTGGTTGATGTATGACACTGAGCATATAGGTGTAATCGGCACACAGAGAGCCACGGTATGGGAGGTTCACCCCATTACGAGAATAGAGGTTCAAATCAATGGGCAGTGGGTAGATCTTGACAATCAGCCCTGAGGGTTCCCTTGAAACGTTTTCTCTCCTCCCAACACTACTCCATGAGTTCTTCTTTTCGTTCGGGACACGACCCTCGAAACGCAACGACGGCACCGCTACGGTCTTCCTCGAACCTACCTGGCGCGGTACAGCCAGCCTCGAGATGTGGACGCCTGGCCACAACAAGCAGCGCATCGCCGTCGAGGTATCCATCTGGCTCGTTGTGACTCTTTGTCTGATCGGTGGGGCGATCGGCGGTATCGCCGCAAAAGATACGCTGAAGGGCTCCATTTGGTGGAGGATCTTCATCGGTATTGTCGGCGCTATCGTTCTCGTCTGGCTGTGCGTCTTTGCCGTCGTCCCCCGAACGCATTCCATGATTGCTCACAGCCTTATAAGCGTGTTCGTTGTTGGCATTGTCGGTGGCTACGCGGGAACGCGCGTCCTCGACTTCGCCGCCAAGAGATTCGGCGTCCTTACTTGACGCCGCGTACGGAACTGCGGTGGGAGGAGTAGAAATGGCGTTCAGGAATCACATTCCGGGGAATGGAACGGGTGGATCCATTTGTCGCCGAGGCTCGCTGCCTCCAGCATTGACCGCACTGTTTCTCGCAGGTTTGCTGCAAATCACGAGCGGCTGTGCTGCAGCCCGGCTGACGCAGTTTCATAATTTCGCCCAAGCGGGAACAGCCTACACAAAGGCGAGCCAAGCCGTTCTCGATGAAGCCGGCACAGCTGCGATTGAAGCCGATTCCCTGATTGCGCAGAAGGGCAGGGACGGGCTAAGAACTCCGGATGAGCGCCGCCAGTTCATCGTTGGCGAAAATCAAGAACTACGCAAGCGATTAATGCTGCTGGGGGACATCGGACGCCACGCGAGGTTGCTGCAATCGTATTTCGAAACGCTCGCCGCGCTAGCCGATCCGAAGGCACCTGCCACACTGGGGACGGCAGCTCAAGGCGTATTCGATTCCATCGGAGGACTGAGTCCGGCGATCAAGAGCGCCAGTTTGGGCGGCGTGAAGATCGGGGATCATATCCCCCAGGCGAGGAGTTTTGCGGTCCAAGTTTTCAAGGCGAAGGCACTCGAAAACGAGTTGAAGGCAAGATCTAAGGCCATTGAACGTGAGTTAGCCCTGCAGGAGGCGGCCTTTACCGTCATCACCAGCACTTTAGAGACGGATCTCGCCGTCCAACTGCAGCTTGAAGAGACGGAAGAGGTGATCGAGCCCTTTGCTGCCGCGAAGGATCTGCCGAAAGGCTGGGCGGTGCACAGAGAAGAGATTCTCCGCGCCCGAGTAGCAGCAGCCTCCTCAAAAGCGGCCCAGGAGGCCGCGGCGAAACTCAGAGAAAGTTTTGTCGCGCTGGTAGAGAACCGCCTCAGTGAACCTTCCATAGCAGGCATCATCACTGCAATTAATTCGATGTTGAATTCAACCGAGGCAATCAAAAAGGCGACGCCTACCCAATAATTGCGAAAACGAGAGGCCGGTTCTTATGGATTCAGCACAAATTTATTCTTCGACACTGGAGCAGTTGAATAAGACAGTAGTGAGGCTCACGTCACCGGAGTGGGATGCCAAAGTACAAGGAGCACCGCCCGAACAGCGGCAGGAGGCCCTGGCAGAGCTCCTGCGTGTGCAGCATGCGCGGTTAGTTCTGGCAAACGCTGCGCTGCAGGAAATCGCGGAGCAATTGAAGGCGAACGAACAGAACTTGCTAGACGGTCAAAAAGCTCTTCAGTTGGAGCTCGATAAACTGGCTACGGTCGAGGCGGTCCTGAAAGCGATCAGCTCGCTCGTTAATGTCGTAGCTCGCATTGTTCCGCTCATTTAATGCTAGCGGGCTGAACAGGAAGTTGAGGAGGAATCATGGCCCTTGATTTCGATGTAATCGTGATCGGCTCGGGATTTGGGGCGGCGGTTGCTGCCATTGACCAAGCCGGAAAAGGGAAAACCGTCTTCATCCTGGAGCGGGGCGTATGGTGGCTCACGCCGGAATTGTCTGCCGAGAATCCGATGAACCCGTTCTTGAAGACGCAACCGGTGCAATACTGGGCGCGGCCGGATCACCGCCGAGGGCTAGTAGACTTTCTGGCGGTCGTCAAGGAGAATGGGGTAGCCGGCGCACTGCAAGACTTTGCCAACGGTGTGGCTGAGTTTTTCACCGATAAACCGAGGCCCCGGCCGCTGTACCGCTACAACACTTTCGGTGAGGCGGACGTGATTTCGGCGAGCGGCGTAGGCGGCGGCTCACTGGTCTACTCCAACGTGACAATCGAGCCGTTCTTCGACACGACGAATAAACAGTATCCAGCAATGGCGAGCTGGCCCGAAAAGGCGAAGCTCCTTCCAACGGACTATGCCAATGGCCTGACCTGGATGACGACAAATCGCGGGGCGCCGAATCAGGTAGTCACCAAGTATCCGCAGACTATCCCGCAGAACCAGCTGAAGGCAGTCAATAGTAGTGACCCGAGGTTGCTCGGGCGCTCGCGGTTTTTGAGAGACGCCTCCACGAGCCCGAATCTTTCCCCGCAATTGGCGGGACAGATCGTCGAGCCGTGGGCGCCCTTGAAGTTGCAGATCAAGGAAGCAGATCCGGGGAATACGGCCACGAGCAAGAACTTCTGCGAACGCCAGGGTCGATGCTTTCTGGGCTGTTTGCCGGCCGCGCGGCATACGCTGAACAAGACACTGTTAAACCAGCTGCCTTTAGCCGCACAAGACAAAGTCCTCATACGGGCGCTTGCGAATGTGGAATCCATCGAGGCCATCCCGGGCGGCGGTTACACGGTGCATTACACGGGGCTCGATGACGACACCGAGTATCATCCCACGGCCAAGGCTGTGATCCTGGCGGCCGGATGCCTGGGGAGCACGGAGATCCTGCTGCGCTCGCGGGACAAGAACAATGGAAAGCTTGTGGTGAGCAAAACGCTCGGTACAAAATTCTCGACAAACGGAGACTTCTCCGGCTTCGTGACGGTTGATCAGGACAAGCTGCAATACCCGATCTATACGACGCGCGGGCCAATCAACACCTCGCATGTGACGTTCCGCGACGGGAAGCTGTTGGTGAACGTGGAAGACGCCGGCATACCGGCCATGTTTGCATCGCTAGTCGAGAAGACATTGAAAATGCCGGAGCAGGACAAAGGGCAAGCCGACGTAATCGACATTTTGGGGCTGCTCTGGAACAGCGCACAATTGCCCGACTATAGCGATCCCAATGACATGCAGACGGAAGCTGAGATGCTGATGAACACCTGCTGGTTCAATTGTATGGGAATGGACGACGCCACTGGAGTCCTCAGTCTGGACGGCGACGATCTGCAGCTCAATTTCACAGGTGCGATCGCCAAGCATCCAACGTTCCAGAAGGCGGAAAGCGTCCTCCAGGAATTGGCCAAAGCAATGGGCGGAACGTATCGAGCTTTTCCCCTGTGGCACGGTTTGGAACCATTTGTGTCGAAGAAGTTGGTCGTCGTACATCCCTTGGGAGGCTGCCCGATCGGAGGCAGCTCGACGGACGGGGTCGTCAACAGCAACGGCCAGGTGTACAACACAACGGCCGGGGCGCAGACGGTGTATGACGGGCTTTACGTGTTGGACGCATCGATCATTCCGGGAGCGGTGGCCGTGAATCCAACGCTAAGCATCGTGTCCATGGCGGCGAGAGCGGCAAAATCGATCGCTTGAGGGATGGTTTCCTAGTTCAGAGTCGTCGGACGACGGCAGGTTTCTTGGAAAGGAGAACCATGGCAACCCGATCGATGGGATCAAAAGACCAGGCCACAATTTTGCTGAACATCTTCGACGGATCGCGTCAACCGATCGGACCGGGAGTCAAGAATCTCCTTGTGCGCATTATTGACGGGAATCAGAAACAGTTGTTTAGCGACTTTCGCAACGGCTCCAGTTTTCAATTTCAAATCCCCTTCTATGATAATTTCGGTGACCGCTATACCGTGATCGGTTCCGCGGACAATTATTCGCAAGCCGGCGCCACGCCGGTAAACGTTCAGCGAACGGTCCCGCAAAGTGTCGATCTCATGCTTTTGGATAAGAACGCGACCTTCCAGTTTGGGAATGCCAGGTGGAGCGATCTCCCACAGAAGTATCCGGAAACTCGCTCCATTCTTGCGCGAGGAGCCGGGACGGAAGCCGACGCGCAGGCCCGCTATGAGAATTTGATGGAGAAGGATCCAGCTACACTGGCCTGTCTGTGGAATCTGATGACGGCGATGAGGGACATTGATCTGCCCTCCGGGACGCCGCTCACCTATCTAAAGCAGCTGATTTGGGAAGATGTGCCTGACCGAAACATCTTCGCACCGAAACAGGACCGGTTCTACGCTTATGCTGACAAAGCCCTCGTCAGCCAAGTCCAGCTAGCCGCTCAGCAAAACGAATTCGCACCTGAGCTGGACCCCGCCACTTTCCATAAGGGAGCTACGAGCAGCTACAAGCAAATTCAGTTCGGAGAAGCAAACGTCCAGCTGACCTTTCACGAAGGTGACACGCAAATAATCGACGGCACGGAGTGCATCGTGGTCGAGCCGGATATTGATTACTACAAGGATCTACTAGCCCACGCCTTGTTGGAAGTCCTTGTAAACGGCCTTGCGGGAACTCTCACTGACCCGAGAAACGTATACGTGTTGCGGTGGATCGCCGGACGGCGTGCCGGAGTGCCCGAGTTTAATCCGCCTTACACGATTGAATAGGACTACGGGCCTCGCGCAAACGCTCTGGAGACAGGAAGCGTGCGGAGATTAAACAATTTGAGGTCATCCCCTCTCAGGTAGCGTCGGCAGATCTGCCTAGAGAGCAACAAGAGGTATATGCCAGACACGCTTATAGAAGGTATCGACGTTTCCTCGAATCAAGGCGAGGTCGATTGGGGTACGGTGGCGCGTGCGGGAAAGGCATTCGGCTTCGCTCGGGCCACAATCGGAGGGCACCAGTGCGATCCCCAGTTCGTTGCGAACTGGCAGCGGATGAGCGATGCGGGCATCATTCGTGGGGCGTATCACTTTTTCTGGCCATTAACTCCCTGGCAGGACCAGGCGGAAAACTTCATAAAAACAGTTGGCGCGTTGAACCCAGGTGACTTACCTCCTGTTTTGGATCTCGAGGAGGCCATTCCCAAAAGCAGCGCATCAAAACGCGATGCTTGGGAGGATGTTCCCGCGGACCAGCGTCCTTCGATTATCCGGAACTGGCTCGACGCGGTTGAGCAAGCGCTGAGTATGCGGCCGATGATTTATACCCGCCAGAATTTTATCGAGCCTCTGCTCGGCGATGAAGTCAAGACATTGGCCACCTCGGGATTGTGGATTGCGCACTACAAGGTGGCCCAGCCCTCCACTCCGTCAAGCTGGACCTCATGGACGTTCTGGCAGTATTCGGAGACCGGCAGTGTCGACGGAGTACACGGGGATGTTGATTGCGACCGATTCGGTGGTTCACAGTACGATCTGCAAAACCTCACGAAGAGTTGATGCGTCTGCTCGAAGCACGTCACGGTTGACCCCGGGGATGCCAGAGGCTTGAGTCGACTTTCTTTCCGCGGCCTGACAGCATGTAGTGAAACGGGAGGCGTGGAAACGTCGCGAGGACAACAAAGCCCGACCGGCCAGGATAGGAGCAATAGAAAATGAGAACGCTCGGCATTTTAGTCCTGAAGAAGCTACGCATCTTAGGATGCGTAATGCTTGTAGCGGGATCGGCGTATTCTCAAACCGCCGATTCGCCCAACGGGGCGAGTTCTAAGTCCACCGCTGCCCAGAGCACCCCGCGTGTCAGCAACTCTGCACTGGCAGAGCGACCTGCACCTACCCCAGCAACCACGCAAAATCAATCAGCCAAAGACGTCGCACTCAGCGGAGTTGAAGTCACAGATCCGAAGGCCGACCAAACAGAGGTGGCTCTCGGAAAATTTGTGATTTTGAAGTTGGATACGCCTTGGGAAGTGATTCTCAAGCAGCAGACGCCAACGAACAAATTGGGGCTATTCATTAATGATTTATTTATGAAGGGGCTGGAGCCCATGCCCATGCCCGAGCATCCCAACTGGGTGATGTTCCAGCTCAAGCGGAATGACGAGAACCGCGATGCCTGGAGTGTGCTGTTCGCTAGTCGCGGTTGTAACGATTGTTCTCGGGGTGAAGGGTTCGATGCTTCGCGATTCCGGCGATCCCCGAACCGACGGCAAGAATGGGACCTATAGCCTAGGCCGCTTCCAGATGGCGGTGTGGTTTGTAACCGTGGTCTTTGCTTTCCTGTTCGCCTACGCCGTGACCGGGGACACTGCGCCGATTCCACAAGGCACGCTCATTTTGATGGGGATCGGTGCTGGCACGGCTCTTGGGGCGGCAGCCATCGATTTAAATAAGAGAACCGCTTCGAAAACCGACCGAATCAACTGGACATCGGAAAAGGCAGCCCTGCCGCAACAAATCCAGGACCTGCAGAGTAAGATTACGAGCGCACCTACGGGCGATCCTAATCTACCGCTTTTACAGCAGCAGCTCCTGACCGCACAACAACGTTTGCTCACCGTCTCGGCACAATTGGGTCGAATACCCGCTACGGAGGTGGCGGCTTCGGAAGGGTTCATTCAAGACTTGCTGAGCGATGAGAACGGAATAAGCTTCCACCGCCTCCAGGTTTTTGGTTGGACATTGGTGTTTTGGGCTGTCTTTGTCAGCATGCTCTTTAAGAAAGTCACAATGGTTGATTTCGACGCCACGCAGCTCGCCTTAATGGGGATCAGCGGCTCCACGTATCTCGGCTTCAAGCTGCAAGAGAAGCAGTCGTAAAATAAAATAGTGGTCGTGAGTTCCAAAGCGACGGCACGCGTTTTCGATCATCTCTCGCTCGCGCGGCGAACCCCTAGCCATACCCCTTAAGAGGACAAGTGGCAAGACAGAGAGGAGCAGCGGCCAGCGCTTCGCGCTGGTTGTATGAGCCTGAAACTCCTTCCGAGAGCTCGCCAGTTAGGGTGTGGCCCAACTAAAATCCAAGGCACAACTTGGTTCAGCAGCTAAGGCCGCATTTTCCCTGGAGCGT
>WNGK01014719.1_pt1 | contig 13964 bp, 7 predicted proteins | sample 5400601 | NCBI WGS metagenome assembly WNGK01 (sample SAMN13153376, study PRJNA577476) | soil metagenome | isolation source: 60 cm soil or saprolite under Garry oak tree replicate 1 | place: USA:California | collected 2016-06-15 | reverse complement strand
CGGCCTCCCCATAGTGGATGCGAACGGGACCCTTTTCGTAGAAGGACATGGCAGCTACTCCTTTCCCAGTCTGCTGGCCAAACACGCGCCGCACGGCGGCCATCGCCGTCGCCGCGGCGCCCGTTGCCAGTATTTTGCGTCTGATCAGATCCATAGTTGGCGTCCTCCTTGATGATTGTTGTGGCAGGTGCGGCTCGCGACTTGGCCACTCCGCCATCAATTCTGGCCAGTTTGTGGCGCAGCAACCGTCCTCGCAAGACCGCACGAGCCACACTGAGTGGTGGGGCCGAATCCCAGCCACATCTTGGGCAGCGAACGAAAAGCAAGCGGGTGAAAATGACCATCGCGTAGATTGCTACAAGGATCGCCCAGCCCAATGACACCACAAGCAAAGAGTCCCCGTAGTTCCATGCACGCGAAGGCTCGAACAAGATACGATGAAAAATCACCAGCACCAACACGAAAGGCCCAAGGGCCAACCCGTGCGAGTAACGCCGAAGAAATACCGCCTTCTCATTCGAATGAGCGTATTCGTCCCCCTCTTCAAGAGACGTGACCTGTCTCGGCTCCTGCACGGGGATTCGCAGATCCTTCAGATTCTTATCAGATGCAGCAGCATATCTAATATCGCGCAACGCTAGCCTAGCACAAGACAAAGGATGGTCACTCAACCTGGATAACCCACGAATTCGCCAGTCTGGTCCGCTACGCCGTTCGGAAGGGTCTAATTCAACCCTAATTGGCCCTTTTTCACTTGAAAGTGAGTAATTCACCCACACTTCGATGCATGGATTCACCCCCTTGTTTGCGCGTCTCGAATGGATCACCTTGAGCCATAACATGGGCACCCGTACCACGCAAGAAGGGCCGCCTGAAAGCGTCCTTGCCCGATCTTTCCCGCTCTCTCCTCACCCGAGGCAAAAGCGCCCCGGAGTTCTTTCTACAGCAGGGACCAAAAAGAAACGTATGTTCCGGTACAAACTTTCGATGCCCCTCGCCGTCAAATGTCCGGGTTGCGGTACCGAACCCTCCAGGTCCGCGCTCGAAGAGCGGCTGTACATTTGCCCGGGATGTAACCGACACCTGACGATGCCCTCGCAAATTCGAGCGGAGACTTTAGCAGACCCGGGAACGTGTCATGAATTTGACCGTGGCCTAGTGTCTGTGGGCGTGCACTGGCGTGGGTTGGTTCGGAGCGCGATCGGTAACGCGTTTGGCGTTGTGGCGGGGCTGCTCCGTGGTACGGCACCGCGGCAGGGGTCGACTCAGGCGCTAAACCCAATGAAACCTGTCCGGGCAGGTGACAGCTAACAGAAAGAGATGTTACGCTTCCTCCACGAGGAGCGCACGTTTTCAGGGCTGTTCTTCGCACCCGGTCCTAATGGAGCGTGTGGCCATCGTAATTGGCGGTGCTGATGTTAGCAACGAGAAAGTCAAATTCATCAGGGCCATTCCCCGAAAAGCTGCCAAATCCTTCGGTGCGATTCGGTGCTGCTCGTGCGGAACACTTTCCTCATGCAATCGATATGAGTTCTGGGAATGGTCATGTTTCAAATCACCTGCAGGCAGAGTCGCTAGGCACGGGATTTATCCTTTTGGATGCATGCTTCCGGCTCATCTGCGCGAGCGAAGAGGCCCTGGCGATCCTTGCTTATCCGCGAGTTCCATCCGAAAACAAAGGGTTTGAGAATTTTCTACAGGGCAGGATTCGATCGCTACTTCCCAGCAATGGCCGTCAAAACGGTCTCTCGCCTTCCAAATTTCCGAATGAATTCGCCTCGGGGAAAAGGTGTTATGAGGTGCGGACATTTTCGGTTAAATCGAATCTCAAAAACGGGCAGCGACCTGCCGTAGCGCTCTTACTCAGACGAAATCGCCGAGGCATTCTTGACCTCCAAACCGTAGCTCGGAAACTCCGGATGACGCCGCGCGAAACGCAGACCGTCGATTTCCTGGTGCAGGGGCTGGGCACCAAGCAGATGGCAAGCCGGATGGGCATCAGTCCGAACACGGCAAAGGCGTTCTTAAGATCCGTCATGATCAAGCTGGGAGCGGAGAACAGGCACGGCATCATCGGGAAAATTCTGCAGGCATCGAAAGCAATCGATCGGGGGACCTTCCGCTAGTTTCATGTAAGTTAGTTTTGCCTTTAGGTTTTGCGGACCCTGGGAGAAGGCGGTTCCGCAGCGGCCACCTTGTGGGGAGATTACTGTGCGCCTTGCCGTAATTGGTTGCGGGTACGTGGGATTGGTGACCGGGAGTTGTCTTGCTGCGGCGGGGCATGAAGTCACTGCCACGGATAACGACCCAGTTCGTATGGGACTCCTAAGTTCCAGTCGTCTGCCGATTTATGAGCCCGGCTTGGATCAGGTTACGCAGAGCGCTTGCGCCGCGGGCCGACTGCGATTCACCTCCGATTGTGCTCAGACGGTTCGCTCGGCGGATGCAATTTTCATTTGCGTGGGCACGCCACCCCTTGATTCGGGCGAAGCCGATCTTTCGGCCATCGACAATGTGGCCCGGCAGATCGCCGCTGCGTCGCAGTCGCCAAAACTGGTAATCGAAAAGAGCACCGTGCCGGCCCAGACGGGCGAGCAGCTACGTCACGCCCTTCGGGTCTATGGCCGCAGCAACGGCGCCAAGTTTCGCGTGGCCTCCAACCCGGAGTTCCTGCGCGAAGGCACCGCCGTCGCGGACTTCTTTCATCCTGACCGCATCGTTATAGGCGTGGAGGATGCGGAATCCGAGCGGCAGTTGCGCGAAATCTACAAACCGTTTCTCGAGGGCCGGTTCCACTGCCCTGTTCACGAACCGAAATGCCCCGCCGGCCCCGCGCCAGTGTTTTTGGTGACTACGATTGCCAGCGCCGAATTGATCAAGCACGCCTCTAACTCTTTCCTCGGTCTAAAAATCTCCTACGCCAATCTCATTGCCGATCTTTGCGAGAAGCTTGGAGGAAACGTTGAGGAAGTGACGCGCGCCATGGGACTTGATCCGCGCATTGGCCCGCATTTTCTCAATGCCGGCCTGGGCTTTGGAGGATTCTGCCTGCCCAAAGACATACAGGCATTCATTCGACTGGCGGAAAAACACGGCGTGGATTTCGGCCTGCTCAAGGAAGTCGAGGCGGTCAACAAACGCCGCATCGAACAGTTCGTGGAAAGAGTCCGCCGCGCGCTCTGGGTTGTGAAGGAGAAGAATGTCGGGGTCCTTGGTTTGGCCTTCAAACCCAATACCGATGACGTGCGTTTTGCGCCGGCCATCGAGGTCGCCCGGCGATTGATCGCGGAAGGCGCAAAGGTTCGGGCCTCTGATCCCGTGGCCATCGAGCGCGCTCGCTTGCTGCTCGACGGCGCCGTGTTCGTCGAAGATCCCTACGAAGTGGCTCGCGGGGCGGATGCCTTGCTTTTGCTGACCGAATGGAAGGAGTATCGCGAACTCGATTGGAAGCGCATCTATCGGGAGATGGCGCGGCCCCTGGTGATGGATGCGCGAAATATGCTGGCTCCTGCAAAAATGAAGGAACTGGGCTTCGAGTATTACAGCTTTGGCCGGCCCGACCTGAGTACGAACACCGCGCTTGTTTTCTCATGAGACTCATCTTGCCGATTCTCCCGCGGCGACCTGCTGCCGGAAGAACTCCAAGGTGAGCCGCAGCCCTTCATCCAGATGGACCTTCGGTTGCCATCCGAGCAGGCGCGTGGTTCATACTTCTGTTCGTCCTGCACTTGCTCCTGAGGGGGATTGACTTCGCACGGAAGGTGCAGTACTATGGGTACTAGGACCATACGCGCATTATGAATACTGGTAAGGGGAAAAAGCGCGCTCATTCCCGTCACCCGGCGAATGGACGATTCACGGGCAGCACATTAGCGTCACTTCACGGGCAGCGAAGGTCAGAAGTCACTCAAGGAACAGTGACAAACATTTCCGAGGGTGGGTTCTCTATGTTTGCTACTCACCCCTTACAGATTTCCGGGCTTCTTCAAGGCCGACTTTGGCTCGCCCGGGTGCCCGCGAAAATCCCCACTCTCGTTCAAGTGCGCTGGGTACAGCCAGTGGTGCCCGGGCGCCGCTACCGAATCGGCCTGCAGTATGTCATCTAGTTTATCGTGCCATTATCTTCTTTCGTAAATAGCCCCCCTAGCGGGTACTAACCTCCCGGGTTACTTCGATCAGCTAATTGACGCGGCCCTTCTACATTAATACCGTGTTAATTCGAGATGAATGGCTGTAGCAAGGCGCCGCAGTATTGAAAATCATACTGCACTGCGATCTCCGTCTCAGCTGAGGCTGTGGAGGAGATTTTCTTTTTAGTCGAGGAAGGATGCGAGTACTCGTGACTGGCGGGGCGGGCTACATTGGAAGCCATACCGCCAAAGTTTTGGCCCGCTCAGGGTTCGAACCAATCGTGCTGGATAACCTCTCAACCGGGCACCGGTGGGCCGTGAAATGGGGCACGCTGATCGAAGGAGATCTAGGAGATTCCGCATTGATTCGCGAAGTAATCAAAACCCACAGGGTGCAAGCCGTTGTCCATTTTGCCGGTTTCGCCTACGTGGGAGAGTCCATGCAGCGCCCGCGGCAATATTTTCGCAACAACGTGACCTACACGCTCAGACTGCTGGACGCAATGACAGATATGTCGGTAAAGCACATCGTTTTTTCATCCAGCTGCGCGACCTACGGCATTCCTGCAAGCGTCCCCATTCGCGAGGAGCAAGTCCAGGCCCCAATTAATCCGTACGGTGAATCGAAGAGGATGGTCGAACGCATCCTCGCTTGGTACGGTGAGGCTTACGGCTTGCGCTGGACGGCGCTGCGTTATTTCAACGCGGCCGGTGCCGACCCTGATGGTGAGCTAGGAGAGGACCACTCACCGGAAACTCATCTTATTCCACTCGCCATTCAAGCAGCGCTGGGAGAGAAACCGGCTCTCGAGATCTACGGGACGGATTACCTCACGCCGGACCACACCGCAATTCGCGACTACACCCATGTTATGGACTTGGCCGAGGCGCATGTTGCAGCCCTCAGGCACATGCTCAGGAGCCAAGAGAACGCGGCAATTAACCTGGGCACGGGAAGTGGTCATTCCGTTCGCCAAGTGGTTGCAGCGGTCGAGCGAGCGAGTGGACGCCGAGTCCCGATTCACGAAGCGCAGCGTCGCGCCGGCGACCCGCCCGAACTCGTCGCCGACCCGGCGAGAGCCAAAGAGCTCCTCGGCTGGAGGCCGCGGTATTCCTCTCTGGAAAGCATCGTACAAACTGCTTGGGATTGGCACATTTCTCGAAAACCCACCCTTGGCGGCGTTGACCCGGCTCAACCAAACGTTGGCCTGCTTGGAGAAGCGCGTTCCGATGCCACTGCAGCGTAACAGCTGGGGAGCGGCCTCATTACTCAGCGGCCCCCCCAGGCCAACGGTCGTCTCCGCAGTAACCATCATTCCCCGTGTGGCCCCAATCGCGAGTCCATGGGTCCGGCCCACGGTGCGTGGCAAGTTTCTCTGGGTTGGCGAGGAAAAGTTCTACATACGTGGCGTGACCTACGGAACATTTCGGCCAGGCGCTGACGGCAGCGCGTTTCCTGTGCCCAGGATCGTTGAGCAGGATTTCGCTCAGATGTCCGCGAATGGCGTGAATGCAGTACGAACGTACACCGCGCCACCACGCTGGCTTTTGGATCTTGCTGAGCAGAATGATCTCCGCGTTTTGGTGGGCCTGCAAGGAGAGCGGCACTACACGTTTCTAAACGAAAGGAAAACGGTTCGCGAGATCAGAGACCAGGTCAAAAAAGGTGCGCAGCGTTGCGCGGGGCATCCCGCAGTTCTGGGCTACCTTGTTGCCAATGAGATTCCCGCGGGCATTGTGCGTTGGCACGGGGCCCGTGCGATAGAGACATTTCTTAGGCAGCTCTCGGAAGAGGTTAAGGAAGAGGACCCCGAGGTCCTGGTTTCGTATGCAAACTATCCCTCGACGGAATACCTCGATCTATCTTTCCTCGATCTGCTGTGCTTCAACGTTTTTCTGGAATGCGAGAAAAGCTACGAGGCCTATCTCGCGCGTCTTCAGAATCTCGCGGGAAATCGTCCTCTGCTGATAACGGAAATCGGCCTAGACAGCCACAGGAACGGAGAGGAAGAGCAGGCCTCCTGCCTCGACTGGCAGATACGAAAGGCGTTCGCTGCAGGCTGCGCAGGCGCATTTGCTTATGCTTGGACGGACGAGTGGCACAGGGGCGGCGAGGACGTAACGGACTGGGATTTTGGCTTGACGAGCCGGACAAGAGAACCGAAGCGGGCGCTCGGCGTTGTTCGAAAAGCATTCGAGGAAGTTCCCTTCGCCTCCGAAGGTGCATGGCCGAAAATATCTGTGGTGGTGTGCACTTTCAACGGGAGCCGTACCATTCGTGATTGTTTGGAAGGAACTGGAAAACTCCGCTATCCCGACTACGAAACCATCGTGGTTGATGATGGCTCAACGGACGGCGTCGGTGATATTGCCGCGGAGTACGACGTCCGCTTGATCCGCACAGAAAATCAGGGTCTGAGCGCGGCCCGAAATCTGGGATGGCAGTCAGCAACGGGAGAGATCGTCGCTTATATTGATGACGATGCCCGCCCCGATCCGGATTGGTTGACATATCTCGCCGTTGCATTCCTCAAAGAAGATTACGTGGGCGTCGGGGGGCCGAACATTCCAGTCCCGGACGACGGAGAGACCGCGAGTTGTGTCGCGCGTTCTCCGGGGGGGCCGGCTCATGTGCTCCTTTCTGATTGCGAAGCAGAGCACATCCCAGGCTGCAACATGGCTTTCCGCAGGAGCTGGCTGGAGGCCATCAATGGATTTGATCCGCAATTCCGGCAAGCGGGCGACGACGTTGATATTTGCTGGCGAACCCACGAACAGGGCGGGAAGCTCGGGTTCAGCCCGGCGGCGATGGTCTGGCATCACTACCGCCGGACAGTGCGGGCATACTGGAAACAGCAGGTTGGCTACGGCAAGGCCGAGGCCATGCTCGAGAGGAAATGGCCCGAAAAATACAATTCCGGTGGCCACGCGACGTGGGCCGGGCGCATATACATCAACGGGATATTCCGCGCGCTCTCGCTGTCTCGCGGACGGATTTATCAGGGAACCTGGGGAACAGCGGGTTATGCGCGGCTGTACCACTCTGCGCCGACCCTTCTGAGCTCTCTGCCGCTGATGCACGAATGGCAGCTTATAAACCTTGTGCTGGCGGCGCTCTGCGCCGTGGGCATTATTTGGACTCGGCTGTTGAACATCTTGCCCGTGGCTGCAGCTGCTTTCGGATTGTCGCTGGTCCCGCCAATAAGCGCCGCGCTGAACATCCGCTTTCCTGCTTCGGCGAAAAGCGGCTTTGCTAGGTTCCGGCTGCGCGTCGTTACGGCGATACTTCACCTGATGCAGCCTTTGGCTCGTTTGTGGAGCCGTCTAATTTATTCCCTCACGGCCTGGAGAATCAGTCGTTTCCCAACGCTCTCGTTCCCGTGGCCGCGGATGTTTCAGCTGTGGAGCGAAAAATGGATTGATAGCACGTCAGTACTCCATTCGTTGGAATCTGTGCTGCGGTCGAGCGGCGCCGTCGTGCGCCGGGGCGGTGACTACGACAGATGGGATTTGGAAATACGCGGCGGTTTGTTTGGCGGCGTACGAGTCCGCACGGTCTCGGAGACTTACGGCCGGGGCAAGCACATGCTGCGGCTTCATTTCCGCCCATGGTTCTCCATCTCGGGAGCCGGGACCACCCTCTTGCGGGGCCGTGGCAGTGGGTGCGATTCATCGCGCCCTCATCAAGCTAGACTTCGAGCGCACGTGATGACTACTAAGAAGCCCAGCTCCAGTCGTGACCTCGCCCTTTACCTTCGTTTGTTCAGGTGGGCGCGACCCTATTGGGCACATCTAGTTGGTCTTTTCCTTCTCAGTTTGCTGGCAACCCCTCTGGCATTGCTGGCCCCTCTGCCGCTGAAGATAGCTCTCGATAGCGGGCTCGGTTCCAAGCCTTTTCCTCATTGGATTCGGCCATTCATGCCGGCTGCATTCAGGCTCACTCCGTCCTCGGCGCTGCTTTTTGCCGTCGGCTTGCTGATTGCCGTGACGATTCTCGCCCAGATTCAGACGCTAGCCCTGGCACTGCTGAAGACGTATACCGGCGAAAAAGTCCTCCTGGAATTTCGCTCTGGCCTTTTCGGCCAGATGCAGCGCTTGTCGCTTTCCTACCACGACGTTAAGGGGACCGCTGAAACGCTATACAACCTTCAATACGACGCGGCCGCGGTTCAGACAGTCGTGGCTGAACGCTTCATTCCGCTCATTGGTTCCGCTTTCACGCTGCTCGGAATGCTGTATGTCACTTTGAAAATCGATTGGCAACTGGCTTTGGTTGCCCTGCTGATCTCGCCCATTCTTTTTTTGATTTCAAAATTCTACCGGCGCCGCCTGCGCCGCGGGTCGCGCGAGGTGAAAAAGCTGGAAAAATCCGCAATGGGAGTCGTGCAGGAAGTGCTCGGCGCGCTTCGCGTGGTGAAAGCATTTGGAAAAGAGGAAAACGAGCGCCATCGTTTCGTCCGTCGAAGCTTCGAAGGCATGCGTGCCCGGCTCAAGCTGGCGCTGGCGGAGGGAAAGTACAACTTCCTGGTTGGTCTGACCTCCGCGATAGGAACGGCTACGGTACTGTTCGTGGGATTCCGGCAAGTCCAGTCCGGCGTCATCAGCCTCGGTGATCTCATGCTGATGATGGGGTATGTGACCCAGCTTTACGAACCCCTAAAATCCATGGGCAAAAACTCGGCAGCTCTCCAGTCCTACTTGGCTAACATCGAGCGAGCCTTCGCTTTGCTCGATGAACTTCCCGAAGTCGAAGAGAAAATCAATCCGCGCTCGCTGGTGCGCGCTACGGGAAAGCTTGCTTTCCAAAACGTTTCATTCAGATATGGGCAGAACAACCGGCCGGCCCTGGGTCAAGTTTCATTTCACGTGGATTCGGGAATGCGCGTGGGCATCGTGGGGCCGACGGGCGCGGGCAAAACTACGCTGGTCAGCCTGATGCTGCGCTTCTACGATCCGGTCGAAGGTCAGATTCTTCTCGATGATGTGGACCTGCGCGAATACCGGCTGTCTGATTTGCGCAACCAGTTTGCCTTCGTTCCCCAGGAGGCTGTGCTGTTCCCTACCAGCATCGCCGAAAATATTGCTTACGCGCGACCTGAGGCCACCGACGAAGAGGTTGTCGCGGCAGCCAAGGCCGCCAGCGCTCACGAGTTCACCGCTCTGCTCCCACAGGGTTACGACACCTTGGTCGGGGAGCGCGGGATGTGCCTTTCGGGAGGTGAGCGCCAGCGTATTTCCCTGGCCCGCGCCTTCCTGAAGAACGCTCCGATCCTCATCCTCGACGAACCCACCAGCTCCGTAGATGTGGACACGGAAGCCACGATTGTCGAAGCGATGGAGCGTCTGATGCACGGCCGCACCAGTCTCTTGATTTCTCATCGCCTTAGTCCGCTAAAAGACTGCGACACCATTCTGCACATCGATCAGGGGAGGCTCATTCGCGTGACTTCTCCAAAATTCTTAGTTGACCGCGAAGAAACGGTCGTGGCAGACACTGCGACTAGCTCCGGGAGACAGAGCAATGCCTGAGCCCTCCGTCGAACTTGTGCGGTCGAATCTGTCGGAGCATCCGGCGGCCCAGGCGTGGAAGAAACTGCGGGGCCGAAGCGTTGAGCTAAATGAAATTGTCATCTTGAAGAGGCGCCTCAAATCCTCCATTTACAAGCTCGAAGGCGCCGGCCCCGACGCTTCTCCGGTTGTCGCAAAGTATTGTCAGCGGCCGGTTGCCCGGCATGAGCGCTTGATTTATGAAAAAATCCTACCTCACCTGCCTATCACAGCACCGCGCTTCTACGGATTTGTCGCTGGAGAAAGCGAATTCGACTGGCTCTTCCTCGAGTATGTGCAAGGTGAACGATATTCCCGTCGGAACACGCAGCATACCATCCTGGCAGGGCGTTGGCTGGGGCTCCTTCACACCTCGGGAGCCGATATCCCTGTCGCGGCATGGCTTCCGGACCGTGGACCGGGTCACTACCTGGAAAAGTTGCGAGCCGCACACCTCAGATTATCCGAGAGTTTGAGGACTCTCGTTCTCTCGGCAGCGGAGAAGGCAATTTTCCAGGCAGTCGTATCCCAATGCGAATTGTTGGAGTCGTGCTGGGACCAGATAGAAGGTTGGTGTGAGCAGATGCCGCGCACTCTGGTTCACGGCGACCTAAAACCGAAGAACGTTGTCGTTCGTGGAGAGGGCGAGCAAGCCTCCTTCCTTCCTTTCGATTGGGAAGCAAGCGGCTGGGGCGTTTCTGCCGAAGACCTTGCGTATGTCAACCTGGCCGCCTACTACTCGGCCGTCAAGAGCTCTATGCCTGCTTTTAGCATGGACGACCTTCACAAGGCGGCAGTCGTAGGAAAGATCTTCAGAGGAATTTCAGAATTCCACTGGGAGAGTCAGCAGTTCGATCCCCGTTGGGAATTTTGCACACTCAAGCTCTGTATTTATCGAGACCGGATGAATGAAGCCCTAAAAACGGCTGAATGGGGGAAATCTGAGATGCTGCAAAAAAATATGAACGCAGGGCAGCCAATGACTAGTGGCGCTTCCAGCCGCCAAGTAGGTTCTGTGGATCTGACGACTAACTTGATCGTGGAAACTCTGGAGACGGCCTTTTCACGCCTTCGTGGAAAGCCAGTCCGAATCTTGCGGTTGGATCGACAGCCTTGCGAGCATTCGACCACTTTTCATGGTGAGCACTTAAATGCGTGGCTGGCGGAGGCCGAAGCCATCAAGGTCTTCTTCAAGGACTTTAATCCTGCACATCAGATCGAACCTGCGCGAAAGGTACGCCAGGCCGATCTGCCCCCCAGTCGCCAGGAGTTGAAAGTCTATCAATCAATTCTCTCGAAACTTCATTTAGGAACACCAGACTTCTACGCCGTTCGCTGGGAACCCGAACAGGGCCTGTTCTGGCTTTTCCTGGAAGACGCTGGCTCTTCGCGTCTGCGCGATTCAAGAAATCTTGAGCGCTGGGTGTCCGCGACACGGTGGGCTGCCCGGTTTCACGTGACGACGCGCAATCTTTCGGAGGAGCAAGTTAGTTTTCTTCCGAAATTCACTCGCGACCGCTATGTGCAATGTGCAGAGCGTGTGCAGAGAATACTCCCTGATCTAGCGTCCCCGGATCGGGAGGTTGTAGAGCTGGCGCTTCATCAGTTCGAGAGCAGCATCGAGAACCTGGAAGGCCTCCCGCATAGCCTTATCCATGGCCAATACTTCGGCCGCAACATCATGCTGCGCCTTGGCGACCCAGAGCGATTGATTGCGGTGATTGATTGGGAGACGGCGGCCGTTGGGCCGAGTGCCTATGACCTGGTGAGTCTTACGGCCGGGAAGTGGACAGACGAGCAGCGGCGAACATTGCGGCGCGCCTACTTCGACGAGTACCAGGCCAATGCAAAGCTCAAATTGGATTGGGAATCCTTCTATGCCAGCTTACATGACGTTGAGCTGTATCAAGCTCTGGAATGGCTTGGATGGTGGCGCAATCGAAGTTTTTCGCCCTACTTCGGCAAGTGGATGAAGGAGCTGGAAAGGGTGATGAGTGATTTTTTGCCTGTGGTCTAGCGGCCCCCTGGAAGGATGGCTGGCAATCCATTAGGACAACGGATGGACGTGGGCATGGAATCCAGCTTTGGTCAAGCTTGCAGCACCGCGTCAGATGACCGGCCTTTTGCGGCGGTTTTCGATCGGGAGGAATTTCGGAAAGAGCTGCGGGAACTTACGGTTGCAAAGCTACAGTGGGGCTCGCCGCAGGAGACTCGCGTGAAATTACTGCGGCCTCATGCGGGACGACGCCACACATTCGAAGTTGCAGTGAGAACCGAGAGTGGATGGCATAGTCTGATTGTTAAGCTGTACTCCTCCGATCGCCCTGATGTCTTTCGGGTCATGAAGACATTTCAAGAAGCTGGTTTCAAAGAGCCTGCCGAATTCGCGATTCCCCGGCCGTTACTGCATTTGCCTTCCATGGGAGCCCGTCTCGAAGAGAAGATTTCCGGGGTTTCCGCCGAAGACATATTCGTGGAGGGCAGCCGGAACGAAAAAATTGCGGCCGCCGAGCGCTGCGCGCAGTGGCTGGCCCAGTTCCACGCCCTTGCGCCGCCGTTGGGCAAGCCGTGCGAAGACGACCTCTCAAGAATCCGGCATTCAGCTCAACATCTGATTTCGATGGAAGGGCGGTTCGCCCACAAGTGCAAATTGATTCTGGCGCAGCTCATGGCGGCTGGACCGGCCCCCGACCAAGGCGAATTCCGCACTTGCCACGGCAGCTATATTCCTCAGCACGTCGTTCTGACAGGACGTAGCACCGTCGTACTCGACCTGGACGACTATTTCCTCGCACATCCGAGCCGGGATGTGGCCTATTTCATGGTTGGTATTCAACGCTTGGCCGAGAAACGCCTGAATTCGTTCCACGAGCTTGATTGGGTGTCTGAGGTCTTCCTATCTTCGTATGTCAGATCAAGCTCTGGCGCAGTTCTTGCGCGCCTGCCGTTGGCACGGGCAGCGGAATACATGCACGTCGCAAAGAAGCGCGCTGCCGCGAATCAGTCCAGTGAGTGGCGTGAAAGAGCAGAGGTCATGCTGGAGGAGGCTCTCCTGGCTCTTCAGCCGGCCCCTCTCGATGGTGGAGGAACCCGTCAAAAAGCTAGGCCACCTGGATTTGGAGAGCGCGCAGTTGGAGGCAACGGTTTGTAGTCTGAGGCGGCTATGACAAAGAAACTACTCATATTCATCTTTTTGTTTATTCTGGCGCCTGCTGCGGAGTCAGCAGGGGAACCCCAAGAAAAACTCGCCCTAACCGGCACAGTTGTGGATGCGAAGGCGGCGTCCGTACCAGGAGCCAAGGTCAAACTAATCCAGCAATCCGGTGGGCGCGAAACAGAAGTCACCACGGATGAAACGGGCGCTTTTTCTTTCGACAACCCGTCCCCCGGAGATTACACGCTTTCAGTCATTGCGCCGGAATTCGAGCTTGCCGAGCGCAAATTAACGGTGGGCTCAACCCCCGTGCCCCCTGTGCAGATCCGCCTGGAGGTCTTGGAGGTCACGGAGGAAGTGACTGTGTTGGCCGACGCCGTGCCCGTCTCGCCGGAGCAGAACATTGACCGGTTTCATGTCGATGACAATTTCTTAGGCGGCCTGCCTATGTTGAATGGAGATCCCCTGGTGGTCGTTTCCATGTTCACCGACCCCAGCGTGGCTGGAGCCATGGGTCCTCAGCTCATTGTGGATGGTGTTCCCACTGACGGCCTGGATCTGCCTCTCTCCAGCATCAAGAACATCACCGTGAATCAGAATCCTTACTCCGCAGAATTTGGGCGTCCGGGAAAAGGGCGGATCGAAGTCAAAACAAAGCGCCGGATTCATCACGTCCACGGAACTGTGTTTACAGACTTTCTGAATTCCGCCTTCGATGCCCGCAACACCTTTGCTTCGTCGGTCCCGTTTCACCAACGTGCCATCTCCGAGGCCGAACTGGAGGGGCCAATCACCAAAAACGTCTCGTTTGTCGTTTCGGCGCGTTATGACCTCAACAACGAAACCGCCATTGTCGACGCACAGACCCTGTCTGGCCCGTTCGTTCAGAATTTTGGGGCTCCGGCGCGGAACACTCTTCTCTTTGGGCGTCTGAATTTCAAGCTCAGCGCGAATCACAAACTCAGCCTCACCTATAAATTCAAGGATAAGTTGGGTAAGAACCGGAACGTCGGCGCATTCGATTTACCGGAGCGCGCCACAAACTACTTTGACCATGGGAACGAATTCAACCTCTTCGAGACGGCCACTCCCTCTCCGGCCCTCCTCAACGAATTCCGTTTGTCCTACCGGGA
>WNGK01005103.1_pt1 | contig 13964 bp, 23 predicted proteins | sample 5400601 | NCBI WGS metagenome assembly WNGK01 (sample SAMN13153376, study PRJNA577476) | soil metagenome | isolation source: 60 cm soil or saprolite under Garry oak tree replicate 1 | place: USA:California | collected 2016-06-15 | reverse complement strand
GTCATAGAAACCAGGGTTACTTACTGTAAACTTGGTGATGCCCCCATAGCTCGTACCATTCCAATATCCCCATGAGGAACAGCCAGTATGACAGTCAAAGCTTGCATGAGCATGGTTGGACGCGTTCATCACCATCCCTCCCAGCACACACACCAGTGCCACCACGACCACAGCAAAAGACATGAAACGTTTCATAGAAATACCCTTCTGTTCGCGATACGCGAACACACATCATGATGTGAGCACATACGTAGTTCATCTCGTGACTACATAGTGATGTACTCTTGTCATTATGTGTGGTGGTGGCCGTTCTGACAAAACGGCCAAACTTAGCCCGATTGCGGGCCGCCCGGTCAGTGCCGGGGTAATAATACCCTTCGAGATTGCCAGAGAAGCTTAGCTATGATGAGTCCATAGCGGCGGGTTCGGCGTGCCCAACTGAGCCATACGGATTAGGGTGGCGTCCGTACATCCTTTGTAGCTTCTCGCGGCTGCTCCACAAAACGAGTCTTGTGGCCTCTAATCAGGAACTTACGTTGCGCTAGCCGTTTCGCAAGCCCTCGCATCAATAGCGAGGGCTCCTGACGATGTACGTACAAGAGTACATACTTATGTAGTTATGAACTGGCATACGTATGTGTACATCATGATAACGAACGAGAAGGCTGGGGTTAACGCGAGTCAAAGGCTGGCGGTGCTATACTACTCCTTTCTTCGCTCTACCTTCACTGTCCAGGGTGTTTCTTTATACTCCTTGAGTCTTTTTGCCTCTTCTCGTGAAATGTAGTGACGCCTATTTCTACCAAACGGCTGTGGCTTAATACCCAAGTCTTTGAGATAGTTGTAAATGGTTGCTCGTTTTAATCCTGCATATTCAGCAGCCTCTTGCACAGTCAAGTATTCCTTTTCTTCCATGCTATGTTCCCTTCTTTCTAACAAGTGACTAACAAGAGTATAAACGAGTTTTATGAGGTTGTCAATACTTATCTAATATTCGTCTAAAAACTGTTGACAAGTGTCTAAAACTATGGTATTATTATATCAGTGAGAGGGAACAATCACAAAGCACTTTCAAAACTGAATAGCCGTTACAAGCCAAACCCAAAGCACAGAAGCTGGAACACAGACCCAGGACTGATACAAGCAAGTAGGGACGCAAGGCGAGCAACCAACGAGCGAAGCGGCAAACGAAATAAAAAGAAACCTCCCACCGAAGTAGGAGGCACCAAACAAGCGGGACCCGAACTTTGGACGGCAAGGGTTAACCGCTCTCACGAAAGGAAGTATACCATGACACAGACACAGAAAACCGTCAAAGTTCTCGCGAGAGTCGAGTTTAAGTCAGATAGTCGGAAGATCTGCTATCAAGTTCTGAGTAGTCACGGCGCAGATGTCTACACCACTTGCCTCTTTGACGGCAAAGCCACTGGGTGCAGCTGCCCGGCCACGAATGGCAAGTGCTATCATCGCACCCAAGTCGAGCAGATTGAGCGTATCCGCTCTGCACCGTCGGCTAAGTCCGCCACGTTCACTGAACTGAAGAGAGTGTACGATGTGCGCCAGAACCCATCCACTCGCGCGACCGACCTGGTGCTTGAGGCGAAACGGCGCCAGGCCGCACCACTGGCTGGTGCATCTCGCGCCTTCTCTTTAATGCGTTAATCTTCCGGGCTGGTGGGATTGCAATCCCACCAGCCCACCCAACCTACCGCGAAAGGATATGTATCATGACACAGCAAGCTAGCTTCAATCCGAATGAACATCTTCTTCAACTCAAGTCTAGTCAAGGCAGTAAGGACTACTTACCCGTGCAATGGCGCTTAGTTTGGTTTCGGTCTGAATGCCCACAAGGTACCATTGATACCGAGGAGGTCGAGTACGACACTGAGCGCACCGTCGAGGCTGAAGTCAGTGTCTACAATCAGGATAAGAGGCGCAGCGAGAAGGTCATCAAGAAGGCCAAGGGCTACGCTCGTTATCACGCCATCGTGACTGATGGCAAGGGTGGGCGTGCCAGTGGCACAAAGAGCGAGAATGCGGCCAACTTTGCTGATTACGGCGAGAAAGCCGAGACTGGGGCAATAGGCAGAGCTTTAGCAGCTTTAGGGTATGGGACGCAATTTGCACCTGACCTGGATGAAGAGCACAGGATTGTTGATGCGCCGGTGGATGTGCCTTTCCAGCCACCCACACCCGCGCAATTGCGTCACAATGGCCAACAGGACGCGCAGGCATCTCGACCACCCGATGACCTATCTGCACGCATCAAGACACTGTCAGCACGAGCACGTGCGCTGGGCATTGACACCAACGAGAAGTGGGCGGCGATGTTGCGCTACTTGGAAATCCCGAAAATCAAGTCGGAGGCCGAGATTGTCTTGATTGAGGGCTTCCTGGACGGCGAAGAGGCCAAGCGCGCGGAAACGGCATTTTGATGGAAATAGCCACCGTCACCATGATCCCCGCGCACGAGTCAGTGCCGCTTGCTTGCGCCTGGTGCCTGCGCGATTTGGGCGAGCCGATGGGTAGCGGTTCCCACGGGATATGCGCACGACATGCGGCGGATGTGCGCAGCGCGCATCGGGCAACGCTCGCCGCGGATGCACACACACACGCCGATCCGTTGCCTCGGCGTAGCACGAGTGGGGGTGGTTGCCCACCCCCGAAAGGACGCAAATGGTGAACAACGAGATTGGGAAGAACTTGTATCTCACACGCTATGATAGCTTGTATGTTCTCTCCAATGCGAGCTGCCAGCACATCTATGTCACTGCAGCCGATCTCCTCGCTTTGATGGATTACGGCATGCAAAACGCATCAAAGCTGACACAGGAAGTCGACAAGACAAGAAAGGATTTTTACGATGCAAGAACTACTCAATGTGAGATGTAGCCGTGGAAGGCTTATCATCACAGAGACGATGATTATTGTTGAATTTAAGTTTCCTGGTGTTCTCACCAGGACGGATACGATCTTCCGTTCGTCCCTTGTTGGTATTGATAAAAGGGACGTGGTGCCTGCTGTCTTTGGGCATGGGGGCGGCTCTACCATGAAGTTTTTAGACTCCGGTGGCCAAACACTTGATGCGGGTTTGGTTGCCCCCATGAAAGATGTCGTCAAAATAGAGAAACTGCTCACAGGCAGATAACTTGGAGGATTATCCTATGCAACCACAACCTGGTCAACCACAACAACCGTCACCACTCGTACCACAACCACCACGCAAGACAAAGCGTGTCTGGCTTATCGTAGGCGTTGTCGTCCTCCTTCTGGCTGTCTGTGGTGCTCTTGGCAACGCTGTCTCTCACAATGGCCGCACTCCCGCGATAAGCGTGATTACCGCTTCTTCCACTCAGCCAGGTACACCCCCCAAACCAACGAGCAAGCCTACCCAGGTTCACAAGCCCGCGTGGACGACAGTCGCCAACTTCTCTGGCAATGGCTCAAAGAAGACGGCTACATTTAGCGTACCCGATGATTGGAAAATTGTCTGGAAGTGCGACCATAGTTCATTCCAGGGATATGATTACAACGTCATTATCCTGGTCTACAACAGCGATGGAACTCTTGCGGATAGCGGGGTAAATACTCTGTGCAGTAAGAGCAATGAACAAGGGGAAACAGAAATACGTACTGCTGGGAATGTGTATCTGGATGTGACCAGTGAGGCTGTTTGGTCAGTCCAGATACAAGAACTCAAGTGAAGCTATGAACCTTCAGCAGTACGCTCTTGCAGTACACGAGAAATCCGAGCGTATAGGAGCACAGCATCCCTATACATGCAGCCGTCTGGGTGAGATTGCCTATCTTGTCCTCGATTGGTTTGCGCAGGGATATCCTGAGAAGCGCATTGTGGCTACGCTGAAGTACTTTCGTGAGCATCTTCTCGGGGAAAAAGAATATGGGTATTCCGATGATATTGCCACATTCCTGCGGGAATATACGCAAGCAAAAAGAAAGTGAGTGAGTGCGCATGACCATACAAGAACGAGTTCAGCAAGGGATAGCCTTGCTTGATGAACACAAGCCCGATTGGCGTGAGCAGATATGGATTGATGGGCTCGATATGGGTAGTAGTAGCGATGGGCTCTTAGAGCAGGTATACAAAATGTCCTATATCAAAGCCATTCGTGCGCTTGGATTGCACATCTCTCTCGGCTATGATTATGGCTTTGATATCGAGGGTGATGGTAATGACCCTGAAGAAGAGAACAAACGGCAATGGCGCGAGTTGACTGATGCTTGGAAGAAAGCTATTAGTTTTGTGCGCTTTCATGAAAGTGAGTAATGAGATGATCTTCGATTGGTTCGGCAATCCGATTGAGGTGCCACAACAGCCAACGCAATCGAATCCCAACCCATGCATAGCCGTGTACGGTAACGGCCCCGAGGGACAAACGTGCAAAGGGTGTGTGCATCTACGCTACCCCATCCAACGAAACCCGAAAGCAAAGTTCTGGAAGTGTGACAAGAGAAAACTTACACATGGCCCAAAAACCGATCATAGGGTAAACTGGCCAGCTTGCGCAAAATACGAAAAACGCGAAGGAGAATATCATGGAGGCTAACACAATAGACCTATCCTTCCGGAGAGTTGGGCTTGCCCAACTCTCCCCATTTTGCTGCCAACAATTTCGCCCCGTCGTCCTTCGTGCCGACTAGCGTTCTCAGATAGATATCCGTCGTTGCTAAACTCTCATGCCTGAGCAGATGCTGTAGCGAACGGATATCCTCGCCAGCTGCGTACCTCTCCTTCACGCTAGAATGCCTGAACATATGCAGGGAGATATGCTCTATCCCAGCCAGCCTGGCATAATGCTCAAGACGGCGCACAATCCCCGCCTCAGTCAATGCCCTGACTTCCCCTGGTCTCACACTGCCTCCCTGTCCTGCTTCTCGCCCAATGGCTACGAATACCGGATCGTCGGGCTTGATTGTCGAGAGTCTCCCCGACGCCTCTAAGTAGTGCGTTAATGCCTCTACAACAGGCGTAGGAAGCTCTATGCTATCATCCAGGTACGATTTACCCTTGCCCCTGAAGTGGAATACTACGCCCGATGAGACGGTTGACGAGGGCTGGATGTCCTTCCAATGCAATCGTTGGATTTCGGACCGTCGGCGAGCGGCAAAAAAATAGAAGCAGAAGAGCGCACGGTCTCGCATCCCCAGCGCTGTATCGGGTATAGCCCCAAAGAATGCTCTCAGTTCATCGTCAGTCAGTGCTCGGTGTGTCCTCTCTGGATGCTTTCGATGTATGCCTGTAGTTGGGCTAGGATGTTGCAAAAGAGTGTGTGTGTCGTATCCTGCCTGATACGTGGCCGCGTAGCGATAAAAACTGCTTATGACCGAGAGCCTGAAGTTCGTCGTTGCTGGCGTGACCGATCCGTCAGGACTGCGTGTCCAGGTCTTGTCTGAAGGCCCGTAGATGAAGTCCTCGACATCGGCCCTGGTGTACTGATCGGGTGACTTCCCATCAACAAAGAAGCGCGAGAGCACGCCAGCGTAGGCCACTTGCGTAGCATGCGAGCGCGAGCGTGATACTTGCCGCAAAAAGTCGGTATAGCACCGTTGCCATGGGCTACCAGGGTCAAATAGGTGTTCCTGTGGCATAAGGGCCTTAAATGAGGGTAAACAGGCTACAGGGACGGATATTCCTCAAGTATACGTAAAATAGGGGCATTTTTCAAATTGTAGTATAATGAGCAGAAACAAAGTAAGCTAATTAGGAAAGGGGCAGTCGCATGTCGTCATTTATCAAAGACGCTCAGGGTAATCTCTATCGCTTAGAAGATCGCCCTCACTTAAAACGTACACGCATTGAAGACCTCGTTGAGGTCTTCATGGGCAAAAAGGTACTCGTCAATGCTGAAACAGGGGAAGAAGTAACTCACACGCTTGACCTCGGAACACACTGGCTTATGTGTGCTGAAAATGGGGCATACATCTACACCCCAAAAGAACCACAAACTGATTGAAGCAAAGCCTTGTGTGAGCCACAAAAAAATCCGCCAGTTTTGCGCCTGGCGGATTAACCGCGCTTTTCCACATGTAGGAGTTCAGATGACAAATCAAGAATGTATCCGTTCCATCCTCTAGTATAACAAATCCACGAAAAAGATGCTATACTCGAGGCAGCTTAGCACGGGATGTATTGTACCTAGACTCTGCGCCCGCATTGCTGCACTACTGCAAAACAGCCCTGACTCCTCCGCGCGTGAGGAGTCAGGGCTGTTTTGCAGCACGTGCGAGATGACAGAAACAGACTGACATACCGTCAGGAACTCTATGGATGTCCTTCTGATAGTGCAGCAATCAAACTTGCTGTGCGCATTGTGGCAAGGCAAGAGCAGTCCCCACTCCCATCACGCCCCACAAGGACTCGCTGATATCCCCCTGTCTCTGCGGCCAGAGGTCTTACGCTCGAACAGATAAACATGGCAAATAGATTGATGGTTCCCTCTTGACAAACTATTAGTTTTCTGATATACTCTAATCAAGAGGTGAGGGAAATGACCCGAACCCATAACTTAACAAACCAAATACGGAGGTTTCACATGAATACCATAAAATCCACAAACCCAACTTTCACCATCACCTACAAGTTGATCGGCCACATAGTTGAAGAGTCTTACGAGACGAAACGCTATGAGAGTCAAGAAGCTCTAGAGGATGACCTGAGAGCCAGAGGGGAGAAGGGGCAAGTCTCCTACTACCTTTACGGCAAGCCAGGAATGGAAAGAAGGGAACTCAACCGGATGGCTTTCATCTAAGCCATCCATCAGGGAGAGAGCAAAAGCTCCTCCCTCTTTTGTTTCATGAAGGAGAGGATTATGCCAGGCAAAGGTGCGCCGAAAGGCAATCAATATGCACATAAACAAGACAAAGGTGAAACGATTAGTCTGTACCTCTCAGGCCGTGATATTGTTTTCTTGCAGCGTCTCATAGCTGAAAAGGGAGGAGCTATCACAACCTGGAGAAAAACAGCCAAGATGTTTGCCAAGAATGGCATCTATCGAGAAATCAAGTCCTATATGGATGCTGAATTAGTGTAGCGGTTATTGGGTCAGACACCTCGCGGTAGTAGGGGTTTGAGCGTTCCCATTCAAAACGCTCCCCTGCGAGGGGACTTTCTTTCCTTCCACCCCATAGAATGGGATGGGTATCCAGACAGACTGACATCCCTTGACATATTGCGCGGCGCCATTTCTCATGGTATATTTGTCTTAAAGGGTGTGTCTATGCATTGTAGCGATACGGGCAGTCAGAAAGTTGTCCACTTTGAACACCTCGATACCAATACGGGCGAGCATCTCAATAACATCATCGGGATGATTAAACACTTGTTCCATGGCAACGGACGCATCACCTTGATAATGAGCGGAGGGAACGTCTCTGAGTTTGAGACTTCGACGAAGACGCCGAATCGCAAGAAGAAATCAGCGTGAGCCAGGTGCCCGATGAGGGCAAAGGGCTGGCCCCTCGTTACCAGTCCGCGCGTTGTTCTGTCAACCCCTTTGTGGAGTAGCAGACACAGACGAGGGACTGCTGCACTCTGACGCGACATACCGACGCGGGTGCAGCAGAGCAGACGGCTTTATGCCTTTAAGCTGCGGGGTACAGCATAGTGCTTTCTCGGTATACAGGGAAAGCACATATCCCACCTTCCAGTGCTGATAGCACCCGTCAGGGCAATAGCGAGCACAGATCGTAGCAATGCGATCTGTGCTTTTTTGTTGGCTTATTATCGGTTGGACCCTTGATCCGATAATAAGGAAAATGTTATTCACGTTTCCGATAACGAAAGTGGGTGTGTCATGAGCCAGAGACAGCATTACCGCATCGATAATCGTATCGCCCTCCCCATCGATGATAGCAACCCTGACAGTCTGCTCATCACGAGGCCCATGCCACGCAACATCAAAGAGGTTCATGCCCTACGCAAAGTAAGAGGCCTGCACCATTTCAGGATGGTAGAGAAGCTCGGTTGCAATCCGGTCTTTCGCTGCTGGTGTGGTGAGAGCCTGGAAATCAACTATCAGCGCGAAGGGATGCTCATACACGAAAGTTGCGACGCCATGACCAACGACTTGACGGCATTCTGTCGAGAGCATAGCGGGTGTGAGCCGTTTGTGAATGGGATGCAAGAAGAGCGGGATACAGGAGGCCTGTGATGCGTGAGATTGACATGATTGCGGCTGAGCAAGATATCAGGGAGGTTCGACAGCCTTTTCTCGTGATATGGTATGTCGCTCTGGTGGCCTTCCTGGTCGGCGTCGTCGGTTGGTATGTGCTGTTGTGGTTGGTGTGAGATGCGAGACAAGAGAGAGTGTGTGTCATGCTGGCAACAATGGCTCCTCTATCTCGCTACGATTGCAGCCGTGTTGGTACCGGCGTATGGATTAACCTGGCTGGTTGGAAGGTGAAATTGTCATGAAACGTACACTGGGCAAACGCCTACGTGACTGGTACTGGTGGTTATGGGTAAGATGGCCCAGGTGGTAGAGATGAACGAAGAAGATGTCACCTCTGAGCGGGCATGCCGGACGGCGTATCTTATCTGCTGTGAATATGAGATGCATGTGCAGCAGTGTTTCCTGTGCATCCCTGGTCAGTGGCTCTGCCCTGACGCTCACCTCTTGCAGAAGAGCGCCGCGTATTGGCAAGAACGTTCGATGAGGCAGGAGAGCCCGCTGGATATGGGAGGGAAGTTGTACCCATGATGATAGGTACTTTCGGGAATTGTCCCGTTTGTGGGGCGGAATTGGTGTATGAGCTAGAAAGTTCGACCTTTTTCTGCGCCACAGGTCACTACACCGTTCGCATCACCGCGGGGACTACATCGGGAACTGTTACCCTCTCGCAGCAGCACGCGCCACCTATGCCCGCCGTCGAGGTTCCCAAAGCGTTCCATGATGCTTTTTCCGACAGGGAGGTGCTTGAACCATGAGCGATATTATCAATGCCATTGTGCCGATTGAAGCCATTCAGCCACATCCTCGCAACTATAAAATACATCCTCCTACTCAGATTGCCGTACTCGCGGCTTCACATAAGCGTTTTCAGCAATATCGCTCTGTCGTGATCTGGCAACGCCCCAATCATGAGTATATCCAGGTAGCAGGACATGGCATTGTTGAGGCAATGAAAGAACGCGGTGTGACCCATGTGCGTGCTGACATTCTTCCAATAGATACGCCAGAGGAGGACATCGAGGGCATACTTATTGCTGACAATACCCTACCTCTCGGCGCGAGTGAGAATGAAGAGTTGCTGGCGATGCTGCTCCAAGAGCAACAAGACGCGGGCTATGACCTGGCGAGCCTGGGAAGTGATGAGGAGGCGCTGCGGCAGATGTTGGAAAGTTTGGGGGATAGTTACTTGGGCGGTGGTGGGAGCGATGGTGCAGGTGCTGGTGGCGATGAGTTTGACGTTGACCCCGACGAGATAGAGGTACGTTGCAAACGTGGGGAATTATGGCAACTAGGTAAGCATCGCTTATTGGTTGATGACTCGACTAACCCGGAGAACGTGAAACGCTTGATGCAAGGGGAGAAAGCCTCTCTCATGGCAACTGATCCGCCGTATGGTGATTCATGGGTGCAGAAAGCCAAGGATATGCAAGAGCATGGCTATGTCCATAGCCATGCTGTTCTGCATGGCTCCATTGAAAACGATGATCGCAGCGCAACCGAGCTTAAAGCTTTTCTCATGGCTTTCTTGGATGCAGCAAAGTTGGCAGGAGATGCCCCTATGCCGTTTTACGTTTGGCACGGTGCCAAACGTATCGTTTTTGAGCAAGCCCTTTTAGATACTGGACACTTTGTCCATCAGCCAGTTGTTTGGGTCAAGCCTGGGTTTGTGATTGGACGATTGCACTATCATCCTCGGTGTGAGTGGGCGTTGCATGGCTGGCGTCAAGGCAATGGGAAATGCCCGTTTTATGGAGAGCGTAACCAGTCAGATGTATGGGAAGTGGCACGAGAGAACGATAAAATACATCCAACCCAAAAACCGCTAGAACTCTTTGCTATCCCTATCCGCAATCATACGAAGCCCGATGAGATTTGCTATGAACCCTTTGCAGGCTCTGGCACGCAAATTATTAGCGCAGAACGCTTAGGGAGACGTTGCTATGCAATGGAAATAGACGAGCGATACGCTAGTGTCTGTATCACACGATGGGAAGCCGAAACAGGACAAACCGCTACATTGCTTGAGCGAGAAAGTGAGGGTGCGCATGTCTGAACAGCCCAACACTCCTACACCCTATACACCTAATGTGAAAATGAGACGGCAGGGCCAGCGTATGAACGCCAAAGAGCGCAGGGCTGCGCAAGAGAAGTTTTTGAAAAGCTTTTCCATGACGGCCAATGTCCGTGCAGCTTGCCTCAATGCTGGTATTGACAGAAGCATGGTGTATTACTGGCAAGAGCATGATACCGAGTTCTCACTCAAGTTCAACATTGCCAATGAGGAAGCCAATGATATGATTCGTGCTGCACTTTGGAGGCGAGGTGTTGAAGGGATACAAAGGCGCGTGATTAGCATGGGCCGTGTCGTCTATGAGGAAGAGCCTGTGCTTGACGCAAAAGGCAAACCTGTGCTTGACGCAAAAGGCAAACCTGTTGTAAAGCAAGGGAAACCCATCATGGAACCGGAATATAGCGATAGCTTGCTTGCACTCTTAGCTAAAGCCCGTATGCCAGAATTCCGCGAGAAAGGTCTGACCATCAACAACGTGTTACCCAAGGAATACCACTTCGACCCAAATATCGACGGCGTGGAGGATCGGGGATGACGACAGCCACAGCCACTCGCCAGAGCAACAGAGCACGCGCTCCCTTCCGTCCCTACGGCGCTGGCCTCACTGCCTGGCGTTCGGGTGCCTCTGAGTGTCTCCTTGCGGGCCCTGCTGACTGCCTTGCTGGTGAGACACGCTTATACAATCCTCTCACCAATGAGCATACACCTATCAAAGAGTTGTGCGAAAAGAAGATAGCCCCCGTAGTTCAAACACTTTGGGGGCCTGTCCAATCTGAGATACCCTTTAGAAGGGGCTTTGATAAATTGTATCGCCTCACTACAGCATCGGGGCAATCATGCCTAGTTAGTGGCCAGCATCGTGTACTGACGCAGAACGGTTGGACTTTCGTCTCTGCATGTTCTGTTGGCGAGTCGATTCTGATATCCTCGCCTTGCCCTCTTCCGTCCACTGAGGCACACAACCCTGTAGCGTCTCAGCGAGATGGTCACCATTTGAACCATAAAGGCGCAGGTTATCGGGGTGATTATTCTGAGGATCATTATCAATATGGTGAACGACTTCCGTTGGTAAAAGATACCGCCCTAGCAATTGCTCCATTACCAGACGGTGTTCACGCACATAGCCAGCATAATTGGCAGAAGGATGATCGGGTTGGTGAACAAGAACGTAGCCCGCTTTATCGATTACTCGACCTCCACGCCAATGTGGATTATTGTCGCGTACCTGAGGGATGCGGTTGTATTCGATATGATGCTTCTCAAGAAAATCTGAAACACGATGGTGATTGCTTCCAATACGACGTGCAATCTCAGCATAAGACACGCCTTCCTTTGCCCATTGGCGCACTTCATCAATATGCCGATAGCACGCGCCGCCTGTTTCCCCACTTGGTTGAATCCCCTCTTTATGAAGCAGGTTTCGTACCTGGTCGATTGTCGCATGAGATGCTTCAGCACATCGCTTGGTACTCAAAGTTTGCCGGTATGTCTCAAGAATGGTGGTCTTCTGTTCTGCTGTCAGATGTTTATAGCCTTTCATTGTTACCCTCCTACAAGTGTGATTATACGGTACAGTGGACTGTGTTGTCAAGCATCGAATATGAACGAACAGATGAGTATTTTGATTTGCATGTTCCTGGTGCTGAACACTATCTCGCTGAAGGTATCTGGCATCATAATTGCGGGAAATCGCGTACATGGTTGGAAAAGATTCATCACTGCGCTGACCGCTACCCTGGCATGCGCGGGCTGATTGTGCGTAAGACGCGCCACTCGCTCACACAGTCGGCCATGGTGACGTTTGAAAAGAAGGTGCTGCCCGAGGGTTGGCTTGGCAACCTTATTCACTTCCGTACACAAGAACAGCAGTATGAATACCCCAACGGTTCTATCATTGCAGTGGCTGGCATGGATGACGCAGAGAAAATCCAGTCGTCGGAATGGGATTTCATCTACGCGCAGGAGGCGACCGAGCTGTCTTTGGATGCCTGGGAAACAATGACCAAGTGCTTGCGCAATGGCGTCATGCCCTACCAACAACTCGCAGCTGACTGCAATCCCTCGTATCCTACGCACTGGCTCAAGGCGCGTTGTGACCGTGGGGTGACGCGCATGCTGATGGCTCGCCACGAGGACAACCCGACAATCACGCCCGAACGTATTGCGCGTCTCAAGGCACTCACTGGCGTGCGAGGATTACGCCTCTACAAGGGGATATGGGCTGCTGCGGAAGGAATGGTTTACGACGAATGGGATGCGAGTGTTCATCTCGTCACACGTGAGCAATTGAAAAAGTGGGAAGTCTTCTACACTGATGGGACACTCAACCGCCAGGTGATCCGGCATATCATCGGTGGGATAGATTGGGGATTTTCAAACCCTGGATCCTTGCTCGTTTTCGGCTTGGATAGTGACCTCAGGATGTACCTCTTGGCAGAGGTCTACCGCACACAAAGAACGGATGATTGGTGGCTCTCGGAGGCGTTGAAACTCGACCAGGAGTTTCATGTGGAGCAGTGGATCGCCGACCCGTCACAACCGGCCTATATTCGCAAGTTCAACGCGGCAGGGCTACCCACGGTTGGGGCTGAGAACGCCATTACCCCCGGCGTGACAGCTATGCAGTCGAGATTGCAGATACAGCGCGATGGACGTCCACGCTTCTATGTCTACGAGTATGCTTTGCGCGACCGCGACGAATTGCGCGATGATGCGCATCAGCCGGTGTGCTTTGAAGGCGAAATCAATGAGTATGTGTGGCCCAAAGCGAAGGATGGACAAGCACTCAAAGAGGTGCCCGTGAAGGCGCAGGACCACGCGCTCGACGCAGCTCGCTATACCGTCATGTATCTAGAGAACGGTGGCGCAATTGGCATAACCGACACCGACCGAGACACGCTCGCGGCATTGCGTCGCTATAGGGGGTACTAGCGATGAGACGATTTATTTTGACATACACTCGTGAAGGACAATCTATCGATATCGAAGGCGTGCAGTTTTCTCTTACTGAACACTTTGGCGCGCCCGTTGCATTAGAGTATTATCCTGATGATACTGACTGGGCTGGCCCGCGAGGTTTCTATAGCCTTGAGGCCATGGAATACAAACTGAATGAGTTTGGCACAATGTCTATCAAGTGGATTGATATGGAACAAGGCGAATAGCGATGGAGTATTTTGAACAGGTTAAGGCAATGCACCAGCAGGTGCGAACTTTTGTGGAAAATCACGAACCAATGTATAAAGTTGTGTCCATTGATGGATACGTAACCACGAACTATATGCCGACACTCCGCAATCAGCAAGAATTTCCACCGTCGCACGCTGAATTTATTCTCACCGAGATTATGATGCGCTTTCGTGTGAGTGCACGCTATCTTGGCAGTAACCAGGGACTCTCTTGTGATGTGTATGTTACCAGCGAAGGTAAGTTGCATATGGGTGATCGACTCATGAGCAGAAGACAGTCAGGATAGCATAAGATGGGAGTGTTTTCAACGATGTTACAGGCCGGCATAGCTGCCTACACGGCGGCTCGGCGGGTTTTTGAAGACCCGTCTATATCACATAACCAGATGTTGTACCTCAACCAGCAGGCGATGTATAACCTGCTCTGGTCGTACTACAACGGCTCCATGTTTGAGAGGATTGTGGGCGCTGCCAACGCCTGGAACTGGAACATCTACGCCGGTGGCTGGCAAG
>WNGK01009736.1_pt1 | contig 13967 bp, 9 predicted proteins | sample 5400601 | NCBI WGS metagenome assembly WNGK01 (sample SAMN13153376, study PRJNA577476) | soil metagenome | isolation source: 60 cm soil or saprolite under Garry oak tree replicate 1 | place: USA:California | collected 2016-06-15 | reverse complement strand
CACTGGCGGCTCCCTGTTCGTCTACCAATTCCTTAACAAACCCAACCAATCCGTAAGAATGACAGGGAAAAGGAACCTTCACCTTCCTCCTTAAACGGCCTGGTAGTAGTGGTCGATCTCGGGAGATAAGTGGATTCCTTAGATTGAGGCCTTTACCGTCGGGGAAATCATCCAGATAGCCCGTGCCCCAGTCCTCAATCGCATATAACCCACCCGGCTTGAGGTGATGATCGAACAGATGCCAAAATGTTCTTTTAGTTACTTCGCCGATGTGCGACGCATCATCAATGATAATATCAAATCCGTCCGGAGCCGCCCGATTGGCGACCTCAGACAAAAACTGTTCGTCTGACTGATTGCCCTCGAAGGTTTGAATACGCTCTCCCGGCACGAAATGCCTCGGAAGCTTAACGTCGATTCCAATAATTGTACCAAGAGGGAAATAGTCGCGCCACAATTCAAGTGAACCGCCTTGATAGATGCCAATCTCGAGCAGTTTAACCTCGTTACCGATCCACGGCAGCAAAATTGGGTCATATACATCCAAGTAACCATACGTTATCTTATCAGTATTATAGGAGTCTAAGTTTAACTGTTTGCTTCGCATCTTTGGCATCTCGCATATGTCAAGGTAAGCTGACCAACGGATAAGAGTTTGTTGATCGGTCCCTTTTGCCCCGGTGATTATTGCCTTGCTCTGGTAACGGCAATTTTGGCGAGAAGCTCCGTGTGATCCGAGTTGTAGAGACGGAACTCATAGGTGGAACCTGCCCGGATCCAATTTGCGGCAGCGGAGCCCTGGCGTGAGGTTGCGAACAGCGATTCTTCGCGTCCATTGGTGGAGACATAGACCTTTCCGGCATCCCCGGCGGTATTCCACAAAATCGTCGTCTTGCCCATCCTTTCGCCAGCAGGTACTGGATTGGGGGAAGCGCTAAGAGTGGGTGAGGTTTTGCTTTGCAGAAGGCAAAAGGCGCGCTCGTCCCGATCTGGATCGGCTGGCGTCGAGTGGGTCGTATCACCGATTGTTAGGTACGACACAACGTTCCAACCAGCGCGATCGATCAATCTCTTTAACCCTTCCTCTGAGAAGATCCAGAAGTTGGTGTTGTCATTGTTGCATTCCTTTGGTCCCAGCAAATATGCAATCGGGTACGGTGAGAGAGGCTGACCGTCGGCCGTTTGCTTGGCGATGCGAGTGCTGACGAAACAATATTCCGTCATTCGGGCCAGTCTCTCCAAGATCAAGAAAGGGTTTTTCAAGTGATAGAGAGTTCCAAGAAGAAAGATGGCGTCGTACTTTTCGCCCGAGAGAAGGAATTGCGAGTCCAAATCGACTGATCGGATGGCGACGGATGAGTCCAAGGCATGCTTTAGAATTTGTGCTCCCTCCAAACGATTGAAGTTCGTGGACTCATTCTCGATCACGTCCACGGACAGCCCCTGTTTCTCCAGGAAAAATGCGAGATCCCCATCCGCAGCTCCAATGTCTGCAATCTTCCCATATTGGCCTCGGCACAATTGCAGCAAGTTGAGTTCTGCCATCGCCGACAGCCGCTCAAGAACGGCAACGTTTCTTAATGTGGCGTACGGATACCAGAACGACTTCGCCCGATGAGCCAATTTGATTTTCCAAAGGTTTTGTTCTGTCGTAATAGCCATTTCGCGGAGTGAGGACGTCTTCCGCTCACAACTGGTGCGCTGGTGGTTCGCACCGTTGGATCCTGCTTTGGCGTCTGATGCGCGGCTCTCACTTTTCTGCGTTCGTCGGCGGAAAGATTCACGCAGCGCTTTCCATGGTTCTGTTTCGGGGGCTTTTCCGCTTCGACCGACTAAAAGGCGTTCTATTTTCACGCCTGTAATGTTCGGGTCGCCAGAGGGCCGACGACAGATAGACGCCGCCGAATGTTTTTGTCGGACTAAATCCTACGCGTGCCCGGCGATACGTTGTGTCGGCGCGAGACGCGTCATTTTACATGGGTGGCGTCTTCCCACCGAATGGCTGCACGCAGCAGCTCACCCAACGAGTTCACGCCGAACTTTTCTTTCGCACGAGCGCAATAGGCTTGCACCGTCTTCACGCTCAGATGCAAGTCGTCGGCGATCTGCGACGTAGTGCGACCCTGGCCGAGCAGGCGAAAGATCTCCAGTTCGCGATCGCTTAAACATTCAACCGGCGAACTGGCGGTTGTTTTGCGCGATGAGCCGAGGCTACGAGCCATGGCGTTCACAACTCTTTCGCTCACGTAAACGCCGCCCTCTAGCACCCGGCGAATGGAGGCGAGCACGTTTTTTGTCGTCTCCCGTTTCATGACATAACCGCGGGCGCCGGCGCGCAGGGCACGTTCGGCGTACAACGCTTCGTCGTGCATTGAGAGAACGATCAACGCGACCAGCGGGAATTGGCTGTCCAAGTTCTTGATCAGTTCCAATCCCGATTCATTCTTTAGAGAGATGTCGATAAGCGCCACATCAGGCCGCGCCTTGGCAATTCCAGAGATCGCTTCAGCCGAATCCTCCGCTTCGCCACATACCATGAGATCATTCTGGCCGCTTATGAGATTAGCGAGGCCCTCGCGCACGAGCGGATGATCGTCGACGAGAAAAATGCGACTCTTGCGCGCAACTGTTGCAGGAGGGTTTGAATTCATCACGCAAAGTCTAAAGCACTGTCGCTCGGAATGTTTAACTTGCACGTCGCAATCGTTCCGTTCGGACCGTTTCGTCGGACGTCGAACGTTGCTCCGGCCAACGCTGCGCCATGACGCATTAAGCGAAGACCGAGTCCTTCTGGTTGGGGCAGCTTTTCGGGAAATCCGATTCCATCATCGGTGATAGTGAGGGTGAGTTCGGGGCCGTTCACGACGAGCCTAATATCGATGCGCCTGGGGCCAGCGTGCTTGATCGAGTTTGTGACCGCCTCCTGGGCGATTCGATAAAGTTGAGTTGCAACGGTCGAGTCGTGGATGCGAACTGATTCATCCCCGTCAAAGACGCAGTTGATCCGGAATCGTTCCGTAGTGTTTTCGGCGAGACCTTGCAAGGCCACCATTAATCCGTCTGCCTCCAGTTCCGGCGAGAAGAAGCCGCGCGCCAGATTCCGGGTAAGATCGATTCCTTCCTCAACATAATGAACAAGTTTTTCTGCTTCCGGCACTTCCGGTGCTGACCTTGCGGCGAGCCTTTCCTTCAGTACCTGAGCCGCGAGAGCCGTGCCGGTCAGATGCTGCCCAAGGCTGTCATGCAGGTCCTGGCCCAAACGGCGTCGTTCGCGATCGGCCACTCGCGCAATCTCCTGGTCAAGCCGCTGCCGCTCAGCGACCTCGCGCTGCAGCGCCGACGTCCGTTCACGCACGCGTCGATCCAGTTCAAGAACAAGCGTTCGTAACTTCGATAACACGCCCGCAAAAAGCGCATAGGAGAAAAAAGCCATCCCAGCATTCCAGAACCCCACTGCTGGGATTCCAGCTGCAAGATCCGATAGCTTCCAAACTGCGACGCTGATACCCACAATCGCCAAACCGAAGGTCAAGCTCCCAAACCACGCCGCTAAGGAAATCGGCAAGAGATAAAAGAGAAGCAGCGAACGCTCGTATCCGGTCAAATAATCGATGTATCCTATGATCCCCACGAGAAAAAGGCAGGCGACTACCAAAGCCTTCCGGGAAAATGTGAGGTGAGGAAAACTGGGAAGGTTAGTTATGACGGCATCGAACCAGGTCGACCGTGGAATCGTGTCATTCGCCATTCCCATACTCTTCGTAGAACCCGCAAAAAAAGCGAAAAATAACAAGAAGCTTTAAGCTCGGTTGCACACATCGCACTGTGCAAAATCAAAGGGGAACCGCCGGTGAAGCACAGAAGGTTCTGCGATTGTGAATGCTGTCTCAGTCACCAGATGCAAAGGCGGCCCCCAAATTACTTGGTTAGTCCCCGATCAATGGCGCGCTGCTACCGTTCCGGGGCTCGCTTTCGAAGGCGCTGCCGGACAAATTAGAATTGGTTTCGCTGTCATTCAAATCGCTGGCAGTTTCCGCGCGCGCCTGCCCGATGCGCTAAGCGTTGTCCTTTCGCAGCGTGGTAATTATTTGCTGTGCTTTGGAATACTCGCTGTCTAAGGTGGCCACATATCGGACCCGTTTCTCAAAAGCAGCCTCTATTTCACTGGCCGCGGCAGGGGAAGCCTCCGGTGGCTGGAGACTCGTCTCCAGTTCAGAGCAAAGCCGCGTCGCCCTTTCGACGACCGCCGGGTCAGTAGCAGGATCATCAGCTCTGAAATCAGGCGGCACATTGGAGCTGTTGATGCGTTGCGCGAGCGGCTCGAGACATTTGGCAGTGTATGGCTCACCCATGAAATCAAGCACCGAGCGCATGGCAGACTCTGAATCATCGACTAAGTCGGCATAGCGTAATCGATGGACGACGTTTGGACCGTAGGCATGTTCGGCCTTGAGGCAGGCACTGACCGTTCGGAGCCAATATTGATACGCCTCTTGTTCGCTTGCCACCAGGTGAACTCCCGCGATGCGATGGAAGTTGAGCATCGAGCGCACGACTGCGTGGACATCGCGGAACAAATGGATGAAAACGGCCCGAGGAAAGAGTTTGCGCAGGCCATAGATATGCAAGGAATATTCTGGAGTTCCATCTACCCAGCGTAACTTGGGTTCCTCTTCTGAATGTTTCATTCTCCGTTTCCGCTCCAGACCTCCACGATGACTTAAGATCAAATCGTTGATGCTTTTACCGAAGCTGGCGAAGAATTCATCGGACTGAATGTCCATTGCACTCAAGACGGAGCGATCACCGCGTGCGGCTCCGATCTGATAGCGAATAGTGAGATCTACCGCGAGATCTCCCATCCAGCTCGACTCTGGCAGAGGCAAAATGTTCGGGTGCTGCCCAAGACACCACGTCAGAACACTCGTTCCCGAGCGTGGCGATCCTACCACAAAAATCGGTCTAGCTGTTTGGTCCTGCATGTCAGTTGCGCACCCATCCCGGCATGAAGTCGAGGAATGCGAATTGCATCTAATTTCAGGCAATTTTCATCCTACACATGACCGGTCAAGCGCACATCGCAATCGCGATATCAGCTTGGACGCGAGGGAACAACACGAACTCAATTAGTTCGCTCCTTTTGGCGCCAGCCCAAGCCAATCCGATTCTTCCTGCGGGATTATGTTCGGATTCTGCCCAAGACACCAAGTGAGAATAGTCGATCCTGATCGACGTGAGGTTACGGTAAAAATCAGCTCGCTTATTCGTCCAACCAAAGAGCGCATTTGGCTTTAAGACGCGCTCTGTGTGGACGGAATTGCGGCGCTTAGCATTTTCAAGTTTTCTGCTTGTGGAACCTCAGTGGACCGGTCGCTAAATAAGTGATCCAATCGTTTTTGAACTGCCGAGACTGAATAATGAGTCTTCGTTTTTTCGATGCCATTCTCCGATAGGCGGTTCCAAAGCTCTTCGGATTCGTAAAGTTCGACCACCCCCTTCGCGAAATCTTCCGGCTCGTCGGCAATAAGAATATCTTGATAGTCAGTCAGCGGCATTCCCTCCACGGCAAGCGACGTTGCCACAACCGGAACACCAAATCCCATACTTTGGTTAATTTTGCCTTTGATACCTGCACCATAACGTAAGGGCGCCACCGATAATTTCACGCTCTCAAAAAATGGACGAACATCCCGCTGCAATCCAGTGACAATAACGTTCTCGCTCGCAAGCACCACCACTTCTGGGGGTGCCTTCTCGCCGATTATGTAGAATTTGGCGTCGGTGAGGGACTCTTTTACGAGGGGGTAAATTTTCTTCAGAAAAAAGATCACTGCATCGATATTTGGCGTGTGTTGGAATCCGCCAATAAAAAGAAAGTCCCGCCGCAGGCTAAACGGTGTATTTGAGCCCGGAACATCAACAATCGTGGGCACGATCTCGATCGGTTTATTCGGCCGCTCCTCGCGCAAAAGCTTCTGCTCGACACCGCTTACCACCCAGGTCTCGTCGGCTTGATCGATCAAGTCATATTCAAGCTGCTGTTTCTCTTGAGCTCTGCGACGCAATTCCGAATCGCCGATCAATTCCGCTCCGCGATTTTCCCGCAGAAAATGTAGATCGACAGTATCGAAAATAATGCGGCTTTGCGGTGCGTACAGCCGGGCATCGTCAATATGTTTGCGGGCAAAATCGCATCGACTTAGCACTACAGCGTCGAATTCGGATCCGTGAGAAATAAGATAGTCGCGCACCTTCTTGATGTAAGGATGGTAGACGACTTCAATCCCGCGCTTGCGCAGTTCATCGCCGTAAGGCGGGACGTCAGTGAGATTGTCCGGAATAAATGTTACATCGTGCCCTAGCCGCCGAAGGATATTAAGAATATGAAACATCCGGACCGATCCCGCATCTTTATCTGGCATTGGAAGGTAATGGTCGATGACGAGAATTTTTTTTCGCCCGGGCGGTGCCTTCTTTAAGAAGGAAAAATCGCTGGTCACGGGTTTTTTCATCAGCTCGGCGGCCCACGTGTCCGCAAAAGTCAACCGATTAATATCCTGGTGTTTCTTTGTGCCTTTTGAGAGATCGGTGCCGCCAGTTGCTCCTTCGTAGTGGATGACCTCGCTCAGCGGCTGGTACAGAACCTTGTAACGGGCCCGGCGAACCTTGAACGATAAATCGGCGTCTTCGTAGTAGGCGGGCGCATATCTTCTATCAAAGCCACCGACGCTCTGGAAGAGCGCTTTGGGAATCACCAACGCTGCCGCTGAGCAATAATCTACTTCGCGGAGGTAATTGTATTCAGGTTTTTCAGGGTCATCGAACTTGCCATAGTTCCATCCAGAGGCATCCCGCCAGATGATCCCGCCTGCTTCCTGCAAACGACCATCCGGGTAAACGAGTTTTGAGCCGACGATACCGGCTTGCGGCTCTTCTGCAAAGGTGTCCACCAGCGCGCTCAGCCAGCCGTCCTTAACAATTGTGTCGTTATTTAAGAAAAGGAGATAGTTGCCGCGCGCCTTCTCCGCGCCGCGGTTGCACGATGCGATAAAGCCGCAGTTGCTTTCGTTGCGTAGGTAAACGACCCCCTTCATCTGTGGGACAAGCTCAGCCGTCTCGTCCGTCGAGCAGTCGTCAACAACTATTACTTCGAAACGCGCCTGTTCCTCGGTAGTTTGGAGCGATCCAAGGCATGCGTGTGTGTATTGAAACTGATTGAATACCGGAATGATGATTGAAATTTCGACCTGTTCGTGAACCGGAAACTCGATTGGACGCGTTGGCACTGGAGGTTCGTAAATACCTGCTGACGATGTCGCGCGCGCGTTCTGCCCGGGGGCTGAGACTGCGCCTGAAATTAGGGTCCGGATTTGGTCATCAATCGCAGCCACCTCGGGATGAGTGGTTCGCCACTTCTGATAAGTCGAGACGATCTTTTCCAAATGTCCGTAGCCTAACGAGCTGCGTACAGGAGAAAATTTTGCCTTTAAGGCGGCAACCGGATTCGCAATTTGCCAGCGACGGGAAGAGCGCAGGCGCGCGGCGGCGTCTTCAACATCATCAAGCAAACGCAACAGCCTCCGAGTATCCCAAAGCTGTTTGCGCAACCGATCTGTCAGCTCGACGACGCGTCGCTCTTGTTCTGCCAGGCTTATGCTTTTGGAATGCAGTAACCGGTTGCGCTGTTTCAGCTCCTCTTCCGAGCGATGGACCGCGGCCGATATTCGCTCAATGTGCGCATTCAAGCGCTCAAACTCGGCGCCGTGTTGGGCGAGCTGTTTTCGTAATCGATCTGCTTCAAGAGCGGCAAGATTTAGGACCGGCGATCCGTGGTGACTCATCGCCCCTGTCGTGAGCGCGTTCTCGCTAGCCTCACGTTTTCCCGACAGTGGCTGCCCCGCTTCGCTTGGTGCCGCAACTGCGGCGCTCGCCGCTAACTCTGCCTCAATGACTCGACCGGCCTCGGCGGAAAGCTTTTGATACAACTCAAAAAGCTGGGGCGGAATCTGAGCGCCGAGGAGCTGCTCCGTCGTGAAATGAGTGTGCCGTCGCTCCCTTGAGATCAGCGCCGCTGCCTTTGCCACTTTCGAATCTGGCAGGCCGAGAAAAGAGATTATCCGCAGAAGCTCCGCGTGCGGGTCATAAAAAAACGAGTCGTAATGCGATACGATCCGATTTTCGGGCGTGGTCGCGGATAAGGCATGCTGGTTGTAGACCCCCCAAAGCGAGAGACCCAAGTGAAGCGAAAGGCCGTTGCGCTGATGTAACGAGTGCGCAACCTCGAGGGGATTTCGCACGACAAGGATCGTGCGCAGCTCCGGGATGATCGTGCCCCAGAACGAAAGAGTCAGGCTATTGCGTGGGTCTTTCCAACCCCACGGCGTACTCGGATCGAATTGCTGTATCAGAAGCTGGGCCTTGGTGCGCAGCGGCTCGAAGCGTTTATCGCTGAAGTCTTCCTCAATTTGTGGTGGCAGATCCCAGGCGCCGCCCAATTCATTCAACAATTCGTCGTTCAGCGCCACGAACCCCAAATGTTCCCAGAAACCATCGGGGTTATCGGCCTGCGCGGGCATCAACTCGTTTTCTGGGCCCAAATAGAGGCCGCAAGCATGCAATAGCCTCGTGAGCATCGACGTTCCTGAGCGATGCGCGCCGGCGATGCAAACAGCGGTGTTGGAGGTCGACGAATCCTTCAAGTGTTTTCGCTTTAAAAAACAGGCAAATACCTATGCCGAATAACGAACGCGTACCATAGATGGCGCGCATGGTAAACGCCAGTCTGAACAAACAATTTCTTCAGCGAGGGTTCGAGTCACTTGCTGTGCGGGTTTGATCGCTGGCTTCAAAGCGAGATCAGGGGGGCCTTTATTACCTTTCAATGTTTCAACGACGGCGCCGACAGCCGCGATTCTGGAAGCGAACAATGCGTTGGTCTTTTCAAACCATTAGGTAAGATTGAGGACTGCAAATCGTCGGGATAAATGAAATCCTATTGGCAATGTGATCTGACGGGCCATGAACTCGCCTGAGGCGCGCCCGAAGCTTTCGGTCGTGGTCGTTTGCTATGAGATGGCCGCGCAGATTAAGAACACTCTGCGCTCCCTTCTCCCTCCTTATCAGCGCGGCGTCAGGACGAGCGATTACGAGATCATCCTGATCGATAACGGCTCAGCGAAGATCCTGGATGACGAGACGCGAACAATTTCGCCGAACCTGCAATACATTTACGTCCCGCCTAACGAGTCGATCCCCAATCCCGCTTCGGCGATGAACCGCGCCGCAGCGCTCGCACGCGCTCCGTTGCTTTGCTTAATGATCGATGGCGCACGCATGCTTACTCCGGGAGTGTTGTCGTGGGGAATACGCCTGCTCGAATTGACCCCGGGCGCTATAGTGGAAGTGCGGGGCTGGCATCTCGGGCCTAAATGGCAACCGGAAAGCGTGGCGGAAGGTTACAACCATGACATTGAGTCTCACCTGCTCGATCAGGTGCGTTGGTGGGAAAACGGCTATCGGCTTTTCGATATTTCGTCAGGCAGCGCGCAAACCAAGCTGGGAGTTTCACAACCGGCTTCGGAATCGAATTGTCTTTTGGTCAGTCGCGCACTCTTTGATCGACTTGATGGGTTCGACGAACGCTATGAGGAAGCCGGCGGCGGATTGGTCAACCTCGACTTTTATGCGCGCGCGGTGGCCGCAGCGGATCATGTTTGGACGCTTCTCGGAGAAGGGACATTTCACCAGGTGCATGGAGGCGCTGCGACCAGCCTTTCCCTGGAGGAACTGCGACTTGCGATAGTCCGCTGGGGTGCGGAATCCTCCACCCCTCGACCCTGCTAAATTCATTCTGGCTGGCCACATTCCACGGGAATTTCAGGCATGGCTAAGTCGGATGACCAGTACGCGGCAGACCTAACCATTCTTGGAATGAGCGAAATCAATCAGTATTATCAGCAATTAACTCAAGAACAGATCGACGCTGGAACACATCGCGATATGGTCGGGGGGATGTGGGAAGAAATCGGAAGACTACAATTCGAATTCCTACGCGCGCGTGGTTTGAAGCCAAGCCATCGGCTCCTTGACATCGGGTGCGGCTCTCTTCGTGGCGGGATTCACGCGATCGAATATCTGGAGGCCGGAAATTATTACGGGTTGGACATTAATCCGTCGCTGATCGAAGCAGGCCGGCATGAGATCAGGCTCGCCGGCTTAACCCACAAAAATCCTCATCTGGCGGTGAGCGATCGTTTCGAACTGGGTCTGTTCCGCGAAAAGTTTGACTACCTGCTCGCGCTCTCCCTCTTTACGCACCTCTTCGCGAACCATATTATTCGCTGCCTTGCCGAGGTTCGTGAAGTGCTGGCGCCAGAAGGTCGGTTTTTTGCGACGTTCTTTTTGGCGCCGCACAGCGTGCACCTCGCCCCGATCGTTCACGAGCCCGGAGGAGTTAAGACGGAATACGACCGCGATCCTTTCCATTACTCTGCGGATGAAATTCGAGCGATGGCAAAACTGGTCAATTTATCGGCGGAAATTATTGGTGATTGGAATCACCCTCGCGCGCAACAGATGGTAATGTTTTTATCATGACTGCCATTCGCTCAGTGAGGATCCGCTAAACGGTAATGCTGCGTCCGCAGCTGCGTTAATTCCTCGAGCTGTGCGCTCGGTCAGCTTTTTCGCCCGAGATAGGGCAGCGTGTCGGATGCATCTCGATGGGTTTCATTCCTTCGTGTGGTCTGGGAAGGTAAGATTACGAATGTGCGTCTCGTGCAACTTGCCAAATGATCAACGTGTGTTCCCGGTTCTCCCAGAGGCGAGTCAGGCAGTCGGGCGGGTGGACTGGCCATGGGTGATCCTGGAATTCGAGTATGTGCGTGATCGGTGTGGACCGAAGCAGGCTGGAGAATTGAGCGTCGCTGGCGGCTGACCAGAGAGCTTTTGTGATTGCGACGCGATCATCTCGAGCATTTAATTTGAGGGCTTGTTTGTCCACGGGATTTCCAGGGAGCTCCTGATAAGCGGCTCGTCCGGCCAAGCCGCTGACAACGAATTGGTAGGCGCCCCAGGATTTGTTTGTCAGGACGACCGAATCCGGAGGAGTGTGTTCTCTGAGATAGACAAACGCGGGCCACTCCTCAGCTTTAATTGCGAGACGCGTTTGACGGTTAAAAAGTGTCAGCGGTGACGCCGGTCCGGCGGTACGATATAGCAGTCCAGCAACCAGGACGATCGAAACAAGAAACGTCCAGACCGCAGCCGGCCAGGAAAAGCGTTTCTGAAGAAATCGACCTATCCTCCAAAGCGCTACGCCCGCAAATGGAAACAGATACCAGCGCGTGTGGAGGGGAAATTGCCCTCCCAGTGAATAACGGTCGTAGTCCGATGCGAGAATGATTGCGAAACCGATTGAAGTCGCCACGGCCGAAAAGATGAGAAAGTTGAAGGGACCAAAGACCCGCCGGGCGCGGTCGCTCGTCAGATAGATCGAGATCGCGGCCAGAAGAGGAATGCCAATCACGTTCAGCAGGGAAAAAATAGAGAGGCAGGTCGCTTCCCATGCCCACTTCGTCACGTCCGGCCGAGGGATCGCTCGCGTGATCCAATTGTGTACTACAGACGCGAACGGCCATGAACTGGTAAAGCGCGGAAGAGGGTTCAAACCAAAACGCACATCAGACGCTCCTTGGAGATAACCCGGCGTTCGCATTTCGAGATAGAGCAGGCCCGCCACAGCCGCGGCGCCAAGGCCAGCAAGCAATAACACGCTTTGATGTTTTTTTCGCCAAAGATGCAACGTTATCAACAGGAATGCGGGGAGGACGGCAAGAGCGATGTGGATTCTAAACCGTGTCGTCGCGGCCAAAGTAAGAGCCGCTGCTAAGGTAAGAACGGGAGCCCTGAATCCCAGTTTGTCGCGCTCCAAGAACAGCAGTAGTCCCAGCATACCGGCGTATAGTACGACTAGGCCTGAATACATTTGCGGGGACGACAGCGCGACGGGATCAAGGCCGCTACTCAGATGCGGGAAAACTGTGAAATAGAAAAATGGAAATGTCTTAAATGGAAGGCCCGTCGGCGCAGCTACCGGCCAAAGATTGGGGGCGGGAGGTACGGCGACATACATCAAAGCTAGGGCGCAATACCCGGCTACAGGCGAGGCCGCTAATGTTTTTCCGATGCCATACAACAACAAACACATCAACACCTGAATCACGGCGTAGTGATAAACCAGGTGGGCGCGCAGCATGTCGGGCTGGCCGGTGTAGCGATCGATTAGCATCGTCGTGAGATGCATAAAGTTATGGTAAGCCCGCTCAGGCGAGCCACCCCGGATAGTCGCCTGCCGCGGAGGGATGTGTCGCGACAGCTCGTAAGCTTGCCCGACATGATAGAGGTGATCCATAAAGCCGTCGTAGATCATTCCCCCGGTTTGGGCATCCCTCCTCCAGACCGATTGCGTGGAAATATTTGCCACCATGCTTGCCGCAACCAGTGCCGCCAACACCCAGTCGAAACGCCTGAAGCATTTTGCGCGTGGCACCAGAGTCCATCTGTTTTCAATCGCGTAGTAGATTAAGCCCGCCCCCGCAACAGCCTGCGCAGAATAGAAAAGCCAATTACAATGAAGCGTGGCTGCCGCAAAGTAGAAGAGGGTCGTCAGCGCGTAACTGCTGGCGGCGCTGAGGGCGATTCGGATTGTCCGGTCAGGCAGCTCGTTTCGTAACAACAAATAGAGCCAGCCGCCCAGCGGCATCCAAAGGGCCAGCGCTCCCGTCACAAAGCGGACTAACTCGAGCGCTCCCAGATTCAACTCCTTGCAATAATAGGCTGCCAGATATCCCGTGATGCATCCGAGGACGATTTTCGTGAATGGCCAATGTCTTATATTCATTGTGAAACCGCTGGTTGAGGACAGTGGGCGTTTGAGTGCCGTGCTATTTCAAGAGGCAAGGCCAGTATTCACACGACAGTCCTCGCCTTGAGGAACGCCTTTCGCATGACAAGCCAAGATCACGGCAGGAATATGCCCATCATGTCGGTGCCTTCGATTCTCTGATACTGCGGTTGAGGGTGCAGCACCACGTTACATTGAAAACGCATGGTTTCCGGTTTCAGTCGTCGTGCTATCGCGGTGCTTGGACGAATTGCCATCTCGCGTGTGTTGCGCGGGCAGAGGAGGTCGGACGTTCGAGTAAAAAGTTCGCAATTTTCGCATCTTGCCCGAAAGTTCTTGTCACTTGTCGACACCCCGGGAGAGATCAATCTTCACCATCTTATGATTGTGACATCCGATTCAGATCGGAACAACCTGAAAAGGCTGGCGAAGGCGAGGCAACGCTGTGCGGCCAAAATTCTTGAGCTGTACAAAATGGCTGGCGCAGGCCATATCGGTTCGTCGCTGAGTTGCCTTGAGATTTTGGTCGATCTTTGTTTTGGCCGAATGGAGAAGGACGATGTCCTTGTGCTTTCCAAGGGTCACGCCGCGGCTGCACTCTACACGACGCTTTCATTATCGGACCGGTTGCCTGAAACTGAACTTTCTACTTTCTACAAGGATGGCACCGTTCTGTCCGCCCACCCCCCGTGTTCAGGCGCGATTCGCGCCATCCCGTTCGGGACCGGCAGTCTCGGGCACGGTTTGGGTCTCGCCTGCGGGATTGCGTTTTCGTGCCGCTTTACTGGGAAATCATTCAAGGTTTTCGCGGTGTTGTCGGATGGCGATTGCAATGAAGGGTCCACTTGGGAGGCGGCGTTGTTTGCCAGGCAGCAGAAGCTATCCGCTTTGACTGTTGTCGTTGACCTAAATGGTGTCCAGGGGATTGGGTATACAAAGAATATTCTTAACTTGGAACCAATCGTCGAAAAGTGGACCTCCTTCGGCTTCGCAGTTGCGGTCGCTGATGACGGTAACAATTTCGGCAGCCTTTCCCGCGCCCATGAGGCGGTGAAGAACTCGG
>WNGK01005098.1_pt1 | contig 13967 bp, 12 predicted proteins | sample 5400601 | NCBI WGS metagenome assembly WNGK01 (sample SAMN13153376, study PRJNA577476) | soil metagenome | isolation source: 60 cm soil or saprolite under Garry oak tree replicate 1 | place: USA:California | collected 2016-06-15 | reverse complement strand
GAAACGCCGCCTCGAAGTCCTTGATCAGCGGCGTCACCAGCTTCGCATCCGTCGTCGAATACACCACCACCTTCCCCTCCTTCTTCGCCCCATCGACCACCTTCGCGTACTCCGCCGGATAACCCGCAGGAACTTGCGCCATTGCGTTCAGCGAAATCGCGGTGAATGCGACCATCGTCCATTTCGACAACATAATCATTCGCTTCTCCAGGATCTGAATTTAGTTGCTACTTCGGTGCAAACGTGAGGACCGTAAAGGTATTCGGAAAGTAGCGATTGGGATAGAACGGCGCCACGGCCTTGTTGATCTTCTTCGCCGGATCCGCGGTGCCCTCGGCGGTGACGAGATAGATTTTTTTCGTTTTCGGGTCGAGAGCCATGGTGCGCGCGTAAGGGCGTGTGGTCGTCGCCTCGGCGAGCTTGTAAGTGTCGAGATCTACCTGGTCGTAGATGACGAGGTTCGCATCGACTCCGTTAGATGTATAGACCTTATGCGTTGCGGGGTCGTAGATGACGCCATCGTTGCCGCGCCCGATCTCCATCGTCGTGATGACCCTGCCGGAATCGGAATCAAGCACCGCGAGCACGGGGTTCTTGCCGCGGCACCCGACGAAGATACGCTTGTTGGCCTTGTCGAAGGCGATGCCCGTCGGCTCTTCGCAGGGTGCCGTCTTCCAATCGGCGGTGACCTTGCGTTGCGCGACGTCGATCTTGGCCACCGAATTGCGGTCGCGAAGCGCCATGAACAGGTTACCTTCGCCATCGGGCACGGTGCCGTCGAGCTTCTTGCTGTCCATCGGCAGCTTGCCGACGATCTTGCCCGTTTTTGCGTCGACGAAGGCAATTTTCTTGCTGTCGCCCATCGTGAAAGCGAGCTGCTTGGTCACCGGGTCATAGAAAGCCGAATCCGCGTCATCGCCGATCTTGATGCGGTTGATCGACTTGAGCGTCGAGAGCTGGAAGACGGTGGTCGTGCCGTCGCCGTTGATCGTGTAACCGCGGTCGAATTCAGGCACGAGAGCGATCGCATTGGCATCCTCGGACTTGTCGATGTTGCGCACGACCTTTTTCGCCTTGATGTCGAAGACAGTCACGCCGTCGCCGCGGCGTCCGATGAACAGGTAGCCTCGCGCCGGGTCGAGCGTCACGTAATCCCAGTCGGGCGAGGCTGCTTTGAGCGGTACCGCTGACTCGAGGTGGTAGAACTGCTGCGCTTGGGCTGCAGCGGCGAACGCAGTGATTCCAAATACGGCGAAGGCGAGAAAGGAATTCATGGCATCTCCAACAGTCAATTTGCGCCGGACGCGACATCGAAGCGCAGTATGGCGGCTCCGGTCTTGCCTTCGCCCGGCGAGACCGCGACGTAGAGGCGCTTCAATCCCGGCACGAGAATGCCGGTCTTTGCGCCAGGCGCCGAAGTGACGCGCGCGAGCTCTTCGTAGTGGTCGGCATCTTTCTGCTGGAAGACGCCGATGTAGCCTTCGCCGCCCAGGGCGTAGATGCGGCGGTTGACGGCGTCCCAAATCACTTGGTCGCAGCGCTCGGGAGCCTTGAAGCTCGCGATGGAAGCGCCGGTGTCGGCGTTCAGCACAATCAGCTTACCGGGCTTGCGCGTGATGACGAACAGACGCTTGTTGGGCTCGTCGAAGGCAAGCGGCGCGTTCTGCTCCGCTTCCTTGATGGGCCAGGTGTTGAGAACCGTCAGCTTGTCCTTGTCCACCACGGCGATGTAGTTCTTGCCGGTGACGTTGATGTAGAGCTTGTTGCCCTTTTCCTCGATCGCCATTGCCTCGACTTTTTCGGTGTCGAACTTGAGGTCGCCGCTGCGTTTGAGGGTAGTGGGATCGACCACGGAGAGGTAGGTCTCCTTCATCTTCGCGTCGCGGCCGCCGTTGACGATGTAGAGGCGCTTCGTCGAAGGATCGTAGCCCATCGCGTCGGCGCCGGGCGCGGCGAGCTTGAGCGTGCCGGTGACTTTGTGGGTGGTCGCGTCGATCACCTTCGTGACCATTGTGTCTCCGCCACTATCAGTCACGATAAGGCGATTTTTCTCCGGCAGATAGAGGATGCCGTGGGGCGTGTCGACGACGCCCTTGATGCTCTTTTGCATCTTCCCCGTCTTGAGGTCGAAGACGTCGAGCGTGCCATGGTCCTCCGCCGCGAGCCAAAGGCGGTTGCGCTTTAGGTCGTATTCAAAATGATCGAAGTCGCCGCTGTAGCCGGGCAGCTCGGTGCGGCCGGCCAGACGCAGCGACTCACTACCCGCGACCGCATGAAGGCTGGCTGCCAAAAGTGCGACGCACGAAGCGATCGCGGCAATTTTTTTCTTCATCGTTTCTTTCCTCGTAGTCGATGGAAGATCGTCGGGCGCAAGCAGACTTCAGGGGTCCAACTCGTTAAGTTTCTCGACCGAAGGGACGCGCTTTTGCAGTTCGTCGCGAAGCTTTTCCGCCTTCGCGAGAAATGCCTTCTCGTCGTCGCCGCCCTTGTAGCGGAAGCCTACGCTCAGCGCGCCGACCGTCTTGCCGGAAGCATCACGCAATGGAAGCTCCACCCCGTAACGCTTATCTTCCCCGTATACGCCGACGATCGGCTCGCCGGAGTTGATCACCTTCATGTCGTCGTCGTCCGCCTTCTTGCCGATGCGCCCGAAGTTAGAGGCGATGATGATGTTGTCCTTGGCCTTCGGCGGGGTAACGTGCATGGCGAGCACGATGACTTCCGAGTGCCTCGAAAGCGTGTCGTCGACGAGCTTTTGCGCGTGCGTCTTGGTCGTCGCGAGCGGCTCGTAAGGGTGGAGCTCGACGAGATTGGCGGCATTGAGTATTCGCTTCGCCAGCCAGTCACGGATTCCGATGGCCTTTTTCTCTAGCGCTTTCTTGTCGTCACCGTTCTTGTACGGAAAGACCAGCCCAAGCGCGCCGAGATTCGTTCCCGCGACGTCGCGCAGCACCAGCTCCACCTCGAAGCGGTTGCCGCCATGCGCAACTTCGAGGTTGGTTTTTTCGGTCGTGATCACTCTCATGTCATCGTCGTCCGCAACCTTGCCGATGCGACCGATGTTCGATGCGATGATGGGATAGTTGGGAACGCTCGGCGGCGACACGTGAAACACGATCACCAACAATCCGGGATTTCTCGCGACGACCTGGTCAACGAGCTCCTGGCCGTAGCTTTTCACCGGCAACTGCGCGTGGAGCGGGAAGGCCAGCACCGAGGCGAGCAAAAAAAGCGCTGCACGCACCATTGGATTGCTCCTTGCCTTTAGTTGAGGCGACTAGCGTAGTTTCCCGACCTGAAATCAATCTGACTGCATTCTGAATCCCCATTCAGAGATCCAGGACGAGGACACTCTGAAATGCCGTTCAGAATCACTTCAGGCTGATGTAAGGTTCGTGCCCCATTCTTGACCCTCACCTGTTCAGCTGGCAAGACGGTACGAGCCTTTGCGCGCCATGTTGCGGTACGAGGCGTGCCATCCTAGGGAAGGCCGCGTTGCAAGAGGTCGGGACAATCTGCGACGAGCGGTGAATCCGACAAAGATGGAATGCGTCGCTGCGGCAGCGATTGACATGCGTCGAAGCGATTGCTCCAAAGGAGGAAACGATGATCCGACGACTGCTGACGACCTTTATTCTGGCCGCGCTAGCGACGCCTTTCGTCTACGCCGCAGATGCGGCGGACGAGGATTCGGTCGCGGTTCAGGCGGCCCGGGAAAAGTGGGTCAAGAACAAAGGCTACAAGGTCTACTACACGAAGAAGTTCGACTTGAGCGACCTGCCGCACTACAAGCCCGAGCAGAAGGTCTCCGGCACCATCCGCATGTGGGGATCGAACTACTTCACGGACAGCCCGCTCGCGGATTACTGGATCGAGGAGTTCCACAAATATCAGCCCGACGTAAAGTTCGCGCTTCATCTGAAGACGACCCTGCACGCAATCCCCGGCCTGATTTTCGGAATGTCCGATATCGGACCGATGGGCCGCCAGATCACGTGGGACGAACTGTTGTCCTACCAGCGAGAGCGCAATCACTTGCCGATCGGAATCGTTGCCGTCACCGGAAGTTACGATGTGTCCGGATGGAATCCGCCCATCGGCGTGTACCTCCACAAGGACAACCCGCTATCGAAGCTCTCACTGCAGCAACTCGACGGAATCTTCGGCGCGCAGCGTTCCGGCGCTTGGCGGGAGCTGACCTGGGACAAGTCGCTCGCCCGCGGGCCGGAAAAGAATATCCGCACGTGGGGCCAGCTCGGCCTCACCGGGGAATGGGCCGACAAGCCGATTCACGTCTACGGCTACAACCTCCAGTTCCATTTCCCGCAGGAGATCGAGTCGAGAGCGTTCGGCGGCGTATCGGGGAAATGGAACGAGAACCTCATCGAGTACGACAACCTGGCGCTGCCTGACGGCAGCTTCAAGCTGGCCGGCCAGCTCATGCTGGAGGATCTCGCCAAGGATCCCTACGGCATCGCCTACTGCGCCGGCGGCAATGCGTGGCTCACGCCGCAGATCAAGTCTGTCGCGTTGTCGGTCAAGACCGGGGATCCCGCGTATGAGCTGACGCTCGACAACGTGCGCGAGCGCAAGTACCCGATGTACGCGGATGTCTTCTTCTACATCGATCGCGATCCGAAGAAGCCCGTCGATCCCAAGGTGAAGGAGTTCCTGCGTTACGTCCTGAGCAGCGAGGGCCAGACGCAGGTGATGCGCGACGGAAAGTATCTTCCCCTTACCGCGGAAGCCGTTCGCGCCCAGTTGAAGCTGCTCGAGTAGCGCATGTAAGACTTTGAACCTAGCATCCGTGCCGGAATCGACACGTAAGGGAGCTCATGCGCGTAGCTTTGTGATATCTTGACCGAAGGCTCTGTCGTCGATGACTTAAGGAGGTTCCCATGCGGTCTCATTGGGTACTTTTGGAGGTCCTGTCGGCGATCGTCGTGCTGGCCATGCCGGCGGACGCAGCGGTGACAGTCACTTTTGTCGATCCCAGCTACTTCACGGATGCCGCGGACAGCACCGGCAATTCCACGAGAACCCTCCTCGAGATCAAACGGCATCTGGAACGCCTTGGGGACCGGTATCTGAGGCCGAACAACTCGCTGAGAATCGAGGTACTGAACATCGATCTCGCGGGTCGGCGCCAAACCTTCCGATCGATGGCGACGGATGTGCGCTACATCAACGGCGACGCAGACTGGCCGCGCATCGAGGTGCGCTACACCCTCGAGTCCGCAACCGGCGTTTCCAAACCCGTGCAGGAAACAATTATCGACATGACCTACCTCCGGCGCGTTTTTGAACCGAAGTAGGCTTCGGATCCGCTGCAGTATGAAAAGCGGATGCTCGACAATTGGTTCAAGGCGCGCTTGTCGAGCATCAACCGACACGCTAAGGCTCAAAGGGACCGCGCGCGACCTCGAGACACCCCGCGGAAGACCACGGGCCGTTTATTCAGCTCGGCGGCACGGCCTTCGCGAACCGCTTCCGGAACCATTCTTCTAGCATCCTCTTTTCGTACACCAGGGGATCGTGCTCGGAGTATTTCGGATCGAGCGACCGCAGATAATCGGGGTCGCAGACCCGCTCGCGCTGCGATTGCAACACCTGGCCGCCGGCCTCGAGCGTGTAGTTGAGCTCGATACAGGGCATGTCGGCCTTTCCGGTCACGATGCGGATTTCCGTCGGCAGGTTCATGCGCGGCCGTCCCGCACGGTCGAGGTCGAGCACCTCGATCTTCAGATTGCTTTGCGGAGGCAGGTAACGATCGCCAAGCTCCTTGAGATATCGCTCGAGCGTGAGCATGATCTTGCGAGGATCGTTGTTGCGATCTCCTGCGTCGGTGAATCGATCCGGATCCCCGTAGGAAACCTTGACCGCAGCATGAAGCGGCAGTGCAATGAAGGCGATCGCCGCTGCCGAGACAAACACTCGATGGATCTTCATGAGACAAATTCCGATGGTTCGCCATCCTTTGATGCCGGGCGGACAGAGTGGTTCTCCGACGATTCGATCTTTCAGCGTTCTTGCGTCGCTCTCACTGGACAGCATGAACAGTCGTCAGCGTCGCGCTACTCCAGCTTCTTCAGCTGCTCGCGGACCACGGCCGCGGTGAGCGGAAGGTATTTGCCGTCGCGCATCACGTCCGCCTGCCCTTCCTGGCTGAGAACGTATCGTAGAAACTCTTTCACCTTCGGGTCCATCGCCGTGCCGGGTTTGACGCTCGTATAGAAATACTGCTCGTTGTAGAGCGGATAGGTCTGGTTCTGGACGTTTTCGATCGTGTGATCGACACAGGCCTTGCTTCCCCCTGCGGCTACGGCCAGGCGTTTCGCCTTGGCGCGGTTGCCCCTGAAGCGGTTATACGCGATGCCGTAGCGGTCCTTGCCCAGGTTGTCGGTGATCTGGTCCGCCTCGATGTAGCGCGAGCCGTCGGGGTTCACGATGTTGCCGTAGGCGTGGATGTTCTCGTTCCATTTGTCGCTCGATTTGAGCACCTTGTCGGAGAAGTCGGTTGCCGTGTTGTAGCGGATGCTGAATCCGTACACGTTGATCGGCTTATCCGCCCACTCTCCCGTCAATCCAAGCTGGTCCCACGTCCGTATGTTCTTCTCGGGCCCCCGAGCCCAATCCGAGCGCCAGTTGGTTCCGGCCCAGCCGCCATCGCGCGCCGCGCCGAACACGGCGTCGAGCTGCTCCATGTTGATGCACTTGAGCGGATTGTCTTCGTTCACCAGGATCGTGAGGGAATTTTCCCAGCCGCCGACGTCGAACGATCCCGTCACCGCGGTGATCTCGGTCGGATCGAAGCTCTTGACCCGCTCGTAGGCGAGCAGATCGTAGAAGCCCGGCTTGTGTCCCATGACGAGGTCGGCCTGGTCGTAATAGAGCGCGGCGAAGGCGAGCGCCGAGGTCGGCAGGAAATACGAGATGCGGATACCGGGCTGGTACTTAGCAAACCCCTGTTGCCATAGCTCGCCGAGCATCCCGTCGCTGAGGTAGTTGTTGCCGTGGAGGCGGATCCAGCCCGTGAGCTGCTGCTTGGGCACGTAGTGTGGCATCCCGCTCAAGTCGAACTTCTGGGTGTAATGCGCGGCCCTTCCGCGCTCGTAAATGACCCTCGCCCTGTCCGCCTGTGCGCGGAGGGCCTTTTCCGTGTCCTCCGATTGCGGCTGCTGGGCCAATGAAGCGCCTGCGGCCATTACAGCGGCCAACGCAATGATCGCCGCTGCGATGCCAGGAGTTCCTTTTTTCACTATCACCTCCAACCCAAAAAATACCGTCGGCCCGTCCCTGGAAAAAAGGGCCCCTAAACGAGGCCCCAATCCTACGGAGGACCCACTGACTACTTCATTCGAGCTTGCGCAATTCCTCTTTCACGACTTCGGGCTGCAGAGGGATGAACACGCGTTCGTCGGCGACCACCTGCTGGCCCTCCTTGCTGAGCACCAGCTTGAGGAACTCCTTCACCTTGGGTGGAAGCGGTTTGCCCGGCGCCTTGTTGACGTAGATGTAGACGTAGCGGCTGAACGGATACTTGTGCGAGTACACGTTCTCGACGTTCGGCTCGTAACAGGTGCCGCCGTCCTTCGAAGAGAGCTTGAGCACTTTCACGTTGGGCGTGACGTTGGCCATCAGCGCGTACGTGAGCCCGTACGGGTGCGTGGCCATGTCCTCCGCCGCGACGGTGAAGGCGTGCGTAAAGCCCTTGCCCTTCACGAACTGGATGTTGTCCTTGTACTCGCCACCGTCCATCGCAATCATCTTGAAGTACTGCTCGATGCCGTTGACCGGCTTGAGGCCGTAGAGATGGATCGGGCGGCTTGCCCACTCTCCCGTGGCTCCCACGTCGCCCCAGGTCTTGACCTCCCTGTAGCCGAGCTTGCGCGTCTTCGAGTAGATCGCGTCGAGCTGCGGCAGGCTCAGGCAGTCGATCGGATTGTCCTTGTCGACCAGAATGACGCTCGACGCGGTCTTGCCGAGCGAACCGACGCTGCCGGTCGCGACGCGGATCGGGGTCGGCTTGTAGCCGAACTTGTCGACGAAGGACTTCTCTTCCGCCGGAAACATCTCGCGGCCGACGGGAGCCAGGTCGCCCTTGCCGGAGACGAGGCCCGGTGCACCCGCGCCGGAAGCGCGCAAGTCCATCGTGAGACTGAGCCGCGGATACTGCTTGCGGTAGATCTTCACCCAACCGAGCGAGATCTCGTCCATGATGTCGGCGCCGACGAGGTTCAGCTCCTCTTCGGGCTCGCTTTTCACCTCACCCGGCTGCCACGAGGGGATGGACGGATCGACCTTGAGATTATGTTCGGGTTGCGCGTACTTGAGCGCGAACGCGGGTGTCGCAACGATGGCCGACAGGGCCGTCAGGCAGACAGCGAGCTGAAATCTTCGATTCATTGGTTGTCCTCCTTGGGTCGAGTCAGAGAACAAGTTAGATGAGGCAGCTAAACACAAGCTTAACTGACGCTGAATCTTTTTTAACAAGCCCGTGGCTTAAAGCAACGCCACGCTGGTGGCAAGCGAAGGTCTTTGCACTACTCAAGCTTCGCTCTCTCTGCGGCGACCTCTGACACCGAGAGGGGAAGATATCCCTGCGGCGAAGCGGCGACAATTTCCTGCCCTTCCCTGGACAAAACAAGCCGCATGAACTCTCGCACAAACGCAGTAAGAGGACGCGGCGCGTAGATGAGCAGAAATCGATCGAGCGGATAGCGGCCCGCCGTGATGCTTTCCGGTGTGGGTGCGATGGCTTCGGTGCCCGCACGCGGCGCAATCGGTACGACGCGGACATCGGAGGTCGCGCGAATTGCCGCGGCAAAGCCAAGCGCGTAACGATCGGAGGCGACACGCTGCACAACATCGGCGGATTGCGGATAACCGGTCATCTGCTTTCCGAACGCGCGCCCCTTCATCGCATTCGCTTCGAGCGAAAGCGCCAGCGGAGTGCCGCGCTCGACGCCATAGGTATGGATCGGGCGAATCGCCCACTCACCCTCCTGACCCAGGTCGCCCCATCGGGTCGCCTCACCCGAAAATGCCCGTGAAACCTGTTCGAGCGTAAGCGACGCGATCGGATTGTCGCGGTGAACGAAAATCGCCAGCGGCCCGCTCAGCGCACGCGGATCGAGCGATGCGTGCGCCACGCGAAACGCAATGGGATCTGCATTTGCCGTGGCACGATAATCGGCGAGTTGCAGTGGCGTGAACTCTGCGCCCATGGGTGCCAACGCCGAAGTACCCGCCGCTAGTGCGGCCGGCGCGAATCGCGTACCCCGTAAGTCGAGTGCGAAACGTATTTCGCGATGCGAAGCGACGAAGCGCGCGACCCATCCTTGCATGAGCTCGCGCATGTCGTTGTAACCGACGACGGCGACCGAACCGTCAGGCACAACATAGCTCGCGCCGCTGGGTACTTCCACGGCGTGCGGCTCATACCGCGGCAACGCCGGATCGATGCTCGCGGCATCCGACCCGGCGGAGATAACGATCAGCAGCCAGCCCAGCCGCCACGTACGCATAGGTGCGCGGCCTGTCTTCAGGGAAACCGACTATTTGGCTGGATCGAACAGCGCTTTATAGCTCGGGATCTGCTTCGCCAGACTGTCGCGCAACGCCGTCGACTTCGCGAGGTATTCCTTCTCGGTCGCGCTCGTGCTCGGATTCTTCGGGTTCTTGAACGCGTAAACGACAAGGCCGACATTTTCGCCCGATTTATCGCGCATCGGCATCAACACGACAAATTTCTTGTCGGTGTCATTGGTCCGATGCCAGCGCGGATCGAGGATGGTGATGCCTTTCTTGGTCACGTCGATGTCGTCCGGGTCGTCCGGATTGCCGATGCGCTCCGGAAACGAGCCGGCGAACATGGTGTAGACGTTATCCTGTCCGGGCGGAACGCCGTGCAAGGTGACGCTGAGCAACTCGAGGTGCTTCGCCATGGTCTCGTCCGACAGCTTCTGCGCGTAGATCTTCTGCGCAGGTGGCGTCCAATTCTTTTTCGGCGCATCGGCAGCCCAGATGTTTGCGGTGGCGAGAACGACGCTTACTCCGAGGGTGGTGACACGTACCAGCCTTGCAAGTGTTTTCATGAATTTCCTCCGAAGGTTGTGAGGATGCTGATGACAAGACCGCATGCCATCCTAGATTCCTCACCTTAAATGCACGTTAATCTGCACCGAATTTCAATTAATCATTTGTCGAGCAGTGCGCGGCCGCTCTGGGCCTGATTTCCCCGTAGAGGGATATAGCTCGCATGGTCGAGCACCACCTGCTGTCCCTCGCGGCTCAGAACGAAGCGCAGGAACTCGTCGAGCGCCGGATTGAGCGGCTTCCCGAGCGCCTTGTTGGTGTTGAAGAAAGTGAGGCGGCTCAAGGGATAGGTTGCGAGCGCGACATTCTCGTAGGTAGGCGCCTGCGGAGGCGCGCCGGGTTTCTCGATCACGGGAATCACTTTCACGCCCGCATCGATGTAGGCGATGCCGGAGTAACCGATTCCGTAGCGATCGTCGGCCACCTTCTTTGCGACGGGGAAAACGACTTTTTCGAAAGCGACGTCTTCGCGCCACTCGCCGCGCTTGTCGCCGACGCTAAGAACTCGCTGGCGCACGAACTCCTCGAAGCCGTTCCACGGCTTGATGCCGTAGAGCTTGATCGGCTTGTCCGCCCAATCGCCGGTCAGCCCGAGATCGCCCCACTTGGTGATCGGCTTGCCGCCGCGATGGTGCGTGCTCGAGTACATCGCGTCGAGCTGGTCGAAGGTGATCTTCTCGATCGGGTTGTCCTTGTTGACGTAAAACGCGATCGCATCCAGGGCACCATAATGACGGTACGACCCGCCGGAAACGGGAACGCTGAGCGGGTCGTAGCCGAACTTGTCCTTGAAGCCCTTGACGTCGTCAGGCTTGAGCTCGCGCGAAACGAAGACGAAATCGAGGTCTCCCTTCACGAGCTCGATGGCGCCGAGGCTTCCCGCGTACGGCGGCGAGATCGTAAGGCTCACTCCAGGATGGTACGTCTTGAACTTCTCGAACCACTTCTCGACGAGCACCTTTAGAACGTCGGACGCAGCGCCCTTGAAGCTTCCCGTCAGCTTTTCCTTGCGCGGCTGGAACGCGGGAAGCGTAGGGTCCAGCACCGGCTGCAGAACCTCCGGCGGCGGCAGCTTGCGGCCTGATCGCTGCCCCTCTTTCGCTTCCTCCGCTGTCTGGGGCACGTTGGTGGTAAGAGCCGGAATGATCCATTCGACCATCGGTCGAGTATCGGTCGGCTGCGCAAGGGCGCTTGTCGCGGCCACGAAGCCAATGGCCAAAAGCGCGATTTGTCTAGCGGCTCGAATCATGTTCATGCGTGGTTCCTTCTGGTTGCACGCCTTGCTTGCCGCTTCCCCCGATCGATCACATCTGCAGTGGCTCGCGGCCACCTTGCATGGCAAGTGGCTAGACCTTATCCGCTTTGCCTGAAGCAAGGCTGAAGCCACCCTGAACGGCCATTCAGTTTGCCCCTGATCTACGCGCGCAAAGCGACCGACTGGAGCGCGCCCGCGCCGCGGTTGGCGCGCAGGATGGGGAAGTGGCGGTGCTCGGTCAGCGCCCGTCACCTCGGCGGGCTCATGGAGAAGCGGATTCGAGCTTCTGCAGTTGCTCGCGCGCGGCCTCGGCCGTGAGCGGCAGATACTTGCCGTCGCGCTGTACGGCATCCTGGCCTTCCCGGCTCAGGATGTAGCGCAGGAATTCCTTCGCCTTCGGGTCGATCGGCTTGCCCTTCTCGCGCTTGAGATAGTAGTAGACGTCGCGAGTGAGCGGAAATGTGCGGTTCTGCACATTCTTGAGAGTCAGCTCTACATAGGGAGCACCCTCTCTGGCAGCAAGGGCGACCGGTTTCGTCTGCGGAGTCATGAACGGAATGCCGGTGTAGGCGATGCCGTAACGATCGCGGCCCAGATCGTTCATCATCAGCTCGCCCGCGCCGGTCAGCGATCCATCGGCCTTCTGCCCCGCGACATTCGAATAGGCGCGAAGCTTCTCGTTCCACTTGCCGGATCCCTTGAGGACCTTCTTGTCGATCTCGTCGGTGAAGTGATACTTGAAGTTGTAGCCGTAGACGTGGATCGGCTTGTCGGCCCATTCGCCGGTGAGACCGAGTTGCCCCCAGGTGCGGATGTTCTTCTCCGGTCCGCGCGCAACCAAGGTGTCCCATGTCAATCCGTTCCAGCCGCCGTCGCGCTCTGCGCCGAAGATACCGTCGAGCTGCTCGAGCGTGAGCCTGGTTATGGGATTGTCCTTGTTGACGAAGACGCCGAGCGCGAAGGTCCATCCGCGGACGTCGAACGAGCCCGTCGCCATGACGATTTCCACGATATCGACGTTGGAGCTTCCTTCCGCTCCGCCTTCCGCGCCTTCGCGTTCGAAGCCCTTCAGCTCGTCCCAGAGCGCCTGCCGTCCCATGGGCGCTAGATCGGCAACGCCGGCGATGAGTCCGGGAAATGCAACCGCGGAGCTCGACAGGTTGTCCTTGAACCGGATGTCGGGGTGGTACTTTCGAAAGCCGCTCTCCCAGACATCGACCAGTGGGCTGTCCTTGATGTAGTTGTTGCCCCACTGGCGGATGGTCCCGGACACGATCTGCTGCGGCTTGTATTCGGGAAGCCCGGAAAGGTCGAATTGCGGCTCGTAGTACTTGCGCTCCGCGCGTTTCTTGGTGCCGGTCGCCCGCGCCTTGGACAACGCCGCCGCGTCGGTCGTCGATACCGAAACATCGGAGGCGGCCACCGTCAGCGCTGACCATGCCGCGAACGTGGCCGCAAGCGACGTCATCGCAATCGATCGGCGGAATGCGCCAAGTGCATTCACTGCGGCACCTATTCCGCTGCCTTGGACGCTTTTCCCACTTCGTCGAGCTTGCGCAGTTGCTCGCGGACGATCGTGGCGGTCAGCGGCAGGTACTTTCCATCGCGCTGCACCGCTTCCTGGCCCTCGCGGCTCAAGACGAAGCGCAGGTATTCCTTGACCAGCGGATCGATCGTCTTCCCGACCGCACGATTGGTGTAGTAGTAAACCTCGCGCGACAGCGGGTACGAGCGGTCCTGGACTGTCTCGAGCGTCGGGGCGACGAAGGGACCGCCGCTTGCGCTCGCCAGAGCAACCGTCTTCACGCCCGGATTGCGGTAGAGAATTCCCGTGTACGTAATCCCATAACGATCCTTGGCCAGCTCGGCCGTCATCTGCTCGCCCGCACCGAGGAGCGTCGCGAAGTCCTTTCCTTCATCGATTCCGCTCGCCGCGCGCGTCTTGTTGCTGTACTCCTTCATCTGCTCGTTCCATTTGTAGCTGCCCTTCAATACCTTTTCCGAAAAATCGCGAGGGAAGTGGTAGTTCAGGTTGTACGCGTACACGTGGATCGGCTTGTCCGCCCATTCTCCCTTCAAGCCCAACTGGCCCCAGGTGCGGATGTTCTTGTCCGGGCCGCGCGCCGCGGTCGGATCCCATTCGTTGCCGTTCCATCCGCCGTCGCGTTGCGCGGCGAAGATGCCGTCGAGCTGCTCGAAGCTGAGCTCACCAATGGGATTGTCCTTGTTGACGAACACGACCAGCGCAAAGGTCCATCCGGCGCCGTCGTAGGAGCCGGTCGCCATCGCGATCTCGACCGGCAGGGTGTTGAAGACGCGCTGGTAGCCCTGGAGCTCATCCCACGTCGCGCGGCGCCCCATCGGCGCGAGCTCGGCGCGCTTGGCGTAGAGACCGGCGATGCCGATGAAGGTGCTGCCGAGGTTGTTCTCGAACTTGACGTTCGGGTGGTATTTGTGAAAGCCGTCCTCGAGGGATTTCTCCAGCGTGCTGTCGGCGAGATAGTTGGAGCCCCACTGCCGGATCGTTCCCGACATGGTCTGCGCGGGTCTGTATTCCGGAAGGCCGCTCAAGTCGAACTTCTTGGTGTAATAGACTTTGCCGGCCCGCTTCTTG
>WNGK01005096.1_pt1 | contig 13968 bp, 11 predicted proteins | sample 5400601 | NCBI WGS metagenome assembly WNGK01 (sample SAMN13153376, study PRJNA577476) | soil metagenome | isolation source: 60 cm soil or saprolite under Garry oak tree replicate 1 | place: USA:California | collected 2016-06-15 | reverse complement strand
TCCGGTCAGGGTCAGCAAACGCACATCTTCGCGCAGCAGGAGCTGCTGCACGGCGGCGACTTCCCGCTCGCGCCCAATGAGCGGCGTGGGCTGAACGGGCAGGTTGTGCGAGTGGGTGTCGAGTGTCAAGAGGGGCGGAAAATCGGCGGGCAAGTCGGAGAAGACGAGTTGGAAGAGATGGCTCTTCTGCGGGAAGTCCTTGAGACGGTGCTCCCCCAGGTCTCGCAAGCTCACCCCAGCGGGCAGGTGGCTCTCCACCAGGTGCCGCGTGGTCCGCGAGAGCAGCACCTGACCCCCGTGCCCGACACTCATCAGTCGCGCCGCGAGATGCACATCCAGGCCCACGTAGCCGTCCGCCGTCCGCTGCGGCTCCCCGGTGTGCAGCCCTATACGGACGCGCACCGCAGCCCCTTCGGGCCAGGCATGCGAAGCAAGAGCTCGCTGAGCAGCCACAGCAGCTGCGACGGCATCGGTGGCGCGCGCAAAGGCGAAGAAAAAGGCGTCTCCCTGGGTATCGACTTCGTGACCGTGAGACTGCTGGAAAGCTGTGCGCAGCACCTGTCGGCACTGAGCCAGCACACGGCTATACTGCTCACCTACGTGTTGCAGTAGCAGCGTCGACCCCTCGATATCGGTGAAGAGCAGCGTGATCGTTCCCGTCGGTACATCAGGCACGCGAGACCTCCTCCAACCAGAAAACACACGACCCATAGGGGCTATAGACGGCGAGTTACAAGGGTCATCTCTCCGCATTATACCCCATCATCGCGAGAGAAGTGATTTGCAGGAAGGCAAGATTGCTACTCAGCTCTTGGATATTTTTATAGAGGGGCTTATTTAGGTCCCATACGTAACCCGCCATCCAACCTGATCACCTCCCCATTCAACATCTCATTCTCAACGATATGTCTGGCCAGCGCAGCATACTCATCTGGTCGACCCAGCCGCGAAGGGAACGGCGCCTGCTGGCCCAACGAAATACGCGCGGCCTCCGGCAAACCCGCCAGCAAAGGCGTATCGAAAAGACCAGGGGCAATAGTCATCACGCGGATACCATAGCGGGCAAGCTCGCGCGCGATAGGCAGCGTCATGCCGACGATACCACCCTTAGAAGCAGAGTAGGCCGCCTGCCCGATCTGACCGTCAAAAGCGGCAACAGACGCCGTGTTAATAATCACGCCGCGCTCACCACCTTCAGTCGGTTCATTCGTCGACATTGCCGCCGCTGCCAGGCGAATGACATTAAAAGTTCCAACCAGGTTCACCTGGATCACTTTCGAGAAAGTTGCCAGGCTGTGCGGTAACCCTCTCCCCAAAACCCTCTCGGCTACCCCTATTCCGGCACAGTTAATCGTCACGTGCAAACCGCCGAATGCGTCAACCGCCGCCTTGACCGCCGCCTGCGCAGATTCTTCCTCGACCACGTTGGTCTTCACAAATATCACTGCATCACCCAGTTCCGCGGCCAACGCGGTACCTGTCTCGTCATTCAAATCAGCTATGACAACCCTGGCGCCTGCCCGGCTCATCAGCCTGACACACGCTGCTCCCAACCCGGACGCGCCGCCCGTCACCAGAACACCCTTGTTCTCCAGTTGCATTATTTGCTCCTTTTCATCCAGTACGTGCCCGTGCGAGAACCACACACGACATACAGTTCCACTAGCACTATATCTTATCTTCTCACAAAACAAATGTCACGGATGAGACCAAAATACGCTATAATCAGATCATAGCGAACAATAACAAAGAGCCATATAGTAGGGATGACCCTTGCGGTCATCCTGTCACTCTGCCAATCGAGAAAGAGGAGGTTTCACAAGCATGTTGGCAATCACAAACGGCATCATTATAGACGGGCGCGGCGGCGAACCCCTCACAGGAAGGACGCTGCTCATTGACGATGACCACATTACCGCGCTTGGCCGCCAGGGCGAGGTAGCAATCCCGCGCGGCACGCGGGTGATCGATGCAATGGGCGGCAGTATTTTACCCGGTCTGATCGATACACACGTCCACTTTACCATGGAATACCCCGATGTCTTGCGTGGCCTGCTCACCCCTCCCTCGTTACGTTTACTACAGACCATTCCACGCATGCGCGCCACACTTGAAGCAGGAATCACCACTGTGAGAGATGCCGCTGGAGCGCCTGCCGGATTAAAGCAGGCGGTCGAGCGCGGCATCATCGCCGGTCCGCGCATGCAGGTCTCCATCACGTTGATCTCACAAACGGGAGGGCACGGCGACGGCTTCTATCCCTGTTGTGTCGATATCGGCTTCTTCGGCGGCAGCTTTACCGATGCCCCCAGGGGCGTTGCCGATGGCATCGATGAGATTCGCAAGGCAGTGCGCGAGATACTGCGTGCTGGCGCGGACTGGATTAAACTGGCAACGACCGGCGGCGTCCTCTCCACCTCCGATGCCCCCACCTCGTCACAACTTACTGTTGAAGAGATCGCTGCTGCGGTCTACGAAGCCGCAGCCCAGGAGAAACGCTGCATGGCGCACGCCCAGGGCACGCAGGGTATCAAAAATGCCTTGCTGGCCGGCGTTGCCTCTATCGAACACGGCGTATACCTGACCGATGAACTGATTGACATGATGCTCAAACAGGGCGCCTATCTTGTCCCCACCTTAATGGCGCCGCTCGAAGTCGTCCAATTTTCGCAGGCTCATCCAGACCTGCTCCCGCCCATGATGGCTGCAAAAGCCGTGGACGTGATTGAGGCGCACCAAAAGAGCTTCCGCATGGCAGTAGATGCTGGAGTAAATATAGCCATGGGCACAGATGCTGGCGTCGGTCGCCACGGAGAGAATGGCAAAGAGTTGCAACTGATGGTCGAAAACGGCATGACGCCTATGCAGGCTATCCAGGCAAGCACATCGCAAGCCGCTCGACTCTTGCGTTTGGATGATAAACTTGGCGCCCTTGAAGTCGGCAAACTCGCCGATGTAATTATCGTGGATGGCGATGTGCTGAGCGATATCGCTAGCATAGCCGATCCGGCCAACATAAAACTGGTGCTCAAAGGTGGACAGGCAGCAAAGAATTCGTTAGATGCGTCTGTGCCTGCGCTGGCAGGGTTGGCCTGGACAAGTGCTAGAATAGAACCGTGATCACAAAACACGAGCGCCTGCGCGCGCTCGAAAATCAAATACAGCGCCTGAACAGGCGCATCGACACAATAAATCAGCGCAGCAATCGCCTTTCATGGGTGCGTCTGGCCATCTTCCTGGGAGGCTTCTTCCTGGCTATTCTTGTCTTTTTCCCGGCAGGTTGGCCCTGGTCACTCGCCACCGGCTTGATCACGCTGCTTGCTTTTAGCATCGTCGCGTACGTTCATCGCCAGGTCGAGCGCGGCATAACCAGGCACAAGATCTGGCTGCAGATCAAAACCACGCAGGTGGCGCGCATCCAACTGGACTGGGCCAACATTCCCTCCATCAGCACCAAATCGTCATCGGCGGACCACCCATTTGAAACCGATCTCGACATCACCGGAGAGCGATCACTACACCAGCTTATCACCACAGCCGTCTCGCTCGAGGGAAGACAACGCGTGCGCGAATGGCTGCTCAATGCAACGCCGGACCTGCAAACCATCCGCCAGAGACAGGCGTTGATTCAAGAGCTGGCTCCCCTCTCCCGTTTCCGCGATAAACTTACGCTAAAAACCCTTCTAGCTTCAACTAACGTGGCCGAACACCTGGAAGGGAAAAAGCTATTGAACTGGCTGAAGCGGGGGGATTCAAATAAGCAATCTCGTTTGACCGTCATAGTAGCCACCGCTTTATCGGCGCTCACTATCACCCTCCTGCTCTTGAATAGCCTCGCGCTCATTGGCCCCCAATACTGGATCATCGCCGTGCTGCTCTCAATTGGCTGGTTCTTTCTCAAAGGCAAAGATCGCGGCGATCTCTTTGAAGATGCCTATTTTTTGCGCGATGCCTTTGCCCAACTCAGCACAGTCTTTGAGTACCTGGAAACCTACCCTTATGGCAATAATTCGCGCGTGAAAAAGCTGTGCGAGCCGTACTTTATCAAACCCCTTGGCAGTCCCTCCGTACTCTTAAAACGGCTCTCGCGTATCGCTTCAGCCGCAACACTGGCAAAGAACCAGTTCCTCTGGCTCATTGTGAATGCCCTGTTGCCCTGGGATGTCTACGTGGCAATCCGCCTGAACCACTACAAAGCCCTGCTGGCCAACACTTTACCTGCCTGGCTCGATACCTGGTTTGAGCTTGAAGCGCTCTGTTCACTCGCCAGTTTCTCCAACCTGCACCCGGAGTACACTCAACCCGAATTGGTAGATGACATAGAATACCGCCCACCTGACGTATATAGTAGGGATGACCCTTGCGGTCATCCTGCGGAACAAGGGAGCCACTGTCTTTTCCGCGCCAGTGGTCTGGGGCATCCCCTGATTGTGGCTGAACAAAAAGTCGTCAATGATTTCACCATGAACGAGCCGGGACAAGTAGTCATTGTCACCGGTTCAAATATGTCAGGCAAAAGCACTTTTTTGCGCACAATAGGCATCAACCTCTGCCTGGCTTATGCCGGTGGACCGGTCAACGCCGCTTCCTTCCACATCTCACTCTTCAAGATTTTTACCTGTATCAAGGTTAGCGATTCTGTAACCGACGGCTATTCCTATTTCTATGCCGAAGTCAAACGCCTGAAAGCACTGTTACAAGCATTGGAGCAAGGCGACAAATTGCCCCTTTTCTTCCTCATCGATGAGATATTCAAGGGCACCAATAACCGCGAACGACTGATTGGCAGCCGCGCATATATCCACGCCCTGGTCGGTCGAAACTGCCTCGGCGTCATTTCAACACACGACCTGGAGCTTGTGCGCCTGGCGGATATACTCCCAGATATCAAAAACTATCACTTCAAAGAAGACGTCATTGATAGTCAAATGGTCTTCGATTACATCCTGCGCCCCGGCCCCTGCCCAACAACCAACGCGCTCAAAATCATGCAGATGGAAGGCTTACCCATCGAAGCAAGTACGTTCACAACTACAACTACACAGACCCATCCTCAACTATAAACCCGCCTGGGAAGCCTATGTCGTGCTCAGCGCAGAGTACATCTCACCAAAAAAGCGACTGGGAACCGTTGCCAGCAATGTCGTTTTGGCAAACCCATTCCTGTGCGCCAGCGCCTCCCAACTCCTGAACGTGAAGGGATACGGCACCCACATATTGCCCCGTTCACTGTTATATTCGACGATGATCAATCGCCCACCCGGCTTGAGATAGTCGCGCGCAAGCTGTAGCATGGCATCTTTCTGACGCAAGAAATGCAGCGAATTGGCCATAACAACACCATCAAGCGGAGGAAGAGCCAGCTTCTGCGTAAAATCCGCGTTGATATAGTGAACCACCGTACCGGGAAAGTAGGTACGCATCGTCCTTTCTTGCTCCTGGAGCGCGCTCCTATTCTTGTCCACTGCATATATTTCCCCTCCTGGCCCTAACAAATCAGCCAGTGCCAGGGTAAAAGCCCCCGTCCCCGCGCCAAAATCGGCCCATACACCACCAGCTTCCACTATCCCCCTCCTCAACAGGCTGACATGATCTTGATGGTTCATAAATATAACCTCGTTTAGACAATATGTATCCTCTCAATCCTTATCTTATAACATTCCATGAAGCCGCTATAGGACTGTTTTCTAAAAGACTAGAAATCTAGCGAAAATTTGATTACAATAGAGGAAGAAGATTTTTTATTCATTCATTTTGCCTATATCATCGGAGATTGCTCACTATGCCCAGTAATGCTATGCCTCTTCCTCAATATCAAGTAGAAACGGAGGAACTCCTGCGCCTCCGCGCCAAACTGCTTCCTCCGTACAGAGTTGTCCTATACGACGATGACTACAATGAAATGATGTATGTCGTCTTCGTACTCCTGCACTCGATCAACAATCTTTCTCAAGCAGAGGCGGAACGCATCATGCTCACCGCGCACCTTACCGGCAGCGCCACCGCAGCTGTCTGCCCTAAAGAGATTGCTGAATTCTACCAGGAGCGATTGTTGAGCTACGGACTCACGGCAACAATTGAACCAGAATAAACCATGCCATGGCAGGCGGTTCCAGGGGTGTACAGGCGCAAAACGCTGCTACACCCTTTGATGCTGTTAGAGATGACTCATAAATCTCTGTCTTCGTTGTATAATTCAGCCATTGACGCTACCAATTTTTGGGGATAGAATCATAGTAACCTGCGTGGAGTGCATTGAAAATGATCCGCTGAGAATGCTGAATACTGAAGAATGCGATAATGATGCTGTTTTATCATTCTCCATCAGGAGGGGAGACATTATGGTTCACTTATGGCGCTCGAGGGCCAGAGATGAGACTGAGACAGGTAAATCTGCTCCAGGGGTTGGAGCAACAGGTGACATCGCCGTCATAGTCGAGGGGAAGGCTCTCGATAACGAGCTGGTACGTCTGGCCTGTCTTATGGCGAAAAAAGCTAAACGCAGAGTACATCTTGTTCACATCATCGAAGTGCCTCGTACATTACCTCTCAAAGCCGTCCTCACCAAAGAGTCTGAACATGCTGATCAACTTCTCACCCAGGCGTTGACCATAGCGGAGGACTCTGGTTGTGACGCGGTCGCCGAAGTAGTCCAGGCACGCGATACCGGCACCGCTATCGTTGATGAAGCAAGAGATCACAACTGTGCGCTCATTATGCTTGGGTTGGTGCGCGACCCTCATAAAACACATGACGATCTGGGTAAAACAATACCCTATGTTCTGACAAATGCCCCGTGCCGCGTGTGGGTTGTTCAAGATCCATGCAAGGAAACACGCGCTGAAAAAGTCTAACTGGCAATTGACCTGGCGCCTGGGACCGCAAACTATACAGATGCCAGGCACAATATTCAATAACTGATATTCCTCGCTCAGGCCATCCCGGTCCTGACGTTAACTTGGGTTCCTATGCGCTCTTTTTCCCCGATCAGATATGTTATAATGGTATGTGTACTTATTGCGTTCTCATTCATACCGCGCTTCGTATTGTTCAATCCGTGTGTATACGCGTTGCTTGATTGGGAGGGATTCTACTAATGACCACAGATTCTTATTCCGCGGCTACTCCATCTCGCTCTCATAAAGATTATTACCTTGCGCTTCACCAGGCAGCTTTGACCATCTCATCCAGCCTTGAGCTAGATCAAGTTTTGGGCGACGTGGTCCAGAGTATCACCGAGGCTATGCAGGTAAAGGGCTGCATCTTGCGCTTACTCGATCCTCGTACCGGCCAATTGCAGTTGAGCGCAGGCTATGGACTCAGCGGCGACTACCTGGCAAAAGGCCCCGTCGATGTCGGACATAGTCCAATTGATAGTGAGGCTCTCAGCGGCAGAATCGTTATCATCCCAGATGTCACTACCGATAGCCGTTTCCAATACCAGAAGGCCGCCAAACGCGAGGGCATTGTTACTGTCCTCTGCGTCCCTCTAGAGGTGCGCGGTAAGGCTATCGGCGTATTGCGCGTCTACACCAGCGCAAAGTGCATTTTTCACGAAGATGATATTCATTTTCTTACCATCCTGGCCAGCCTTGCCGCTCTCGCCATTGAAAATGCCAACCTCTACGATAACCTCAAACGCTCCTACGATGGCGTAATGGATGTCCTCTGGGGTCCGGGTATCAACTGAATTATCTTTTGCCCTAATCATCCCGCTGATGCGGCTACCTCACCAGCGTATTTGTCAAATACAGCGAGGTAAAACTTGTACGCTCTCCACTCCGTTTGCCTGGTACAGGAAAGAGGCGGGCCGATAGAGGCTTGCTTAAGCGTAACGCTAACGTCGCCACATCCAGCAGCATATGGGCAATCTCCTCTACTGCAATATCTCCAGCCAGCGGCAGTGTATCCAGCCCCGTTCCACAGACCGCGGAATAGAGCAGCAGTTGATGGACGTTTACATACCCTTCTTCCCATCTCCGTCCCAGGGCCGCATCTTCTAACACAGGCAACATCAACCCACAATAGCCACAGGTAGGCAATCCAGTATCCTTCAAAGCAGCAGTTAGCGCGGCAGAAACCGCCAGTGTTCCAGGAGTGCCAACAGGCCCATAACCACAGAGCTCCATAGCAGCGGTGACACTATCTTCTCCCAAAGGGGCAGGCGAAAGATCAATACCACCAAAGATCAAACCATGTTCCCTCGCTAACTCCTGCGCTATAGCAATAACCGGCCGCGCGTGCTCGATGAGCGCAGCCTTGACCCTCTCACTGACCAGCGCGAGATCCACAGGACCGCCCGCATCCGCTCGCAGCATCTGTAGCGCATCAGCGATGATACCGGCCCCTTGCAGGCCAGCAGAAAGACTGCCAGGTCCGCTATGATACGCCGAAGGAAAGAATGGACTGCCCGGCTCGACACAGGCCAGCATAGCAAAACGGAAGTTGCCAAACCCCTCCTGTGTCTCCGCAGCCAATCGTTTCATCACCCGCGCCGTCGGCAAAGCCGCCGCTGCCCGCAGGCCGTACTGTGTCGTCGCCAGTTGTACCGTCGCATTCAATGCGCTTGTCGCAGCCAGCAGGTCAGCAATCACATCAATCTTTTCCAGGGGGAAATCCGGGCGCGCCGCCTGTGCCGTGCCTACCGAGCAAAAACCCAGCCCACTACCATCCAGCCAACGCTGCAACTCCCGTGCATAAGTGAGCAGGTCAGCCGCCGTCCAATCAGCCAGGTCATCAAAAACCGGTCGCGTCGATACCCGCACCGTCTGTGCCTCGTACCCCGCCGCCTCAAACCGCGCGCCCGCCTCCCGTAATGTAGTTGCAGCCCGCTTGATGACCACAGCAGTAAGTGGATGGGCCTCCTCTATCCCAAGTGTGATAGTGCGAATGGGAGGGGTTGCCATTGAAAAATACCTCTTTTCTACAGGCTTATTTAGGAGTATTATACACGTTAGTTTACATGGAAGTCTGAATACGCAAAATCAATACATAACCCAACCATCTTTCCCCCTTGACGAAAATCTGTTCTTAACATACACTTCCCACAACAACCACAGCAGAATGGAGTATAGATGACAGATCAACAAGCAGAGCACGAGTGTTTTCTCTGCGTCCTCGATCCACAATCTCCCTGCGCCACCAGACAGATCGAAGGCCGCATCATAACTGCCTACGAACGTATCCTCAATGGAGAGAAGACCCCTATCATCATCCTGGATACCGGGACAGCCCGTGTTGAAGTTCACTTTATTCAAAACTACTACGGCAAGTTTGTCAAAGAACTGCGTGAGCGCGGCACAACCATACACAACCTGGCCTTGCGCCTCTATCATCTCCCCGCGCCGCCAACCATCACCGAATATAAAAGCCAGCCCAGACACATCTACCAGACCAACTCCTATACCCTTGCCGTGCTCGAGCCAGATGTCCTACTCAATATCACCGATCTCAATCGCGCCGAATATTGTCCGCGCCAATACCTTCTTAACACCATTATCCCCTCTACAACATCAGCCGCCGCCATCCGCGGGAACCTCGTCCATCATTGCTTCAAAGAGCTGCTCAAAGAACATGATCGAGGCGAATTGATGAACGGCCACGCGGCCAAAGGGCAGGAGACGCCTCTGGCAACGCTCCAACGCCATTTTGAACACGCGCTGGATCAGGGCAGTCTCGACCTGGCTTTAGCAAACGTCTCGGTTGAAGCCATGCGAACAGAAGTGGCGCCTCACCTGGAGAGCCTGGCAACCTGGTACCAGAATCAGAGCGCTACCTTGTGGGATATACCAACAGCCTCCCCCGCTAATCAATCCAGGAAACCTGGCGCCCGGCGTAGCGAGAATATGGTACGCGCCGAAACTTTCCTGCTCGCCCCCGAGATTGGTCTGCGTGGACGACTCGATCTCTTGTGGCAACAAACCAACCGCCAGAGTTTGCTTGAATTGAAAACCGGTGGCGGCTCAGGCAACCTGCCAAAATCCAATCACCGCTGGCAGGTCTATGGCTACCACGCGCTGCTGGCGGTACGGCGCGATCCCCGCATGAAAAAAGCTCGTGGTACCTTGCTCTATAGCGGCGCCCCAGGTGAGGCGCAGGCATTTGGTGTTGAACCCACCATCAGAGACATTCAGCGGGTCAACGAGTCGCGCAACATTCTCATGCTCAGCCATCTCACAGGCATTCCTTCCGCTCCACCTGGACCATCGCGCTGTACCAGGTGCGCCATGCTCTCTGAATGCGAACAGGTTTCATCCCTGCTCAGTTGGCAGCCTCCAGAACCCGCCGCGGACACGCCATCCCAGCATGGCCATATACCATCATCTGAAACCGGCGCTGCCTTACCCACAGTTCTCCTGCGTCACACGTACAGCGATGAGGAAAGGACTTTTTTTGCCAGGTATTATAACCTGCTGCGTCTCGAGGGACGCGAGGGCGAGCAGCAACAGGCCTTGCTCTGGAAAACCTCTGTGGCGGAACGCGTCGAAAGTGGCACGGCTATCGGTGAGTTGGTGCCGTGGGGGAAACCAGAACCAACAGGTCAGGGAGAATGGGAGCAAGATTTCTTCTGTAATAACACCTCGGAGTTACGCGAGGGTGATGAAATACTGCTCAGCGACGGCGACCCGATCACCGGTGAAGTAGTGACAGGCAACATCAAACACATCAGCGCCGGGAAGGTACGAGTCTGGAGTCCTGAACTCATCGCTAATCCCAGCCTGATCGATCGCTACGACTCCAATATTGTCCATGTTCGCACTGTGCAAAACCTCTTGCGCTGGTTGCAAGCCGATCTCCATTTGCGCGAACTCGTAGCTGGCAACTCGCGACCGCGGTTTAGCCGGGCAAGCGTTTCACCGCGACAAGATTTCAACGCCGAACAAAACCTCGCCATCGAGCGAGCGTTGCAGATGCAAGACTACCTGCTGATACAGGGTCCTCCTGGTACCGGCAAGACGAGCGTCATCGCCGAGATCATAAAGCGGCTATCCCAGCAAGGACAACATATTTTACTCGCAGCATACACAAACCAGGCCGTCGATAATATGCTCAAGCGGCTCGACTCCGAGGGCTTCCATGATTATGTGCGCCTGGGACACGACCGCAGCGTTCATGCCGATGTACAAAGCAGGCTTTTGAAACACCTGGTGGCAGAGCATAAACAGCCGGTGGATGTGCAGGAAGTGCTGCGTAAAACGCCGGTGATAGCCTCAACGACTTCGGCATGGTCATCCGAAAAATATTCGCCGCAATCACCCCCTGAAACGCCGGGCCACAATTACAACACTCCACTGCAATTCGACGTCGCGATCATTGACGAGGCCAGCCAGATCACTATCCCCACCATTTTAGGCGCTTTACGCCTGGCTAAACGGTTCATCCTCGTCGGCGACGAAAAGCAATTGCCGCCGTTAGTCCTCAGCAAAGAAGCAGCCGCACAAGGGCTGGCTGGCTCACTCTTCAGCCTCCTCAAACGTTTAGACGATGACTTCACCAAAGAACAGGGTTCAATAGAGGGGGCATGTATCTCCCTACGCCTGCAATATCGCATGAATCGTTGGATATCACATTTTGCCTCGAAGGTATTTTATGAAGACACATTGGATGCGGCGCCCGCCGTCGCCAGGCGCATATTGGAATTTCTACCAACGAGCGTCACTCCTATAGGAGAACCGCCTGTCATCAGTCAAGCCATTCAACCAGCGTACCCCCTTGTGTTTCTCGATGTTCGCAGGCAACAAGAAAGCAGCGGGCCAAAAAGCAGTGATACCGAAGCGCGCGCGGTGCGCGCTCTCGTGCAGGCCCTGCTGGCGCGTGGCATCGCACAAAAAGATATTGGTATCATCGCGCCGTATCGAGCGCAGGTTGCCAACTTACGTCGTCATCTCTTCAGCGCGGATGCATTAAGCGGGTGGCAGGGGCTTGCATCCGATACTCCCATGAGTATCGATACGGTGGACAGGTTCCAGGGAGGTGAACGCATGGTGATTCTCATGTCGTTTGCAACCGCGCAGACGCCCGGGATCGAAAACCCACTCCGTGAGTTTTTAACCAATCCGACCCGTCTGAACGTAGCTCTTACCCGCGCTCAACGCAAACTGATCGTGGTAGGTTCAGCCCTCGCGCTTGAACCACTGCCCTATTTTCAACGCTTCGTGGCGTACTGCAAGAGCATGAACACTCTCATGGTTTATAGCGAGTAAAAACCCCAGGCTTCACACCAGTGTTTCCCTATTCAACGCGGCAACCTGGTCATGCACAGAGATAAATGAACCGGGGTAATGCGCGAAATCTTGCAACGAAAAACAAGCAGAATCCACCTTGCTTTGCGCGTCTACGGACAGGGGTAGTCTTTGCAGCAAATGCTCTGCTGCGTCTTTCAAACTCCTGGATATCCGAAACGGGCCGTCAACCTCGTTAAGATGGTCACGAAATTGCTCAATGCCCAGTCCTGTAAGAACCAGCATGGAATCGACGCCAGCCGCGAGACCTGCCTGTACATCGGTCATACTATCGCCAATGAATACAGCATCCTTGAGATCAACACCTAGCTCGTCGCGAGCGCGCAACAACATACCCGGACGCGGCTTGCGACAGGCACAATTCTCGTCTTTACCATGCGGACAATAGTATACCTGCTCTACCATACCGCCAAACTCAGCGATGCTCTCAACCATACGACGGTGAATGTCTTCCACCGTCTCGATCGAAATGTGTCCTCGTGCCACTCCAGCTTGATTCGTACAAATAATAATGCGGTGACCCGCCTGTGATAATTTCGCTATCGCCTCTCGTGAGCCGGCCAAAAAACAGAACTCATACCAACTTTTTACATAGTCCGCCCGGTTCTCATTAATTACCCCATCCCGGTCAAGAAAAATAGTAGACACTAGGCACCTCAATTATTTTTTTTGGAAAGAGAGGAGAGCTCACCCAACATTATAAACCGTGCCCATTACCTGAAACAAGGCTTTTGTCACCCGCGCACTTAATCAGTGCTCCCTGTCACACCTTTTCCAAACATATGTCAGGTATACCATTCGTGTGTTAACCTGCAGTTGAGATCAGGGTATGATCCGGTTAAGGTTTCCGCATTGCAGGTTGATAATCATCACCGCCCGCCTCTAAAAGCCAACTTACATTGACACCTTTAGTGGTTCCTGGGGAAATCGTAGGCGCCGATTTATCGTGCGCATCGCCGATTTATCGGCCTGCTTCCCAATAACGAACGAATTTCCCGAATGCGCCATTTAGTTCCCATTGTAATGCTTCATGGTATAACAGAGTGAAAGAACAAAAAGGGAATATCCTCACCTTGCGTTACTTCCAGGGGTACAGTGCCGCAGAGATCGGCCAGGTCTTAGGGATCAGCGCCAACTATGTGCGTGTCTTACAATTGCGTGCCTTGCGTCGGGCGGCCTTGCTTGAGGCCAGAGAAAGGAGTGTTCCGGTGGAATCACCAACCATACCCTACAATGAGCAAGCCCTTCACGTCTTAGAGCTTGCAGAGGAAGAGGCCCATGCCTTGCAACACAATTACATCGGCACCGAGCATCTACTCCTCGGTATCCTTCATGAGGGGAGTGCCGCGGCCGAGTTGATCAATCATGGAGTGACGCTGGAGGGGATGCGCGGAGGAATCATGTTCATTATTGGACGCATCGAGTGGAAATCTCCTACCCAATGGGGTTTCACTCCACGAACAAAGGAGGTGCTCTCCCTTGCTGGCAAAGAAGCCCGACGTATGGGGGAAACAGCCATCAGCCCTCAACATCTCTTAGTGGCTATCCTGCGCGAAGGGCAAGGAATTGCCGCCCAACTGCTCCAGATATCGGGAGTGCGCCTGGAGCAGGTGGGGGAGACAGTTCGCATCAGTATCGTACCCAACACTGAGGAAGGCCCTATCACGCTGCCCACAGACTTCCAGGAGGCCCTGAAGCAGCATCCAGACGCACGTAGCCTGTTTGA
>WNGK01015929.1_pt1 | contig 13969 bp, 16 predicted proteins | sample 5400601 | NCBI WGS metagenome assembly WNGK01 (sample SAMN13153376, study PRJNA577476) | soil metagenome | isolation source: 60 cm soil or saprolite under Garry oak tree replicate 1 | place: USA:California | collected 2016-06-15 | reverse complement strand
AACTGCCGCATCGCGTCATCGCTGGCAATCAAGCTCTGCGAGACCTCGGACACGTGGCGCAGACTAGTGGCTCCGGTGACAGAATATGTCGCGCAAGAAATTTGGTCGTCCACATCCAAGCCAACCTCCACAGCCAAGCTTGCTCGGCAATTGATAGCGACGCGCCTTACTCAGCGCAACAAACGGGAAGTGAAGGGCAGTGACATACCGGGATTAGAACGTCCGGAACTGGAACACGTCTGCAGCGGATGCGGTAAACCCATCAAGGCTGAGCGAAACCATTGTGCGAACTGTGCTATTGACGGCGCTACCGAACGTCTCGTGGATGCAGCTCGAATCGGTCGTGTAGCGGCACGAACCCCGGAAGCTCGCGCCAAACATGCGGCTACCCGTCGACGGCACGCGCAGGCGTGCTCGGAATGGGACGCATCAAGGCAACCAACTTGGCTTACTAGCGAAGTATTCTCGCAACAAATCCAGCCGCTACTCGCGAACATTTCAACGGCTGCGATTCGATCACGAATTGGCGTCTCGCGTTGGTACGCTGGCAAGATTCGGCGTGGCTACCGCCCGCATCCGAGGCACTGGCAAGCGCTGGCTGAACTTGTAGGAGTCTTTGGCCGATTCGACCTCAAGAGCAACTGACTCTTAACCGCGTGCAAACCCAGCACGCGGTATATTTTTGTAGCATTTACGCGGGTTGGCTAAGGGCGACTTAGGCCGTTTTTGAGCGCTTTAGTGCAAAATTAGTGCAAAAATCCTTGCCGGTAAGGCCCGTGCGGCAAAGGCAAGGTTACGTAGGAGTATCACGCCGCCAACATCGTGCCGCCCTGAATCCTTACTCTGTGCTCCTGTTGCTGGCCATCAAAGACATATCGCAGCTTGTATATCCCGTCTCCGATAACCAAGCCACTCGTGGGTGTCAGTTCATTTTCGGCAACAGCCCGCTTGACCGGCATGGGCTTCTCATCCACGTACATTCCTTTACTATGAGCTTCAGCTTGGGCGTGTACTTTTGCTTGCCATCTTCGCCGACTAGTTCACCCATCACGTATTCGATCTTAGTCTTGCTGGACATGCTGCAAGTGTATCACCGAAGCCCGGCGTCGATCATCAGCCGCTTGATCGCGGGAAAGAGAAGGGTGTGACAGGGTACGACTGAGCAGCAACCGTAGCAGATCGGTCGTCCCGGCAGCACCGTGTGATGAAGTGCCCCGGAATATAATTGAAGGATATGGCAGAGCAGCTTGACACTCCCGAACAACTTCGGGAACGGCTTGCGGAGATGCTGGCCAAATGGCCGCTGTATCGCACGGTTGTTTACACCGGAAAAGACTGCCATAGCACAAATACAGATCGGGGAACGCATCGTTACGGGAAACGGTTTGGACTCTTGCCCAAGAACATCCGATTGTTTTGTGACAACAAGCAATGCGGATATGAGACACTCTGGGAGATTTCAGACCCAGCGATTTATTTCGGCACGGCGTTCATCAACCAACACACCTACAAATGTAGAAACTGCGGCAAGAACACGGTGAACTACTGCTTCATCTGGCAGGAACGCGAGGCAAACAACATCTTCCTCAAGGTTGGGCAATACCCAGAGCTTGAGGAACGAGTGCCCGACACACTGAAACAATTACTAGACGGCGAAGACTTAAAGTTCTACAAGAATGCCTTACGGATGCGGAATTTTAATCTTGGCGTTGCCGCTATCGGATACATGCGTAAAGTGATCGAAAACCGAATGAATGACATGCTTGAGATATTGCATGAGGCCGCAATTGCTCACAATATGTGATGGAGGAGAAGCGATTCAGTACGAAGATAGATTACGCCGGTACGCTGCTGCCCGCAGGCCTCCGTCCTTCTGGCAAGCCCAACCCAATGGCAGTCCTCCACGACCTCGCAAGCGACGGCCTCCACGCTAAATCCGATGAGGAATGCGTTGACATATTCGATGCTTGCCGCCGTACCTTTGAATACGTATTTGGGAAGCTACGGATCGAGACGGAAGACGCCAAAAACTTCGTTACCGAAATGTCAGCGTTAGCAGAAAAGAAGTCCAAAGCCTCCTCACAAATGGCAGCGCCAGCCAAGCCGTTGGCTACATAATCGCTTCCACGCCAGTAATCGCTGCCACGTCACCGCAGCCCGGCCTCGATCATTAGCCGCTTGACCATGCCGTAGCCGTTGTTGCTCTCCCCAGACCAGCCTAGCGCCAAGCGGATTTGGCCGACACTGAAACTCTGCGCGTGCATTTTGACGACGAGGGATAGTCGGTCTTCAGGTGCGCGGCGCGCGGATGCTGAGTGGAGATGCGTGGATTTGGAGTTGGGGCGTTGCACACGTATGGTACGAATGGGATCGTGGGGTGGGGCGAACAGACGGCGCAAACTTGTGCTAACGCCTGTTCTCGTCAATTGAGAGCGCAAACAACCGCTAGAATAAAGTGCGATGCTCCACCTCCGTGACATCGTCGAGGTGCCGAATGCTAGTGAATTGCGGGATTAATCGCAGGGAGTTCTTGCAACAGAGTGTGCTCGTTACTGCCGCGCTTTCCATGCCGCAAACGAAACAGGATTCGCCGCAGGCAGAATATGCAATCACGCTTGGGACATGGCCGCATCGTATTTACAAAGAGAACGACGGTCTGTTGGAACCGGCCAGCACAGAGAGCTTTGTCTTCAATCTCCTCGTGAAGGAAAGCCAAAATCGGCCGCTCGATCCCCTAAGCGCACGGCTGGCGTTCTACGCCGCAGAGGACAAGGTCCATATGCTCGAACTTTCCCGGAAAGCCTTGGACGCCATCCGCGGTGTATCGATCGCCACGCGCGGCGCCGACAGGGAAGACGAGGTTTTTGACTTCCGTCATTACTTCTCGCTGCCGGTCAGTTTGAATGCGGACCGGCTCGTTTACGAGGTGGTCCTTTTGCAGGCTGGCCGCGAGGTGCGCTACAAACTGGAAATTCCGCTGCTCCGTTATGAGCAAAAGACCAAGCTAATTTTCCCGATCAAGGGCAAGTTCCTCATCGGACTCGGCCACGACTTCAATGAGCCGCACAGCGATGGGCGCAGCCAGCACTTTGCCTATGACATTCTGGGAACGGGTCCGCATTGGGAGATTACGAGAAATGGCGGTGCCGCGAATGCCGACATTTACACGTGGGGGCGGGAGGTCATAGCCCCCGCCGATGCAACAGTAATCTACGCGCGCAACGATGTGCCCGATCAACCAGTTCATGGCGTAATCGATCCCAAGTTGTACGAAACCGTGCCGAACCAGCCGGCCAATCCCGGCAATCAGATAACGCTCGACCATGGCAGCGGTGAGTACAGCGATCTCGGTCACATGCAGCGCGGCTCCATCCGTGTGGAAACCGGAGATAGAGTGAGGCAAGGGCAGGTTCTTGGCTTGATCGGAAGCGCAGGCGACTCACATTTGCCGCATCTTCACTACCAATTTCAGATGTCGGGGAAACCTGCTTATCTTGCAGACGGGCTGCCGTCACGCTTTGAGAATGTCACCTTCGACCTGTTTGAAAAACCGATCCCAATCGCCAGCCCTAAACGCGGCATGCTTCTGGAGGCTCACTAGGCTGCACGACGCTTTTCCGCACGGATACTTGGCGTCGCTGTATCCGCTGCAGTGAGTCCGTTATCAATTGGCGTAATCGCCATTTCACTCAATGTCCAGCGGTCAAAACGTGTAATGACCTGATCTATAAAAGGGGATGTCAAGAACATTTTTCTCCCTCCGCCGGAGGCGCGAGTTTGGTTTGCGACATCCAGCCCCCTCTCACCATAGAAGACGCTCGTCTGGTGTCGTTCCCCTGGGTTATTCCATCTCAGCAGGTTCATCTTCAATTAGTAGCGACGACGCCGAGGGGGCATAGAGATTTCACAGAGACTGGGTGCTAAGCACCGTGTCTACAGGCCATTGTCATACTCACCCTCGAACCCGAGCGTCTCCAGAACCGACTGGCCACCACCAGAGAAGATCACCGGAGATGGAAGGGCTCTTCACCCGAGACGCTCAAGCGGCTTGCGATTTTAGTTTCTCAACGTCGAAGCTTGCTCCTTTCTTCCACAGAGTCAGCGTAATGGCTGCGATCTTGCGTGCTAACGTGAGACGCGCCATGGTCGGCTTTATACCTTTGGCCAGCGAAGCCTGGTAGAAGTCCTGGAACGGTCCGGGACGCACACTGGCCAGAAAACTCCTATCGTTGCCACGAGAGGGACAATGAGTCTTGCGAAGCGTTCAAAGAAACTCTGCTTTGATTCATCACTCACAACCATCCAACCATCTCCTATCCGTTCTCTTTTTCTCATTCCAAAACTCCACACTTTCAGTCTTGAGAATTTGCTTGTCCAGATCGAAACACACGCTCACAATTCCTGCGTCTCGAATTGAATCATTTGCCTCTTGGTACTGCACAGGGATGTCGTACCAGATGAACGTATGGCCCCTCTCGCCTGCATGGTCCCTTCCAAAGTCCCAGAGCGTTGCTTTCTTTCCTCTGTCATCGTCACGGCGCGGATACACCTGATATTCCACAACGGACTTTTCCTCAGCTAATAGAGCAGGGATTGCTTTGAATTCGATGACGTAGGCTCCAATCTCTGATCTGATCGCGCCGAGTCGCACATACCGTGCTGTTCGTGATCCACAGTTTTGGATCAGGAATCTCCAATCTGAAAGCTGACTGCTCAATGGCTGATTGCCAACAACATCCAGCACAAACTTGAGCACACCTTCACTGCTAGGAATCTCGCGCCTCATAGCGATCACGCCTGCACTGACAAGTAAGACACCTGCAACGCCGTAGCCGACCAGATAAGGCTTGAGCGATGTCTGCCCACTGAGAGCACCATGAGCCTGAGCAACGGCTGTGGTTATCGCGGCAGTGATCGTAGCTCCACAAGCAAGCACAGGTATGAGGTATTTCATCTCGCTCAGCGTAGCACTAAAAAGCAGAATTACGGTTTCGCTGAAGTGTTCGACTAACTCCCAAAGTGCGCGGCAGGGAACCAATATTTTGTGCGGTAACGGACTAGCTGTGTCGTTCAAGACTCATCTTGTAACGGTGTGCTTTCAGCGCCATCCGGCTTTGGTGACCTTTGAGGCGTTTGGCCCTGAGTTCTTCAATGAGTCTGGTGTATTCGGAATACAACAGACTCTGAACCGGATGTGTTAGCAAATCAGACGCTGCTCTCTCTTCGGAGAGGCACGCTTCAGCGAGGGCGAGGAGCCGAAGTTCTTCTTCATCTCGCACGGCGGGTTGTCTCTGATCTGCCATTGCGCTGATGGTACATCGAAATCCATCATGGGTTTTACCCTTAGGTATCGAGCCTTGTGGCACCGCGCCGCGCATCCCGCTCTTGGAACGCTAAGCTAGGGTTGCTGCCCTCGCCGCCATAAAAGCACGCACGGTTTCGGCGAGTTGACTATCCGCTTCATCCGCGATGGTCATCACATCTAAGAGCACCTGTTCCTGATTCAGTCGTCTGTGATGAATGTGTAATGTCCTGAACGTCGTGACCTGAAATATCCGAGACTCCTCAACAAGCATAGAGGCAGAGTAGCCCTGCGCAAAGCGTCGTTCGCCGTGCTCGGTTGCGGCAGTGCTGTGCTCCGTAAGAAGCGAGATGGGTGGCTCCGTTTCTCTCGGAAGTCGTTGAAGCCGTGGGAGTCGCAGGCGGTCAATTACGTCGTTGAACAGTCGAGGCAGATGGGCGATACGATTCGCATCGCTCACGCGAATGTTGGTCAGTTCTGGGACCCGATTTACGTGCTTGAGCCATTCCTCGATGGTGAATTCAAGTTCCCGTTCGAGTATGGCTGCGACACTCACGGTCTTCAATTTGTTCTTGTTCCTTCTCGTCTGATGGTCACCCCATTATCGCAGTCGCGGACAAACAAACTGTTCAAAACAGATCGTTCAATATTGCTCAGTTTTTCTGTTGCCTTGACCATATCCTCTTCGGCATGTATGAGTCAGGTGAGGAACTGCTTCATCCCGAAGAAATTCAGCGCCGATTCAAGAAGGTTTTCAGCAGAGAAATGACCCGAACAGAACGGGATATTTTCTTCCTACCGCTTGAGCAATCGCCTGAGCAGGAAGACAACGACTTGAATGAAAACCAAAGAACTCACGCTGAAGCAGATTAACTCCGTGCCCTGTACGACCTGTTGGGCAGCGATGGGGGAAGCGTGTGAACTGCATTCGGGCGGCCTGCGTTTTACGCCGCATCAGGATAGGAGATTTTCCGCAATCGACGCTTTGGAAGCGAAGCGCAACAAACAGAAAACCAGCCGTCTAGGGAAATAATCGGCTCGGCTTCGTTTCTGACAATTCCGTGTAATGGCTGCACGAACTCAAAGGTTGCCTTTAGCACACACAAGCAGGCGGTGTTGGAAATAATTCAGAACAAGAAAGTCATATACAAGAGGCCGCCTACCGCGCCCGATCTGCATCAATGACAGCTTGCGCGAGCGTGTTCTCTGCCAACAAGTGCAATGGCGATTTATCACCAAATGACTCACGTCCCGGGACTATGATCAGGCCACACGCGATTTCCTCTTACGGAGGCGCAACATGGTACGGGTAACCTTGGGGCTGATTCTCGCACTATTCTTCGCGTTACCGCTTCTTGCTGCTGAAGATACCGAAGAAGGTTGGCAAACATACATTGACGATACGTACAAGGTAACGCTCCGTTTCCCGAGTGAATGGAAGCGGGATCCTCTCATCTATCAGGACCGACCATATTTTAGTTCGGAACCGAAGCCACACTCAGTCGTACACAATTTTCAGCTCCTCGTAATGGGAGATGAAGGCACTACCCCGGAACGGGCGTGCAAGGGTGATGCAGAGCACGTTCTGAAACCCTTTGGCGAAAAGCCAACCATTCACTTAACGAAAGTGGATGGGCAGAGCGCCTGCCTTATTTTTCCTTCCAAAGATCAGGGAGCACCTTGGTACGCAGCAGCTTTTCTTAGGTATCCCGAACCAGTTGAGATCGAGGGCGATCGATACAGCATTTTGGCACTGTATGCGGACAAAGATTATTTTCCCGGCATCATCACGAGCCTTCATTTCATATCTTCAGCTCATACGAATCCAGCCTTTTTGTTTACGATCGCTCACGCACGCAAGGGGGAGTCGGGTGCAACTTGGAAGACCGACGCAGCGTTTCCTCTCCTCCTGACGATGAAGAACAGTTCAGAAAAAGTCCTTCATGTTGTATTAGCCGATCCGACCAGTGATTACCGGGTGGTCGCCATGCACAAGACTGAGCGCGTTCGAGTCACGGAGAACTTGCCGGAAATGAGCGACTACCCCAAAGGTGCAACTGGCCCTACACGAAACATCCTGAAAACACTTAAACCTGATGAGAAGTGCCAAGATGCGATTGAGATTAGTTTCTGGGCTGAGAGAGAGAGAACGGGCGAATACAGTGTGCAGCTGGAGCGAGATTTGCCTCCTGAACTCGGCAAGGGGCTCGTGGAATCCAACACGATCACAGTCACCGTGATTAACTAACTAGAAGGAGTGCATTGACGTTAACAGGCCTCACTCTTTGAGAATTCCGTGAAGCCAATGAATACACGCCCACGCCCACGCGGACCGCCCCCCGGACCCTATTGCCTACTGGCGATTTCGTATGCGATAGCGCTAGGACCATCATGTCTACTGGCGATTTCACAGCGTTCGCTAAAGACCGCGTGAATACTAGCGATTTCGCGATAGGCCGCACGCGTTTTATGCGTAAATCATTGATGATCACGCTGTATGCGTTTGGATATGGAACGACGCATCTTTGCGCTATGTCGTAGCCGTTAGACCCCTATAAACACTGGCGATTTCGAAACGGAAGAATGGCGAGCGTGTACCAAACGGTCGACGCTGTATACACTCCCCTCTCTCGTTTGACGGGGTTAGCTACTTGCGCGGAAAAAGTGTCCTACCTGTGAACGCATGTTCAATATTCTGAACACAGCTCTTACATCGATGCACGTCTATGCGTGGTGAGGGCATAGGGCGTGGCTCGAACGCGGCATGGCGAGGCGTCGCGGCGTGAAGATCATCGCGAACGGTGGCTCACGTTGGCGTACGCGGCAATGATCGAGCGGAAGCGGGAAGCGGGGCGCGGGGGAGAAGGCGGGAGAGTCACACGGCGGGCGAACAAACAGCGCAAGCTTGTGCTAACGCCTGTTAACGTCATTTATGCTACGCGGTGTGGAACACTCTGGAATGCTGAGGTGTCTCTCCCATTAGAGCGTATCGCGGAATGCGAATACGAAACCAATCCCTTTCGACCGCAGTGTTCTCACTTGCACTGCTCATTTTTCCGCTAAAGCCTTCTCTTTTGTACGGTCAACCGCCATTTGTCAAAACATCGCTGTGCGAAGCACTCACCCATCCAGCACGGTTCAATGGCAAAAGGGTCGAATTCCATGCGAAATACTCCGGCACTTTCGAGGGAACATGGATTACGGACACCGAATGCGCTGCCACTGGTGAACTGTTGCTTCCATCTGACCACGACCTCGCAAGGCGCTACGGAGTAGATGACGTGGTCACGAGGCTATCATCAAGCTACGCGATTGATGATGTCATCCGAGACCACGCTTGGGAAGAATTCGACTTTTCACGTCGGCATCTTTACACAGGTTTAACGCTGCCGATTGCTGACTGCAACGACTACGTGACCGCTGACTTCGCTGGATTTCTCCTCATCAAGCGAAATTTCAAGATAAAGAGTGGATTCGGCAACGGTTGGGGGCATTTAGGAGGTAGCAGGTTTCTGCTTGTATTGAGGTCGGTTTCCAACGTGTCACCACACGCCTGCGCTGGAAGGCCAAGCGATGTACCGCCACCGATGGCGGGCGATTCCCATTAGAAAAAATCGATTGCTGACGTAATATCGCCTTAGCACAAGTTTGCGCTTTCCTTTCGCTCGTCTGGCGAACAAAAGGCGCAAAGTTGCGATAAGGCCTGTTAACAACAGTTTGAATTGGACTGGTGGCTGAAACGATTTTCTGATCCCGGCATGCGCCTTTCTGAAACCAGGTTTTTGAGCGTTGATGATTCATCGAATGCTCGCTACACATCGAGCACTTACTGGGGCAATCCGATGCGGCGGACTAGATCCTGGAATCTGGGGTCGCCGCGAAGAGCATTCATTCGGGGATCCACCCCGATCCATGGCATTCAATCCGATCGTTGGCGCAAGGCTTGTTCAAGTGATTCGAAGGCCTCATCGTTTTTCCCAAGGAGGGCGTATCCGGCGGCGACGTTAAAACGACAGACATATCTTTCTCCGGCCTGCGCCAGCGCAGCGTTTAACAGCTTCGTGGCGCGCCCGGCATTCCCCAGGCGAGCGAGAGCTGATCCGGACGTGCTCAGCACCGTAGGAAAATTTGAAAGTTGAGTTGCGCGATCGATAGCGCGAATTGCCTCGGGCCGGTTTCCCATGTACGCATAAGTGAGCGCGAGAAGGGCATAAGGAACGCCCGACTCCGGCTCCAGTTCAGCAGCCTGGTGGCATTGCTCGACGGTTTCGGGAAAGCGACCGGAAAAGAAATAGATCCAGAGCCCATCGTGTCGCCCTGCCGGAGAAATCGGATCCAAGCTGTACGCCTCATGAACGTTCGAGATGGCTTCGTCGAATCGTCCTAGCGTCGCCAGGTAATTGGCATACCCCAAGTGCGCCTCGGGCAAACTGGGATTGATTTCGAGTGCTTTCCGATATTCGTTCTCCGCTGCGGACCAATCCCAATCGAAGAACAGATCCAGATTCCCAAGAAGGGCATGGGCACTGGCTAAGTTGGGGTCCAGTTCAAGGGCTCGCAGAGCGGCCTCCTTTGATTTGGGCAACACTTCAGTAGGGGAACTATAGTATGTGCTCATGTCCAAGTACGCTTCGTAGAGCGCCGCGTAGACTCGCGCATCCTTGGGATCGGCCACGATGCCATCTTGAAAGTACTGAATCGCCTTTAACCCGCTCTCCCGTGTTCCTTTTCGGAATTCGTTAAGACCCAGTAAGTATTTGTTGTAGGCTTCACGGTTGAAATGTGAGCTTGAATTCTCGCTTGTCTGCGCTGGGAGCAACTCGAAACGAAGAGAACGGGTGATGCGCTCGGCGATTTCTCTTTGCACGCTCAAGATATCGGTGAAAGGGTTTTCGTAGCTTTCGGCCCACAGATGAGTTTGATCACTGGACTGAATGAGCTGCGCGGTGATTCGGACCCGCTGTCCAGCTTGACGCACGCTGCCTTCGAGCAGATAGTTCACCCCCAGCTCGCGCCCGATTTGAGCAGCAGTTTCCTTGGTGTTCTTGTAACGCATAGCCGAGGTCCGCGCGATCACACCAAGTTTTTTCGGCTGCAACTGTCCCAACTGGGCAATCATTTCTTCAGTCAGACCGTCAGCGAAATAGTCTTCATTGGAATCACCGCTGAGGTTTTCAAACGGAAGCACGGCCAGCATTGTTTTCTCAGGGGGCGCCAGCGACGCTGGGGCGTTGTGCCATCCAAATCGGTACCCGGCCAAACCTACTAGAACAATCGCGGCGGCAGCGATTGCGAACGTTGCTTTTGTCCACCAGAAAGGCCTCGAAGTGCGCTCCGGCGCTGCAACGGTCGACTGCCCCGATTCCAATTGGCGCCGGAACCGCTTGAGATCTGTGCCGAGATCGGACGCATGCTGATAGCGCAGGTTTCGATCCTTTTCCAGACTCTTGCTGACGATCTCTTCAAGTTTTGGCGGAACATCGGGATTGAGGCGAGTGGGCGGCGTTGGCACTCGATTTAGAATGTCGTCGAAGATGACCCCAAAGGTGTCACCACGGAACGGTAGGACCCCTGTCACCATTTCGTAGAGCACCACACCAAATGAGAACAGATCTGTGCGGGCGTCCAATTCCTTGCCCCGCACCTGCTCCGGAGACATGTAGGCGACCGTGCCGAGAGTAGTGCCGGGCTGCGTCAGGTTTGGCTCTAGCGCGAGAGTGGGTGCACTGTCAGTCGTGCTTCCGGCAGAACTGACTTCAATGGCCGTTTCGCCATCTCATCGCCCTTAGGACCTGCCAATTCCGTTGAAACGTGAGTTCATGCACAGACGCATATTATCACCTGCAGTCGAGCTCTTGCATCATCCCACACAAACTGCCGCCCCCGAACACGCGATAGCGTCCGCCGCGCCAGCGGCTTCGTCCAAATCGCGATATCGCTCAATGATCCGCGGTCAAAACGTGTAATCGCCTGCTTTCGCCAATTACGACGCGGCTTCTTGGGTAGCGGTATACTTATGCTCCCAATGCCCCAGACACGAACCCGAGTTTAAGCCGGAAAAAGAAAGGAGAATCAAAAATGAGCAAGTTCGGAAAGTATTTTCTTCTCGCGACAGGTTTCGCGCTCCTTGCGACTTTTGCCCGCATTCCAGGGGCCATCATCAACGTTCATGCCCACGATCGCGGCTGTAGCGTTGCCAGCCTCAAAGGGACCTATGCCGTCCGCAGGACGGGCGTGAACAATGTCGTGGGTGGCCCTATCGCCGAGATTGGCATCCGCGTCTTTAACGGAGACGGGACGCGCGGCCTCATTCGCTCGACCAGAAGCACCAACGGTGAAATCCAAGACTGGACCGATATCCCGCCGAGCGGAAGCTACACGGTCGATCCGGATTGTACCGGGTCGTTCTTCACTGCGGATGGTACAAAAAACAACAACCTCATCGTCCTTGACGGAGGCAAGAGATTCTTCTTGCTCAGCGTGGCGCCGGACACGATTACCACGGAAGAGGGGATCAGGCTGGAGGTGAAGGAGAAGGACTAACGGTGCGCTGAACTAAGTTGGATGCACACTTCTCCATTTGAAGCGGTTGTGTGGGACGAGTGTCGGTCAACTGTTGAAAAATCCCGATTACACTTATTTACCATTCCCGATAGCGGAGCACGTACGCAAGTTGAGCATTGGAGCTTTGGCCCTCCAAATCACCAGTCAATTCTTCATGCTTTTGTTTTGCAGGTCATGGATGCCCTTTGTCAGCTTTCGCAAAGTACGCGGCTTGATCGTGTCTTTTCCCTTCTTGAAGTTTATTATTGCGCACCTGGCAACTCCGGACTGGCGAGAGAGCAGCTTATTGGAAAATTGCCTCGCTTCTGTCCGGATTTGATCTAGATATTTTGGATCGACGACTCTTTCGTATTCCCGGAAAGTTTCATCCGCTGGGTCCAGAGTTCCCGCGTCGGCCAACATGGACAGATCGGGGCCGCCGGCCCAACGCGTGGATGCCTCTTTGCCGATGTAATGAAACTCACCGGCAACGATATGCCTGCGCACAAGCAGCCCGGTTGTTTTACTCGTGCAGGTGCCGCCGTTGGGAGTGCAAAACTTGCTTTCGGCTCTCGATAGGATGTGATTGATTTCGTCTTCCATTGTCTTGAGAGAAAGCCAGCCCGGAGGCTTAGGCAACCTCGATGAATTCCTATCGTAAATGTGGAAGCTCTCACCGCTGACAATGTTCACCATCGTACGCCCGTGCAAATCGTTGAGTCTTTCCGTGTGCGGCATGATGAAGTATCCCGTCCAGAGCGGGTCTTTGACCGTTTCCCTTTTCGGAAATGGGACTGTGACCACGGTGAATGGACGAAGATCATCCTTGAAAGTGCCGAGTCGTGAAAGCACTTGAGGTGTTGTAACTGGAACCGCCATGACCGCTGGCTGCTTTAGCCACGATGGTGGCTTGCATGGAAGACCCAATTCGCGCGAAAGAATGAAATGCCACGCCTCAAAAATCCATGCTAATTGTTCTTTCCATTTCCGCCCCGTCTTTCGCTGCCAGTCTGCAATTGTGTAGGGAGCCTGTAAGAACCCCAAGCCGTGGCCGGAAGGCTTGCGGACCAGCAGCTTGTTTCCGTCCAGATTAAAGAGACAGTACAACTTCGATGAAACGCAGTACGCGTAGAGTTGATGGCGCTCGCCATTTGAAGCGAAGTTCTCTTTTTCCAACTTCAGAAACGGGATGTTGAGCGTGTCGCGCCACGGGTTGAGGGCTTCGAATCGCTCACGGATACAGTCCACGTCAGCCCAGGACAGCGCCTTGATAGCAGTATTTCCGCTCGGCGCTTGGTAGTTTTTGAGTCTATGTGGGCCGCCCGCGCATGGAACCAAACCGCCATCTTGGGTAGACACGATCATCGCGCTATCCGTGTCCATCGCTGCGATCTGACCTCCCATGTCTCGCACCATGCGCTCCAACATGGCGCAGAGCAAATGAGAACCACCCGTCACGAGTGAAGCGATCACGGGGCAGTAGAATTCGGCGGGCTCCTCCCAAATCTCCTTAGGCAAGGTGTTATACGTCACCTCGCCGGAAAAAACATGCAACGGGGAGGGCGCGTCCAAATGCTTGACATCCAGTCGGCAGAATATGCCGAAGGCCGCGCTGTTGGCTGCCACCTTTAATCCGCCCGCTATCTTCGGGTCTTTAGTTTTCACAAAGCTACGCAATTCAACCAGCTTCACCGCGAGGTCGTCACAAAGAGGATCGACTTCCAACGTGGTGCCAGTCTCGTTCTCCTTCCAAAAATACCGGGCGAGTTCCTTGTTCCGCACCTTAGCGGCAATCTCCCCAGCGAAACGAATGCGACCGTTGTTATAGATAAGCACCACGTCTCCGGGCGTCATCTTCTCCCACCTGGATTCATTCATTGGTCCGGGAACTGCTCCCCACACGATAAAGTTCGAGCCGTGGTAAATCTTTTCCAAATTGTCAATCTCTTGGGATGGCAGAAATCTCCTGACTTCCTGCAGGGTCCTTTTGCGCTGGATCGTGTCCTCGAAATGTCTTTCTGCAGCGGCATTTCCTCCGGCAACCACAAGAAAGACCTTTCTTGAATTTCCTTGGGACATTGGCACGCCCATCATACGGCGACTCCCTCAGAGTTCAAAAGGAAA
>WNGK01012583.1_pt1 | contig 13970 bp, 14 predicted proteins | sample 5400601 | NCBI WGS metagenome assembly WNGK01 (sample SAMN13153376, study PRJNA577476) | soil metagenome | isolation source: 60 cm soil or saprolite under Garry oak tree replicate 1 | place: USA:California | collected 2016-06-15 | reverse complement strand
CCGAGCTCACCGAGGCGGGCCCCCGGTCGACGTTCGACCTGGCGGTGGAACTGGCCGGCGACGCGCCGCTCGAGGGGATGGTCGGCGCGGAGTACCCCCTGTCGCGGTGGCGCAAGGCGCTCGACCACGCGTTTGCGTCCGGCCGGCTGGGGACCGTGAAGGTCGCCTTCAACCCGAGAGAGGACTGACAACATGCCGAGACCTGGATTCGTGTTGGAGGTGGACGAGCGGACGCCGCCGCTCCTGGTCCATGAGGGCGAGGGCTTTCGCCTGTTGAAGTTCCCGCTCGGATCGCAGGTCATCTACCCCCCCGATTCCCTCCCACCCATCGGAGACGTCACCGGGGCCATCCGCCACGCGCTCCTCCACCCCCTGGGGTCAGAGCCCCTGCCGGAGCTCATGAAGCCGGGGATGCGCCTCACCATCGCCTTCGACGACATCTCGCTGCCGCTGCCGCCGATGCAGACACCCGACATCCGGGGCCGGGTGATCGAACAGGTCCTCGAGCTGGCGGCGCGGCGGGGCGTCGAGGACGTGAAGCTGGTCGTGGCGAACTCGTTGCACCGCCGCATGACCGGCGCCGAGATCAAGCGGGTGGTGGGCGAACGCGTCTACCGTTCGTTCTGGCCGGCCGACCTGACGAACCACGACGCGGAGGACCCCCAGGGGCTGACGCACGTCGGCGTGACCGACCGGGGCGAGGACGTCGAGATCAATCGCCGGGCCGCGCAGTCGGACCTCCTGGTCTACGTGAACATCAACCTGGTGGCGATGGACGGCGGGCACAAGTCGGTGCCGGTGGGACTGGGCTCCTACCGGTCGCTCCGGCACCACCACAACGTGCACACCATGCTGGGCTCGCGGTCCTTCATGGACCCGCCGAGCTCCGCGTTGCACGGGAGCGCCGCCCGGATGGGGCGCCTGCTGGCGGAGTGCCTGCGCGTGTTCACCGTCGAGACCACCCTCACCAACGAGTCCTTCCCCGCGCAGTTCGGGTTCCTCAACAAGCGCGAGTGGGAGTGGTCGGCCCGCGACCAGGCGATGTTCCTGGCGGCGAAGAAGGCGAACGAACGCGCCCCGGTCCGGATGCGCCACGAGGTGTTCCGGCGGATCGCCGCGCCCTACGGGGTGACCGGCGTGACGGCGGGCGAGACCGAGGCGGTGCACGAGCGGACGCTGGAGAACCTGCACCGCCAGCAGGTGGTCGAGGTGAACGGGCAGGCGGACGTGCTGGTGGTGGGTCTGCCCTACATCTCCCCGTACAACGTGAACTCGATCATGAACCCGATCCTGGTGCAGTGCCTGGGCCTGGGGTACTTCTTCAACCTGTACCGGGGCAAGCCGCTGGTCCGGCAGGGCGGGGCCATGATCCTGTTCCACCCGGTGCCGTGGGAGTTCCACCAGGTCCACCATCCGTCGTACGTCGACTTCTTCGACGAGGTCCTGGCCGAGACCACCGACCCAGCCGCCATCGAGGCGAAGTTCGAACAGCAGTACGCCACCGACCCGTGGTACGCGCACCTGTACCGGACCTCCCACGCGTACCACGGTGTGCATCCGTTCTACATGTGGTACTGGGGGGCGCACGCCATGGACCACCTGGGCGACGTGATCTTCGTCGGAGCGGATCGAAAGGCGGTGTCCCGCATGGGGTTTCGGACGGCTTCGACCTTCCCCGACGCCCTGGACATGGCGGCCGAGACCGTGGGATCGAGCCCGCGGATCACGTACCTCCACGCGCCTCCGCTGATGCTGGCGGACGTCCGATGAGGCTGGAACCCCCCCGGAGGGGCCTGGCCCTGGGTAGGGTGCCCGTGCCCCACAGAGGGCACGCCACGTACGGTGCCCGACTCGGCCGAAGGTCACCCCGATCCCGATGGAGCACGCGGTGACTTCGCTGCGGGAGGACGTCCGGCAGGTCGCCGCCGGCTGGCGGTGGGCTCGGAGGCCGCTCACGCCGCGGTCGGCCGAGCCATGGGCCCCCCAGCCCGGTCCGAAGGAGTTCCCCACCGACTGGGCCCGGACGCCCCTGGCCCGGGCCACCCGCCAGGCCATCCTGACCTACGCCTTCAGGCCGCTGGTGTGGAACGAGACCGCCCCTCGCGTGGAGGGCCTCGACCACCTGGACGGCCTGGACCCCCCGGTGATGTTCGTGGCGAACCATGCCAGCCACATCGACACGCCGCTGGTCCTGTGCGCGCTGCCCAAGCGATGGCGCGACCGGACGGCCGTGGCCGCTGCCGCCGACTACTTCTTCGACGTGTGGTGGCGGGCGGCCACCACGGCCCTGGTGTTCAACACCTTCCCCATCCACCGCGGGGGCGGCCCCCGCGCCACCACCACCGCCCAGCGGCTCGTCGGCGAGGGATGGAACCTGCTGGTCTTCCCGGAGGGAACGCGATCGCGCGACGGGTGGATGGGCCGGTGGCGCCACGGGGCGGCCCGGCTGTCCCTCGAGCATGGCATCCCGGCGGTGCCCATCGTGCTGCGGGGAACCTTCGCCGCGATGCCCCGGGGGCGAAGCTGGCCCATGCGTGGGCGCTACCCCGTCTCGGTCCGGTTCGGCCCTCCGATCCACGCCGAACCCGGCGAGGACTTCCGGGCGATGTCGAAGAGGATGCAGGCCGGTCTGGCCCGGCTGTGGTCCGAGGACCGGGACACCTGGTGGGAGTCGCTGAAGCTCGAACACCGGGGGGAGACCCGGCTTCCCACCGGCCCGTCCGGGCCCAACTGGATCCGGGTGTGGGAGGCCACCCGGGCCCTCCCATCGAGGAGGCCGCCCCGGGTGTGGGACGGCCGGCGCCGGGCATGACCCGGACCGGCGGGGAGGCCCGGCGGCGCTCGCTGCTGGAAGAGGCCATACGACTGTTCGGCAAGCGGGGCTTCGAGGGGACCAGCCTCGAGGCCGTGGCCACCGCGGCGGGGGTTCGAAAGCAGACATTGCTCTACTACTTCCCGACGAAGGACGCGCTCCTCCAGGCGTGCCTGGAGGAGGCCAGCCAACGCGTGGCGGGGCGGCTCACCGCGGCGCTGGACGCCGAGTCCTCGGGATCGCGAAAGGCCGAGGCCGTGGTGCACACCCTGTTCGCCATGGCCGAGGACTGGCCCGAGTTCCCCCAGTTCATCCGGGAGGCCAGCCGGCTCGGGCCGGAGGTGATCGAACGCTTCGCCGCCGTGCTGGAACCCCTGAGGCTGCGTGCGCTGGGGTTCCTGGCGAACGGGATGAAGGAGGGGGCCATCCGGCGCCAGGACCCCGCGTTGCTGCTGTTCACGCTGTACACCGCGGTGGTCGGATCGATCACCGAGGCCGGCGTGCTGCGGGCCGTGGTGGGCGAGGATCGGGGGCGCCTGGCCCTTCAGGGTCGGGAACAGGAGGTCCTTCGGTTCGTGCGGAACGCCCTGGCGCCTGGCGAGGAGCGCTCCTCGGCGACGGCCTGATCGCCTTGGGAGGCCGGGTCACCCAGGATCCGCCGCCCCACACCACCTCGCTGGACATCGAGGCGGCGAAAGCGGCCTGCTGCGAGACCTCTCACTTCACGACGAGGGTTCCGGTCATCCCCTGCGAGGCGTGGAATCGGCACATGAACGGGTAGGTCCCGGGAGGCAGGTCGATCACCACCGGCTGGCTCTGGCCGGGGTTGTTCGTCACGTCGATGCCCTGGCCGGAGATGGTGAACGTGTGCGGGGTTCCGGTGGTGGCGTCCTTCACCGTGATGGTGTCGCCCTTGCCCACGGTGAAGCTCGAGGGCGTGAACTGGAAGTTGGTCTGGGTCACGGTGAGGACCGGGCCCTCGGCGGAAGGGCTGGAGGTGGTTCCACTCGAGGAGCCTCCACCGTAGCGCCCCCCACCGTAGGGTCCGCCGCCGCTCGAGCCTCCGGCCGCGGGGGGGCTGGTGGCCAGGCCTCCGCCTCCGGAGGGAGCGCTCTTGCCGCACCCGGCGGCGAGGAGGGCGAACGCCAGCCCGATGGCCACGGCGGCCGTTCGCTTCGCGCCGATCTTCGTCATCACCGCTCTGTCTCCTTCCCCCCTGCTCCCCCCCGACGAACCGTCGCAGGATATACGTCGCAGGGCGGGGCGCGGCCTTGGTCGGAGCGATGCGCCTCGGGGTGAGCGGTCAGTCGGGCCGGTGTGGCTCGAGCTTCACGACCTCGTAGGCGAACGTGCCGGCGGGGGCCTGGTAGGAGAAGCGGTCCCCGGCCCGTCTCCCCAGGAGCGCCGCGCCGAGAGGTGAAGTTGCCGTCACCGTTCGAACTCCGGGCGCCCGTTCCTCCGAGGAGTGAGCCACGAGGTAGGTCTCCTCGTCGGGGTCGTCATCGTCCAGCGGCAACAGCGTGACGATGGTCCCGGGCTCCACATCCTCCCCGGACGCGGCCTCGATGATGTCGGGGTCCTTCAGCTTGTGCTCGAGGTCGCGGATCCTGGCCTCCATCAGGCCCTGGGCGTCCTTGGCCGCGTCGTAGTCGGCGTTCTCCCGGATGTCCCCGTGCTCCCGGGCCCGGAGCAGCCGCTCGGCGATGACCGCCCTGCCATCGGTGCGGAGCTCCTCCAGCTCCTTCCGCATCCGCACGTAGGCGGCCAGGGTGAGCCGGGCGGTCGGCTCCTGTCCCGGCTTCCTCGCGGGGCGGTCGGGTGGCAGATAGGCCTGGTCGGTCATGAAGCCGAATCTACCAAGAAGGCTCGCCGCGGCAGCATTTGACAATGTGACAAGATGCGTCATATTGTCACACCCAGCCAATGACCGGCGCGACGGCTTCCACCCTGCCAGCCTCGACGGGCCTCTCGCCCCCCGGCGTCCGCCGGGAGACCCAGGCAAGGATCATGGACGCGGCGTTCGCCTGTGTGGCCGAGCTTGGGCTGGCCCGCACCACCATGGACGACGTGGCCCGTCGGGCCGGCGTCTCCCGGCAGACCGTGTACCGCTACTACCCCTCGAAGGACCAGCTCGTCATGGCACTGGTCCTTCGGGAGGAGGACAAGTTCCTCGACGGCATCCGGGCCGCCTTCGCCGCGGACCCGGAGCTCGAGCGGGCTCTGTACGACGGTCTGCTGTTCTGCCTTCGGTTCGCCCGGGAGCACCCCCTGCTCGACCGCCTGCTGGCCACCGATCCCGAGACCCTCCTTCCCTACCTGACCACGAAGGCAAGGCCGATGATCACCAGGGCCAGAGAGGTGATGGTCTCGCTGGTGGCATCCAAGGCGTGGGTCCGGGCCGACGTGCTCGAGAGTGCCGCCGACGCGATGGTCCGGGCCGTGATCTCCTACGGGCTCACGCCCCCCGACCGCCCGACCAAACGGGTGGCCCGCGATCTCGCCAGGATCCTCACCGCGGCCCTCACCGGCAAGGAGGCGAACGGACGATGAGCACCCGCCAGTACACCCTCCCCGTCGACCAGACGAAGTGGGAGATCCCCAGCGGTTCGACCACGGTCTTCAACTGGGAGTACGACGAGACCCGCGACCGCCTCCTGACCCTGTACGAGAAGGGCAAGGAGCGCCAGTGGAACACGAACACCCGCCTGGACTGGTCCACGGAGGTCGACCCGGGAGCCCAGGCCAACGGGCCCGACTACTACATCCCGATCTACGGCTCCGACATGTGGGACGCCCTCGACGAGGAGGCCCGCCGAACCCTTCGCCACCACATGGGCGCGTGGCTCAACTCCCAGTTCCTCCACGGCGAGCAGGGCGCGCTGATCTGCGCGTCGAAGATCGTGCAGACGGTGCCGGACGTCGATTCGAAGTTCTACGCGGCCACCCAGGTGATGGACGAGGCCCGTCACGTCGAGACCTACTCGCGCTACCTGCGCGAGAAGCTCGAGATGGCCTATCCCATCAACCCACATCTCAAGGCCCTGCTGAACGACGTGATCAGCGACTCCCGGTGGGACATGACCTACCTGGGGATGCAGGTCCTGATCGAGGGCGTCGCCCTGGCGGCCTTCTCCCTGATCCGCGACTACTCGACGGAGCCGCTGGCCAAGGCCATCAACACCTACGTGATGCAGGACGAGGCGCGGCACGTGGCGTTCGGCCGGCTGGCCCTTCGCGACTACTACCCGCAGATCACCCAGGCGGAGCGAGACGAACGTGAGGAGTTCGTCGTCTACGCCTCCCACCTCCTGCGCGACCGGTTCCTGGCCGAGGAGGTGTGGGAGCACCTCGGCTTCGACACGGACCGATGCCTCGACTTCGTGCGCCAGTCCGAGATGATGCAGATCTTCCGAAAGATGCTGTTCTCCCGCATCGTGCCGACCGTGAAGGACCTCGGCCTGTTCGGGGACAAGGTGCGCACGGCGTTCGAGGAGATGGGAGTGATCGAGTTCCAGGACGTCAATCCCGACGACCTCTCGGCGGCGGACGAGGCGCTCGCCGAGGACCTCGACCGGCGCCGGGGCCTGCTGACCGACGAGGAGGCCGCCACGGCCTCGCTGGCCGGGATCGACCCGGCCCGGGCCGAAGAGGTGAAGGCCACCATCGCCTCGGCCGCCGGCAACGGGTAGCCATCATCCAGGCCCGCCCACCCCGGGCCCCGAGGCGTAGGCTGGAGCCGTCCGGATCAGCGGGAAGTGGAGGTGGAGGTCATGGCTCCGCGAAGCGGCGTTCGAGGTCTGTTGGTTCCCTGTGGTGTCGTCGCGGTCCTGCTCGCTGCGGCGTGGCCGGCCGGAGCGGTCGGCGCCGCCTGGAACCTCACCGGTTACCTGCACGCGCAGCGCTTCGGCGCCAGCGCGACCCTGCTCCCGAACGGCCAGGTCCTGATGGACGAGGGGGCATACTCCCATCCGACCGCCGAGACCTACGACCCGGCCAGTGGTGCGTGGAGCTACACCGGGCCCATGGTCGCGTACCGCTCGGGCTCCACGGCGACCCTCCTTCCGAACGGCAAGGTCCTCGTGGCCGGGGGCGAGAACGTCCAGCAGCACGCCCTGGGCACGGCCGAGCTCTACGACCCGGCCGCCAGGACCTGGACGGCCACCGGCAGCCTGAACCAGCCCCGGTACCGGCACTCGGCGTCGCTGCTGCCCAGCGGGAAGGTCGTCGTGGCCGGGGGGTTCTCGGACCAGTACACCCTGTCGAGCGCCGAGCTCTACGACCCCGCCTCGGGCACGTGGACGATGACCGGAGACCTGGTGACGGCGCGGGCCGACGCGAGCGCGACGCTCCTCTCGAGCGGGAACGTCCTGGTGGCCGGGGGCTGGAACGACGGCCAACTGGCCAGCTCGGAGCTCTACATCCCATCGGCCGGAACCTGGACCTCGACGGGGGCGATGAACGCCACCCGATCCGCCCACGCGGCCACCCTGCTCCTCGACGGAGAGGTGCTGGTGACCGGAGGCTACACGTACGACCCGTCGAACAGCCGGAAGAGCGCGGAGCTGTACGACCCGGCCACGGGCACCTGGACACCGACGGCGAGCATGTCCGTCCGGCGCGCCGGGCACACGGCCACGCTGCTGCCGTACGGCCGCGTGCTGGTGGCGGGGGGGTCGGGGTTCGGCGGCCCCTACGTGTCGAGCGCCGAGATCTGGGATCCTACCACCGGGTCCTGGACCTCAACCGTGAGCATGCACACGGCCAGGTCGGGCCACACGGCCACCTACCTGTCCCACATCGGTGTGCTGGTCGCGGGCGGGGCGATCGATTCGCCCTATCTGAAGAGCGCCGAGATCTGGAGCAGCGCGTAGCCCCGAACGGGACGCCTCGCCCCGGAGAGTGCTACAGGCGGCGGGAGGACGAGACGCGAGCGGTGGGCTGCTCGTGCAACGAACACCACCAAGAGTGGTTGTAGATCGAAAGCACCGTGGAGCAGCCGAGGGCCTGGCAGACCCGGCCTCGTTCGGAGCTCGCCGTGGGCCGTCGAGAATCTGGCTTGCCCAGTTGCACGCCCCTGCTCCCCACCACCATCAGATGGCCTCGGACGGCGCAACCGAGACTGCGGGAACCGCGAGCGTGGCCGCCCGCCCGGCGGGAACGCGACGGGCGGGCCTGATCTCCCGCTGGTAGCTCCCCTCCTGGACCCATCGGGTCCCGCACGAGACACAGTAGGCCCGGGGTTGCGGGCTGATGACCACGACCACCCTTCCCGACTGGCAGGTGGGACATCGAGGCATGGCGTCCTCTCTCGGTCATGTCCGGAAGAGTGAGGAAGGCGGCTCCGCGGCCTGTCTCGATCGCTCGACTCGAACCGGCAGGTCTCTCCTGCTCCGGCGACTGTACCAGGATGGTGCGCGGCAGGCTTCGCGGCTGTGCCGAACGCCCATGCAACCATCCCGCGGGCCCGACCACAGACCCGGATCGCACTACCCGCTTCGGATCGGCCTCGAACCCGCCGGATTGGTATAGTCATCCTCGAGGGTTCGGCGTCAATCGCAATCGTGCATCTGGAGCGTTCCCTCACCCCGGCTTTCGGGCCGGCGTCCTCCGGGCAGCGGTCAGGCTCGAGACGGGCAGGAAGGGAGGGATTGCTCATGAAGTGGTTCAACGCCGAGAAGGGGTTCGGCTTCATCACCCAGGACGACGGTGGCCCTGACGTCTTCGTGCACTTCAGCGCGATCGCCGGGACCGGCTACCGGAACCTGGAGGAGAACCAGAAGGTGGAGTTCGACGTCACGCAGGGCCAGAAGGGCCCGCAGGCCGCGAACGTCCGGCCGGTCGCCTGATCGGCGACGCCTCGGTGGAGGGCCGTCCGGGAACGAGCCGGGCGGCCCTCTTCCATGCCCTGCCGGTCGGTTTGACCATCCTCGGTGCTGAGCCGTAGCGTCTCGGCGTGAGCGGTCGCGGCAGGCTCGCTTCGCGGGTGGGGCGCATGGGAACCGAGTCAGCGTTCGAGGTCCTGGCGCGGGCCAGGGCCCTGGAGGCGACGGGCCGAAGGATCATCCACCTCGAGATCGGCGAACCGGACTTCGACACACCCGTCCACATCAAGGAAGCCGCGGCCGAGGCCCTCCGGGAGGGGTTCACCCACTACGTGGCGGCACCCGGGCTGCCGGAGCTGCGGGAGGCCGCCGGGGAGTTCTTCGGCCGAACCGGCCGGGGCCACTACCCCGCCGACCGCGTGGTGATCACCCCGGGGGCCAAGCCGATCATGTTCTACGCCATCATGTCGCTCTGCGAGGAGGGCGACGAGGTCATCTATCCCGATCCGGGATTCCCGATGTACGAGTCGATCACCTCGTTCGCCGGAGCCCGTCCGGTGCCGGTCCCGGTGCACGAGGAGAACGAATTCCGGGTCGATCCCGAAGAGGTCGCCGCCGCCGTCACCGACCGGACCCGGCTGATCGTGCTGAACTCGCCCCACAACCCCTGCGGCAGCGCGCTCACCCAGGCCGACGTGGAGGCGCTGGCGGACATCGCCATCCGGAACGACCTCTACGTCCTGTCGGACGAGGTGTACTGGGCCATCCGGTACGACAGCGAGCACGCCAGCATCGCGACGGTCGACGGCATGCACGACCGGACCATCCTGCTCGACGGGTGCTCGAAGACCCACGCCATGACTGGCTGGCGGCTGGGGTTCGTCGGGCTGCCGCCGGACCTGGTCGAGCCGTACAACCGGATGATCATCAACTCGGTGTCGTGCACGGCCGCGTTCACCCAGCGCGCGGCCCTGGCCGCGCTGACGGGCCCATGGGAGCTGATCCAGGCCATGATCGACGAGTTCCACAAACGCCGCGACGTCATCGTGGAGGGCCTGAACCGGCTCCCCGGCATCTCGTGCACCATGCCCGGCGGGGCGTTCTACGCCTTCCCCAACATCAGCGAGCTCGGTCTCCCCAGCGACGTCGTGGCTTCGCACCTGCTGGCCCAGGCCGGCGTGGCCTGCCTCGCGGGCACCGCGTTCGGCCCGAACGGCCAGGGATACCTGCGGTTCAGCTATGCGAACTCGGTCGAAGCGATCCGCGACGCGCTGGACGCCATCGAGGCGACCCTCCCGGACCTGGTCGCCTGACCCCGCGGCGACGAACGAAGGGCTGCCAGGCCCTTGTTGGCATGACAGCCCTCCGTTTTGCAGCGGGTCGTTCGGATTCTCCTCCAGGTTCCGGTAGCCGGTCCCGGCGATCGCGCTGAAGTGCACGAAGACGTCAGGGCCACCGTCGTCCTGGGTGATGAAGCCGAACCCCTTCTCGGCGTTGAACCACTTCACGGTGCCTGTGCTCATGAGCAAATCCCTCCCTTCCTGCCCTTCTCGAGCCTGACCGCTGCTCGGAGGACGCCGGCTGGATGGCCGGGGTGAGGGAACTGCTCGAAGTTGCACGGTCGCGATTGGTGCCGAACCCTCGGAGGTAACTGTACAGGGTTCGGGGAGCTCGTGGCTCTGGCGGTGGACCCCTCGAGCCGGTGCTCGGCGCTAACCCTTGGAGGATTCGGCCTGGGGCCCCGCCTCGTGACCGGTCTTCCACTGTTCCAGCGCGTCCTCGAACGCGCGGTCCTGAGCCGCCGCCTGATCGCGCATCTCCAGGTCGATCTGCTCGGCCGCCCGCCTGCGCTGCTCGGCGCGGTGCGTCGAATCCTTTCGTCCTCGCATGATCGAACCCCCCAGCCGTGCCGCCAACGGCACGAGCGCTCGATGAGCCTACAACTCAGCGCCGGTTAGTGCCCGGCCAGTGGCCTGAGCTCCTCGGGCGAACACCCGTGGTTCCGGATCCACCTGGCGACACGCGCGTCACCCGGTTACCGCATCGTCGACTTCAGTCCGGCAGTGGATCGTCGATAGTCAATAGGGAGATGGGAGGCGGGTGATGAGGGTCCTGCATGTGGAACCCATTGGGCGCATCTCGATGCCCGATGCGCCGGAGCTCCTCTCATCGCTCCCCGATCGCGAGGCCACGGTGACCTATCCGGCGGCGTCGCCCAATGCCTACCTCCGCTGGCTGGCGTACTTTCGGGAGGTGGAAGCCGCGATGCTGGAGCACCCGGGGCTCGCGGACCTCGCCTTGAAGGAGAGCGGCCCCTTCCTCGAGGGTCCGACGGCTCGACTCATCTCCGAGCTCGTTGGAGTCCTGGCGCAGCAGGCCAGATCGGCCCGGGCAGAAGGGTTGCCGTTGGTCGCTCCGATCCTGTCGGCGAACGCCAGGCTTCTGGCCGAGAGCTTGGCGCTTGCCGAGCAGCGGAACGCCTGGCTCGAAGCAGAAGTGAGCGGCCGCCCGTTGGTCGAGGTGTTGGGCATCGACCCTCTGGATCCGGAGGCACACGCGCTCCGAGTCGCCGCCATGGAGAACGTGCGTCGCCAGCTCCTCGCGCTCCTCTGACCCTGCATCTCAAGTCGGAGACGTTTCCGGGAGGTCGGGCGGCGTGGCTTGAGTCCCTCGCGACGTCATCGATCGGTCGCCCTACGCGCTCCTCACGGCCTCCGCAGCCACCCATCTCCAGCTTTCCATCGACCACGCCCACGTCATCACGGAGGGGTACCCGCACTACCCGACCATTCATGGGTACGTTCTGACCCTTCCCTTCCACCCGCCTGATGCAATCTGGCGAACCTCCATCCACCCAGGGCGTACAGGTCAGAGATGAGAGCCCAGCCGCCCCACCCAGCGCTGGCTCTGTTTGACCGGGTTCGGTCCCTGCCATAGCGTCCGGATCGACATGTCCCCACACGACCGGTGGCCGGTGCTCGTCACGCGGCGGCTTCCGCAGGCGGCGATGGACGGCATCGCCGAGCGGTGCGACGTCGTCCTGTGGGAGGGCGAGGACGCCATGCCGCGCGACCGGCTTCTCGCCGACGTCGCCGGCAAGGTCGGGGCGGTCACCCTCCTCACCGACCGGGTCGACGACGAGTTCCTCGACGCGGCCGGGCCGCAGCTCGTCGTCGTGGCCAACTACGCCGTGGGGTTCGACAACATCGATCTCGCGGCCTGCACCCGACGGGGCGTCCTCACCACGAACACCCCCGACGTCCTCACCGAGACCACCGCCGACACCACCTGGGCCCTCCTCATGGCCGCCGCCCGCCGCATCGCCGAGGGCGACCGCTTCCTCCGCTCCGGCACGGCTTGGATCTGGGGGCCCATGTTCATGCTCGGCCAGGACGTCCACCACAAGACCCTCGGCATCGTCGGGTTCGGCCGGATCGGCCACGCCCTCGCCCGGCGCGCCCAGGGGTTCGGCATGAAGGTCGTCTACCACGACGTCTACCGCCCCGCCCCGGAACTCGAACAGGAGCTCGACGTCGAATACCGCGACCTCGAGGACCTCCTCCGCGAGTCCGATTTCGTCTCCCTCCACGTGAACCTGACCGAGGAGACCCGTCACCTCATCAACGCCGAACGCCTGAGGCTGATGAAGCCGACCGCGGTGATCGTGAACACCTCCCGTGGCCCGGTCATCGACGAGCAGGCCCTCGCCGAGGCCCTCCGCGACGACGTGATCTTCGCCGCCGGGCTCGACGTATTCGAGAACGAACCCGAGGTCAACCCCCTGCTGCTCGAACAGGACCGCGCAGTCGTGATCCCCCACCTGGGAAGCGCGACCGTCGACACCCGCATCGCCATGGGCCTGCTCGCCGTGGAGAACCTCTTCGCCGCGCTGGAGGGCCGAACGCCCCCCACGCTGATCAACCCCGAGGCCTGGGAGCGGCGCCGGCCGGCCCCGGCCTGACCACCATTGACTCGAAGCGAGGCAGGCGCCTACACTCCGGCCGAACCCCCGGCCCGGGCCGGGGTTCGAACCTCGAGGGTTCGGCGCTCCGGACCACGGCTCGGGCAGAGGGGATGGTCACCGTGGATCAGGCCGGGACCGATCAGCCCACCACCGAAGGGACCCCCCGAAAACGGCGGCGCCCCTGGATCCTCCGGGCCACGCTCGTGTTCGTCCTGATCAACGCCCTGGCCGTGGTGGCCCTGGCCACCCGAGGCTCCGCCCACCCCGATTCGTGCGGGGGCGGCTTCTCCGGCTACTCGGGAGGCGGCGGCCAGTGCTCCTCGGACATGAAGCTGATCTATCCGGACTCCCCCGACCCGGTGGCCCTGCACGGACGCCTGTTCTACCTGGCGGAGGGGACGAACCTCGGCCCCGACGAGGCCTTCGACGTCGAGGTCTCGGTGCACCTCCCACCCGGTATGCAGATCGACTGGGTGCTCACCCCGCAGGATCCCTACGGCTACTGCTCGACCGAGGGCCAGGACGTGTTCTGCACCTTCTACGACGTGAGGGCCCACCAGAAGGTGGCGGTGAGCATGGTCATCCGGCCGCCCTACACGGGGACCATCCGGACGTTCGCCACGATCAGCTCGAACAACGCCGACCCGAACCCGCAGAACAACACGGCCCACCAGAGCACCAGGGTCACCGGCTGACCCCGGAGAGGGTGCCGAACCGAACCGAGCGGGGAACCCGCGGCCCGGGTCCCTACAATCTTCGGGTGCGCACGCCCCTGATCGCCGTGGCCGGCTACCGGCTCCCCGTGGGACGGGTGAGCGGCTGGGACGTCTCCGCCATCGCCATCCCCGAGTACTACCTGGACGCCGTGCGCCGCGGCGAGGGCACCCCGGCCATCGTCTCCGGACCCGGCGGCAACGGGCTGCTCGACGCGTTCGACGGGCTGCTCCTGGTGGGCGGGGGGGACGTGGACCCGTCCAGGTACGGGGGCCCGCCGCATCCCGAGGTCTACGGGACGGACATCCGCCGGGACGACTTCGAGATCGGGCTGGCCCGGCGGGCGGTGGAGTCGAACAGGCCGGTGCTGGCGATCTGCCGGGGGATCCAGGTGCTGAACGTGGCCCTCGGGGGCACCCTGGAGCCGCACCTCCCCGACCGGGAGGGGCTGGTGGCACACGGCAACCCCACCGGGACCCAGCCCTGGGTCGAACACGAGGTGAAGGTGGCCGAGTCCAGCCGGATCGCCGAGGCGTGCGGGCGGGTGGCGTTCGCGGCGCGGGCCGCCCACCACCAGGCCGTGAAGGAGCTTGGCCGGGGCCTCACGGCGGTGGCCTGGACCGAGGACGGCGTGATCGAGGGCATCGAGACCGAACCC
>WNGK01007121.1_pt1 | contig 13970 bp, 15 predicted proteins | sample 5400601 | NCBI WGS metagenome assembly WNGK01 (sample SAMN13153376, study PRJNA577476) | soil metagenome | isolation source: 60 cm soil or saprolite under Garry oak tree replicate 1 | place: USA:California | collected 2016-06-15 | reverse complement strand
CGGTGAACCTGTCGAAGCTCCCTTGCTTGTTCCTTCGTCCGTCAGCCCCTTTCCCACAGGAACCAGCACCCTGGCGGGTACGCCCCAGCCATCTGCTGAGAGATCGAGTCAATCTCTGCACTATCATCCTCTCATCCTTTCTGTAAGCATGTTCTCCTCACCCGACCAGCGTCAACTGGTTCTCTCTGGCCTCTACGCCTGTCCCACAAACCCGCTCAATGCGTTCGACCAGGGAGGGTTCGCCCCACCTTCTGCGCCGTGGCGCCCGGCTGTGTCCTGCCAGTTCGTGCAGGCCGCGACAGGTGGCCCCACGACCTAACCAGTGTACGATCAAGGTGTCGGCGTGGAAGGCGAGGAAACGCGCCTGCCTCCGCCAGCACCAGACGACTACGGCACACAGCGCCAGGGCGGGAGGAATGCAGGCGAGCAGGACCTGGTGCATCCAGCACACGAAGAGCGTGAGGCACGCCAGCAGCACCGTGCCGACGATAGAGGATGCGCATCAGCCAGGGGCGGAACGGGCACCCCTTCTTGAAGCGCGGCAGTCCACGCCAGGCCAGCAGAAACGCCCCCTGGGTGATCTCTTCTGCCAGCGCCCGCCGGTGGCAGAGGCGCAGCGCCGCCGCCATGGCGATGGCGTTATGGTCCTCCCACAGATGCCGGAACGCCTCCTGGTCTCCGTGAGCCGCACGTTCAATGGGTTCAGCCTCGCAGGTCGCCATGCAAATCCTCCTTCTGTAGCAATAGTACACCCGAAAGCAGGTAAAAGGTTCCTGGCATTCCTTCACCAACGCTTGCTCTCTCACGCATCGCTTCTTGCCGAGGAGTTCACATGGTGCAACCCATCTAGACGGGAAGAGATGCCTGTGCTATCGTTGCTTGTGCGATCTTTGACGATCGACAACGTACGACAGAGAGAGAGAGCGGGAGAGAACAGTGGCGACTCGACTGATGGTCTTCCTCGACGACGGCGGCGTCATGAATGATAACAACGAGCGTGGCTTGCAGTGGCAGCGCCTAGTCAGCGAGTACTTCGTCCCGCTGCTCGGTGGCCCGGCTGAAGCGTGGTCCCGCGCGAACCGGGTGGTCGCTGACCGCCTGTTCGAGCCTGCTGCCTGGCAAAGACGCGTCCAGGCTGCTGCCGATTACAACAGCTTTGATCGCGCCTACCAGGTCGATTGGTTGCGGGACATGTGCGAGCTGGTGGGAGTCGGGGCTCCACCTGAAGAGGAGTGCCTGCGCCTTGCTCGTGGCGCTGCCGCTTTCATTACCCGCCGCGTCCAGGCAGCCTTCCCCGGCGTGGTGGACACCATCCGCACATTGCATCGTCAAGGGTATCTGCTCCATACGGCCTCTGGCGAGTCCTCACTCGATCTGGTTGGCTATTTGCAGGCCATGGGGGTGCATAACTGTTTCGATCGCCTCTATGGACCAGATTTGATCGACACCTTCAAAGAAGGACCAGCGTACTACGAGCGCATGTTCGCTGATCTCGGCATCGCCTCTGCCGACGCGCTAGTGGTCGACGACAGTCCTCGCGCCATCGAGTGGGCAACGCAGGTAGGGGCGTGTGCGGTGCTGGTCGGGGACTCGTCATTCCCTCAGAGGGGAAAGACCTTGCCTATTGGGAGCCTCATTGAACTGCCCGCTCTGCTTCAACGACGAGATTGATGCTCTCTTTTGAGCGTTTTGTATCGATCATCTGAAGCAAGGAGGCTCGGCAGAAGTGGCTCTGGTACAGTGTGAACGACAGAAAACGTCGTCAGGAGACATAGGGAGGGAAGTCGTGCCACCGCTGAATATCTTCCTCGATGATGGCGGGGTCATCACTGATAAACAGCGGCGGGCCGCTGAATTTGGACGCCTGGTTGGCGACTACTTTGTGCCGCTGCTCGGCGGGACTGAAGAAGCCTGGGCCCGCGCCCATCACACAGTGGTTGACCGGCTGGCCGATCCACAGTCAATGGGCGTACTCACCACTGCTGATTTCGTGAGCTTTTATCGGGCGTATCAGCTCCACTGGGTGGCAGGGATGTGCGAACTGCTGGACCTGCCCACACCGCCCGAGGAGGAGCGCCTCGACCTTGCATACCGCGCGCTCGGCTGGATCACGCGCCGCATCCAGGCAGCTTTACCGGGCGCAGTCGAAGCCATCCATCTCTTGCATCGTCAGGGGTACGCGCTGCACACGGCTTCCGGGTCGTGCTCACTGGAACTGGCCGGGTCTTGTGAAGGGATGGGCGTGCGGCACTGCTTCCGCCGTCTCTACGGGGCCGACCTGGTCAACACCTTCAAAGAAGGTCCAGAGTACTATGAGCACCTGTTCGCCGATGTGGGTGTGCAGCCGGAAGAGGCGCTGGTCGTCGATGACAGCGCTGAGGCTCTTGATTGGGCAGCCAGCCTCGGGGCCAGAACGATCCTGGTCAGCGCCTCGCCTCATCCCGAAACGGGTGCGACGCGGCGTCTTGGAAGCCTGGCGGAACTGCCAGCCTTCCTCCGACAATGGGTGTGAGGCGCTCAGCTGCAGCGGCACCGCTCCGTCGATACGCCTTTCCCCGATGGACCGTGGCTGGCGTGAACGATCGCCGCCACTTGACAGCTAGCGCTGTTCATGGTTACTATGAGGAGTGGGAAGCGAGTAGTATCCTCAAAGGAAGGCACGAAACATGCGGCACCGCTATTGACGCAGTTGCATAGCCAACCCATCCACCTGGTGCCACCTTCTCATCTGCAGAGGCGCAGGTGAGACGTTTTGTGTTGTTCTGGTCGCTCCCTGCTCCAACCAGAGCGTGTCTCCTCCTCACAGCCGAGCTCCACCGTCACCTGCTCTCCGATCTCCTTCGCCATGTTTGATGATCTATGTTCAAGGAAAGGACAGAAAAAGATGCAGATACGTGTTGGGTTATTACAGATGGCCGACTGTGGTCCACGGAAAGAAGACCTTCAGGCCAAAGGAGAAGCGTACTGCCGTCAGGCGGCAGCAATGGGCGCGGATATCGCGCTCTTTCCCGAACTGTGGTACGTGAGCGACCACCATTTCGTCGAGCGCTCCTGGAGTCACGACTACGAACTCTGGAGAGGAAAGCACCTGTGGGGCAAAGCCGAGTGGCATCCCGGCCAGGAGTTCGCGGAGCAGATCGGTCGCTGGCACGCGCAGGCGATCGGCAGAGACGATCCCTATATCAGGCATTTTCAGCGCCTGGCGCAGGAGTTGCATATGGCTATCGCCCTCACTTACCTGGAGCGGTGGTCGGGAGGGCCGCGCGATACCGTGTCGCTGATCGACTGGCACGGGGAGATGGTGCTCACCTACGCCAAGGTGCACACCTGTGACTTTGACCCGGTCGAGGCGACGTGTACACCGGGAGACAGCTTTCCAGTATGTACGCTGGAGACGGCGCACGGGCCGGTCAAGGTGGGGGCCATGATCTGCTACGACCGGGAGTTCCCAGAGAGCGCCCGGATGCTCATGCTTGGGGGAGCAGAGCTGATCTTGGTTCCCAACGTGTGCGACCTAGAACTCAATTTCATAGCCCAGGTGCGAACCAGAGCCATCGAGAACATGGTCGCCATCGCCCTGGCCAACTATGCCCCGCCGGATGCCAACGGGCATTCCATCGCCTTTGATCCCATTGCTTTTACCGAGCAAGGCTCGCGTGATAGCCTGGTCGTGGAAGCCGGGGAACAGGAAGGAGTGTACCTGGCCTCCTTTGATCTGGATGTGATCCGCGAGTACCGGGCGCGCGAGTCGTGGGGCAATGCTTTCCGGAAACCGCACCGCTATGGCCTGCTGGTCGAGCAGCGCGTCGAGGACCCGTTTGTGCGGGTAAACATCCTGGGTGAGCCTTACCAGAGCAGCAAGCGATAGCCTGCACGTGGAGTCGCGGCATGTCCGTTTTCATCTCGGTCATGCCGTTCCCGCCGAGCCGCGTTCTGTCTGTCAGAACGTCGCTGGCATGTCTCTCCATCCGGGTTCCGACCTAGACCGGAACGGCCAGACCTTTTGTGGGTTCTATGTTGAGCAAACAACCACGCCCGATGTTCGCTGCCTTGGCCGCGGTCTTTACCGACCAACCACTTCCCAGTGCCTGGGGAATCTGAGGAGGTATAGCATGATGTCTGAGCAAGTATTCACGCTAACAATCAAACCAGCAGAAGACTCTCAATTAGATCTTCTTGAAGAAGAGTTTTCTCCTGATACTCTGTCAAAATCTCATTACAAAAGATATGATGTACAGAAAAGAGGGGAAGGAGTCTATCTCATCGCCTGGCATGATCACACTCCTGTTGGTCACTTTTTGCTGCGTTGGAGCGGCCCTGACGATGCCCGTGTCATGAAGTATGTGGATGTGACTCACAGTGCCTTCCTGGAAGCAGGAGCGACAAGCGTCGCCTATCGGAGAAAGGGGATCGCGACGGCACTCATTCGAGAAGCTGAGCGGTTAGCAAGAGCAAAAGGATGCACGCAGATCGGATTATCGGTCGGAAGCACCGATAATCCAGACGCAAAACGACTCTATGAGAAATTGGGGTATGTCGATTGGGGCCACGGGGAATTTCTCATTAGCTGGGAATACATCGATACGCATGGCAACCGGGGGACGGAATCAGAGGTGGTCACGTATATGCACAAACGCCTCTAAGCACAACTCATGCACTTTATCGGGTCTTCCTTCCACGAAACGGTCGAAGCAGATGCCAGCTCTGTCTCCCATATCGCGTTCTTCGCTGGTTGTGCGGTCAATACCGTTGTCATTTGGGACGATCTGTTCTTCTGCCATCATGGCCTTCTGGAACGGCCTCAGCATCTCCGCCCTGAGGAGATACTCACGTGATGGATCAAGGTCTTGAGGCATTCGACCGCACGACGATTCCGCCTTTCGGGTCTTTCAATTCCCAACACCTGGGGTCTGGCTGTTGATGCGTTCTCAAGAGGTGCGGCTCTCGTACAGGTTGCGTGGGAAGGCGGCCCATCGCATCCTTGTTGGGCCCATTTCCTCTTCTAACTAAGAAGAGCCTTTGCTCGACATCCACTTCGGAATTTCCCACCCCTTTCCCCTTGACTCTATAGTATGGTCCAGGGTGTATACTTTTTCCGAAGGAGGAACAGAGATCGTAATTTGTTCTCGTTCGAGAATGCGCTCGCTCGGCCACCTCGCGCAGGTCTGCACCCACGAATCGAAGAGGAAGTACGGTGCGTGTGCATAATCTCTTTGCACGACAGGAGAACAGGCTCCGTGAACCTGAGGCGCTCATCGAGTCGCCAGCAGGCCAGAACATCTGCTCACCATAGACATCTTTCGCGGCCTGGGGTCACAGGATTTTGGGTCGGCTTTCGAGGAGAGGAGAAAGCATGAGTATGACGATTCCCATGTACCCGGGCACCATACCATACGTGACCACCGAGCAGATGATCGAGGTGGATCGAGCGATGGTAGAAGATGCCCGCATTGAGCTGATCCAGATGATGGAAAACGCCGGGCGCAACCTGGCCCATCTCGCCCGCATGCGCTTCTTCGATGGCAACCCCTGGGGCAAACACGTGGTCGTGCTAGCCGGAACGGGCGGCAACGGCGGTGGCGCGCTGGTGTGCGCACGCCGACTACACACCTGGGGCGCCCGGGTGCAGGTGGTGGTGACCCATCCTGCTGAGAACTTCACCCCGGTCCCTGCGCATCAACTGGATATCCTACAGCGCATGCAGGTGCCTGTCGCCCAGGCCGAAGCGGTCAATCAAACGGAAAGCCCTGCCTTGATCGTGGATGGTCTGATTGGCTACCGCCTGCGGGGCGCTCCACACGGCTCCGTCGCGGACCTGATCCGCTGGGCCAACGCAGCCGCTGCGCCCATTCTGGCCCTGGATGTCCCCTCAGGCGTCGATACCACCAGCGGGACCGTCTTTGATCCGGCCATCAAGGCGATGGCGACCATGACGCTAGCCTTGCCCAAAGCAGGGCTACGTGCCCCAGGGGTGGAGGCATTAGTGGGGGAACTCTACCTGGCCGACCTCAGCGTTCCCCCCTCCCTCTATGCCGAGCCCGCCCTGGCCCTACAGGTGGGGTCGCTGTTTGCTGAAAGCGATATTCTCCGGCTGCGCTAAGCACCGACAGCGTTGAAGCTGTTGGTCTGGACGCTGGAGATGGTGTGGGATCTCCCCAAGACCAGGGACGGGGCATCTTTTCTGTAGTGTCGGCTACAGAAAAGTTAGTTGTCGCCTGCTATACTTGCTATGCTGATTGTATATTGTGAGCTATTTTCTTTCGTTGATGACATGAGGAGACAGGCACAACGGCCTGCCGCCAGGAGTACAAGAGGGAGCATGAATACCACCCCATTCCACCCCATCCCGTCTGTGCGCACGAAGCACGATGCCGACTACGTCTTCTATGAATTGACCCGCAGTATTTGCCCCGAGTGCCGCCGGGTCATCGACGCACATATCCTCCTGCGTGAGAACAAGGTCTACATGCGCAAGAGGTGTCCTGAGCATGGGTCATTTGAAGCTCTGGTCTATGGGGATGCCAGGGCCTATACGTCTGCTGCGAAGTTTAACAAACCCGGTACCATCCCGCTGGCCTTTTCCACACCCATCGTGCAGGGATGCCCGCACGATTGTGGTCTGTGTCCCGATCACCAGCAGCATACGTGCCTGGGAATCATCGAGGTCAACAGCGCGTGCAACATGGAGTGCCCGCTGTGCTTTGCCAATGCCGGGGCCGGCTTTAACTTGACCCTCGAAGAGGTGGAGGGCATCCTGGATCACCTGGTCGAGACCGAAGGCAATCCGGAAGTGGTCCAGTTCTCAGGGGGCGAGCCCTCGATTCATCCGCAGATTGTGCCGATGATGCGAGCGGCCAAGGCGCGCCACATCCGCTACGTCATGCTCAATACCAATGGCAAGCGGATTGCTGACGACGACGCATTTCTCGCCGAACTGGCCGACATTCGCCCCTCGATCTATTTTCAGTTTGATGGCTTTGCATCGGAGACCTACGGGATTCTGCGCGGAGAGCCCGACATTCTCCCACAGAAGCTGCGCGCCCTCGATCGGCTGGCAGCCATCGGCCTGTCCGTGGTGCTCGTGCCGGCCATCGAACGCGGCGTCAACCTCCACGAGGTGGGGGCCATCGTCCAATTTGCCATCGGGCACCCGGCGGTGCGCGGCATCAATTTTCAGCCGGCATTCCATGCTGGTCGCTATGACGAACATGACCCACTGCAGCGTCTGACCATTCCAGATATTCTCAAAGCGATGGAAGAGCAGACCGCAGGCACTTTTCTGGTCAGTGACTTTGTCCCGGTGCCCTGCTGCTTCCCGACGTGCAACGCGGTGACCTATGCCTTCGTCGACGGCGAGACCATGCTGCCGCTGCCGCGCGTGCTCAACGTGGATGACTACCTGGACTATATTACTAATCGTGTCACTCCCGATCTCTCTGAGGACATTAAAGCGGCACTGGAGGGCCTCTGGTCTTCTTCTGCTGTCGCCGGTTCGGAAAAAGCTACCCAGCAATTCGCTCTTTCGTGCGCTGCCTGCGGCTTGACGGATGGGTTTGATCTGAGCACCTTTGCCCAACACATCTTTATGATTATGCTGCAGGACTTCATGGACCCCTGGACCTTTAACCAGAAGAACGTGATGAAGTGCTGTAAGGAAATCCTCCTGCCTGATGGCAAGCAAATTCCTTTCTGTGCGTACAATAGCGTGGGCTACCGCGAGCAGGCGCGGGAGCAGCTCGCCGCGCGGGAGCGCGCGCGCAATCGGGCAAGACGAGATGGCACGACCTATACGCCGCCACCGCTGACGTTTACGTTTGATCAGCAGGCGGGTCAGGCTCATCCTGCCAAGGGCACAAAGAGGCAACGCGTCAGCATGCGAGCACGCACTCATGAGCAGAGATAAACGAATGGACAGGAGAACAGACAGACCTGCAGGTGCTCATGCCGATGAGATCAAGGCCTGTTGCGCTGCGGCCTACGCAAGTGACTGGGCACGCTTACTCCTGGGCGAGTCCTTCCATCCAGGTGGCCTGGCACTGACGGAACGGCTGGGGACACTGCTCGATCTTCGACCTGGGAAGCGTATCCTGGACGTAGCTGCTGGCCAGGGGACCAGCGCCATCTTCCTGGCACAACGGTTTGGCTGTGAAGTCACCGGTGTCGAGTACGGCGGCGATTTGGTGTGTACAGCTGCTCGCGCCGCCGAGGAGGGCCTCGTTGCGGACCGGGTGCGCTTCGAGCAAGGGGATGCCGAGCATCTCCCGTTTGCTGGTGGTCAGTTTGATGCGGTGATCTGCGAGTGCGCCTTCTGCACCTTTCCAAACAAACCTGCTGCGGCCAGGGAGTTCGCCCGTGCGCTGCGGCTTGGTGGCAGCATCGGCCTGACTGATCTAACGCGCTCGGGAGAGGTGCCTGCAGAACTGCAAGGCCTCCTTGCCTGGATTGCCTGCATCGCCGATGCCCTGAGCGTCGACGAGTACGTACACCACCTTGCAAATGCAGCGCTCACAGTTGAACGTATCGAATTACATGACCAGGCCTTGAGCACACTGGTGCAAGACGTGCGCACGAGGCTTTTGGGGGCTGAGTTCCTGGTCAAGCTGAAGCACATAGACCTACCCTCTGTCGACTTTGAGCAGGCAAAGTCCATGGCTCGTGCAGCAGCCGAGGCGGTGAAAGCCGGGCGGTTCGGGCATGCGCTGATCATCGCCATGAAGCGCTGTTGAGCGGCTGGCGAGTAGTGTCATCTTCTACCGAGACGTGGCCCAAATGTTCGTGCGTAAATCAAGCGCCACCACAGGCGAAACAGCACGGTGAGGGCCAGCGACGAGGCAGCAATGGAGAGAAGAAAAGGAGAAAGGAACTGTGATCAGCAAAGAGTATCCGCAAAGGGAAGTTCAGGTCGGTGTGTGGAAGAAATTTCAAGAGCCTGTCATTGTAGGCATCATCGTCTTAGGAGGGCTATTCACGGTGTTTGTGTTCCGCCGAGTGTCCACCGACCTCTTCTTCCCAATGGGCATTGCGATCATGGCAGTGCTGGCATACTTCAATGGAGCTAATGATGTATCGAAGGCCATTGCTACCCTGGTTGGTAGCGGTGTCAGCAACTATCGTCGGGCAATTACCTGGGGCTCACTTTGCACGGTGGTCGGTGCCTTCACCTCGACATTTCTAGCGGTAGGTCTGGTTTCAACCTTCACGAAGGGATTGATAGCTGGCTCTGCTCATCTGACAGAACAGTTTGCCCTGGCAACTCTGGTCGGTGCAGTTGCCTGGGTCTATGCCGCAACACGACTGGCCTTACCGGTCTCGACAACTCATGCTATCACTGGAGCAGTTGTGGTAACTGGTGTCGCAGCCTTCGGTCTCGATAAGGTGTTATGGGCTAACTTGGGGAATAAGATTCTTCTCCCTCTGCTGGTGAGCCCCCTTGTTGCCCTCATATTTGGTCTCATCCTCTTCTGGCTGATTCAACTGGCTCTCGCCAGGGTCAACCTGGACTGGGCCCACTGGATTTCCAGCGGAGTCGCTTCATTCACGCGTGGCTTGAATGACACACCCAAGGTGGTCGCGCTCGGGGCCGTATTTTTCCTCATAGGAAGGAGCAGTAGCGAGCCACTTGCAATTCCGGTTTGGCTCTTTGTCGTGGTCGCGTTGGCAATGGGACTGGGAAGTGTCATCGGCGGCCTCAAGGTGACCAAAACCTTGGCTGAAAAGGTGACGGAGATGGATCACCACGAGGGATTTGCCGCCAATCTCGCGACTGCTTTCCTGGTAGGGACTTCCTCGCCTCTGAGCCTTCCGGTCTCGACGACCCACGTCAGCAGTTGTGCTATTATCGGCATCGGCGTGCGAAAAGGGAACCAGGCCATACAGTGGCAAACGGTACGGGATATTGTGCTCGCCTGGCTCATTACATTGCCAGCGGCAGGTGTACTTGGTCTGCTCGCCTACCTGCTGCTGAGCGTCAGTTGAACGAGAGGAGAACCAACGTGGCAAATATGGCCTCCTCTGCCGTTTGTTCATCTTCGGTTCAATGTGGCAGACCTTTCTGGGAAAGTACAATGCGATGCCTAGCTGCACATCTTTGGAAGGAGGAGAGGACCCATTGCTCGTCCTCCCTCTTTTTGTGATAGAATTCTGGAGACCCCTGTGTATACCCTGCTAGCTTTCGTGTGCGACCAGCCGGCGTAGGCTCGTGATCAGCACCAGCATCCCCGCCAGAGTGATGGTGATGGCAGCGGGTGGAAGAGCGCGGCCAGGCGGACGATGGCATACATCGGGGGCACTTCGCGCGCCACGTCCCGCCGGGCAGGCTTTCCAGCAAAACCGAGGATCTCGTACATGACCCCCATGCCTTTGAGCATCGGGATGAGCTTCTCCTGGTTCTCGCCCAGGGGTGAGGGCTTCCCGGAGACGATGGCCTTAAGCACCTGGCGCAGCACCCGCTCATCATTTGCCCAGAGCGCGCGGAAGGCGACGATGCCATCTGTGTCCATCAGATAGGCCGCTTCTGGCCGTGCATCCAGCGTCTGGTGCAGGCTCCCAGTGATATCGTCAACAACCACAGGCCAGGGAATCTGGTCACGCGCCTCGTAAGCACGCGCATGCGCCAGCTTCTCCTCGAACGTCTGTGGCTGCGGATAGCGCTCACCGGGATGGGCTTCGCGCACATAGAGAGTCAGGAACGCGACGCGGTCCCCAAACTCAGCGTAGAGTCGCTTGAGCGCCGGTCCGGCGCTCGCGGTCATGGGTCAGGTGATGGAGCCGAAAGCCAGCAGCAGTGGGCGCCGACCGACAACGTCGCTTTTGCGGATGAACTGCAGATATGCTGCCTGGCTGCCACACGTCGTTCTGCAGGAGAGCTAAAAGGTGATGATCTGGTAGCCTTGAGAGACCAATTTCCTGATGCTGGGATGCCCCTCGAACTCTCCGAGCAGTGGAATCCCGCTCTGCTGCACTTCCTCCTTCACCCCAAAGGCGACAGCACAATAGCGGCAGGCCCCTGCTATGGTCTCCCGCACCGCTGCAAAATTTCGATGGAGCCGGTGATCCGGGTTGGACAGCACACCCACCCACTTTGTGCCCGCTCCATCAAAGATCAACGTGACCGTATCACCGGCCTCGTGAAACTCCTTTTTTCTTCTCCGTTCCGTCAGTCTGCTCGTCGGGTAAGAGCTGAGCGTCACATTCCGTGCTTTCTCTCCGCTGCCTTCATATTTATTTAATAAGTATACGTAGGATTCAAGAGAAGTTCTGTAGCCTGGGCTACAGAACCATACCGGCGTGCACGTGTGAAGGCAGTGGAGCAGATACTAGACGTGGATGAACGGGTGAGGTCCTCGGGGCCAGCACGCCTCAATGTCACGCTGGTTAGCCATGGATGGCTGTCTCCTTTCCGGTTTGCTAGCGGATCGACAATGCACATTTCCCTTTGAGCAGGGAACTATTGCCAGGATTCATTTCTCCCCATCCTCAACAAGTACCTCTTGCGTGATGCGCGCCCGGCACTCGTAGCCTGGATGACCAATGCGGCCTCGCTGCCTCTCCTGGCGGTGGGAACATGGCTCCTCACGCAATGCTCGCTCGGCGGGCAAGGGGGTCTCCCACTTTCGTGTCCAGCTCATTTCCCCCACGTAGATGGAATCTTTGTGGTGGCCCTCCTTGCCTCGGTCGCCCTCAACTGGGCAGCGGCGCTCCTTTCGACGATCGCCCTCGCAAGAGCCGATGCGTCGCTGGTGAGTCCCCTCCTCACGTTCAATCCGGCCTTTACCTTGCTCATCGCTGCTCTCACCCTGAACGAGATACCAGGACCGCGTCAAACAGTCGGCGTGGCGGTGGTGCTCGTGGGGGCATACTTGCTGGAAGTCGAAGCAGCGCGCACAAACCTGCTGGCTCCGCTGCGCCTCTTGCTCCATCGGCCCGGCACGGTGCTCGCCATCGGTGCTTCGGCCTTGTGGGGCACCACCACGGTGCTGGAAAAGCTCGCGATTGACCATATGACTCCCCCCAGTGGTCCGCTGGTGGCACTGCTTGGAACCCTCCTCATGGCAGCCCTGCTCACGCCTGGAGCACTCAGATCGAGGGCGCACGAGGAAGCTGCGGAGAGCAGATGGCAGGGCCTGGCTGTGCATCCATGGGCGCTGTCGCTTGCCGTGCTCATTGCCGGCATTGCTCCGCTCTTCGGCTTTACAGCCATTGCGCTTGGCCTGGTTGGCTATGTGACCACCCTCTTCAAGCTGAGTGCCGTCCTGACGATCCTGTGGGCCTGGCTCTTGCTGGGTGAAGGTCAGATCACAAGCCGGCTCCTGGGAGCCAGCGTGATGCTCATCGGCGGTCTGCTGGTTGCCGTGTGATGGGCCAGGTGCCTGCTCGTCAATGCGATCACAGCATATAGCCGATATCCGAAGCACTCGTCGGGTAGGCGTAGACCATCGTCTTCAGATCGGACGCACGAAGCCCTGCGCGTATGGCCAGGGCGAAGAGGTTGATGACCTCCTCGGCATGCAGCCCCAGCAAGTGCGCACCCAGCAGACGATCAGTGTCCTCCTCGACCAGCACCTTGGAGCCGGTGTGTGGCAGTGCCACCCGCCGCGAGGAATACCAGCCCGAGGTGTCCTCGCGGTGCGTCTTGAAGCGCAAACTTTGTGCGCGAGCCGCCGCCTCGCCAAGGCCCACGCGAGCAAGGGGAGGGGTCGTGAAGACAACGCTGGGGATCCCCGTGTAGTTCGGGGTGTGCCGGTTGCCCTCCAGCAGATTACGGGCCACAATGTCGCCCTGCATGCCCGCGACCGGCGTCAAGGGGAACCCGCCGCTGGCAACTGCATCTCCGGCGGCATAGACCGCCGGGTTGCTCACACTTTGCAGGTAGGCATTGACCGAAACGTCATCCTTCTCGCGTGCCACGCCCGCCGCGTCCAGGTTGAGGTCGTCGATCTCCGGCACGCGCCCGGCAGCATGCACTACCAGGTCGGCCTCGACCGTGTGCTCCTGCTCGCCTGTCCGTCCGTGGACGAGCAGGTGGTCACCCTGTCGCTCGATGGCTGTCACCGCCGTGCTGAGGTGAACCTCGACGCCAAGCTCCCCGGTCGCCTGCACCAGTTGGGAGACCAGGTCGGGATCGAACTTCTCGAGGGGGCGTGCTCCCCGGTGGAGTACCTGGACGCGGGCCCCCGCACGTGCCGCAATGTGGGCGAACTCGAACGCGATGTAACCACCGCCGACGAAGACGATGCGAGACGGCAGATTATCCAGCTCCATAAACTGCGTGCTGGTAGTGAGATACTCCTCACCCGCTATCCCCAATGGGGCGTGACGAGCGCCGGTCGCGATCACCACGTAGCGACCGACGAGGGTGTCATCACCTACCTGGACAGCCGTGCGATCGATGAAGTGGGCACGGCCATGTCGCATGGTGATTCCCGCCGCGGCAAAACTGCGTTCGGTGCTCTCTGGCACGGGATCGGTGAAGGTGCGCTTGAAGCGGATCAGGTCTGGCCAGCGAAGGGACAGGCCCGGTGCGGAGACGCCCTTGCCCTGCATGCGCCGGCTCCAGTCTACGAGTTCGGCCACGCCGACCAGGACTTTCTTGGGGTCGCACCCGCGTAGCTGGCAGGTTCCTCCGAAGGGGTGGTCATCGACGACGACCACGCTCCAACCGGACGCGCGGCAGGTATAGGCGACGTTCTGGGCGGCAGAGCCGGTCCCCAGGACGATCACATCAACGGTTGTGGTCACAATTGTTCCTCCTGTCTGTCACGAGGCACACTCAGGCTCGTCCATGACCTGGGCCTGCTCACTGCGTCTTTTCTCCAACCTCTTGCAATAAGCCGATGATGGTTTGTTTTCAGTATACGCTCTTGTTGCCCCATCTTCTGTAGCCTTGACTACAGAAGAACAGAAAAGTCGATGTGATGCTAGTGAAGACGGATGCCTCGACGATCGTCGTCTGCTCTGTCATTTTGGAAGGA